>Ga0302326_10027979_pt1 | contig 11357 bp, 16 predicted proteins | sample Palsa_T0_3_FD_202264 | JGI IMG/M metagenome (GOLD analysis project Ga0302326, IMG submission 202264) | Peat permafrost microbial communities from Stordalen Mire near Abisko, Sweden - Palsa_T0_3 | ecosystem: Environmental > Terrestrial > Soil > Palsa > Peat permafrost | place: Sweden: Abisko...
CGCTCGATGCCAATTCCAAGATCGGCGGCTACACCCTCCTAAACGCAAGAGTCGAGTGCAACGATATTGCTGGGTCTAACGTCCACGCCGCAGCCTACGTGAGAAATATGCTGAATAAGCAATATGAGATCGGAGGTATCGGACTGGGAATTTGTTGGCCTGGATGCCGTGATACTGGGTAGGCCGCGCATGGGGGGTCTGGAGTTCGGGGTCAAGTTCTGAGAGTCCGAGCTTCCTAATCACGAATGCACCACCGGCAGCTTCCTTGCCGTCAATTTTTTCTTGACTCATTCCGTTGTTCCAAGATCACTTATAGGTTTGTTAAACACGACGGCGGGTGGGCCTGCGAGGCGAATGGTACGTACTCCGAGCCGTTCCCGACCTGAGACGCGGCTCGCAAAGCTGCGAAGCTTGCGGTGAGTTAGCAGGCCTTGCCGGGGGAAAGCCGCAGGACGCGGCCGTGCACCATTAGCCCTCAGGCTCGAATCAAGCGGAGAACAGCGTCTCCGTCAACGCCCGTAGGCGCTTGAAGCCAGATGTCTTGCGTGTCAGAATAACGGCAATACGTAAATACGGAATATAGAGAAAAACGTCATGAAGCAAAACCTGAAGGAAAATCTAGTCATCTCCGCCCGCGGGCAGATTACGCTGCCCGCGGCCATGCGTCGCGCCTTGGGCTTAAGCGGCAACGCTGTAGTCACTGCCGAGGAACGCGAAGGCAAGATCGTGTTGACCCCGGCGGTCGTGATCGAGACGGATACCTACTCGGATGCGGACATTGTGGCCTGGGACAAGGCCGATGCGTTTCGTCCCGGCGAACACACGCGGCTGAAAGCAAAGCTCAAGATGCGGCGGGCATAAGTCGCCCTCGTGTACCGGCTCTTCCTCGACGCCAATGTACTGTTTACGGCCGCTCATAATCCGGACGGCAAGGCAGCGTTTCTGTTCGACCCCCCTGGGCACAGTTCTTGGGGCCTCCTCGCAAGCGCCTACGCCATTGAGGAAGCGCGGCGCAATATCGCCGCCAAATACCCTCATTGCGAAGCACGCCTGAACACGCTCCTCAAACGGCTCATCCTTGTGGCGCAGCCGGGACCGACGCCAATTTCGATTCGTCTTCCTGAGAAAGATCAGCCCATCTTCCTCGCGGCCCGGGCGGCGAAAGCAACCCATCTTCTGACCGGCGATCTTAAGCATTTTGGCCCAGTCATGAATAGGCCGCATCTTTCCGATGGCATTGTCATCCAAACTGTCGCGGAATTCCTGTCAAGCCTATAGGCTATGGATTTCTGACGGGGGGAGTGGCACCTCACGGAACACCTCTCGCTCTCCGGTCATTTTACCCTCAGGCGTCGAGCACATTAGGAAGTTTGTATCGTGCATGAGCGAGTGGGTTAAGCGCTCGAGTGCTCGCTATGGGTTTGATGACGTCCTATATCATACCCGGTCATAGATGAACGATCGTTCAGCACATGTTACTCAATAAAGACTATTTGAGCGACCGGAAGAACTTCATGATCATTTCGGGTGGGGTCAACATTTATCCGCAAGAAATCGAGAATTTGCTGGTGACGCATCCGAAAGTCGCTGACGTAGCGGTTATCGGGGCGCCGGATGAGGAAATGGGTGAAAAAGTCATCGCTGTCGTGCAACGTCTGCGAGGTTTGCTGTCGGCAGCGAAGCTCAAGCGATTGTTGTCGCGGCCGGGACGGGATCCCGAACTATTGCGCAAATGACAACTTCTACCTGTGGAACGGATCGGTAGGTCAATATGAGACTGTACGCCCACCCCAGAATCTCGTGAGTCAAGTGACAGCGACAGTTCCAGCGTCCAAGAGAGGCTCCCGGTCGTAGGTGTCGCTTCGATTCATACCATCCCCACAGCCGCTACCAAGAACGCAAATGAAATGACGGCCGCCAAACATCGCGCCACGTCGAACCGCTCCCGCCGACCCACGAGAACCCTCCAATTATTGGGCGGCGGATCGGGTCGCCAAGCGAGAGTGTTTTTGTTGATCGGGACGGTGCCAAACAACGTGGCCACGAGCCAAACGAGCAAACCGAGGGCTGCCAGGCACCGAAGTCTAAAACCGGCCCCGGTTGCATCCAGGCTCATAGCCGCAATCTCTGACAGTGCCGTAAGGACAAAAATCGCAGGCACCACGGTGCGCAGTTTCCGGATCAGTGCGTGTCGAAGTTGGATCTGGGGCTGTAGGTCCAGAACTGCCACCGCCGTGCGAACCCCATAGCAGATCAATAATTCCTCGCCCGCGAGGACGCCTCCGAAGAACAAATTGAGGAACTCAATGATGCCGTGAATCATGTCGACCATGACGCCGAGGACTGACCCATCTACCAAAAGCATTGAGTTACTTACTCCCGGTCCGGTGAGTAGTCGCCTCAGCATCATCGCCGCCTCTGGCGAGCCGTGACCGCGCTTCGGCTCCCGGGAATCGAGTACCCAAAGCGGTCATGTCGCGACAAGGCAAGGACGGACGAGAAATCCTCTTCGAACGGGGCATGAGCATAACTCCATAAATGGCATCAGTCGCCAGCGCGCGCGCACAAGCTGGTTGATGCGTTGACTTCAAGTCCTTAAACTACGGTACCGCATCGCTGCCTGCGAGCGACATGGCTTCTCCCAAGAACGATGACTTACGGCGCGTGCGTTTTATTCCCGCAATTCCGTTAAGGTTTCTGTGATGCTGGTTGCCGACCGTCGGAGGACACGCCCTTACGGGATCTGTACGAGATGCTCGTCCATGCGTCTCCACCACGCCGGCGGAAGATCCAAAATGAATGCGAAGGTTACCCCGCTTCGCATATGCTTCCTGTTGCTGGACTTTAGCCAAACAACACATCTGGATCTGAGGGAAGCGACGGCTGCCGGCTACTGTGGAGCCAGCTCAAGCTCGACCGTCCGGGCTCGAACCTGCGTTCCGTTGATCAGGATCTCACCCATGGAAATGGGTAAACGGAATCGGCGCGGGCCGCAGCTTCCTGGATTGACGAAGAGCACGCCGTCGCGTTCCTGAATTTTTGGAACGTGCGAGTGACCGCTGATGACGACGTTGACTCGCGCCGCTTTCGGTTCGATGTCGAGCTGCGACACATCGTGGATGACGTAGGCAAACACATCGCCCAATCGGATCAGCTCGGTCTCGCGCAGCCGCCGAGCCCAGCTGCCCTTGTCGATGTTGCCCTTGACGGCAGTGAGTGGCGCAATGGCGCCTAACGTTTCGAGAATCGCCGCGGTGCCGATGTCGCCGCCGTGGATGATGTAATCGCAGCCGACGAGAAACGCACGCGCCTCGGGCCGCAACAGTCCATGCGTATCAGAGATCAGGCCGACGCGTAACTCGGGGGCATCGCTTCGCGACGCGGCCGTTTTGCTCAACGCAAGACGAAAACTGCGGCGCGCATTGGAGGCGCGCGCCGCAGTCCTCGAACCTCATTGGAGATTAGCGCTCCCAATGGCCTACGTAGTGGTGCCAATGCGGCCCGCGTTGTTCCCAACGATCCGGAACCCAATGATAGCCCCGGCGTTCGCCAATCCAGCGTCCGCCGACCCACACATGCTGACCGCCCCGCCACTCCCAGTAACCAGGAGCCCAAACGAAGCCCGCGCGCGGCGGCGGTACTTCCTCGACGCGAAGCGGCGGCGGCGCAATGTCCACATCGACGACCACTCCCGCGAAGGTGACCGCGGGCGCGGTAACGGCACTGGCAGCAATACAGAGACCCAACAGCAACGCCTTACGAGAAGAATTCATACTCACTCCTTTTTATGGCGCTCAGGTTTACGACCCCGAACTTACTTAGCTCAACGACAGGGGCCAATGCTCCGTTGACCCTGCGTCCTTGTCTGTAGGACATTGACTATAGAATGATTCTTTATAACCGTTTTAACTTATTGAATAATCAGATGAAAATGGCGTAACAGCCTCCGCCTTAATTGTTGGTAACGTACGCACCGAGCGAATCACGGTCTGCCGCCACGCAAATAGCGCCAGGAGCAGCGCCGTGCAGCCGGCGAATCCCAGTGCGACCCGCAATCCTAAGTGTTCGCCGAGCCACCCGCCGACCAATGCACCAGGTCCCGCCGGAATGAGAATCGCCCAGCGCATGGTGCTGGTCATGCGCCCGAGCATCGGCGGCGGCGTGACCGACTGGCGCAGCGACAGGAAGTTGATGAATATCAGCACCGCACCCGAGCCGAACAAGAACAGCATGAGCGCGTAGGCGGCGATACCCATACCGTTCACCGGCGCGAGCGCGAGCACCAACCAACCGGTGCCTGAGACGGCGAAGCCCAACACCAGCGCCGGGCCACCGCCGATGCGGCGTACCAAGCGATGGCCGTTGAGGCTCGCAAGCACCGTGCCCGCGCCCAGAGCGACGTAGCTCAATCCCACGCCGCGCTCCGTCAGGCCCAATTGCCGGGTGGCGAACAGGATCTGCACGACCATGGCGCATTGATTGCAAAATTGCCAGATGCCGACGCAGCTGGCCATGGTCACGAGGAGCGGGTGACCGCGCACGAAGTCGATGCCCTGACGCATCGCCGACCAGAATGGACCGCGCGCCGCGCGCGCGTTTTCGGTAATCCCCACGCCGCGCAGTATGGTCGACGAGGTCAATAACAGCATTGCCGTCGCCAGCAGCGCCAGCGGCGCGCCGGTCAATTTGATCAGCGCACCCGCCGCGCCGGGTCCGGCGACTTCGGCGGCCGAGTTGGCCAGCGCATTCTTGGCATGCGCCTCGACCAGGCGCTCGCGCGGAACGATCTGCGTCAGCACGATTTGCGCTGCGCTGCCGGCGGTCGTGTTGACGACGCCTATCAGAAATGCGACCACATACAGCCAGGTCATGGACAGCCAGCCCAGCCACCAGGCCACCGGCACGGTCGCCACGCCGAATGCGATGGACAGTTCGCCGACGACGTAGACAGGCAATTTTCTCACCCGGTCTAGCCAGACGCCGGTAGGCAGGGAGAACAACACGAAAGGCAGGATCTCCATCGCCGTCAGGAATCCCATCTGCGTAGGCGAAGCACGCATCAGTACCGCCGCAGTCAGCGGAATGGCCAACAGCGTGACCTGGCCGCCGAAGGAGGAGATCAATATCGATGTCCACAGCCTGCGGTAGGTGCGGTCGCGCAGCAGGTCGTTGGGCGCGAGCGTAAACCGGCTCAATCTACCTCCAGCGCACTGGGGACCGCCGGGTGCGCGGACTCGCCGAGAAAGCCGCCGCTTTGATGTGCCCACAGCCGCGCGTATAAGCCGTTGCGCGCCAACAAAGCGTGATGACTACCCTCCTCGACCACACGGCCTTGGTCGAGAACGATGAGACGATCCATGGCGGCGATGGTCGAGAGCCGGTGCGCAATCGCCATGACCGTCTTGCCTTCCATGAGGCGATACAGGCTCTGTTGAATCGCGGCCTCGACTTCGCTGTCCAACGCGCTGGTCGCTTCGTCGAGCAATAGAATTGGCGCGTCCTTGAGCATGACCCGTGCGATCGCGATCCTTTGGCGCTGGCCGCCGCTGAGCTTCACGCCGCGCTCGCCGACGTGCGCATCGTAGCCCGCGCGGCCGCGTGCATCCCTCAAGCCGGCGATGAAACCGTCAGCCTCGGCGCGCCTTGCGGCCGCCAACATGTCGGATTCCGAAGCGTCCGGCCGACCGTACAAAATGTTGTCGCGGACCGAACGGTGCAGCAGCGATGTGTCCTGAGTCACCATGCCGATTTGCGCGCGCAGACTGTCCTGGGTGAACTCGGCAATATCCTGACCATCGATGAGCACGCGGCCCTCGGCCAGATCGTAGAAACGCAGCAGCAAGTTCACGATCGTGCTCTTGCCGGCTCCAGATCGGCCGACCAAGCCGATTTTCTCACCAGGCCGAATGTGCAGATTGAGGTTGTCGATGACTCGAGCCTCTCGCTGTTTGGCCCCATAGGCGAAACCCACATGCTCGAAACGGATATCGCCGCGGGTGATCAGCAGCGGCCGGGCATCGGCACGATCCACCACGGTCGGCCGGCTCGCCAATGTATTGATGCCGTCTTGGACGGTGCCCACCTGCTCGAACAGCGAGGCCATTTCCCACATCACCCAGTGAGAAATGCCGGTGAGCCTGAGCCCCATCGCAGTCGCCGCGGCCACCGCACCGATGCCAACCTGTCCCCGGGTCCATAGCAGCAGCGTCGCGCCCCCCGTGCCCGCTATCAGCACCATGCTGAGCACATGGTTCACGACCTCGAAGCCCGTCACCATGCGCATCTGCCGATAGACGGTGCTCAAGAATTCCGCCATCGCCGACTGCGCATAGAGGGATTCGCGCTGCGTGTGCGAGAACAGCTTGACCGTCGTGATGTTGGTATACGCATCGGTGATGCGCCCGGTCATCAAGGATCGCGCATCGGCCTGCGCCTGCGCAACCCGCGCCAGGCGCGGCACGAAGTACCAGACCGCGACCATATACAGGCCGAGCCAGACGCCGAACGGCACCAGCAACCATACATCGAAATTTCCCACCACCAGCGCGATGGTGATGAAGTAGATCAGGACGAACACCAAGATATCCGCCAGGATCATCCACGTGTCGCGCACCGCCAGCGCCGTTTGCATGACCTTGGCGGCCACGCGTCCGGCGAATTCATCCTGGTAGAAACTCAAAGATTGCGCCAGCATGTTGCGATGAAATACCCAGCGCAGGCGCATCGCGAAGTTCCCCGCCAATGCCTGCTGCTTGAGCAAGGTCTGGGCCGCCACCAGCAACGTGCTGCCGAATAGAACGGCGGTCAAAACCAGCAAATGCTCGCGCTCCTCGCTCCATAGCTTCGATGCAGGCACTTTCGCCAGCCAGTCGACGATTCGGCCCAGGAATCCGAACAGCAGGGCCTCGAAGGCTCCGGTAGCCGCCGTGAAAATCGTCATGGCGGCGATGTAGCGGCGCATGCCGCGCGCGCACGTCCAAAGGAAGGCGAAGAATCGCGTCGGCAACACGGGCACGGGGCCATCTGGATAGGCAGCAACCAACTTTTCAAAAAAACGAAACAACAGCATCTCCCCGCGGTAAGGCGGCCTTTGAATCGCGGCGAATTTTACGCCTCGCGGCCCAATAATTGGCGATAAATGGACAGGTCGTGCGCCGAGAAACACACGAACATTATCGAGGCGATGCGGCTCGAGGCGGCCGGAAACGCGGCCACAGTGGCGACGGCGATCTCGGCGGCCGCCTGTTTCGGATAGCCGTACACTCCGGTGCTGATGCAGGGAAAGGCAATGCTGCGGATCGATTCAGCGGCCGCGATCTGTAGCGAGCGGCGGTAGCATGATGCAAGCGCGAGCGCCTCACCGCGCTTGCCGCCGTCCCACACCGGCCCGACCGTGTGTATGACGAATCTGGCCGGCAAACGATAGCCCCGGGTCAGCTTCGCGTCGCCGACGTTGCAGCCGCCAAGTCTGCGGCATTCTGCCAGCAACTCAGGTCCCGCCGCACGGTGAATCGCACCATCCACCCCGCCGCCGCCCAGCAGCGAAGAGTTCGCGGCGTTGACGATGGCATCGACCGACAGCGCGGTGATGTCGGCCTGGATTGCGGTGATCTCGATTTCTTTCATGCGCGTGATACAGCGATCGCGGCCTACACTCGACGCCTTGGCGCCGTCATTATAGGCCGAGCCGCGGCTCTTGGCGCGCCCTAGTCAGCCGGCGAAATCCTTCGCGATGGCCGCATGAATTCGCCCGCGTACTTCGCGATCGTGCACCGTGCTGGTCAGGTCGCCGCGCACCCGGTCATCACGATGTCCGAACGTACCAGCAACAGAGCACCCGGTACCGAACTGATGGCCGCATGCTGCGTGCCGGGTGCAGCGATGTGTACGTCGCCCGCGCGCAAGACGTGCGAACCGATCATGATTTCGCCTTCGAGCACCAAGCACTCTTCTTCTTGAACATGCGCATGCTGACCCAGCGCGGAACCGGCGGCGAATCGGACCAACGCGGTCTGGTTGCCGGCCTCGTGATCGATGCGCAACAGCTTCATCGCCACTCCGACTGCCAGCATCTTCCAAACACCATCATCCACGCGCAGCGTCGATGTTCCCTCAGGCGGCTGGTCTCGCGCCCGTTCCCGTATCTTCGACGCCATCCTGCTGCGCGCGCTGGCCGACAGCTCGGCCGGCGCAATGGAACCGGCCAGGGACTCGAATATCGGACCCCACTCGTCGGCACGCTTCTTTGGTAACTCGCTCATTCGACACTCCCCGCTTCGCACGGCCGCCGACGGTCAACAACGCGGCCGCAGGGACGGCGCAGTCGGAGGCGGATACTCGCCCCGCAGATACACCAAAACTCCCACTCGCGTGGTCACGGCGTCATGCCACGAACCCGCCTTCGCCATGTGCGAATCGCCGGCGCACAATCGGTGCGCGCCCACGTCGCATTCACCTTCCAATACGATGAACTCTTCGGGTTGATCGTGGCGATGTGCCGGAATGATGCCGCCGGGCTGCATTCGGAGCAAGACCGTCTGATTGCCGGCGTCGGCGTCGATACGCAGGACCTTGACCTGCACGCGCGGCAACCATTCTTTCCAGCCACTTTCGAGCGAACGCAGGGTTGAGGTGCCGGCCGGAGGCGTCTCGCGGGCCTGCTGCAACACCCGGGTGCGCAGAGTGATGCGGCGTTCCGCAGATAATTCCGCAGGCGCCATTGCGCCCAGCAACGTCTCTGTGAGGGCTGCCTCCAATTCGTCGGAACCCCCTTGTGATCCAGGTAGCTTCACTCCTGCAACGCCTCGCGTAACTGCGTCAGCGCACGGCGCATGTGGCTCTTGACCGTACCGAGCGGCAGGCGCGTGAGCTCAACGATTTCCTGATGCGACAGTCCTTGAAGAAAAGCGAGCGAGACGAGCCGGCGCCGTTCCGGCGTCAGTTTCGACATGGCGAGCCTTACCCGACTCGTCTGTTGCAGCAGGCCAATCATGTCTTCCGGCGGCGCATCGTCGGCCGCCAGGTCGATGTCTGCAATGTCGACGAGTTCCATTTCTCGGCGGCGCTGGCGCAAACGATCCAGGGCGCGGCTGCGACACAGCATGAGCAACCAGCCGAGCACCTCCGCGCGCGACGTATCGAAGCGGCCCGCGTTCGCCCAGGCATAGGCGTAAGTGGCGCAAACAACCTCTTCGGCGTCTTCACTGTTTCGCAAAATCGCCGACGCCAGCGCATAGAGTTTGCCGACCGTGGCCTCGTAGAGTTCTTCGAGCGCCCGTTCATCCCCGCGCTGCATGGACTCCATCCAGCGAATCAGATCGCCGGTCGGCTCCGGCATGCCTGATGCCCGCTCCTTGGTCAATGCTTGCAATGTGCGATCTCCCATGTGCTCCGATGACGCGGCGCCAATGGCACGGTCGATGGAATCGTAGCCTACGTTGCGCGGCATGCCAGCGCAGATGGCTCGCCGACCGCAGCGCGAACGTCTGTTCGGCCACTACCCTTACGTACGTGCCCCTCGATTGGATGCACCCTCGCGCCAATATTTTTTTTCACCTCAATGCCGGTGGGGAGAACCGCCATTCCGGGCAATCCGTTCGCTCAGCCTGCGCCATAGATCCGCCGGCACCAGCCCCGCCCTCAAGGCCTCCGCGAACTCGTCGATACGGCTCTCCCAGCGACGCACCTCACGTTCGAGCCGCGCATGACGGCGGCGCAGCATCTCGAATCGCCGGCGGGTACGGGCCGACATCATCCCGAACACGTAGCGTGCCGCCAGGGCCTCAACCAGCCGTTCATTGCGAAAATCCATGGTCGTCGGGAATTCGGCGTGTATCCGGCACGTATTTGCATTTACGTCGCTTCTCGGCGGTCGGATGCAGTGCCTAGAGGATGCAGCGAGGTAAGGGCCGCACCGTTGCGCGTGATGTCCTGATGGGCTCAGTGATGCGGTTTCAGGTGTCTGTGGGTGGACCCATCATGGGTGTGGAGGGAACCAAGTTCTACGTTGATCAGATTCAAGCTGCCATGACGGACGCCCCGCTCGGCGATCATTTCCTCCGCAAACTCGCGCACGCGCTTCACCGGCCCTTTCAACATGACGGTCTCGATGCACTGATCATGATCGAGATGCGCATGCATTGTGGAGACGGTCAACTCATGGTGAGCGTGCTGAATGCGGGTCAAGCGTTCGGCCAGTTCGCGTTCGTGGTGATTGTAGACGTAGGATAAATTGGCGACACAAATTCCTTTGGTGTCTTGTTTCTCCGCCTCGCTTTGCAAATGAGTCCGCAAAATGTCGCGAACCGCTTCACTGCGCGTTGCGTAGCCGCGCTTTTTGGTGAGTGCGTCGAACGCGACGGCGAGATTTTCATCGAGCGATATCGTAAAGCGTTCCATCGTTAAGCCTCTGATCAGGATCTAGCATGGCTAGGGCTCCTCTATCTTTGCAGCATGCCTGGATAAAAGCGAGTCGCTGCACGGCTGGGTGGGCGCATCGAGACCCCTGAACTTCGTTGCTTAGGAAAGTACCGCATTCAAGAAATCCCTGCGCAATCCCATGGAGTCGACGACAGCATGCTCTCGACGCAATGCTTCCCGCATGGCGGGCTGCCGAATCGTCCGATCATGCAGGGCGGCCAAGCGTGGGAATTTGTGCCGATACAGATCAAAGCCGAGGTATTGATAGGTCACAAGATTCGACACAATCGAAATATCGGCGATTGAAAACGAAGAGCCGACAAAGTAGTCCTGCTTGGCGATGGCGTTCAGATAGCCGAACATTTCGGGAACAGCCTTGGTCAGTATCGCGTTGACCTTGTCCTGATCTGTCGGAGTGTTATGGATTTTCGGGTCTACGAACACTTCACGGAAAAGCGGACGTACTACTTCGCCAAACAAGGATCCCGCATACTGCTCCAAAGAAAGCGCTTGTGCGTAGGCTTGGGGCGCCGGCGGATAGATGGGCGGCTCGGGCTGCAAGCGATCCAGATAGGCGCAAATGGCGGCAGAGTCGGACACCACAAAATCCCCATCGGCCAGTGCCGGAATCTTGCCGGTAGGGCTGAGTTCGGGCCAGTTTGGCGGCGGGTTGTTCGGCACCACTGGGATTACCGGCACAACTTCGTGGGGAACGCTCTTCGCGATTGCCACAACTATTGCCTTACGGGTGTGAACAGAGACGGGGACACCATAGATCTTCAACACAGGAGACTCCACGTGAATTGGTGGGATAGGTTTGCCGTTGCGCCACGGCTCCTGAAGCCGTGGCGCCAAGGCTGATGCGAGCGCCCCCGGCGCTCACCCATGCAGCTGTTATTTAGCCACACCATTCAGGCCAATCGGCGACCCGGGAAGCG
>Ga0302326_10027980_pt1 | contig 11357 bp, 10 predicted proteins | sample Palsa_T0_3_FD_202264 | JGI IMG/M metagenome (GOLD analysis project Ga0302326, IMG submission 202264) | Peat permafrost microbial communities from Stordalen Mire near Abisko, Sweden - Palsa_T0_3 | ecosystem: Environmental > Terrestrial > Soil > Palsa > Peat permafrost | place: Sweden: Abisko...
GGCGATTCCGCAATGTGTTACCCCCGAGTTTGTACGCAGCGAGGTCGCGCGCGGCCGGGCAATCATTCCGGCCAATATCAATCACCCCGAAATCGAGCCGATGATCATCGGCCGCAACTTCCTCACCAAGATCAATGCCAACATCGGCAATTCCGCCGTTTCCTCGTCGATCCAGGACGAAGTCGAGAAAATGACCTGGGCGACACGCTGGGGCGCGGATACCGTCATGGACTTGTCGACCGGCAAGAACATCCACGAAACGCGCGAATGGATCATCCGCAATTCACCCGTGCCGATCGGCACGGTGCCAATCTATCAGGCGCTGGAGAAAGTAGACGGCAAGGCCGAGGAACTGACGTGGGAGATCTATCGCGATACGCTCATCGAACAAGCCGAGCAGGGCGTCGACTATTTCACCATTCATGCCGGGGTGCTGTTGCGCTATATCCCGCTCACCGCGAAGCGCATGACCGGTATCGTCAGCCGCGGCGGTTCGATCATGGCCAAGTGGTGCCTTGCGCATCACCGGGAATCGTTCCTCTACACGCATTTCGAATCGATTTGCGAGCTCATGAGGGCCTATGACGTCTCATTCAGTCTCGGCGATGGACTTCGCCCTGGCTCCGGCCATGATGCCAACGATGACGCACAGATGGCCGAGTTGGCGACGCTTGGAGAACTTACCAAGATCGCGTGGAAGCACGACGTGCAAACGATGATCGAGGGCCCGGGCCACGTCCCCATGCACCTGATCAAGCACAACATGGACGAGCAGTTGCGCCTCTGCGGCGAAGCGCCGTTCTACACACTTGGACCGCTGACTACCGACATTGCCCCCGGATATGACCACATCACCTCTGCCATCGGCGCGGCGATGATCGGCTGGTACGGTACCGCGATGCTCTGCTACGTCACCCCGAAGGAGCACCTGGGCTTGCCGAACAAGGCCGATGTCAAGGACGGCATCATGGCGTACAAGATCGCTGCGCACGCTGCCGACCTTGCCAAGGGCCATCCCGGCGCGCAGATTCGCGACAATGCGCTATCCAAAGCGCGCTTCGAGTTTCGCTGGGAGGACCAGTTCAATCTCGGTCTCGATCCGGACAAGGCGCGCGAGTTCCACGATGAGACGCTGCCGCAGGAGGGCGCGAAGCTGGCGCACTTCTGTTCGATGTGCGGCCCGCACTTCTGCTCGATGAAGATTACCCAGGACGTGCGCGATTATGCGGCGAAACTCGGTGTCGACGAGGCTGCGGCGCTCGAGAAGGGCATGGAAGCGAAGGCCGTGGAGTTCGTGCGCAAGGGCGCGGAGATCTACAGCAAGGCCTAGCGAGCGCCTCCCGGCGGGAAAGAGCCGCCGGACGCGCGGCCCACGTCACGCGGCGATGCGCACCGGTACGCGTTTGCGACCCCAAGGCCGCTGCGGCGCCTGATACCGTCCTGGCAGGCAGGTATTGCAGTGGCGGCAAAGGCCTTCAGGCGTCAGCGCGTAGGTAAGGATCTCGTACCAGTCGCGCACGATCACGGCATTGCCGCAGCCGGGGCAGAAGGTCGTACCGCCCTCGCAGTCGTGCACGTTGCCGGTGTAGACGTAACGCAAGCCTTCCGCCAAGCCGATCTTGCGCGCCCGGGCCAGCGTCGAAGCCGGCGTGGGCCCGATGTCGGTCATCTTGTAGTCGGGATGGAAGGCGGTGAAATGAAGCGGCACGTCGGGCCCTAGCTCGCGCATGATCCACTTCGACTCGGCCTCTATCTCGGCATCGGAATCGTTCTTGCCGGGAATGAGCAAAGTGGTGATCTCGAACCACACGTCGGTCTCGTGCCGGAGATAAACGAGCGTATCGAGAACCGGTTGCAGGCGCGCGCCACAGAGCTTGATGTAGAACTCGTCGGTAAAGCCCTTCAAGTCGACGTTGGCCGCGTCCATCTTGGCGTAAAACTCGCGCCGCGCCGTGCTGCCGATGTAGCCTGCCGTTACCGCAACCGTCTGGATGCCGAGCTCGTGACAGGCATCCGCGGTGTCCATCGCATACTCGGCAAAAATGACCGGATCGTTGTAGGTGAACGCAATGCTCTTGCAGCCCTGAGCGTGCGCGATGCGCGCGATCTTCTCCGGCGACGCCTGATCCATCAGCGTGTCCATCTCGCGCGACTTGGAAATGTCCCAATTCTGGCAGAACTTGCATGCCAGGTTACAACCGGCGGTGCCGAAAGAGAGTGCACTCGAGCCGGGGAAGAACTGGTTGAGCGGTTTCTTTTCGATTGGATCGATGCAGAAACCCGACGAACGACCATAGGTGGTGAGCACCATCGCGTCGCCCTTGCGCTGGCGCACGAAGCAAGCCCCGCGCTGTCCCTCGTGCAGACGGCAGTCGCGGGGGCAGAGGTCGCATTGGATGCGTCCGTCGTCCAATGCATGCCAATAACGCCCGGGATAATCGCTCATCGTCGCCTCACCTTGGCTGCGAGTTCCGGCGCCATGCTCAGCCGCGCAGTCCTTCACCGTCGTCGTCGCGCTCCTTCCACTTGGTCACCTGATAGAGCGCAACGTTCAACCGCGGGCTCCAGAAGTCGATGGGAATGCCCGCCTTGTGTTTGAGCGCAGCGAGAAATTCCTCCGGTTTGGGTAATGTGTCCCAGACTTGGGGCAAGAAGGTGGCTCGGTGCTGGTCGAGCTCCAGGGTCACGCCGTCGATCCCCGGGCGAAGCCGCGCCCGGAGTTCGCCTTCGGAGTCGAAGCGAACACTCTGCGCGTCGGAAAGCAGCGAGACTTCAACCCAGGTTGCAGCGAATTCAGGCGCCGCGAGCGGCGCAAAGCGCGGATCGCGGAACGCGGCGGCAAGGGCATTCTCGCGCACGTCGAAGCCGAGTTCCCGCGTCGCGCGCAAGCTGCCTATGCAGCCGCGCAACTCACCGCGGTGAAACAGCGTCACGAAAGTCGCGCCGCGCTCAAGCAGCGCGGCATGCACGGGCGGAGCGTCGGCTGCAAGGGCCAACTCGGTGGCAATCGCGTGCCTCGCGCATCCGATCAGCGCCCGGCCGAGTTGGTCACCCTGCATCGGGTGCCTCAGTCAACATTGCGGCGGCGGCGTCCTGGGTTGTCGGTCGCCCCCGCTCCGTGAACGCGAACGCCGCATAGCCAACCACGCGCGATTTATCTCCGGCCGTATCACCCGAATTGCGCAAGTCGATCAGTTCAACCTCGAGACGTCGCCGCCTCGCGCACAGCGCCAGGCCATTGATCGGCGTCGCACCGCAGGCTTGGTCGTGATCGAGCGTCGGGTCAAGCGCCAGAATGGTCGACGCGGTGCCGCGATCGATCTGACGCGCCGCCGCATACGTATGGTAATGCGACAGGTCCGAGCTGACGACGATGAGCGTCTCCGGGCCGCCCCAAAGGCCTTCGATCACGGCGGCCACCTCCGCTGCGCTCGCGTCGCCGACGGCAAATGGCACCACACTGAATTCGTCCAGCATCGTTTGCAGGAAAGGCAGCTGAACTTCCAGCGAGTGCTCCAGTGCATGCGCTGCTTCGTGAACCGCGACGTGGGGCATTTCGAGAGCGCGCGCAACCGCCTGCGCGTCGACGCAAACGGCTCCCAGCGGCGTCGCGAATGCATGCGCGGCGGGCAGGGCAAGACCGCGAACGGGTACTCGGTGCACCGGTCCGAGCAAGAGCACTCGGCGAATCGTCTCGCGTCCAGCGGCAATACGTCGGTAGGCCGCAGCGGCGATGGCGGCCGAGTAAACGTAGCCTGCGTGAGGCACGATCAGCGCCTTCGGCACGCGTGCGTCGGGTTGGGCGGGCGATCGCGCCTCTGCCAGATAGGCGCGTACCGCGGCACCAAGCAGCGCCGGCGTTCCCGGATAGAACATGCCGGCCACTGCGGCCGGACGAATACTTGGCACGTTTCACCTTACGGGTCATTGACGACCCGGCCAGGATTGGCGACTTTCCCGCACCCCGTGACAGGGTAGGTCATTGTCGCGCCGACAGAGCTACTTGGCTACCGGAGGCACCACCTTGCGATCGGCCATATGCCGCAGGTAGGCGAGCAGTTCGGCCAGTTCCTGATCGGACAGGGATTTGCTGTCGAAGGCCGGCATCTTGGCTCCAGGCCAACGGCGCAATGCCTGGGGATCACGAATCAGACGCCGCAGGGCGTCCGGGCGCAGGTACTCGGTCGGGTTATAGGGAATGTTAAGGTCGGGGCCAAGCGTCGCGTCGCCGCCACCGTTGAGCGTGTGACAAACCATGCAGTGTTTCTGAAATGCCGCGAAGCCGACGCGGATCGGGTCATTGGCCGCGAGCCTGGCGGCAGGTGCGATCATGGGAAAGCGCTTGGCGAGCGATGCAACCACCTCGATGCGCACGATTCGATACGGCCATTGCTCGCTCGCCGGCACAGCCTTGTCCGGCGCGGTCCAGACGAGGTAGAACGGCCCGGCAGTTGGCGCCTCGCCCGCTTTGAGCGGCGGCCATGGCGCTTCAGGAGGTTCGACCGCGAGATAAGCGACCGGGCCCTCGTGGGCGAGCAGCGCGGCAGCGGGAAGGGTCGCGACGAAGCCGTCGGCGGCCGTGAACCGAATGCTCTCGTCAGATGCCACGCCGTCGAGCAGTGCCGCGATGGGAACGGCGCGAAAACTCATGCTGCGCTTGTAGGCAACGTCTGCCGGAATGGTTACGGTCGTGGCCTTCGGCAATGCGAGCAGACCGGCGGCGGTGTAGATGGCGGTCCGGCCGCCGACCGCAACCGTCAACGACGGTTCGGCGGCCACCGTGGCGGCGAGCGTCGTCAGCAACGCCGCAATCCCGAGCCGGCGTCCGATCATTCGTCGTGCGCGACGGGGCGAAGCAGGTAACCCCCGGACTTCTCGTCTCGTTCGAGGGTGAGTACGCCCCGTCGCTCGACTTCCTCGAGCAAGCCATTGAACGAACGGAAGCCGTAATACGATTCGGCGAATCCCGGGTTGCGGCGCTTGAGCGCCTGCTTGACCATCGATCCCCAGATCTTTTCCTCCGCGCCGCGTTCGGCAAATAGCGCGTCGACCGTCGCCGTGATGAGATCCACGGCCTCCTGGCGCCGCTCCTCGTCGCCTTTTTTGGCGGCAGGAACCGATTCGGCGCCGCTCGACGTCCGCACCGATGGCTTCCTCGCCGGCTGCCGCTTCTTCTCCCGTACCAGATCGTCGTAGTAGATGAATTCATCGCAGTTTGCGATGAGCAGGTCCGACGTCGAGTTCTTGACACCAACGCCGATCACGTCTTTGTTGTTCTCGCGCAGCTTCGACACAAGTGGCGAGAAATCGGAGTCGCCACTGATAATGACGAAGGTCTCGACGTGGGCCTTGGTGTAGCAAAGATCGAGCGCGTCGACAACCATCCGGATGTCGGCTGAATTCTTACCGGATTGCCGCACGTGCGGGATTTCTATCAATTCAAAGCTCGCCTCGTGCATCGGCGCCTTGAATGCCTTATAGCGCTCCCAATCGCAATAGGCCTTCTTGACCACAATGCTTCCCTTGAGCAGTAGTCGCTCAAGCACCTTGCCAATATCGAACTTTTCGTATTTGGCGTCCTGCACGCCGAGCGCGATGTTCTCGAAGTCGCAGAACACCGCCATGTTGGTGACTTCGGGCGTGTTGGGCATGATCGGGTCCTGACGGTCGGCTCGAGGGCCGCTTGAAGAAGCGTTGAGCTAAAATGCACGCGTTGGGCCGTACGATAGCAGCATCGGGCTCGGGTGCATACGACCCGAGCCAACCTTCGCCGCAACATGCATGCTGGACCAAGGGGGAAAATACGATGAAGATCCTCGTGGCATTCTGGCTCGCTTCACTGCCGCTTGCCGCACTCGCGGCCGATACCTTTACGCTGGAGAGTGCCGAGATCAAGCCCAACTCGACCATTGTCGAAGCGCAGGTGTTCAAGGGCTTCGGCTGCGCCGGCGGCAACCTCTCGCCGTCGCTGTCGTGGAAAAACCCGCCCGCGGGCACCAAGAGCTTTGCGCTCACGGCCTACGATCCCGATGCGCCGACCGGAAGCGGTTGGTGGCATTGGGTGATGTTCAACATTCCTGCAACGGTGACGTCAGTACCCGCAGGTGCCGGCAGTTCTGACGGTGCCAAGGCGCCCAAAGGCGCAGTGCAATCGAAGACCGATTTTGGAAAACCCGGCTACGGCGGCCCGTGCCCGCCCAAAGGCGACAAGCCGCACCGTTACATCTTCACCGTCTACGCCCTCAAGGTGCCCAAGATCGACGCGGATGCAAAGTCGAGCGGCGCGCTGGTCGGATTCATGCTCAATGCAAACAAGATTGGCGAGGCGAACTTCACTGCAACCTACGGGCGACAATAATGCGTCGTCCGCAGCGGCTCGATCGGGCACGTACGGATCGGGACGCCACGGATCTCGTTTGAGACGTATCACGCGTTCGCGGGCCACGTATGATTTATCGAGTTGCGCTACGGGCGCGGGAACCCGTTGATGGCGCTGCTAAGCCCGCGAAACTGAGCGCACTGGACTAACGCGCCAGGCGACGCAGCGTCGTCGGGTCTTTTCTGTTGTCCGTCTTTTTCGATCTCCAACGCCAAGCTGTGCCTACCGCAATCCTAAGGCGTCGAGTCCTGAGCCCCCTCGGTCCGATGCTTGCCGGACGCGCTTGGTCGGAGCGGGCGGCGTGAGCATGCCGCGCGGCCCCGCATGGATTGGACCTGCGCTGGCGATCGTCGGCGTTCTCGGATTTTCGTTCAAAGCCATACTGATCAAACTGGCTTACGCCTGGGCACCGATCGACGCGGTCACCCTGCTCGCGCTGCGCATGCTCTACGCCACACCTTTTTTCGCGCTGATGGCCTGGTTCGCAATGCGCCGCCGCGGTGCCGCAGCCATCGAACGAGGCGACTGGATCCGCATCCTTTGGCTCGGCTTCATCGGCTACTACCTCGCAAGCTTGGTCGATTTCATGGGCCTGCAGTACGTCTCCGCCGCATTGGAGCGACTGATGCTCTATCTCTACCCGACCATTGTCGTCGTGTTATCCGCGCTGTTTCTTGGGCAACGGATTACCGGGCGCATCCTGCTCGCGTTGGGGCTCTCCTATGCGGGCATTCTGCTGGTATTCGCACGCGATCTCTCGTTTGCCGGGGATCCGCACGGTCTCTGGATAGGCGGGGCGCTCGTCTTTGCCAGCTCGTTCTTCTATGCCCTCTACCTGGTCGGCGCCGGGCCGGTCATCGCGCGTCTTGGCAGCGCCCGTTTCATCGCCCTTGCCATGCTCGCGTCAGCGGTGTTTGTATTTGTTCAGTTCCTGGCGACACGGCCGCTGCAGTTGCTTGCCGCACCCATGCGCATCCAGCTGCTGTCGCTGACGATGGCCATCTTCTCAACCGTCCTGCCAACCTATCTCATCGCCGAGGCGATCCAGCGCATCGGCGCGAGCCGCACCTCGCTCGTCGGCTCATTGGGACCGGTGTTCACAATCTGGCTTGGCTGGGTGATTCTCGCCGAACCAGTGCATTGGATCCAGCTCGCCGGCGCCGCGCTCGTCCTGGGCGGCGTGACCTTGATGACCCTACGGAGCAGGGCCGGCCTTCGCAACGCCTAGGGACGTAATGTCTCCGGCCGCCCTGTTGTCTCGGCCGGGTGCGCCCGGTTCGCGAACGAGTTGGCGCGCTGAACACTTATGCAACGCTTGGAAACTCGTCAGAATGCTGTAAGAATGTTGTCAGAATAAGTAGCGCGACACGTCGGCCGGACGTTCCGCCCGCAACAGTGTCGTTGGGGATATATGGACTACCCGGTCAACCTCCGCCCGCTTCTACGATCCCGGCATGCGCCAAGCTACATCTTTGTGGTCAGTCATATGCGCAGCTTTTCGACGCTCCTTTGTCATATCCTCGGAAGCCACAACGACATCTCGGGCTACGTCGAAACGCATCTGTCGTATTTCGGCAGGATCGACCTTTGGCAGCTGGCAAGAAAGGTTCACGAGACGACCGACGAACCGGTGGTCAGCAAATATGTGCTGGACAAGATGCTCCACAATTACGTCCATATCGAGCCCAGTGTGCTCGCCCGATCGGATGTGAAGGTCCTGTTCTTGGTACGCAACGCCGAAGATACCCTGAAGAGCATTCTGAATCTTTTTGTCGGCCAACGAAGCCGGGGGCCTATAAAAGGCGCCGAGGACGCTCTGAACTATTACACGAAACGGCTACAGAAAATCGAAGAGTACAGCGCCCAGCTTGGCCACAACGCGCGGTTCCTAGAGTCGGAAAAGTTGGTTGACCAAACCGATGCCGCATTGGAAGGCTTGTCGCAATGGTTCGAACTTGGCGAACGCCTGAGTGCCAACTACCGCACGTTCAAATTTACCGGCGTCGACCACTTTGGCGATCCCTCACCGAACATCAGGACGGGGACGATCGTCGCGACTGAAGTCAGGCGCCAGGCGCATGCCCCGGTGGCCATTCCCGAGGCCGTATTGCGGCGAGGGGAGGAGGTCTATGCCGCCTGTCGCGAGACCTTGTTGAGGCACCAGGGCGCGTTGTAGCGCGGCCCGAGCAGGTTGGGATCAGGCGGCATGCATGAGCGATTGCGATGGTTCACCGGCCCTGCACGCGCCTGCGCGGGGTGCGCGGGCGCCGCAGCGAAGCGTTTGCCCAAAGTGCCGCCAGGGCGTCTTCGACCCATCGCCAGTAGCGCGAACGCACTGCCGCGCGGCGACGAACGCCTTGCAGCCACTGCAAGTGTGCCCTCATGGGTCTCAATTGATGGGCGGTGGTTCGGCAACTGGGCCCGACGTTGCGGGAAGGTTCGCCGGGAAATAATCGGCTTGCGCCTGTTCACCGCCGCGATCTGCTTTCGAATCGGGGGCTACCACGGTCGCGCGTCCGACCGGATGATCAGGCGCTGCTTCGAGGCGGTGCTCCGCGGCCAGAACGACTGCACCAAGAACACTCACCAAGGCCGCCACCTTGAGCGACGTAACGACCTTCGTCATACCGAAAAACAATTCAGCGCGCATGGTTCACTCCTCGGTTGGTTGAGCGGGAAGCGCAATGGGTCTGTGCCCCGCTTGCCGATGGCGCCTCGCTGCACCAACGGACGTGCTCACTTTATCGGCGTGTGGCCGCTGCGCGAACCCGATGATTCGGCCGCGCCGGCGCAGAAAATTCACGTTTTAAGGGTACCCGTCGGGCCCACCCGATTGCCGCGTCGGGTCCGCGCTTGCGAACCGCCGGCGGGCGGCAGCCGTGCTGGGCCCTCGCCCAGCCTGCCTACCAGCCTGGCGGGGGCTTCTTGAGGACGGTGATCGTCCGGTCGCTTACGTCGAGGTATCCGCCCGCGACCAAATCCTTGAGCAGGCGGCTGATCATGTCGCGCGAAGCGCCGACGCGCTCGGCAATGTCCTGCTGCGTGAGCTTCTCCGGCACGATGAGTCTGCCGTCGCGTTCAACGGCGAGCGCGAGTAGCAGCTTGACCAACCGCCCGTAGACATCGGAGAGCGCCAGGCTTTTCACGCTCTCGGTCGTCACGCGTACGCGCTGGATCAGCCTCTCGATCAGGTGCAGGGCGAATTCGGGGTGGGCCAGGATGAACTCGCGAAAACTGGCGCGCGTAACGAGCGCGCAGGTCGTCGGTTCCAGGGTCACCACCGAGGCCGAGCGCGGGCTGCCATCCAAGGACATCTCGCCCAGATACTCGCCCGGCCCGTGAAACGCGATGACCACCTCGCGCCCCGCCGGGTTACTCGAATAGACCTTCACCCGTCCGGACAAGACGATGTAGAGCGAATCGCCCCCGTCTCCCTCGTTGATAAGTACCGCATTCTTAGGATAGCTGCGGACGACTCCGGTCGAAGCGATCCCACGCAATGTCTCGGGCGCAAGCGGCCCGAAGGGGTCGGCGGAGGTTTCGGACCTGGCCATGGTGCGGTTTCTCGGTGCAAGCCAATCGTAACATGCGGCGGTAGCCGCCGCCGGAACGCGAGCGCCTATTCGTACTTGCGCCGGTCGTCTATTACCTTGCCATCGTTGGCGAGCGTCCCTGGCGTGCAGAATGCGATCTCGCCTCGCAGCTTAGTCACCTCGCGCATCGAGTCGATGATCGCCTCCGCGCGTGTCGACGGCCCACCCTGCACTTCAACGTGGAGCGTCATCCGGTCGTCACCTTCGGGGTTGTCGACCACCAGCCGCGCCTTGACGATTTCCGCATGACGCCGCGCAATCTCGGCGACCTGTGCCGGGTGCACGAACATGCCTTTGACTTTGGTCGCCTGATCCGCACGACCCAGCCAACCCCTGATGCGCTGGTTGGTGCGTCCGCAGGCTGAGGGCGTGTGTAGCGAGGCGGGCATCAACGCGGAAAGGTCGCCGGTGCCGAAGCGGATCAGCGGATAGTCGGTGCTGACCAGCGTCGTGACCACCACCTCGCCGACATCTCCCGCAGCCACCGGGTCTCCCGTGCCCGGGCGCACGATTTCGACGAGGACGCCTTCGTCGACGATCAGGCCCTCGCGCGCTTCCGATTCGTAAGCGATCGTCCCCAGGTCAGCGGTTGCATACACCTGGTAGGCGGCGATGCCCCGCCCGCCGAGCAGATCGCGCAGGCTGGGCGGAAAGGCCTCTCCCGACACCAGCGCCTTTTTCAGCCGTAGGAGTTGAATGCCCAGTTCCTCGGCCTTTTCGAGAATGATCTTCAGAAAGGAAGGCGAACCTACGTAGCCATCGGGTTTGAGGTCGGACATCGCGAGCACCTGTTGCTCGGTCTGTCCGACGCCCCCCGCAAAGACTGTGCAACCGAGCGCCTGCGCGCCCGATTCGAGCATCGCGCCCGCAGGCGTAAGGTGGTACGAGAAGCAGTTATGGACCAGATCACCGGCACGAAAGCCCGCGGCGAACAGCGGCCGTGCCAAACGCCAGTAATCCGCCTCCCTGCCCTCCGGTTCATAAAGGGGTCCGGGCGAGGCGAATACGCGTCGGAACTCGCCCCAGCGGGGCACGGCAAAGCCACCGAACGGGGGCTGGGCTCTTTGCATCTCCACCAAATCGGACTTGCGTGTCACCGGCAACTGCGCGAGCGCCGCGCGCGTCACGACGGTCCCTGGCTCGACGCCGGCAAGGATGCGTGCGTAGGCTGTCGTGCGCGACTTCGCCAACGTAACGCGCGCCGGAAGTGTCGCGAGTTGCGTGCGTTCGCGCGCCTCCGCTGGGCGCGTTTCCAGCTTATCGAAGTATTCGCGCACGTGAGCGGCCGTCGAAGCGCAGTACCGGGCATGCCTCGAAACCCGCGCACCACGCGACAGCGCGTGGGACTTCGTGTCCGCGGGCGAGCCATCCCATCCTCTTCGGGA
>Ga0302326_10027981_pt1 | contig 11357 bp, 8 predicted proteins | sample Palsa_T0_3_FD_202264 | JGI IMG/M metagenome (GOLD analysis project Ga0302326, IMG submission 202264) | Peat permafrost microbial communities from Stordalen Mire near Abisko, Sweden - Palsa_T0_3 | ecosystem: Environmental > Terrestrial > Soil > Palsa > Peat permafrost | place: Sweden: Abisko...
TGGAGGCTCTGTAACTTGTCATGGATGTTGTTCGTATATGCCGGCAAGGCATCAGTGACTTCGACCAACTGCACCAGAACGGTCCAGCCAACGGCCCCCAAAACAGCACCAGTGGTGAGAAGTACGATAGGGATGGCCACGATCCTGGGTATCCGGATGCGTTCCAAACCAGTGACCAGAGGCGCCAGCACGAACGAGAGAAGCAGAGCGAGCGCAAGCGGCAGAACCACTGTTTTCGCCAGGTAGAGCGTCGTGATCAAGACCAGCGTGACAATGACGGCCAGCAACTTCGAAAGCAGGCGAGATGTGGCGACGTCACTATTCCGGGGCATCGATCCACGTTGATGCTGTTTCCACCAGCTGTGTTGCCACGTTGACGAATAGTTTCTCGGGAGGAAAAGTTCACCGCATCAGCCCTTCCCGCGCGCGGCTTCTCGCATCTAGGAAGATACACAAGTGAAGGTCGAGTGAGGAGAGACGATGGCGTGTCATGATGCAGCAGCTTTTGGTATCTTCGCCAACATCGGTAATGCGGAGGCCGCCATCGACGGACTGACGATGGCAGGATTTTCGAATCAGGCCCTTTCCGTCCTGTTGTCTGACAAGGATGAAGCGATAGTGCTGGCAACCGAAGACACCACCAAGGCTTCAGAAGCTGCGACGGCCGGGGCCGGGATAGGTGGAGTCGTCGGGGGAGCCTTAGGGCTTCTGGTGGGCGTAGGCGCCATGGCTCTACCGGGCGTAGGCCCATTCATCGCTGCCGGTCCCATTATGGCGAGTTTGGCCGGCTTGGGTGTAGGCGGAGCAGTGGGTGGCTTTGTGGGAGCGCTTGTCGGCATGGGCATTCCGGAGTTCGAAGCGAAGCTTTATGACCTCCGGGTAAAGGATGGCGGAGTATTGGTGGCCGTTCACTGCGAGAGCTCTGAGGGAATTTCGAAGGCCAGAGAAGTGCTCAAGACAGCGGGCGCGGAAGACATTGCTACTTGCCTGGAAGAGTCGCTCAGCAGCTCTTGTGAAAACAGTGACCATGCCGCTTAGGCGATCAAGCGTCGAACGCTGCTTGTTTTTCGTTGATTGCTGTTGCGGGCAGGAAATGGTGGGCGAGGCGGGGCTTGAACCCACAACCACCGGCTTAGAAGGCCGGTGCTCTATCCAATTGAGCTACTCGCCCGTTGCTGCCATTGTATCGTCATCAGGCGTGACCGGCGTTACATCAGGCGCACATCGGTGACCACTGCCAACGCGAGATCCAGCGCCCTGGCCCACCGTTGTCCTGCACCTTGAGCAGTCGAGCCGCAGCCCTCGACAAACCACGTCACGGCAAACCCCGATGTCCCCTCGACCTCAGCACGCCGGAGCACAAGTTCCACCCGGGCCGCGCTTGCCGGGGTGGAACGAAGCACCTCCGTGACCGCACGGATCCACCGCTCCTGACGCTCGAAGCTAGCCAGGAAGGAGACATCCCGCGCCAGCAGATCAACGTACGATCCGGTACCAAAAGCAATATCGTCGGATTCGGCAGCCATTTCGTACGGATCGAAGTGCTCAGCACCTTCATCCACGCTGCTGGTCCAGGCATCACACTTCGCCGTCCACAGCGGTGAGGTGGCGGCGTTCAGCACCAGCAGCGCGGACCGCAACGGCGGCTTCGCACGGGCCTCTTCTATCTCATCGATCAGGTGCGCATCCACGCGCAAATCGACGAATCTGCACTCGCGGATGTCGTCGCCAGATGCGGCCCAGGGAACGGTGATCACCGGGTCGCCGGCCGCCAGCGCAACCGTCCAATCTGCTTCCATCAGGCTTTGCTGGCCGAGAGCAGAAAGTCGAGCAGCACCTTTTCCGCCCAGTAGCCGTCATATCCGGCTGCCGCAGCCAGGAAGGCGCAATGGCCTCCATGCCTGGTCTCGATCAGCCGGACCCGTTGATTGGCCAACAGAGCGGCGCGCGTGGGTGGCGTCATCCTGATGAAAGGGTCGTCGAGCGCATGCAGAATCAGGGTGGACACGGAAATTTGCGACGCCACCCTTGCACTGGATGCGCGATGGTAATAGTCATCCGCGCCGGTAAAGCCGGAGTAGCGGGCGGTGATCTGATCGTCAAACTGGCGCAGGGTCGCAATTCTTTCCAGGCCAACGGTCGAATAGATTTGAGGGAACAGCTCCGCCTTGCGTCGAAACCGCCTGCGCAGACCAATGAGAAACTTCCATTCGTAGACCCGGTTGGAGAGGTTGTGCAGCGCATCGGCGGAGACGCCCAGGTCCATGGCCGGCGAGATACCCACGACCGCCTTCAGGTAATCCGGCCGGCTTTCGCCCAGCTCACCGGCCAACTTCAAAACCAGGTTGCCGCCCATAGAATATCCCACCAGGGCAAAGGCCCCGAGGCTCTTTTCGTTAGCGAGCGTGCGCATCACCGCTGCCACATCGCCCGAAAGCCCGGAGTGATACAGTGTCGGCGACAGATCCTCAGTGCCGCCGCAATTGCGCATGTTCATGCGGATGATATTCCACCCAGCGGCCCACGCCCGCGCTGCATTGCCCAGCATGTACTGCGAACGGGAGGATCCTTCCAGGCCATGCACCAGCAGCACCGTGGGGCACTGGCCGGCATTCGCCTGCCAATGGCAATGGCAAAGCACGTAGCTTGCTCCGCGTGCAGCCACATCGGTCGTCGCCTGCTGTAATCGCTCTGATGCCGTGAGCCCGGAAGACCGGCTGCCGGTAGGCGCACCGTTTTCTGCGTCGACTTCGATAAGGTGCGCCTCAGCCTCGGGCAAGACATATTGCCGCGGCTTGAAGTTACCGACTAGCGTCTGCAGATGGCCATTGCGCAGAAACCGCCGCGGAAAAAATTCTTCCACCCGTGCCAGGCTGCTTACGGTTTCGGCCACCAGGTCGCTGGTTTTGCTCACCGTGCCCTGATTATCCTGTCCATCGATGCGGTTGCAGCAACCTCGGCGTCATACGCGATTATAAACCTGTCGATACAGCACCCCCCGGTCCACTGATGAAGCTGCTTCCACCGCGCCCACCCTTCACACCCTCCGGACGACAGTACGGGTGGGGTGCAAGTGATCACCGGCTTGGTGCGCGGGTTCACCACCACCTCCACACGGTGACCGGCGGAGTTATCTAAGTACCTCCCGCACTACATATAGAGCATCTCTCATGGGCAGGTCCCAGAATACGACATAGGCGCTTGTGGCCCAACGGCCGATAGCAGCAGTGAGCCACGCGATCCGGAATGCTGAGCCGAAAGTGGGAGGCAGGCAATTCCCGCCGGTTAAGGGCTATTGGGTACCGGAAGGTTACCGCGATGAACAATTGGAAAATCGGGACAAGGATCACGGCGGGATTTGTGGCGGTGATTGTAATCGCCGTGGCTCTGGGCATGTACGCCCGGAGCAGAGTGCTCAGGATTGCCGTGGACACGGACGTCGTGTCCAGCAACAGACTTCCGTCGGTACTTGAGCTAGGCGCCATTCCAGGCAATAACTATCACGCCTTGGCCTTGTTGCTGCAACACGCAGAAAGCAATGATCTACACGAGATGGATCAGCTGCAGGCGGAAATTGCCGGCCTCAGGGCGGCCAATGCAAAGCACGTTCAGACTTATGCGAACCTTCCCGCAACCGCGGAAGAGAAGGCGATCTTCGAGAAGTTCGAGGTTTCGCGCGCGGAGTTCTGGCGGACCGTCGACGGCCTGATCCCCATCAGCCGGCTCGCCACTCCAGAGGGAAATCAGCAGTCCCACGACATCATAGTGCATCAACTGATCCCACAGATGGAGACATTAGCGGGATTCGTACAGCAGCTCATCGATCTCAACAATAAGATTGCCGAAGATAGTATGTCGCAGATCCAGGCGTCTGTTACCAATGCCAATCACGGGATCGTGATTGGCCTGGCGCTGTGCCTCGGGCTTGCTATTCCGATTGTGCTGCTGATCGTTCGCAGCATTACTCCTCCTCTGGGCCAGGCGGTGGCCGCTCTTGAACGGATGGCCGCCGGCGATCTGACGGCCTCCGTCGGGGTCCGGACCAAAGACGAAATAGGACAGATGGCTGAGTCCCTGAACATAGCCCGGGAGAACCTGCGAGCTACATTGCAGGAGATTGCGCAGAGCGCTGCGGTCTCGAGTTCCTCCTCGCGGGAGCTGGCAGCGGCGACGCAGGAAATCGCCAGCGGCGCCCAGGAGCAGGCGTCAAGCCTGGAGGAAACGTCGGCGAGCCTGGAACAGATTACAGTGGCCGTCCGGCAAAGCGCGGACAATGCCCGGCAGGCCAGCCAGCTGGCAACCGGTTCGCGGGAGTCGGCCGAACAAGGGCAGGTAGTCGTTTCCAGCGCCGTTGGCGCCATGGCAGAAATCAATATCGCTTCGGCGAAGATCTCCGACATTATTTCGACCATCAACGAAATCGCCTTCCAAACCAATCTGCTGGCGGTGAATGCGGCGGTTGAGGCGGCGCGTGCCGGCGAGGAAGGGCGCGGCTTCGCCGTGGTCGCGACCGAAGTGCGCAGCCTGGCGCAGCGCAGTGCCGAGGCCGCCAAAGAAATCAAGGGCCTGATCCAGAACTCTTTAGAGAAGGTAGAGAAGGGCTCGGAGCTGGTCAATCGTTCAGGCGCGACGTTGCGAGGCATTGTCGACTCGGTGAGGCGGGTGACTGACATCGTCGGCGCCATCGCCGTCGCAGCCTCGGAGCAGAGCACCGGGATCGAGCAGGTGAACACCGCCATCACGCAGATGGATCATGTGACCCAATCGAACTCCGCGCAGGCCGAGCAACTCTCGGCTACCACGCAAACGTTTGCCCAGCAGGCGATGCAGCTGATGCAGCTGGTCGGCCGTTTCAAACTGGAGCAGGCGGACGAACAGCCGCACGGAGATCTTGGCCACCAACGGTTGCCCGAGAGCTCTCGGCGAATTCCTGGAACGCAAGCCGGTCCCGCACGAACGCGACCGAGCGCCCTAGCGGACAAGCCGGCAGGTCGCGCCGCCAATAAACCCACGCGGCTCACGGAATCGCCGGTCCTGATCGGGAGCGCCGCCTCTCGATCGGACGATACAAGCTTTGGAGAGTTCTAGATCACCTGCGCCAGGCTGCTCACGGATTCGGCCACCAGGTCGCTGGTTTCGCTCACCGTGCCCGCAGGGTGGTAAGTAAGGCGGCGGCCTGCAGCGCGCCCTTGGGTGTGTCCTCATGCTTGATGTAGGCGAAGACATCTCCCTGCGTGGCCCTTGCGGTCAGTTGCGTTTCGATCTGTTGCAAGTCAGCAGCCCCATAGTCGCTCTTGCGCAGCCGGTAGCAACAGAACGGAGCCGTAACCACATCGGGTGTCGCGAGCTCATCGCTCTCGGCCACGCATAGTGCGGCTTGATGCTGCCGGAGCAGGTCGAATGTCTCGTCTGTGAACCACGATGCATGGCGAAATTCAAAGGCGACGCGTAGCGTGGCTGTGCGCTCCGGCGCCGCCTCTTTGAGGAAGGTCGCAAGCCTGGTGGTATCGGCTTTAAGATTAGGCGGCAACTGAAATAGAACCACGCCCATCCTCCCGGCACGGATGACCGGCAACAGGGCTGAATAAAAGACAGAGAGTGCATCGCTACACTCCTTTAGCCGCTTGATATGCGTAACGCGTTGCGGCGCTTTAAAGGAGAAGCGGAAATCCGGCCCGGTTTGCGCCAACCATGCATCGATGGTGGAGGCTGACGGCAGATGGCGGAAGGTGTAGTTCACCTCGACGGAATTAAGCTGGGTCGCGTAGTGCTCCAGCATTTTCTTGGGAGATGTCTTGGGCGGATAAAATTCCGGTTTCCAGGTGGGATACGCCCAGCCGGAGCAGCCGAGCCAGATACGGGACGTGCTGGCGCCTGGCGACGCGGTCTGGCTTGCTTGGTGGTTCGGCGTGGAAGAGGATGATCGGGTGCTCACGTGGGCGTCTTCCACCTGAAAACTCAACTCCGCCAGGTGAAGGCAGGAACGGCTTCAACTGGGGCGGCTAGTGGGGGTCGAACCCACGACATCCGGAGCCACAGTCCGGCGTTCTGCCACTGAACTATAGCCGCCATATAGACTTAGATTGTAGCATTCAGGTTCGCGCTCACTGCGGCTTTAAGGGCGCTTTCCAAGCCTCCCCAGTCGCCGTTCTGACTATGCCGAGCAACCGACAACCCGAGATTCTCCCACCACAAAAGTCTCGTTTTCAGAAGGCGAGTGGCCTGTTCGCCGACGAAAATCTCGATTTGCTGTCGCATGTGCTCGACGACTGGTTTCGCGTCCCCGGCACCTCGATCCGCTTTGGATTGGATGGGATCATCGGCCTCGTTCCCGGCCTGGGAGATATTATCGGTGGCCTCGCGTCCACCATCATCGTGGTCGCTGCCTGGGTGCGTGGCGTCCCCTACGTCACGCTGCTGAGAATGGTGGTCAATATCGGGATCGAGGTGCTGCTGGGAACGATTCCGCTATTGGGCGATGCCTTTGATATCGCGTGGAAGGCAAACCGGCGCAACTATGCGCTGATCGTTCGCCACCTGGAGCAATCGCGGCGACAGACCTGGCGAGACTGGTTTTTCCTGATACTGATCGGCATTACTTTGGCGGCCATCTTTCTGGCCCCGATCTTCCTGATTCTCTGGTTTTTGGAGTGGCTCGGACACCACGACTGACGAGGGTGGTTGGGATACAATCCATAGATCGGGGCGTAGCGTAGCCTGGTAGCGCATCTGCTTTGGGAGCAGAGGGTCGGGGGTTCGAATCCCTCCGCCCCGACCATAATCCAAACACTTTCATTTGCAAAGGGCATTTCGGGCTGCTACCGCTGACGTATGGCTGCGCCTTCCGAGCCAAAGGTCAGGGCATACGTGGTGCCGTCAGGTGTTCGGACTGTGGCCATGCTAGCCTCCCCGTCTCCGGCGGGAAGATAGCCGTAAGAGTAGACGCTGCCGTCGTCCAAGATCTGGCTGACCAGCCTGCCGTTCAAAAAGTGGTTGGTAATGAGAACAGTGGGAGAGGCAGTGGCATTGGGAGCGGCGCTGACGCAGATCAGATTCTGTAGACTGTCGTACCTGTAGCTAAGAACTTCTCCGGATGGGTAGCTGACGCTGGCAAGCTGACCCTGCGAACCGTAGCTGTAGAAGATACGCCGTCCGCGGCTATCCAAGATGTCAGTGATGCGGTTTTGTGTCACGGGCTGGAGATCGTAGTTGAGGCGGAGCCAGTTCTCCTGCGGAGCGGAAATGCTGGTCAGCCTGCGGTGGCTGTCCCGCTGCATGGCGAGGACGTCGCCATTGCTGCTTCGATAGCCGTTCATATAGCAGACTTCGGAGTCGTCACAAGGCATGTACTTTTCAACCTCGCCGTTGTAACGGGTGAGGTCAAAATGCTCCAGCGGGGCGATGCGCCAGCGCAGCGTCAGATTGCTTTCGGATGCGTTGGTATCGCTCCATTTGTTGAAGGCGAGAAACGACAGCCACGCTGGGGTACGAAGTAGCACGGTGTCACCACTGCCGGCGTTGCTGATGGAGATGTGGCGCATGCCGTCATGGGAGACGAGATAGCGGTCATAGTTGTGACTGCCGCTTATACCGAACGCCACCGGCATCAGCCAGCGATTACTCGTGGCACGCTCAAAGCGAATGGGGACCGGCCCGGGGAGGTAGAAGTCGGTGTGTTTTTCAGTGAGCAAGCCGTAGCGGAGTCGAAGCTCGATACGCTCCTGCGAGGTATCGGGCGGAGAATCCGGGGTGTCGAGGGAGGACTGCTCTTCGTCCGCACTTTCGGGGTGTTCGCATTGGCGGATGAGGGCTCCTGTCGACAGTTTCAAGCCTGTCCCCGCAGTGTCGGTAAACACGATGCACGGATCGCCGACGAACTCACCCCATGGGGAACTGGTGGGTTCCAGGTCGGACTGGTAAATATCGTTGATCGGAAGATCGGGGTTGAAGACGCGCTGAAGCAGGCTTCCGGGATCGTTGTTAAGGGAAAGGTGCCAGAAGAGGATGGCAACGTCCCTGAGGAGAAGTCTCCGGAGACGGTCAGGGATAGCGGACGTTGGGGTGTAGCGCAGGGAGGTGAGACGTAGCCAGGCGATTGCAATGGCCGAGTCCCCAATGCCGGAGGCGGAGATAATTGCGACGCGGTGCTGATCGCGCAGGGAGAACGTAGAGCCCCATTTCTGGGTCGCAGAGTACATGCCAGCGTCGGTGAAGCCGATAAGCCAGGAATTTCGATCTACCGCAAGAGTAGGATGCTCTCGCTTGATCTGGGCGTATAGGAGTTCGGCGATGTAGAGATGGCGTGAGGGGTCCCAGGCGGCGGGGTCGAGGGCGGTGGCTTGGAGGATCTGGGTGTCGAGCGAGTATTTATCGCGGAGCCATTCGGCGAGGTCTTGAACGGTGTAGGGGGCGGCATGCGGGCCAAGCTGAAGCAGATAGATGCGACCGCTGCCATGGAACTGATCGGAACGGGCTACAACGCCATGATGCAAGACAGGAGCATGCGAGTGGCTGCGATTGTAGGCCCCTCTTTGCAGAGCACCCCAGGCCAGTAAGACGATAGGTCCAAACCGCAAAGCAAGCCGTATCAACGTGCCAATGCTTGGTGGCTTGCGCTGAGGTGGTGGCGGTGGCGGTGACGGTGGCGTCGATAGTGGGCTCCAGGATGCGGAGATGTAGGTACCGGCGGGCTGATCCTGTCCTTCAATCATCGCCAAGTCCTCCACCATGAGCTTCACGAGAAGTACGCTATGAAGAATCACCGTCACTATTCGTCATCGACGCCATCGCGCAGCTCTTTACCTCCGTTGCGTAGGGCGGGAGTTACTCGCGGGTGGGTGGACGTGAAAGTCGAGTTCCTTGGTCACATATGCGTGATCTCCGTGATAGTGGGTGTTTAGTACGAAGCGAATTGGCTTGTTGGTCGTCGCTCTGATCTTCGGGAGAATCTCGCGTGCGCCCCACGGAAAATTGGCATCGACAACGAGCACGTAGTCGTTGAAGATCACCCACATACAATTTGCAGGTTCGCGCTTCCTAAGAGGCTGGGGAAGAGACTGTCGAACGAAGGGCACGGCTTCAGCCGTGCCGTAAAAAGCCTGCGCTTGACGGCTTCAGCCGCTGAGGTACGCTTTTTCCTGCCATCGGCTTTTCCCCGACAGTTCAAAACGGAACTAATCGTCAGCTAAAGACCTTGACACTAAGTTAAGCGGGTATATTTACTTGCTTCGCGAAAGAATCGGAGAAACACAGGCACCTCTCGAATCGGTTTTCATTAGGGAACTGCCAGGTAAGTCCCCAAATTGCGATCTTCGAGGGCGAACGAGGTCTAAAAATGGTCAATCATCCGAGCAAAACACTTGTGCTGTATCTGCTAGCGATTTGCGCTTTCCCGGGAGGACGAGTTCTTACGCAAGCTACATCGCCCGCAGCGGATGATAGCCCTGCCCCAGGAACTGCTGCGGTGCTCCAGGGACCGAGTTTTGTTCCCGATGCGAAGTTCCAGGGTTCGACGCTTGCTGGATGGCACCCGATGGGTCAGGCAGAGTGGCAGGCGGAGAACGGCGAACTGGTCGGCAAGGGCATCGCCGGATCGGGCTGGCTGGTGCTCGATCACTCCTACCAGGACACCGGCGTTTACGCGGGGTTTCGCTGCGTTGGCGACTGCAATACGGGGATCCTCATTCGAGCAACGAAGACTGAGGGCGGAATGAGAGGTACTTTCCTTTCGATCAAAGGCAGGCAGCTTGAAGGAGAGAGCCTGACCCTGGATGCAGCAGGCAACATTGCAGACCGGGAAAAGTTGAGAGATGCTGTGGGACAAATTCGCTTCGCTCCACCCCGTCCCGATCCGATCACGCTTAAATCCTCACCTGTGATTGAAAGGTTTGAAGCGCCGCCAGGAATGAAAGTGCCTTTCAAGTTCCCTGACTTGAGCCTGCGCGTCGGAGACTGGAACGAAGTAGAAGTGTTGCTCGATGCAGACATCATGCGCGCCTATCTGAACAACGCTCCGGAACGTAATCAGTTGAGCTTGGCTACTGCGGATGATGATATGGACTCGTATGGGCCCATCGCTCTCTTCGTCGGCAAAGGCAGCGAGGTGCACTTCAAAGACGTTTCCTATAAAGACATCGGCCTCAGAAAGCAGCCTCTCGAAGAGGTAGGGAGTGGATTCCGCATGCAGCGCGTGAGTCCCTTCTACTACAACTGGACTGCCGCAGCGGCAGATTTCAATCACGACGGAAAACTTGACCTGGTGGATGGCGGTTACATCTTCTTCGGTCCGGACTTCACGACGTCGAGGGAGATGTACGCCACCCGGACCTTCAACCCTTCGACCGAGTACTCGACCTGGGTACAACATGCCGAGGACTTTACCGGCGATGGATGGACGGATGTCGTCGCCACTCACCTTGGTCTGGGCGCAGTACTCTATGTGAATCCGGGAAACGAGGCTCGCCGGTGGAAGCAATATATGATCCTGCCGTCGATGCAGAGCGAGGATTCTCTGGTCGCCGATGTGGACGGAGATGGGAAACCGGAGCTCATCTATATCGCGGATGGATACATGCGTTACGCCAAGCCTGATCCCGCCCATCCAACTGCGCCGTGGATCGTACATACCATCTCGCGGAAGGGGCCTTGGCAGGGTCACGGCATCGGGGTGGGTGACATCAACGGCGATAAACTTCCAGACATCCTGGGCGCGGATGGATGGTGGGAGCACCCTCCTCAAGGCAGTGGCGATCAGTTGTGGACGTACCATCCGGAGGCCTTCGGCCGATGGGGGCGCATCGTTCCCGGAGGAGCGACGATGGCGGTGTATGACGTGAACGGCGATGGCCTGAACGACGTAGTCACGGCTCTCGAAGCGCACGGTTTCGGGCTCGCCTGGTTTGAGCAGAAACGTGCGAAGAACGGCGATATCTCATTCGTCAGACACATGGTGATGGATGACTACCAAACAGAGAATGCCGGTGGAGTGACGTTTGCGGAATTGCATGGCGCCGGGGTTGCCGATGTGGATGGAGACGGAATTCCAGACTTCATCGTAGGCAAACGACAGTTTTCACATCTGGATGATTTACTAGACGCGGATGCTTATGCCCCTCCGTTTCTTTATTGGTATAAGACGGTTCGTGATCCCAGCGCGCCGGGCGGGGCGAAACTGGTTCCTCACTTGATCCACAACAGCTCCGGCGCTGGAGACAACGTGCTGCCCGTCGACTTGAATGGCGATGGAATCATGGATATCGTGACCGCCACCAAGCGAGGACTCTTTATATTTTGGGGGACCTCCGCGTTGGCTTCGAAGTAAGCAAGATCAACGGGGTGCTTTCGAACGAGATGGTAAT
>Ga0302326_10027982_pt1 | contig 11356 bp, 14 predicted proteins | sample Palsa_T0_3_FD_202264 | JGI IMG/M metagenome (GOLD analysis project Ga0302326, IMG submission 202264) | Peat permafrost microbial communities from Stordalen Mire near Abisko, Sweden - Palsa_T0_3 | ecosystem: Environmental > Terrestrial > Soil > Palsa > Peat permafrost | place: Sweden: Abisko...
CGGCGCCGAGAGCCGGCGATATCGGCTCGACGTCGGGCATCGCTGCCCAAGCTCGGGCTCGTGACGGGCTCGTCATCTCGGTGCGGGGCTCACGCCGACACCCGAGCGATCGGCCTTCCGCTGCGGCCCTGCCGATACACATCGACCGTGTTCGCGACGTAGTCCGCAACGAAGACGAGGCCCGCCGGGGACGCAGCGACCGTCCGCGCGCCCTCCCTCGCCGACACGGTGCCGGCGAGGCACGGAGCAGCGACACAGATGCCAAGCCCACACATCGCGAGTACGGCGCCTCTCGTTGGCCGCATGGATCCCTCCCGCGCGCAGTTCGCGCTCCCTCGTCTGTTACCGATATGCCCGCTGTTACCGATATGGCCGCCAAGGCGACCCGGGCCTCCACGAACGCCAACAGCTGGCACCTGCCGGCGTCCGCGTTCCGTTGGCCTGGATCGAGTGCCATGTTTCTCGGATCGCGAAAACCGGCGCCGGCGACATGCCGGGGCGGCCGCCGGGACGACAACGGGCGCCGCAAGATGCGGCGCCCGTCAAACCCGGACCACGGTGGGAGCTACTCGATCTGGACCGGCGCGGAAGCTACTCCGGAATCTGCAGCCGCTGGCCCGGCACGATCACGGCGCCCGTCAGGTGGTTTGCGCCGGTGATCTTGTCGATCGTGTCCTGGACGTCCCCGCCGTCGGGCGTGTGCTTTGCCGCGAGACCCCAGAGCGTGTCGCCGGTGCGCACCGTGACCGTGGCCGTGTGCACCGGCCCGGCGGCGTAGAGGTGCGACGACGAGAGCACGGGGACGGAGACCAGCGCGCTCAACCCGAGGAGCGCGACCGCCGGCATCAACGTGAACCGCTTGCGCTTGCGCGACAGCATCTCAGGTGCTCCTTGCCCACATCTTGGGCCAAACGAGTGTTCGTCTACATTTTAGCACCCCGGTTCGGGCGGCGTCAAGAGAATTTTCGAACGTATGTTTGCATTCGAGCCCGGCTTCGTGGTACGCTCGCCCCAATCGCGGCGCGGCATCGCGCTGCAGTCACGAGGAGTCGTATCCAGTGAGCGAACGTGCCACCACCGAGCGGCAACGGCGCATTCTCGAGGTCATTCGCGAGTTCACGGAAGAGCAGGGCTACCCGCCATCCGTGCGCGAGATCGGCGAGCGCGTCGGCCTCTCATCGTCGTCCACCGTTCAGTCGCACCTCAAGACGCTGGAACGCCGCGGGCTGATCCGGCGCGACCCGACGAAGCCGCGCGCCCTGGTCTCCGCCTCGCACGAACCGGCGCGCCGGGTGCCGGAGTACGGCGTGCTGCCGATCGTCGGCAGGGTGGCGGCGGGCATCCCAATCACTGCGACGGAGAATGTCGAGGGCGAGTTCATTCTGCCGGCGTCGTTCGCGAGGCATCCCGACACGTTCGTCCTGCGCGTCCAAGGCGACTCGATGGTCGAGGCGGCGATTCTCGACGGCGACCTCATCGTCGTCCAGCCCCGGCCCCACGCCGAGAACGGAGAAATCGTGGTCGCTATGGTCGACGGTGAGGCGACCGTGAAGCGGTTCTACCGCGAAGCGGGGCGCGTGCGGCTCCAGCCGGAAAACAGGCGCATGGAGCCGATCTACGCGGATGACGTCACGATCGTGGGACGCGTAGAGGCGGTCATCCGCACGCTGTAGCCGCGCGGGCCGGGCCCTTGCAACGGTTGCGCGGTGCGGGCGAACTGCCCGAGCTCCTCGCGATCCAGCGCATGCTGCCGTGGAGCTTCGCCGGGCTGGCGGTCGGGCTCGCCGGTTTCATGATCGCGCGGCCGGGCGGCTCGCTGCTCGAGCGGCTCTACGCGTCGTTCGCGCCGGCGTTCGGCGTGATGTCGGTCGTGCTCTTGGTCCTGCTCACCGTCGAGCTCGCGCGACGCCGCGGCGTGCCGTGGCCGAGCGCCCTCGGGATCGCCGCAGCGGCCTTCGTGCTGTCGCTGCCGTACCGCCAGGCCGGCGACCTCGTGGGGCTGGCTCGTTCGCTCGGCAGCAGCGGGCTGTTCTTGGCGATGATCGCGGCGATCGTCGCCGTCTCGGTCCTGCGGTTTGCGCGAGCACGGCTGGGCGCCGTGGCCGGGACCGCCGCGGGCGCCGCTGCCGTCGTCGGCGTGGCGGCAGTCGCATACGCGCGCGGCATCTCGCTCGCGGCGGTCCTCACCACCACGCTCGCGCCGCTCGGCCACCTGGGGGACAGCCTGACCGCGCTCCTGGTCATCGTGGTCGTGGAGACGGCGCTCTGGGCCATCGGCATCCACGGGCCGGCGCTGCTCGCCGCGATCGTGCTGCCCGTGTATCTCGGGCTCCAGGCGCAGAACACCGACGCGCTCGCGCACCATCTTCCGCTGCCGCACATCGTCACCGTCTCGCTGTTCCTCTTCGTGTTCCCGGGGGGCGCCGGCGCCACGCTGCCGCTCGTGATCCTGTTGCTGCGCAGCCGTGTGCGGCGCATCCGCACCGTCGCGCTGGCGGCGCTCGTGCCGGCACTCTTCAACGCGAACGAGCCGCTCATGTTCGGGCTTCCGCTCGTCTTCAACACGACGCTCGTGGTGCCGTTCATCGTCGTGCCCGCGGTGCTCTGCGTGGTTTCGTACGAAGCGGTCGCGCACGGCCTCGTCGCTCGTCCGGCGCTCTACATTCCGTCGTCGGTGCCCGCGTTCGCGAACGTCTTCCTCGCGACCAAGGATTGGCACGCGTGTCTGCTCGTGCTGTGCAACCTCGCGATCGGTTTCGCGATCTACGCGCCCTTCGTCGCGGCCTACGAGCGGCGCGAGGTGCGCCGCGCGCAGGGCGAGCGGGAGGCCGCGTGATCGAGGCCATCCTGGAACGGTTTCCCGTCGCGCCCGACGTGGCGGCGGCGGCGCGCAGCGCGTACGCGCGCACGCCGGACCGCGCTGCGCGCATCAATTCACGCGTGCGCACGGCGATGCTCGCCGCGTTCCAGGCCCAAGGTTTGGCCGACGCCGACCTGTGGGGAACCTTCGGTTACGGATACGACGACGCGGCGCGCGATGCATACGAGGCGCTGCTCGCGCGGGTCCTCGGCGCGGAGCGCGCGCTCGCCCGGCTCTCGCTGGTCAGCGGGACGCACGCGATCGTCACCGCCATCGCCGCATGCGTCGCGCCTGGCGAGCGCCTCGTCGTCGCGACGGGGCGGCCGTACGACACGCTGCGCAGCGCGCTGGTCGACGCCCCGTACTCGCTCGCCGCGCGCGGAATCGAAGTCGCGGAAGTGCCGCTCGATGCCGCCGGCGCTCCCGATGCCGAGACGATCGCCGCCGCGTGTTCTGCCGGCTGCGCCGCCGTTTTCGTGCAGCGCTCGCGCGGATACGCGCCGCGCCGCTCGCTGGCTGCGCGCGAATGCGGTGCGATCGCGGGCGCGGTGAAATCCGTCGCGCCCCGCACGGCAGTCCTGGTCGATAACTGCTACGGCGAGCTGGTCGAAGAGCACGAGCCCACGGCGTTCGGCGCCGATCTCGTCATGGGATCGCTGATCAAGAACCTCGGCGGCGGCCTCGCGCCGGGGGGTGGATACGTCGCAGGTCGCGCCGACCTGGTCGATCGTGTCGCAGCGCACCACTACGCCCCCGGGCTCGGGGCTGCCGTTGGGCCGACCCTCGGCTTCGCGCGTGCATTCGTCCAAGGGCTTTTCCTGGCACCGATGGTGGTCGGCGAGGCGCTCGCCGGCCTCGATTTCGTCGCCGCGCTGTTCGCCGAACTCGGATACCGCGTCGATCCCGGGCCCGGATCGGAGCGCGTCGACATCGTCCAAGCGATTCGCCTCGGCGACGCGGGGCGTCTGCTCGCGTTTGCACGTGGCCTCCAAACGGCGATGCCGCTCAACGCTCGCTTCCGGCCGGAGCCCGGCGCGGTTCCAGGCTACGCGGAGCCGGTCGTGATGTCCGCCGGCGCGTTCGTCTCCGGCGCGACGATCGAGCTGTCGTGCGATGCGCCGCTGCGCGAACCGTTCGAGGTGTACGTTCAGGGCGGAACGTTTCGCGAGCACGTCGCGCTCGGCGCCATTCGCGCGGCCGACGCAATGGCGCGCGCCGATGTGTTGCGGCCGGCGAAATCGTGAGGACGCCGTGCAAGGGGTGACCGACCGCGAAGCCTAAGCAGGAGGTCGTGGCAACCAACGGCGGGTACGCATACGTACGAAAATACGTGCGCGCAGAGGTGCAGTTGTCGGTGACCTACGCGCGCGAAGACGCGGGTGGTGGGCGAGGCGACGTGCCGAAGCAAGCCGAGGCGATCGACCTCGGCGGCGGTGGCATCCGACTTGCGACCGATGAGGACTTACCGCTTGGGACTGTGCTGCTGCTGCGGTTCCGCGTACCGGACGGCGATCGCGAGATGGTGATGCGCGGCCGCATCGTGCTGTCGTTTTACAAGGCGAACGAGCAGCGCTTCTTCCACGGCATCGCATTCACCCAAATCGACCCCGCCGACCAGTCGCAGATCGTGCAGTACGTCGCGCAGCTCGCGAATCGCCAGGGCGCCGAGGGAACCCCCTAGGCTAGAGCGGCCCGCCGTCGGCCGCGTTGCCGATGAACCCGAAAAAGAAGTACCGGTTCCCCGAGGTCGTTTCGATGACGATCCGGCGGTCTTCCATCGTCGCCGAGGCGACGGTCTCTCCGACCATCGTGTCGAGGATGGCCTGGGCTTGCACGAATTCGGCCTCGCGCAGCGCATCCGGGTCGATCTCGAGCAGGTTGAGGAGCTCGTCGACGGTCCCCGGGTCGCTGGACTCCTGCTCGCCCATCATCTCCTCTCCTGTACGCGGCATTCGGGGGACTTCTTCCTGCTCTGTGGTAAACACTCGGTCGCCGATGTATATCCTTGAAGTCGTGAGCGGTCCGCTCGACGGGAAAACATGGGAGTTCGAGGGCCAGATCACGATTGGACGCGACGAAGCCGTCGCTGAGGCTTGCATCACCATCGATCGCTACATTTCTCGACGGCACGCACATCTTCGGGACGACGCCGGAAGGCTCGTCCTCACCGACCTTTCCAGCCGGAATGGGACTCGGGTCGATGGCAAGACCGTCACCGCGGACGTCGCCCTCGCGGTGGGAGAGCCTTTCACCGTAGGCCGCACCCTCCTGCGGGTAAGCCGCACGGACTAGGGCGAGATGCAGGTCGTCCGTACACCGGGATCCGCCCGCGCGATCGCGCGGACCTTAGCTCGCCCCGTCGGTTTCGTGCCGACGATGGGTGCGCTGCATGCCGGCCACCTCGCCCTCGTGGATCGGGCGAGGCGGGAGAACGCCGCGGTCGTCGCGTCGATCTTCGTCAACCCGTTGCAGTTCGGACCGCACGAGGACTACAGCCGCTACCCGCGCGATTTCCCGCGCGACGCCGCCCTGCTCGAGGAGCGCGGCGTCGACCTGCTGTACGCGCCGTCCGTCGACCGCATGTACGGGCCGGATTTTGCGACGACGATCGACGTGGGTCCGGTGGCGGCGCCGTTCGAGGGGGCGGCCCGGCCGGGGCATTTCCTCGGGGTCGCGACCGTCGTGGCGAAGCTGCTCCACGCCGTCGAGCCCACGACGCTCTATCTCGGGCAGAAGGACGTCCAGCAGACCGCCGTCCTGCGCAGGATGATCGAAGACCTCGACCTGCCCGTGGCGCCCGTCGTCTGCCGCACCGTCCGCGAATCCAGCGGCCTGGCGCTCTCGAGCCGCAACGCCTACCTGTCGCCGCAGGAGCGCGCCGCCGGCCCGAGCCTCTACCGCGCCCTGTCCGCGGTCGCGACGAGCGTGGCCGCCGGCGACGATCTCGAGGGGGCGCTGGCCGCCGGCCGAGACCTGTTGCAGGCGCCGCTCACGTGGGAATACCTGGCGGTGGTTGACCCCGTCACGTTCGTGCCGCTGGAGCGAAGCGCGCGCCCGGCGCTCGTGCTCGGCGTCGTGCGAGCGGGCGCCGTCCGGCTGCTCGATAACCTGAGCGTGGCCGGGATCGACGGCAACGATCCGATCGTGACGCCGGAGCATCCCCGCGCGCGAACGGTCCGCCTGTGAGCCCTGCGCAGGCATCGGGTCGCCGCATCCTGCTCGGCGTGTCGGGCGGTATCGCCGCGTACAAGGCAGCCGCGCTCGCGAGCGCACTCGTTCAACGCGGCGATACCGTCGACGTCGTGATGACGGACGACGCTCAGCGCTTCGTCGGGCCGTTGACGTTCTCGGCGTTGACGCGGCGGCCCGTGTTGACGTCGCTGTGGGACGCGCCCGAGTCGATTCCGCACATCGCGCTGGTGCGCGAGGCGGACGTGTTCGTCGTCGCGCCCGCGACCGCGAACGTCATCGCGAAGATCGCGCTCGGTATCGCCGACGACTTGCTGACGAACGCGGCGCTCGCCGCGCGAATTCCGCTCGTCGTCGCGCCCGCCATGAACTCGGCGATGTACGAACATCCCGCGACGAGCGCGAACCTCGAGCGGCTGCGTGCGGCCGGTGCGATCGTCGTCGAGCCGGGGATCGGCTTCCTGGCCGAGCGCGAGCAGGGCATCGGCCGGCTGGCCGATCAGGACGATATCGTCGCAGCGATCGACGCTGCGCTGGGACGGCGCGACGGCTTGCGCGGCGCCCGCGTCCTCGTGACGGCGGGGCCGACGCGGGAACCGATCGACCCCGTGCGATTCCTCTCGAACGCCTCGACGGGAACCATGGGTATCGAGGTCGCACGCGAGGCGCTGGCGCGCGGGGCGCAAGTCGACCTCGTCCTCGGGCCGACGCACGTGCCCGCACCGTTCGGTGCGCGCGTCCATCGGGTGACGACCGCCGACGAGATGCGCGCCGCAACGATGGCGGTTGCGGCGGGAGCCGATATTACGATCGCGGCTGCCGCGGTCGCCGACTGGCGTCCGGCGCTCGTGCACGCGCAGAAGGTCAAGAAGTCCGACGGCGACGCGTCGCTCGCACTCGAGCGCACGCGCGACATCTTGGCCGAGCTCGGTGCGCGCAAGAACGGCACGTTCCTCGTCGGGTTTGCCGCGGAGACCGAACGCGTCGAGGAGTACGCGCGCGAAAAGCTGCGGGCGAAGCAGCTCGACGCGATCGCCGTGAACGACGTCTCCCGCGACGACGCGGGATTCGGTACGGGCGAGAACGACCTCACCGTGCTCTGGGGAGAGACGCAGCGCTCGCCGCTCGGCCGCGCGTCGAAGCGCGAACTCGCGCGCCGCTTGTGGGACGCGCTCCTTGCGATCCGCGCGGCGCGAGCCGTGCCGGAGCCGTAGCATGCTGCTTACGATCGACGTCGGGAACTCCGATACCAAGCTCGGGTTCTTCGCCAAGGGAATCGGTAGCGCCAGCGGCGACCTGGTGCGCACGTGGCGGGTCACGACGGCCCAGCGGCGCGCCGCCGACGAATACGGCGTCATCTTCACGGCGCTCTTTCGCGGAGCCGGAATCGGCGTCGAGTCGGTGCGCGCGATCGCGATATCGAGCGTCGTCCCGCAGCTGGATCGTGCGCTGAACGAGGCCTGCGTGAGCTACTTCCGCTGCGAGCCGCGCTTCTTCAGCGCTGCGACGCAAAGCCTCATCGAGGTACGCACGGACCGGCCGCGCGAACTCGGAAGCGACCTCGCGGCCTCGGCGCTAGCCGCGCGGGCGCTCTACGGCACGCCGGTCATCGTGATCGGGTTCGGCACGGCGACGTCGTTCGGCGTCGTCGGGCGCGACGGGGCGTTCCTCGGCGCGGCGATCGCCCCGGGCATCCAGATCTCGATCGACGCGCTCGTCGACCGTGCCGCGAAGCTGCCGGCGATCGCGCTCGAGGCGCCGCCGTCGCCGATCGGGCGCGACACCGTCGCGGCACTGCAGTCCGGCATCGTCTACGGCGTCGTCGGCCAAACCGAAGGTCTGGTCGCGCGGATCAAGGCGGAGATCGGCGAGGACGCTCGCGTCGTCGCGACCGGCGGCCTCGCCGACGTCGTCGCCAGGCAGACGCGCATCATCGAGCATGTCGAGCCCAACCTCGTGCTCCTTGGCCTGCAGCGCTTCTTCGACGCCGGCGCCGCACAGGTCGCGGCGCGGGCCGGGAACCCGTGAACGCCGTGCGGCCGCTGCAGATCGGCGACATCTCGATCTGGCCCCCCATCGTGCTCGCGCCGATGTCGGGCGTCACCAATCGGACGCTGCGAGCGCTGTACAAGCCGTTCGGCTTCGGGCTGACGGTCACGGAATTCGTGTCCTCGAACGCGCTGCAGTACGGTAACCGGCGCACGATGGAGATGATCGACCAGCACGGCGTCGAGCGCCCGGTCTCGACGCAGCTCTGGGGCAACGATCCGGCGCTGATGGCCCACGCGGCGCGGGTGGTGCGCGAATGCGGCGCGGACATCGTCGACATCAACTTCGGGTGCCCGGCTCCGAAGGTGACGAAGACCGAAGGCGGCAGCGCGTGCCTGCGCGACGTCGATCGCTGCGAGGCGATCATGCGCGCCGTCGTCGCGGCGGTCGATTGCCCGGTCACGATGAAGATGCGGCTCGGCTGGAGCGAAGACCGCCTCGTCTTCATCGAGGTCGCCCGCCGTGCGGAGGCGGCCGGCGTCCGCGCGGTGACGCTGCACGCGCGGACCGCGAAGCAGTTCTACAAGGGCAGCGCCGACTGGGCGCACATCGCGGCGCTCAAGCGCGCCGTCGACATTCCCGTCATCGGAAACGGCGATCTGCACGATCCGCACGAGACGCTCGGGCGCATGCGCGACAGCGGCGTCGACGGCGTGATGATCGGTCGCGCCGTCCTCGGGAACCCCTGGATCGTCTCCGGGCTGCGCGCCCTGATGGAAGGCCGCGCGCCGGAGCCGTATCCCGACGCGCCCGAGCGCCTGCGCTACGCCGTGCATCACTATCGGACGATGGTCGACGAGTGGGGCGAAGAGCGCGCGGTCCCGCAGATGCGCAAGCACCTCGGCTGGTACCTGAAAGGATTCTTCGGTGCGGCCGAGCTGCGCGAGCAGCTGATGCGCATCGACCGCGCCGCCGACGCACTCGCGCTGATCGAGACGACGATCGGCGGTCTGTCGCTCGCCCGCGAACCAGCGGTCGCCTGACCGTGCGCCGCGAAGACCCCGAGCTGTACGGCGCGCCGTCCGGTGAGGCGCTCTACGAGGAGACGGTCGAGAACTACCGCCGTTTCATCAATCCCCCGCTCGCGCGCGTGATGAAGCTCTCGGGGAGCCCGCTCGAAACGCGCGCGCACGGTTGCACGATCGTCGATCATGCCGGCAACGCGTACCTCGACTTCGCCGGTGGGTACGGCGTCTTCACGCTCGGCCACATGCACCCGCAGGTCGTGCGCGCGGTCCGCGATCAGCTGGGGCGCATCGCGCTTTCCGGGAAGACGATGTTCAACGCCCTCCAAGGCAGGCTCGCGCGCCGGCTCGCGGAGATCACGCCGGGCGACCTGCAGATCTCGTTCTTCGCGAACAGCGGTGCGGAAGCCGTCGAGGGCGCACTCAAGCTCGCGCGAGCGGCGACTGGGCGCTCCAAGATCGTTGCCACGCGCAACGCGTTCCACGGGAAGACGCTGGGCGCACTGAGCGCGAGCGGGCGCGAGACGTTCCAGGGCCCGTTCCGTCCGCTGCTCGCGGACGTCACGCATGTGGCGTACGGCGACGCCGCCGAACTCGACGATGCGCTGCGGGGCGCCGCCTGCTTCATCGTGGAGCCCGTACAAGGCGAGGGTGGTGTCGTCGTTCCGCCGAGCGGATATCTGCGCGCTGCGCGCGCCGCGTGCGACCGGCACGGGGCGCTGCTCGTCGCCGACGAGGTGCAGACGGGCTTGGGCCGGTGCGGTACGCTGTTCGGCTGCGACATCGACGGCGTCGTACCGGACGTGATGACCCTCGCGAAGGGGCTCTCCGGCGGCGTCGTTCCGATCGGCGCCTACGTCGCACGCGCGGCGGTCTGGGACGCGGCCTACGGCAGGGCACCGCTCGTGCACACGTCGACTTTCGGCGGCGGCGAGATCGCGTGCGCCGCGGCGCTGGCCGCACTCGATGTCGTCCGCGACGAGGGGCTCGTCGAGAACGCGCGCGTCCGCGGCCTGCAGCTCGCCCTGGGAGCGCGCGAGATCGCCCGCGAGTTCCCGGGAGTGATTGCCGACGTGCGCGGCTGCGGGCTGCTCGTCGGCGTCGAGGTTCGGGCCGAGGGATACGTCGGGACGATCGTGCCGGAGATGCTGCGCGACGGCGTCACGGTCGCATGGACGCTCAACCAGCAGCGCGTGCTGCGGCTCGAGCCGCCGCTCATCGTCAGCGCGGCGGAGGTCGACGTGGGCCTGGCCGCACTGCGGCGCGCGGTGGGCGTCGCGTTCGAGCGCTTCGGGGCGCTCGCCGGTGCGAGCGCGTAGTGCCGTTCGTCGAGACGACGATCGACATCGAAGCCGACGCGCGCGACGTCTACGAGCTCGCGAAGGATCAGGAGCGGTTTCCCGAGTTCATGCCGGACGTCGAGTCCGTCGTCGTGCTCGAGCGCGCCGGTAACAGGATGGTGACCCGCTGGAAGACGTTCGTCGAAGAAGCCCCCATCGAATGGACGGAAGAAGACCGCTTCGACGACGACGCGTTGCGGGTCGACTACAAGCTGATCGAAGGCGATCTCGACGTCTTCGAGGGCGTGTGGACGTTCGAGAACGGAGCGGCCGGGCGCACGCGCGTGACCCTCGGGGTCGAATACGATTTCGGCGTACCGACGCTTGCCGAACTGATCGGGCCGACGCTGCAGAAGAAAGTTCGCGAGAACAGCGAGATGATGCTCGCGGCGCTCAAGCGCGAGGCCGAAGGCAACCGCCAAGGCTAGCGCCGGGCTCCCGGCTCGCGCTATGGTCATGCCCGTCGCGCGCGCCGCTATTCCCGATCTCGCGGAATGATGGTACATTCAGAGCGTCCTTCGAAGGGGACAGGGGGGCTCTCGGATCGTGCTGACCCGGGGGTCCTCTCTCTGCATGCGTATATCGTACGGTCAAGGCCGCGGGCGTTGAGAACGGCCCTCAGTCGGCCCGCTAGCGGCCGGCGTCGCGCCGCAGCCGCACGACGACGGACGTGAGTGCGTAGATCGCGACGAGCAAGTAGACCGTCACCGCAAGCCGGTGCGGCCCCGGCAGCCCGGTTCGCGCCGAGCGAACCTCAACGTACGCGCCGACGACCGCCAGCACGAAGAGCACGAGGCTGAGGGCCGTGCGCAGGTTCTTGTTCATCGCGGGACGCGGGCGGGATGGGGCTTCGCGACGTGTCGATTTTGGCGTGGGCCGTTCGTCTGGGTTATCGGACGGCGCGAGATTCGGTCGTTCACACTACCTGCACTCTGGTACGGTGGAGATGACGA
>Ga0302326_10027984_pt1 | contig 11355 bp, 9 predicted proteins | sample Palsa_T0_3_FD_202264 | JGI IMG/M metagenome (GOLD analysis project Ga0302326, IMG submission 202264) | Peat permafrost microbial communities from Stordalen Mire near Abisko, Sweden - Palsa_T0_3 | ecosystem: Environmental > Terrestrial > Soil > Palsa > Peat permafrost | place: Sweden: Abisko...
GCGGACGGGCGGCTAGTCTTACTTCGGGGGTCAGTCTAAGCCTACGCGGCCTGCTGGCAGTTGCCGGTATCCATGCAATCGAGTGTTCGATAGGGTGAAGGCTTCTTTTCCCGGATGCCGGCAATGCCCAAGGAGTGCCCATGAACACCGCAGCTGTTATGTCCCAACCGATTCCTCTCCCGCCGCTTCCCTACGATCAGGGTTCACTGGCGCCGGTCATTTCGGCCAATACGCTGAACTTTCACTACGGCAAGCATCACAAGACCTACGTGGAGACACTCAACAAATTGATTGTGGGCACGGAATTCGCCGATATGCCGCTGGAGAAAATAATCAGAGCCACATCCGGCCAGGCGGACCAGATCGCGATATTCAACAATGCCGCACAGGCGTGGAACCACACATTCTATTGGAAGAGCATGAAGCCCAAAGGTGGTGGAGAACCGCCGGCCGCGCTTAAGCGCCTGATGGAGGCCTCGTTCGGCGGCGTCGAGCAGTGTAAAAAGGAGTTGTCCAAGGCGGCCGTGGCAGAGTTCGGCAGCGGCTGGGCGTGGCTGGTGCAAGACGGCGACAAGCTCAAGATTCTCAAAACCTCCGACGCAAAGACTCCGTTGACGGACGGACCAAAGCCCCTGCTTACGATCGATGTCTGGGAACACGCCTACTATTTGGACTATCAAAACCGGCGCGTAGACTACGTCAATGCGCTGATCGACAAACTCGCGAACTGGGGATTTGCGGCCGACAATCTCGGCTGACAATGCGTGGGCGCCGTCAGCGCGACGGCGCCGTTGCCTCCGCGGAGAGTTCGCCATTGCGCCAGCCTCCGCCCAGTGCCTTGACGAGAAGCACGCTCGCGCTCAGGCGCCTGAGTTGGATCGTTACGTTCGCGAGTTGTGCCTGTAGCGCGGAATTTTCCGCGGTCGAAACTTCCAGATAGGTCACCAGGCCCGCTTTGTAGCGATATTGAGCCTGCTCGAGCGCCGTGGCGGTGGCTTTGACGGCGGCCGCCTCGCTGACACTTTCCTGCTGCAATTGCCCAAGCGCCGCAAGATTGTCTTCGACCTCTCGATAGGCGGTCAGTACCGTGGTCCTATAGTCCGCCACTTGTTCATCGTAGGCCGCTTTCGCCTGCGCAGATTGCGCCCGATGCCGTCCGGCGTCGAATACGGTCAAGACGCCGGCCGCCGGTCCCGCGGACCACAGTTGACTGGGCGCAGTCAGCCAGTTCGACGCGCTGGTGCTGTCGAAGCCCGCCGCCGCCGCCAAGCTGAAAACCGGAAAGTAGGCGGCGCGCGCGACGCCGATTTGCGCATTGGCCGCTGCCGTGCGGCGCTCCGCGGCCGCGACGTCGGGGCGGCGCTCCAGCAGGGAGGAAGGTAGTCCTGGGTCGATGGGCGGCGGCACCGCCGAGACAGCCAACGGGTTCGCGTCCATGTGGAAGGCGGACGGATTCTGACCCAGCAAGACCGCAATCGCGTGCTCGCTCTGGGCGCGCTGCAAGCGAATATCGGCCGCCTGGGTGCGCGCCGTCTCCAGTTGTGCCTGTGCCTGGGCGACATCAGTCAGCGCCGCAGCGCCTCCGTTGTATAGATTCTGAGTCAGTTGCAGCGCCCGCGTGTAGTCCTCAACCGTTTGGTCAAGCAATTGCCGCTGTGTGTCTTGCGAGCGCAGCGTGAAATAGTCGCCCGCCAGTTCGGCCTGGATCGCCAGCTTGAGCGTCGCCAGATCCGCCGCGCTCGCTTGCTGGTTTGCCCGCGCCGACGCGACGGCGTTGCGCACCCGGCCCCAAACGTCGATCTCATACGACAGGTCCGCCTCCAGATCAAAATTATTTCCGACCGGTTCCGCGCCCTTTGGAAATGTCGGGGAATTGACCGACGTGCGCGATCTTGTCGCTGAAGATCCGATGTTGAGCGTCGGGAACAGATCCGCCCGCGCTATCCGCGTCGCCGCCCGTGCCTGCAGCAGTCTCGCATAGGCCGCCTTCAGATCCTGGTTGGCATCGGCCGCCTGCGCTTCCAAACCATCGAGCGCGGGGTCTTGAAAAATCACCCACCATGCGCCGCGAGGCTGCGAATCCTGAGGTTCCGCGGGCTTCCAGTCCCCTTCCTTATAGACGGCGGCGGGCGGTGCGCTGTTCGGAGTTTTATAGGGCGGTGCGAATGAGCAGGCACTCAGGGCCAGCATTGTGCCGATCAGCGCAGCGCGGGCCATCATCAGGTTTTTCCATTGGCTTTGGGCTGGCCCGTGTCAGGCACCGCGATGCGCACTTGCACGCCATCGGCGATGGAATCCGGGGGATTGAGCACGACCGTTTCGTGCGGTGCGAGGCCCGAGAGCACCTCGATCGAATTGCCAAAGTCGCGGCCCTGAACAATGCTCTTGAGCTTGACGCGCTGTTGACTGTCGAGGGTGGCGACCTGCAGGCCGGCGGAACGGAACAACACCGTATTGGCGGGCAGGCGCAGGGTTTCCGCGCTGGGAGGAAGCTTAAAATGCACCTCGGCATAGGCGCCGGGAAAAATTTCACCCTTGGCGTTATCCAATTCGAGTTCAACCTGCAAAGTGCGCAGCGTTTGGTCCAAAGCATTCGACGTTCGAACTACCTTGGCGGAATATGTGCGGTTGGGGTGCCCGGTGAACCGCAACGCGGCTTCGAGCCCTGGCGTGGTCGCCGCTGCGAATAGTTCCGGCACACGTACATAAATGCGCAGCGTGTGCGTATCCGCAATGCGAAACAGTTCCGTCCCGCTGCTTTGCCCGGCGTTGATCAATGCGCCGACGTCGGTATTGCGAGCGGTAATCACGCCGGTGAAGGGGGCAAGCACGCGCTTGAAGGATTCCAAATCGTGCAACCGCGCGACATTGGCCGCGGCTGAATCGGCGGCGGCGGTCTTTGCGGCCGCATCGCCCGCTTTTTCATCCGCGTCCTGCTTGGATACGGACTGCGTGGCGAGCAGTCCCTGCCACCGCATGTTGGTGCTCTTGGATAGGTTCTCATTCGCGCGGGCCGTCGCTAGATCTGCTTGCGCTTGGGTCAGCTGCTGATCGACCTCCGGGGTCTCGATCTGCGCGAGCAATTGTCCCTTGGTAACGAGCGTGCCGATGTCGGTATTCCAGGATTTAAGGTAACCGCTCGTGCGCGCGTAGATGGGCGCCTCCATAAATGCCTGCACGGCGCCGGGCAGCACCAGCTCCTCGCCGGCCGAACTGGTTTCGGCGGTGGTGGTCGTAACGGTCTGTATGGCCGCATCCGTATTTTGCTTAACGAGCTCGGAGCGGGCGAGGACCCGGCTGACCTCGCCCCAAACGCCGAGCGCAATGGCGACAATCAGGGCAATCCAAGCGTAGCGGCGGATTTTCTTATCAGACATGGGCAGTCTCCGCGGGTTCAAGCGGCTGCAGCGAGCTTCGCCCGTGAATAATCGAAAATACAGTCGGCACAAAAAACAGCGTGGCGACGGTGGCAAAAATCAGGCCGCCAATGACCGCGCGTCCCAAGGGCGCATTCTGCTCCCCGCCATCTCCCAATCCCAACGCCATCGGGATCATGCCGATGATCATGGCGAGCGCCGTCATCAGCACGGGGCGCAGACGCGTGAAACCCGCCTGAAGAGCGGCCTCCAGGGCCGTGTCGCCGGCGTTCATGCGCTCACGCGCAAAACTGATCACCAGCACACTGTTGGCGGTCGCCACGCCCATGCACATGATGGCCCCGGTGAGGGCAGGCACGCTCACGGTGGTGTGCGTGAGAAACAGCATCCAGACGATGCCCGCGAGCGCCGCGGGCAGCGCGGTGATGATGATGAAGGGATCGAGCAAAGACTGAAAATTGACGACGATCAACATATAGACCAGAACGATGGCGCCAATCAAACCGATCAGCAGTCCGTTGAACGATGCCTTCATGGTTTGGACCTGGCCGCGCACGACGATGTTCGAGCCCTTCGGCAGATCTTCCTTCGCGCCCGCAATGATCTTATCGATTTGCGAGGAAACGTAGCCCAAATCGGTGCCGTCCACCGAGCCGAAAATGTCGAGGACCGTAGTCGCATTGTAGTGGCTCACGACCGCAGGGGCGACGCTGCGATGAATGTCGGAGACATTCGAAAGCAGCTGCGATCCGCTGCCCGCAGCGCCGCTCAACGGTGTATTGCCGAGATCATTGAGCGTCTCGAGGCGGTACTGCGGCGTCTGGGTTGCGACCTGGTATTGAGTTCCGGATTGCGGGTCGACCCAAAAGCTGGGCGATGTCTGGAAGCTGCCCGACAGCGATACCAGCATGTTGCCGGCCACGCTCTGCTCGGTCAGGCCGACCAGCTGAGCCTTGGTTCGGTCGACATCCACATTGAACTGCGGGTAGTCGCCCGATTGGTGAATGTGTAGATCCACCGCGCCCGCGACGCTGTGCAGTTTCTGCAATAGCACATTGGCAAATTCGTGATTGGCTTGGACATTGTCGCCGATGATCTGGATATCGATCGGGGCGGGGAGTCCGAAATTCAAAATTTGCCCGATCATGTCGGCCGGCAAAAAGGCGAATTGGGTGGACGAATACGTGGCCGTCAGTTTCTTGCGCAGGGCGCGGACGAATTGCACCGTGGGCCTGTGATCTTCAGTGAGGTTGACATAGACATCGCCATCCCCGGGGCCCACCGGAGCCGAAGTGCTATAGGACAGATTAATTCCGCTGTAGGGCAGGCCGAGGTTGTCGACGATGCTGCTGATTTGATTCGCCGGAACGACCTCGCGAATCGTGGCCTCGATTCGATCGGCAAGCGCGGCTGTCTCTTCAATGCGTGTCCCGGTTCGCGCTCGAAAATGCAGCTTGATTTGGCCGCCGTCCACTGACGGGAAGAAGTCCTGCCCCAATCCTGGCAGCGGCCCGAGAGGGAAAGCCAGAATCGCGGTGGCAATCATGGCGCCCAGAAAAATGGCGGCAAATCGCGGGCCGCTTTGCAGCGCTCTGCCCAGCAGCGTGTGGTAGTTCTCGCGGAAGCGTTCGAAGCCGCGCTCGAAGCGCACTTGAAAACGACCGAGAAACCCGGGCTGCTTGCGCTTGGCATCGTGTTTCTTGAGCCAAAATTTCGCAAGTGTCGGCACCAGGGTGCGCGATAGCAGGTAAGAGGCCAGCATCGCGAACACCACAGCTTCCGCCAACGGTACGAACAGAAACTTGGCGATTCCGGCCAACAAAAACATCGGCACGAACACGATGCATATGGACAGGGTGGAAACGAGAGCCGGCAAGGCGATCTGGTGCGCGCCATCGAGAATGGCGGCCTCGACGTCCTTGCCCTGCTCAAGATGGTAATTGATATTCTCGATGGTCACGGTCGCATCATCGACCAGAATACCCACGGCGAGCGCCAGCCCGCCCAAGGTCATGATGTTGATGGTTTCGCCCAATGCCGACAGGCAACAGATCGAGGCGAGAATCGACAGGGGAATCGAAATCGTAATGATCAGGGTGCTACGCCAGCTGCCGAGAAACAGCAGGATCAATAATCCGGTCAGCGCGCCGGCAATCACTGCCTCGCGAATGACGCCGGAAATGGCGGCGCGCACGAACACCGATTGATCGTTGAGCGGCTCGATCTTCAGGTCCGCAGGCATGAGCGTGCGGATCTGCGGCAGCTTCTCGTTGATGCTGTTGATGATGTCGATGGTGGAGGCCTTGCCGGTCTTCAAGACACTCAGCAAGAGGGCGCGTTTGCCGCCCAGGCGCACCATGTTGGTCTGCGGCGCGTAGCCGTCGCGCACATGGGCGACGTCCCGCACATAGGTCACCGTGCCGTTGTGCGCGCGAATCGGCAGGTTATTCATCTCATCGATCGCCAGCGGACTGGAATTGACCTTGATGAAATATTCGAGTGCGCCGATTTTTTGCGTGCCCGCCGGCAGAATCAAATTTTGTGCGCCGATCGCCGCGACCACATCGTTGCCCGACAGCCCGTTCGCGCTCAAGGCTTGCGGGTCGAGATCGACTTGCACCTGGCGCTGCTTGCCGCCGTAGGGGTAGGGGATCGACGCGCCCCGAACCGTTGCAAGCTGGGTGCGCAAGATCGTTTGGGAAAGGTCAAAAATGCGCGCTTCGCTCAAGGTTGGACTGCTGAGCGCGAGCTGCAAAATCGGCACCGTGGAAGCGTTATACGACAAGATGAACGGTGGGGTGGTACCGGGCGGCGAGAAAGCAATTTGCGACTGCGAGACCGCGGTAATCTGCGCGACCGACAGGTCTTGATCAACGCCCGGTTGGAAGAAGTATTTTACGATGGAGGTGCCGACGACCGATTGCGACTCAGTGTGTTCGACATCGTTCACGATTGTTTGCGCCGTGCGCTCGGAAAACAACACAATCCGGTTCGCGATCTCCTCCGGCAAGATGCCGTTGTAGCGCCAAATTACGGCGGCAATGGGAATCTTGATGTTTGGAAAAATATCGGTCGCGGTGTTCAAGATCGAGTAGCCGCCGAGCAGCACGATCAACACCGCCAGCATGATGAAGGTGTAAGGCCGCTGTAACGCTACTCTAACGATCCACATGCTGCGCTCCGACGCGATCCGGACCGGTTAGTCGCCGCACGAATCGTGAGCGCCAAGAAACCAAGCGCGAGCAAACGATGTGCTACCTATGATTGGATACGGGCATATGCCCGTAAAAGGCCAGTGAATGTAAGTGATATATGTGGCCAAGTCAATTGACAATTGGGCACCGATTCAGCGCATTGGCAGGGAATTCAATTCATCGTTCCCTGCAATGTTGAGAAGCACGGCGCGAAGATCCGCGGCGTGCCGTTTACCGAAAATTTTCTCGAAGCGTCCCTCAGCCGTGCGCCAAAGCCGGCGCGCTCGCTGCAGGGTTGCCTTGCCCTTCTTGGTCAAGGCCACGTAGCGCTTGCGCCGATCTGACACGGCGAGCTTGAGACTGAGCAGCGCATCGCGCTCCAGCGGCCGCAAATTATGCCCAAGCGTCGAGCGGTCCATGACCATGGCCGACGCCAGTTCGCACATCGTGAGCGGCCCATCGACACTGCCGCGTTCCACTTCGGCGAGAATGGAGAATTGCGTCGACTTGATGCCCACGGGCGCCAGAGCTGCATCATAGAATTGCGAAATGCGCCGCGAGGCTTTACGCAAGCTGCCGCAGGTGCAGGAGCTGTGTGGAGCGGGCAACGCGTCGCGTCGGGGCATAGGCGCAGATAATAGACCCTTTCCGCGCGTCGGCGGAATGCGAAAGGCCAAAGGACCGGTGCTTTGGATTAAGCGGCGCGCTGCAAGGCGGCGTTGTCGCCGCGACGTCCTTGATCGAGAATCTCCTGCGAAACATCCCAGAGGCGCCGGGCCAGCGCGGTGTCCTGCAGCAGAGCGTTACCTTGAGAAATTTTGCAATTCGACCAGTACTCGCCCGTGATGCCTGAGGCCTCCGGGCTTGCAGCCAGCAGCGCCTGGGTCGCGGCCGCCTGCGCCGCAGTCTTCGCGAACAGCCGCGTGAAAAAACCTTTGCGACTACGGGTGCGCGCGGGGCCTGGATCGGCCGAATTGGCGGCGATGCCGCGTGCCGCCAAGCGGCGCGATAACTCCTTGGCGTACAGTGCATTCGCCAATTTTGACTGCGCATAAAATATTGACGGGTCATAAAATTGACGGCCATCGAGATTGTCAAACATCAGCCCAGCGCTCGGCGTTTGACTGAGGCTCGCGCCGCTGCTGACCATCACGATGCGCGCCGTGCCGTCGCGCAATAAATCCGCGATCCCGTTCACTAGCATGAAATGGCCGATGTGGTTGGTGAGAAACTGTTTCTCGATGCCATAGCGAGTCTCCAGGGACGGCAGAATCGCGGCGGCGGCATTGGCGACAATGGCATCGAGCGGAACCGAAAGTCTGCGGACTGTGTCGAGCGCCATGCTAATCGAATCGAAATCCGACAAATCGCAGCCCACTGGAATGCAAAGCGGACTTGCCTGAGCGCAGGCCCGCGATGCCGCTTCGATGGTTCGCGCCAATCCAATCACCGCTGCACCGTTGGCGGCAAAAGCATTCATCGTTTCAATTCCGAGTCCGGAGTTGCATCCGGTGACGATGATGTATTTGCCTGTCAGGTCGATTCCCGCCAACACTTGATCCGCGGTGGAGCGTCGGCCAAATTGAATCAATTTTTTCATAGTGCAAACCTTTTAAGAGTGCTGTTTCAACGGCTGCATGCCATTCGTACCGCAGCAGTCATAGCTTTCAGAAAGTCTTCTTGAGTCTTGCAACTCTGTTTGAGGCCGCGCGCCGTCGCATGCAGTGCGCGCGCAAAGTCGGCGATGTTCAATCCGGCAGCGGCGCAGCGATTGGCCACGGGGGTCGCAGCGATGGCATTCACAAGGGCTGTCTCGAACTGCCATTCGTATTCCGCCAGCGTCGCGCCTGCTAACGAAGTGCTCGCGCACATGAGATCGGCGGCATCCGCGCCTAAGGAGCCTACGAAGCGCCCCGACCACTCCTTGCAGGCGGCGATAAGGCGCCTCTCCAAACTATCCTCGGCGCGCGACAAGGCAGTTATGGCGCAGGCCAATTGACTGCTCAAGGAATGCTCCACGGCGCGCCGAAACAATTCTTCTTTATTGGCGAAGGACAGATAGAGCCCCTGACGCGACACGCCGGCGGCACGCGCCACATCATCCATCGAGGTCTTGCGGTAGCCGAATCGAGCGAATACGGCGACGGCCGCATCCAACACCGCGCAGAGACGCGATTCCAGATCGGCAGGGCGGGACAACGTTATGTTCACTAAACCAGTATAGACAATTTATGTCTATGCTGTCTATCGCGTCAAGTGAGCGGCGCTGGGTTGGTTTTGGCGAAGATCTTAGAAGTCAAAGGCATACAGCATATTAGTCGTGAAACTCCTCACATGCAATCGGCTGGGCGGGTGATACGCCGACAATCGCCGGCCTCCTAGGCATAATGCGCACCGATGCCCACGGTTCCCCAGCTCTCCGTACCCACCATTGCTATCAGCGGGTCGGAGCAGCGCTTTCCGGTTCGCCGCATTTACTGCGTCGGACGCAATTACGCCGAACACGCACGCGAAATGGGCCACGACCCGAAAAAAGAGCTGCCATTTTTTTTCAGCAAGCCGGCCGATGCGGTGGTTGGCAGCGCGCGAGTGCTGCCGTATCCGCCGCGCACTATGGATCTGCATCACGAGGTTGAATTGGTCGCCGCGCTGGGTCGGGGCGGCGTAAACGTCGGCAGCACAGATGCTGCCTCGATGATTTTTGGCCATGCGGTGGGAATCGATCTCACGCGACGCGATTTGCAAGCCGAGGCAAAGAAAAGCGGACGCCCTTGGGACATGGCCAAAGGATTTGACCATTCAGCGCCCATTGGACCCTTAGCGCTGGGCATTCCCCCCGCGTCGGGCTCCATCTCTTTGAGCATCGACGGCGCGGTGCGCCAGAGCGGCGATCTGAAGGACATGATCTGGAGCGTCGCGGAAATCATCGCGGCGCTTTCCGCCTACGTAGAACTCGCGCCCGGCGACTTGATTTTTACCGGTACTCCCGCAGGTGTCGGTCCGATCAAGCGCGGTGAATCGGTGCGCGGAATGATCGCGGGAATCGAGCCCATTGAAATAACTTTTGAAGAGTGAACATCCATGCCCATGCTTCGCATACTTTGTCTGATGCTTTGTCTGCCGCTCACTGCCTGGGCCGCTGAGGATTATCAACATCGCGTCGAGCAGGTGCTGCTGCAAACGCCGCTCATCGACGGCCACAACGATTTGCCGTGGGAAATCAGGGAGCGCTTCAAGAGCGATGTCGCAGTGGTAGGTCTGGCCGCGGACACCCGCCACCTGCCTTTGGAAGCGGGGCAGGCCGCTCTGATGACGGATATTCCGCGATTACGCGCCGGACATGTCGGCGCGCAATTCTGGTCGGTGTGGATTCCTGTGGGCACTCCGGGTTTTGAAGCAGTTCAAATGACCTTGGAACAGATCGATCTGGTCAAGCGCATGTCGGCGCAATATCCAGCGGATTTTGCGATGGCCTATACCGCTGCGGATATTCGACACATTCACAAGAGCCACAAAATCGCGTCGCTGATCGGCATCGAAGGCGGCCACCAGATCAACGATTCTTTGGCAGTGTTGCGCCAGATGTACGACGCCGGTGCGCGCTACATGACCCTGACTCACTCGAGCAACACGTCGTGGGCCGATTCGGCGACCGATTCGCCCGTGCACCATGGTCTCACGCCCTTTGGCGTCGAGGTCGTGAAGGAAATGAACCGGATTGGGATGCTGGTGGACCTGAGCCATGTTTCGGCCGAGACGATGAAGGCGGCGCTCGCCGTGAGTCAGGCGCCCATCATTTTTTCCCATTCCTCTGCGCGGGCGCTGGATGATCATCCGCGCAACGTGCCCGACGATGTGTTGCGTGACGTGGCTGCGAATGGCGGAATTGTCATGGTCAATTTCGCCCCGCCCTATGTCTCGCCGGCCCGCAATCACTGGGAAGCCGACCACGCCGCGGAGCGAACCCGCTTTAACAGCCCGCCCTTCGCGGGCCTTTACATCGGTCAGCCGGAGCGGGCGAAGGTCGCGCTGGCAGAGTGGGAGGCGCAGCATCCCATGCCGGTCACGACACTGGCTCAAGTCGCTGATCACATCGAACACATCCGCCAAGTGGCCGGCGTCGATCACGTCGGCATAGGGTCCGACTTCGATGGTATTCCCGACGCGCCGGTCGGACTCGAAGGTGTCGATCGCTACCCCGCGCTGCTCGAGGAGTTGATGCGCAGAGGCTGGAGCGATGCGGACATCGCCAAATTGGCGGGGGAAAATCTGTTGCGCACGCTGGCCGCGGCAGAGCAGGTGAGTCTGCGATTGCAAGGCGCCGCGAAGTCGCACTGATGTTGGGGGCGGGGCGAGAACGTCCGTCAGTTGGAGAGCGTCGCGTTTTGAGCGCGTGATATATCAATCGTTCGAATCTTCGGGAATGCCTCCTTGCATTCGAATTGCGAGGCTCGTGGCGATGCCGAGCCAACATATGGAAAACGCGGCCGTACGTCCTCGTGGTATTTCCGCTACGCGCGAAACCATTTGTTAGCGCGCTATTGACATTACGATATCAACTAGTCGAATAATGCGTGCGGCGATGCGGCTTCGAAGTAAATTTAGCGCACCGAAATGAGGCGGGGACTAGCATCTAAAAGGCTGTAAAGATGGGGTTGCACGCTTCCGCCGCGTGGCCGCGGGAACGCCGCGATCACGAGCGAACGGGGTGGTTTCTAATGGACAAACGGTCTACTAACCGTTTCTGGGGGATCGAAAAATGACGACAAGAACAGTGGCACTGT
>Ga0302326_10027988_pt1 | contig 11355 bp, 10 predicted proteins | sample Palsa_T0_3_FD_202264 | JGI IMG/M metagenome (GOLD analysis project Ga0302326, IMG submission 202264) | Peat permafrost microbial communities from Stordalen Mire near Abisko, Sweden - Palsa_T0_3 | ecosystem: Environmental > Terrestrial > Soil > Palsa > Peat permafrost | place: Sweden: Abisko...
TCGGTCGAGGGTTTGGTCGTTGGATTGCCTTCCTTCAGATCAGGAACTTTGTCCGGATCGTGCGCAGAGAGAGGATTTGTCCACGCTCCCTGGTAGAGAACCTTGCCGTAGGTCTGCTCCCAAAGTTTGGTCCATTCCTGCGTCCGAATGATGGGAGTGCTTATTCCGGGAATCACAGGTATTTCGGTGCGCCCCACCAATTCGAGGAGCCGTAAGGTGTGCGCCACTTCCTCATCGCGCCAGTCGTCGCCGGTTACAACCGTGATTCCCAATACATTCACGTTTGGCGATTGCAAGAAGACCAGGATTGAGTTCATGTCGGTGCCAGCCGGTCCCCTGGCGTCCTGATCGACAATCACATAGCGGTTCTGTCGCGCGTGGCAAAACGGTGTGAGCAGGCAAACGAGCACACATTTCAAGAAGACACTCGTAACTCTGAAGTCTGGTTTCATAAGATCCTAGAAAATAGTTGTTCATGCAAGTTCTTGACTTAAACGGGAAGTCAGTAGTTCAAAGAACTTCTCGGAGTCGACGTCGGTCGCGACGGCGGCATTGACGACGAAGGGAGCAACAGGCGTCGCATCGGCGGTCTGCAGCGGTGCTGAGAAGTAAAGTGGAGAATGTCTCCAACCTATGCTCTCGCCTGCCGTGATGGTTCCAGATGTTTCAATCGCTACATGAAAGTCCTCAAAGGTAAGAATATTCGGATTTACTAAACAGCTGACCGCTAGTGGATCATGCAGGTGCATGCGCCCAGCCGAATTCGGCGCGCGTTGCATTTTGAGAGCGGCGTCTCCAATGCGCGCGGCCGCTTCACTTACCGGTCCAGAGCCTCCCCGAAGCTTCTCAATGTGCCGCTGGGTAAGCTCAACCTTACGAGTGACATCCAACCCCACCATGCGAATGGGAATTCCGGAGCCAAACACGATGCTTGCCGCCTCGGGGTCAACATAAAAGTTAAACTCCGCCGCGGGCGTTACATTGCCCCCGGAAAGTGATCCTCCCATTAAGACAATGCTCTGAATCATTGAGGAAATTTCGGGATCCTCCCGCAAAGCTAGCGCTACGTTTGTAAGTGGTCCAATGCCGATGATGCTGATCGCGCCCGCATTTGCCCTAACAATTTTGCAGATCAGGTCCGCGGCGCGGTCCTTGACTGGCTCGAGCTTAGCTGCAGGAAAGCTGACACCGGCGAGACCGTTGTTTCCATGGGCATATGATGCATCCACGAGTTTCCTAATTAAGGGAGATGATGCGCCCGCCGCTACAGGAATATCATTCCGACCTGCGATTTCAACGAGTCGAAGCGCGTTGGGCAACGTTACGCTGAGAGGCACGTTACCGGCAACCACGGTTACAGCCTCAACCTGCAATTCTGGAGAACGCATTGCCAGGAAAAGAGCGAAAGCATCGTCTACACCCGGATCGGTGTCAATAATCACTTTCTGCACGCCGGAGATGGGGCGACTGGCAAGCGGAGACCCCATCGCAGACAGTTGAGCGTGCGGAGTCGGCAAAAAGCTGCTTACCAGTACTCCGCCACATAATCGAAAAAATTGTCTGCGGTTAGGCTCCATCTGGAATCTCTGGCAGTGATTTGAAACGTTTCATTCTGACCCGAATTTATACGGGTCGTCCCGCGCAGTTGTCAAGGACATATCCCGTCAGACTTTCTTGGATTCACGTTTTACGTGCACGGGCCGCCGAACTGCGGATAGTCAAAGATGTTTCAAGAACCACATGTCTAGCAGGACCTGAATTACCTTTTATGCGATCGACCAAGATGTTGGCCGCCGTTGCGCCCAGTTGATATCCGGATTGAGAGACCGAGGAAAGGGCTGGATTGGTCGTTTCGCCAAGATCAAGATCGTCGAAGCCAATCAACGATACGTCCTCGGGACAACGCAGGCCGGCTTCGCGGATCGCCAAAAGACACCCCAGAGCAATCATGTCGTTCCCGGCGAAAATGGCGGTTGGGCGTGGAATTAAGCGCAGCAACGTGACAGTCTTCGAGTAGCCACCAGCCTTGTCGAAGCTCGCTTCTTGGGCGTATTCCGAAGGAAGCTTCAGTTTTGCTCCCCGCAAGGCGCGTTTGAAGCCGCCAAGGCGGTCCTTCGCGTTGGTAAGATGCAGCGGCCCCGTGATGGTGGCAAGAGTGGTGTGTCCCAACTGAAGCAGATAGCGGGTCGCCTTGTAAGCTCCCTTCTCGTTATCAGCGGTGACACTATCGCCACTCCAGTTTGTCGGGAGCCGATCAATGCAGACGACACCCGTGCCGGCCCGGCGATGCACTTCCGCATGGGCGGTGAGGTCGCTGAAGTTAGATGGAATGACGATGAGACCGGCCGGAAGAAAAGTTCTGAGCTCATTCAGGTGAACTAATTCTTTAGAGTGGCGATTGTCTGAATTGCAAAGTATAAGACGATAACCATTGGAGAAGGCTACGTCTTCGGCGCCGCGAACTACGGCCGGGAAAAAAGGATTGGTAATGTCGGGGATAATCATCCCGATCATGCTCGTTTTGACGCGACGCAGACCACGCGCTAGTTGATTCGGCCGATAACCTACTGCTTGGACTGCTTCGAGCACGCGGTTCCGAATCGGTTCTCTGACAGTGGCGGAGTTGTTGAGCACATGCGACACGGTCCCGAGAGAAACACGCGCCATCTTGGCGATCTGCTTCATGTTGGACATATCTTTTTCTCCACCGGGTTTTTCAGGACAGGATGAGCAGAGATTGGCCTGCGACCATGCGCTCGGCTGTAAGCATAGTAACTAACGGCTGTGATATTTGTCCGAAACCGCTTAACCCGGTGTTTCCGTTATGTGTAGCCAAAGCGAACGGACCTATTCTGATCCAAACGCAACCTGCACAATACCTTCGCCGAAGTCGACAATCGTTTCAAGCCCTGCATGGCTGCGTCTCCTGTTTGATTCACCGTGGCCGTCTACGGCATTATCCAACGTTTTTTCCAGGTTTGGAAATGACGCCCCTTGCCGCCAACAATGAACACCCTTAATTCGGTTTCCGGTCTAAGAAGAAGAGAATTCGAAAATCACGCCGCGGATTGTTCGCACTCATCGCTGCAGGGCGTATCCCATTCGAGATCAGGTTTGCGTTGAAGCGACAAGGCTGAAACATTGACCTCCCTATGTAATTAACGACACTATGTAATTTAACGGTTGACAAAAAGACCGACGCTGCGGTAAACAATTGTGCCAGCGTATTTGAATCGTTTCAAAATATCGGGGGCGCCATCATGAAGGGCTCGAATTTGGGTCGGTCTGTTCTCTTCTTGCATTTAACGATTCTTTCCTGTCTTTCCTGCTTAGTTCATGCGCAATCAACGGGATCAATCCTGGGAAGCGTGTCAGACTCTTCTGGAGCATCCATTTCAGGAGCCTCCGTCACCATAACCGAGACGAGGACCAATACGCAGCGCGTACTTACAACCGACGCTGCGGGTCGTTTCGTAGCCAATGTCATGCAGGTCGGAAATTACGCCATCAAAGTGGCGGCTCCAGGTTTCCAACCCGTAGAAAAGTTGGGGATCGTTCTTGAAGCCGAAGGAAGCCCGGAGATCGACTTCACGCTGTCTCCGTCCACCGTAAGCCAAAGCGTGACGGTGGAGGCCAATTCCGTTGCGGTTGAGACCACCAGCGCCTCCCTCAGTCAGGTGGTTCACTCCGAGCAGGTTATGGATCTTCCCTTGAATGGGCGTAATTTCGTTGAGTTGGCCACACTTGCTCCCGGTGTGTCCACCGGCGATCAACCCTCGGACTTTTTTTCCGGAGGCGCCAGTAGCGGTAGCGAAACATCTATCCGCGGCTCTTTCTCCCTCTCCGTCGCTGGATCCCGCGAGAATCGGACGGACTGGCTTTACGATGGAGTTGACGATGGCGAGTTGACCTCTGGAGCGCTTGGTGTGGTGCCTTCGATCGATGCCCTCCAGGAATTCAACGTGCTAACGTCCAATTATTCGATAGAGTACGGGACGCGCGCTGGACCGACGGTTCTATTGAACTCAAAGTCCGGAAGCAATCAACTTCATGGCACATTATTTGATTTCCTTCGCAATACAGACCTAAACGCCTCCAGCTATTTTTCCCCGATCAACCCAGAGTACATTCGGAATCAATTCGGCGGCTCGATCGGTGGTCCAATCAGGAAGGACAAAACTTTCTTCTTCTTCGACTATGAGGGAACTAGAAGTGTGCAAGGAATACCTTCGTTGACGCAGGTCCCAACTGCATTGGAACGAAAAGGTATTTTCACGGAATCCTTTCCCGGAGCGCCGGAAGTACCTATCTATGATCCCGCTACCACCCAAACCGATCCAGTGACCGGCCTTACGACTCGAACTCAATTCCCAGGGAACACAATTCCCACGGACCGGATTAGCACCATTGCCACAACGATGCTTAGCTATTTCCCGCTCCCGAATGTAACTGGTGTCTTATCTGCGAACTACATTGATGTACCCCGCGAGACTTACGACGACAATAAATTTGACTTTCGCATCGACCACACATTTTCTCCCACGGACCGGGCATTCGCCCGTTTCAGTCGTGATCAGGCGTCGGTTTATGTCCCATCTGGTCTTCCCGGTTTCGGCAGCCAGCCTGGTGGTTATGCCAGCAATCAGACATTAGCCGATCGCGGCCGCAACATAGCGATATCTGAAACGCATATGTTCTCCAGCAACAAAATCAATCAATTTACCGCCGGTTATAATCGCATCTTCGACCACATCATATCTTTTGGCGATGGCACGAACTGGAGTGACCAACTGGGGATTCCAAACGCAAATCTTGGCACCTACTTCAGCAGTGGATTTCTGAACACTCAATTCAATGAAGGTTATTGGGGCCTTGGCGATCGCGGATTTTCTCCGATTCAGGACGGAACGAATGTCTTTCATTTCTCCGATGACTTCGAATGGGTCCATGGAGCTCACTCATTTTCAATGGGCATGGGAGTGCGCTTTTTTCAACTCAACGAGCTTGGTGACAGTTTCCCCATGGGTGAAATGTCTTTCGACAATTTGTTTACAGCTGGCTTTCTGAATGGTTCGCTGAATTCAGCTACAGGTAATCCTATCGCTAGCTTTCTTCTAGGCATCCCAGCTGGCGGCGAACATGACAACGAGTTTGCAGGTTCAATTACCGGACGACGCTGGAAGGAATTCAGGCCGTATTTCCAAGATAGCTGGAGAATGCGACCCAATCTAACGGTGCAACTTGGTTTGGCTTGGAACTATACGACGCCAACGGTTGAAGCCCAGAATCGATATTCGAACTTTGATTTCGCCACGGGGCAGCTCCTTATTGCCGGCGTTAATGCGAGCAAGACCGCCGGTCTCAGCTCTTACTACCTGGGCTTCGAACCGAGAATAGGTCTAAGCTATAGTCCGTTTTCCAGAAAAAATTCGATCCGAGCAGGGTATGCGATTCTGCATGACGCGGGTTGGAATTTAGGGGCCGAGGGGCTAGATCTAAACCCGCCATTTTATAGCACGTACGCGTTCCAGACGGACGATATCACCCCAACGACAACGCTCTCCCAAGGTTTTCCTGTTCCGGTACAGCCCTCCCCCAGCAACTTGAGTGGAAATGTCTATAGCCAGAACACGAATTTCAGGCTAGGCATGATTCAGCAGTTCAATCTGAACGTGCAGCGTGAGCTCCCGTCGAACATTGTCTTGACAGTGGGGTATGTGGGTTCCCGGGCAAGTCACCTTCAAACGGCCGAATGGAATCTGAACACCGCACCACCAAATCCCCAAATTGATCCCACTAACTTGCGTCCTTACCCACAGTTCTACTACATAATCGGGGTCCTCGACAGGGGGCTCGCCCGCTATGACTCGCTCCAGGTCAAGGCTGAAAAGGCATACAAGAATGGACTCTATTTTTTGCTGTCTTATGCGTACGGAAAAGGATTTGATAACGGGCTGAATGACGATCTCGGGTCAATGGCGGGTGTTGCATATTATCCTCTCGTCCTTCCCGGATATACGGATAAGGGATTGGGTGTTGTCGATCAAACCCATAATTTGTCGGCCAGCGTCCTGTACCGGTTGCCCTTCGGGAAGGGCGCCCATTTCGGTTCGTCTGCAAGAGGCTTTAGTGATGCCCTCATTGGGAACTGGCAAATGAACGTCATTGCGCACATTGCGTCAGGGTTCCCTATGGGCTTGTCTACGGGCGTAAACGATTCCGGGACCTCAGTCGGGTACCTTGGCAATCGTCCCGATCGAGTGTGCGGCGGGAAGCTGAGTCACCCAGCCGTAGCAGAATTCTTTGATACGAGCTGTTTCATTGATCCGCCAGCGGGAGTAATGGGAGATGCTTCGAGAACGCCGCTTTATGGGCCAGACTTCGTCAACTTTGACGCGTCGCTGTTTAAAAACTTCAAGATTAATGAATCCGATCAACTCGAATTTCGTTCCGAAGTCTTTAATGTCTTCAATCACCCCCAGTTTGCGTTTCCAGGCACCACTACAGATTCACCGGGGTTCGGGCAAATTACTCAAATCGTAAACAATCCGCGCTTGATTCAATTTGCGCTGAAATTTATCTTCTGAGAAACCGGTGTCATCGGGTGCCTCGACACAGTTTTGAAAAACTAAGTCAGTGTGGTGGCACGGACACGTCGAAGCCATGCTTAGTGGCCACTCGCAAGCTCGGCCTGGATAGCATGATCTCCGCCAAGCCCTGCCGCGAGCGCGATTTGGTCCTGGCCATAATCGTCGAACGTTTGCTCGATCCCTGTTCCAAGTTGGCCACCGATGGCGACCCCGCTCAGGGTTCGGACATGATCCCCATTAGCCGTGGCTCCACTCGTCACCATTGGTCCACCAAATCCGAAAGATTTTCGGTTCTTCTTTCCGCTGCGCCTCCCGACCTTCACTTCGCCAATATCTCCAAAGACTCAGTCAGGAAGTAACGGCGACGGTTCAGGTGTAGTGTCCGCTTCCGAATCTGCATTCCTCTCCAGCCCGATGAGCGATCCGTCCGGATAGCTTGGAGTGTGGCTGTAACTGTGGCTGTACGTGGCTACACATCGCCAACGTTTCAAGCATTTGGAAGTGGTTCTCTGTGCGCGCAAGACTTGTTTAAGTTCTTGGTTAATTGTGAGTTACTAGGCATGGACGGTTGAACCCTTGGCTGACTCTTAATCAGTAGGTTGAAGGTTCGATTCCTTCCGCGCTCACCAACTCCCATTGAATTAACACCTTTCGGGAGTTGTTCACTGCAACGACTCACCGGGTAACAACCTGGGTAACAACTGCTTGCTCACTACCCCCAGCGCATCTCGAATCTCGCCACGATTCGCCCGGTCGTACACCTCCGCTGCCAGCGTCACTTTCTTGTGACCCACAACGGCGGAAACAACGACTGGATTTACGCCACCTCGACGCATCTTGCGAACCAGCGTGTTGCCGGAAATCGTGAAAGCCGCCGACCCGCAGTCCCACCGCCTGCGCGGCGGGATGCAGATAGCGCCTTAGAGCATTGCCGGGGTTGATAGGCTTTCCCTTGCGGGATCGGAACACCCAGTCATGCCCTTCGCCCAACGCCCGCAGGCGCAGTACAAGTTCAGCATGGGTTGGTGCATCGAGCGGCAATACTTGTTCTTCTTCCAGTTCTTCCACACGACCGCTGTAGATGATTCTGCGGATATGCAGAATGTTGTCGCCGTCGAGGTCGGTTGGCTTGACACCAATTGCCTCTTCGATGCGCCGTCCCACGGAAGCGAGGAACAGTACCAATGTCGCATACGGTTCCTGCAACTGTGCGATGATCGCCCGAGTCTGCTCCGGTTCCAACTCCGTGCGCACAACTTTCCGTCCACCCGTTTTCTTGGGCAAACGGATAGCACTCAACCAGCCCGTAGGGCGCTGGATCAGGCTGTTTTTTTCAGCCCAGCCCAACGTCATACACATCACCAGTCGCATACTGCGGAGCGAGGAAAGACTATATTTCTTCGCTTGCGAGTTGAGCAGTTGGGTGATGTCCTCCCGCTGAATGCTGTCGAGCGTCCGGTCGCCTAGCGTCGGCAAGACGGTCGAGCGCAGCGCATTGGCATAGTGCGCCAATGTAGTATGCCCCAGCGTTACGCCTTCGCTCGCTTTCCACCTCTCCACTATTTCAGAGTACTTTGGCGATTTGGCAGGTTCAGGAGATTGCGGCGGTGGCTTCTTCAACATTTCTTTCATGAATTCAGCAAGTTTGTCGCGGGCGTCCGTTTTATTTGGCAGTTCCCGGCGCGTGCCGAGCGTAACCTTTTTTTGCTTTCGCGTGCCGTCAGGTGTGTCCAAACGGAACATCCCTTTCCATACATCTTTATTCAAAAACACACTACCTCGCTGATACCGTCGAGGAGTCATATTGACCCTTTCCGATTTCAGCGACTTCCCGGCGTCAAGTTTAAGGCCAATTTGGGCGGAGTCAAAACGCAAAAGCCGCCCGCAACGAAGAGTTGGAAATCAATTCAGACAGCTTCAGGCTGTCTCCATGGACGTTTTGAGGAATCGGGGGCACTATCACACTCACTTGCAGGATTTGCTCACCTTCTCCGCATCGAGTTTGGTGGGAACCAGTAAGTGAGGGGTTCGGGAAACGGGGAAGGTTCTCGAACCCCTCAAAGACCAAGGAAGGGTTTGGGCACGTCACCCCTACTTCACGGCAGAAACACGCACACCAAAAATCCGCTAATCTCCCTCTAGCTTACCCAGCACCCAAACCCTCTTCCCAGCGCCCAATGGCAAACCCGCGAATATCTTTGTGACCCAGCGAGGAAAGGCAAGATTCTAGACTTCGAATTGGCAAAGGTCAGTCTGGCAGGGAGTTCCTTCGATCAGATTACATTTTTAAACACGCAAATGGTTTTGGTAGACGCGGAGCATGTCATAAGTCCCGGTTCCTGAGTGCGCTAATTGCCAGCCATTCGCAGAATTCGCATGGGGTGTCGAAAGGTCTCAAATTATCTTGCGACCGAAGTCTTCAGTCTCGGTTAGAGTAGCTGGCAACGAAGCCACGGCGTTCTCACGGTCGGCATTCTCATCCAGACACAGCTTCATGTCCAAGAAGTAGATTCGCTCAATATCCACAACTTTTTCAGTGGTGTGCGCAGCCTCAGTTGTGACATTGTCTACTGAGAGCCACGAAAGATGGGCCAGCCCCCAGGGGCGGGGCAGCCTCAGGGAGTGGTAGTTGCAGATGGAAAGGGTGGGCCAGCCCGCCCCGACGAGAACCTTGAACCAGTTCTATGATCCCGTGGGGAGATGTGGCCCACCCAGCCGCAGCATTCTGAGTTACCAAATCAGAGTGACAGTGCCGTTGTAGGTTTCGCTGCCCGCGTTGTGGACATGGAAGCTGGTCGCATTACTTACCTCGAGGTCCACAACATGGGAGAAGTCGATGTACATGATGTGGGTTCCCGCGGAGGGGCTGAAGCCCTCAGTAAGCCCGCCGCCGTCACTTTCGAATCCATTCCACACCAATTCGTGATCGTTCGAGGAATTCACCACGGTCATCAAGCTCGAGCCAACATTGTCGCAGTCGCAATCAGTACCGATTTGATCGGCTAGGATCATCACCGGGATGTTGGAGGCGGGCGTGATGGGTCCGCTATTGGCGCCTGGCGCAACCTTATAGGGGTAGGACAGGCGGTTCGGGGTGGCAAGAGGTTGGGCAGCATGCGCAAGAATCGCAACGGTCACAACCGCGACGATTGCCGCCAGAACAAACTGCGTCGGACGAACAAAGTTGCTACTACTACGAACCATTGTTTCCTCCTTTGAGCGAATAGCCCCTCGACCGCAAGAGATGAGAAACACGGACTGCTACGTTCCCGGCCTCGCATCATTTCACAATTCCGGGGTCATCCGAAGCCACATTGTTTCCGCTAGCAAGATCGCGCTGGGTAGAGCGCCTCCCAAGCAAGACCTCGCGGTAACATAAAGCCAAGCCAATCGCACCTCCAAGAGTAAGCACAGCAGACAGAAACTGGATTCCTCGCTCCCGCGCGACGAGTTCAAGAGTTTGAACCTCCGCCCCGGAGGAGACGAGCGACGGCGGAACGACGAATCCGTTGTTTTTAATTTTCAGATGAGGAGAAAATGCCTGAGTGAGCAGTCCGGTGGCGAAAAGCACCCAGAAGAAAACGCTGCGCCATCGGTGCGGCCAACTCAATCCATTTTGGTGCATTACGCATCCCTTGTGCCGCGTGACCCTATGCGCACAGATTCCGGCTTCGGTACAGCACCCTAAGTTAATGAGGAATTTCCCAGAGGGCGCGACAAAGTGTTTCCGCAGGATACATCGAACCTTAGACTTGTCAAGGGAAAATTGGCGGGTGGGCCACTTTAACGGGAAAGTATAGCGTGCGTTTGTCTTGGGGGGCTGGCCCACTCTTGATCTGGTCTCCGGCAAATCCCAATTTGAGGCTGCCCCACCCGTTCGACTTCGCTCAGGGCGGGCGGCGACGATGGATCGAGACCCATGAGCTTTTCCGCCACGATCACGTGAGCAGAACTCGAAACCGGCAGCAACTCGGTCAATCCTTGCAGGATTGCAAGGACAATGGAATCAACCAGCGACATCTGCCGATTCTAAACGGTCAATTACAATGAGTCCGCTGTCAAAATACCCGAGGGGGTCATAATGCCGAGTCTAGGGAATGCTCTTCAGGAACTTCGCAAGGATCGTAGTGCTACACAGTTAAGGTTAGAGAAGTGTATCCACCCCAGGCTCCCTGCTACTGGACGGAGCCGGCACAAGTCCCGGGCGCGGTAACTAACACCGCAGAGGCTGTGACGAACTCCTACAACAGCCCCTATTACTATTTTGTCGCGTGGAAAAAGGCGGCCAACAATACGATCTGGTACGACACCTTCGACACTCTCAAGCCGTGACCGCAAGTAGGCACGGAGAGCGGTATCGACCGTGCAGACCATGCAATTCCCGGCTTCCAGACCAACCGAGAGAAGAGTCAGTTGGCCACAATTTATACGAGTGGAAAACCTTCATGCGTAATGAGGTAGTGAGGTAGAGATGGCGCAAACATTGTTGTGTCCTTTTAGATTTTCCAGGTTTTCTCGGTGGCTGGGAATTCTCACTCGGATCCGGTTTTGAGCGATGGAAAAGGAATCGCACCCGGCCTGGGAATGTTCGGGAGACGCCGCAGTTCTGAGCCCTTACTCCCTTGTCGTTGAAACGACAAGGAGCGGAACTCTCCTGCGCTGCACGTCCCTTCGAGAAGGAGTATTTCCGGAAGGATGGTGGCCGCGTGCCCGTGCTGATTGGGTCGGCACCGTTCAAAAAAGCGGCAATAAGGGCGTCGCGTTC
>Ga0302326_10027990_pt1 | contig 11354 bp, 6 predicted proteins | sample Palsa_T0_3_FD_202264 | JGI IMG/M metagenome (GOLD analysis project Ga0302326, IMG submission 202264) | Peat permafrost microbial communities from Stordalen Mire near Abisko, Sweden - Palsa_T0_3 | ecosystem: Environmental > Terrestrial > Soil > Palsa > Peat permafrost | place: Sweden: Abisko...
TCAACTGGCTCTTCACCGTGAGCCGCGCACGCGAAAAGCTCGGACGCGTCTATCCCACCATCGCCGCACGAACATCCCCACGCGTCGCCGCCTGAACCGGTCAGATCCTCTGTGTCGAGGTACTAGCCGCCAAGACCGTGCTCCTTGGCGACCGCCGCGTTCTTCGCGTCGGCACGTTGCGCTGCCGGCCGAGCCGTGAGCCGCTCGGCGTACGCGGTGAACGTGGGCGTCGCTTCGATCACCTTGAAGCGCAGCAGGTACCGGACCGCACCGCCGAAGATGCAATCGGCCATCGAGAATCGATCGCCGAGGACGTAGCTCCTTCCGGCGATGGCGCTCTCCATCGAGGCGATCACGCTCTCGTACATGCCCCAGCCGATCTGGCTCGGCTTGAGCTGCGCGGCCACCGTCTTGGTCGCGACGGCCGGCTCGATGACGGACGGCGAGAACAAGGACCAGCGAAGGTACGCGGCGCGAGCCGCATCGTCCGGCGACGGTGCGAGCTTGCCCAGCGAGTACCGGTCCGCCAGGTACAGGCCTATCGCGGCCGCCTCGGTGACGACAAGGTCGCCGTCCGTCAGGATGGGCAGCTTGCCCATGGGGTTGAGCGCGACGATGTCGGGCGCCTTCTGCGCGCCCTTCATGATGTCGACGAAGCGGAGCTCGTACGGGACGCCAAGCTCCTCGAGCGCCCAGACGACGTTCGCCGCGCGCGTGAAGGGGTGATGGTAGAGGGTGAGTGACATGGCGGCTCAGGCTAGCCCAACGGCGTGGAGTACGCCGCGCGGTCCGCCCCTTACCACGCAAGGTTCTTTCGACATGACGCGCCGCCCATTCGGCGCAACGCCCGTCGGACGGCGAATGACGTGCGGTCCATTCGGTATGAGGCGCCTCATAACGCCAATAACAGGAGGTCCATTCGGTATGAGGCGCCTCATAACGCCAATAACAGGAGGTCCATTCGGTATGAGGCGCCTTGTACCGCCAATAACGCGCGGTCCATTCGGCTTGAGGCGCCTCATAACGCAAATGACCCGCGGTCCATTCGGCTTGAGGCGCCTCATACCGCCAATGACGCGCAGTCCATTTGGCTTGAGGCGCCTCATACCGCGAATGACCCGCCGTCCATTCGGTATGAGGCGCCTTGTACCGCCGATAACGCGCGGACCATTCGGCTTGAGGCGCCTCATAACGCTAATAACAGGAGGTCCATTCGATATGAGGCGCCTTATGCCGCCAATAACGCGCGGTCCATTCGGCATGAGGCGCCTCATGCCGCGAATGACCCACCGACCGTTCGGCACGAGGCGCCTCATACCGCGAATGACCCACCGACCGTTCGGCACGAGGCGCTTCATACCGCGAATGACCCGCGGGCCATTCGGTAGGAAGCATCTCGTACGGCGAGTGGCGACCGTGACCTTCGAGGACGATGTCATCGTTCGGCGTGTGGGCGTCGTCGAATGGCGCGGCGCACGACTCGCACGGCGAACGGCGAGCCGCGCATCCCGGGGTATGCGCCTCGATCGCCAGCCACGCGCGCGGCGCCCCCCATTGACCCCCGAGCCCTCGCGGGGTGGGCCTCTTTCGGTCGGGTGGGCGTGTCCCGTGACCGAAGCCACCGCCGTGAGGCGGTGGCAAGACCGGGGGGGGCCCCACCCGACCGAAAGAGGCCCGCCCCGCGGGGGCGATGCTTCACGGCGATCACCCCAACGCACGCCACAATCGCCACAAGCGCTACAACGCCACGTCAGCCGTCGCGCACCACCAACAGCTTGCGCTCCGTCATCTCTTCGATCGCGAACCGCACCCCCTCGCGCCCAAGCCCCGAGTCCCGGACGCCGCCATAGGGCATCGAATCGACCCGGAACGTGGGCACGTCGTTCACGACGAGCCCCCCGACGTGCAGCTTGGCAAACGCCTCGGCGATCCGCGACCGCGAATCCGTGAAGACGCCCGACTGAAGGCCGTACCGGCTCGCGTCGGCCATCGCGAGACCCTCGCTCCACGAGTCGTAGCGATGCACCGTGAGCACGGGCCCGAAGACCTCTTCGTCGACCACCTTGTTGCCCTTGCCGGCGCCGTCGAACTCCAGCACCGTCGGCCAGTAGCGGTTCCCCTCGCGGCGACCGCCGCAGAGCAGGCGCGCGCCGCCACGCACCGCCTCGTTGACCCACTGCTCGACGCGCTTGGCGTTGCCCTCGTCGATCATGGGCCCGCAGACCGCCGCGGGGTCGAGCGGCGACATCGGCTCGAGGACGCGCGACTGCTCGACCAGCCGCGCCACGAACGCGGCCGCGATGGGGTTGTGCACGTAGAGCCGCTGGACCTTGATGCAGACCTGCCCCGCGTAGCCGAACGCGCCGAAGACGGTGCGCTGGCACGCCCAGTCGAGCGCCGCGTCGTCGTGCACGAGGACCGCCGCGTTGCCCCCGAGCTCGAGCAGCACGCGCTTGCGGCCCGCCACCGACTTGAGGTGCCAGCCGACGCCCGCGCTGCCCGTGAACGACAGCACGGCGAAGCGGTCGTCCTTGACCAGCTTCTCCGCGACGGGGATCTCGCAGGGCACGACCTGCACCGCGTCGTCCGGGGCGCCCGCGTTGCGGATGCACTCGGCCAGCAGGAACGACGTGAGCGGCGCCTGCGGCGGCGGCTTGAGGACGACCGAGCACCCGCACGCGAGCGCGGGCGCGAGCTTGTGCGCCACGAGGTTGAGCGCGAAGTTGAACGGCGAGATGGCCATCACCGGCCCCGCCGGCACGCGCACCCACGACCCGGAGTAGCCGCGAGCCGGCGCGGTGATGTCGAGCGGCATCGTCTCGCCGACCATGCGCGTCGCCTCTTCGGCCCCGAGCTGGAACGTGGAGATGCCGCGCGCGACCTCGACGCGCGACTGGACGATGGGCTTGCCGCATTCGCGGGCAATCAGCTCTGCGAATCGCTCTTTGTTGGCGTCGATCTCGGCCGCGACGCGCGTCAGAAGGAGCTTGCGGTCGTAGCTCGACATCGCGCGCGTGCGCTCGAACGCGCGGACGCTGGCGGCCACCGCTTCGGCCGCGTGCGATTCGTCGGCGAGCACGGTGCGTCCGAGCTCGGCGCCCGACCACGGCTCGCGGATGACCGCGCTGGCGCCGTCGGTGATACGGCGCCCGGCGATACGAAGAGCCCCGTCGGGGACGAGCTCGGAGACGGGGGTTGCGGAGAGCGGCGCGCCCGTGGACATGACCGAAAACGTAGGTCCGCGCGGGGCGCGCCGCCAGCCGCGATGGCGCCGATTTGGGTGGCTCGGCTTACGGGTTCGGCGCGGGGGGGCCGCCGGCCGACGTGCTCACGCTCGCGCTCGCCATGACGGTGATATTCACGCTCACCGAGGCGTTCGCCGCCGCGCTCGTGGCCGTCGCGGCGCACGCGATGGCCTGGCCCGTCAGCGACCCGGTGTTCTGCGCGATGGCCTCGCCGGTCGTCGCCAGCTGGCCGAGGCCCGTCACGACGAGCGGCCCCTGCGTCTGGAGCGCCGCGATGAGGGGCGGCATGTTCGTCTGCAGCAGCGTGGAGAGCGTCGTCACGCCAGTGACGCTGGCGTCGCACGCGAGCGTCACCGTCGGCGGCGTGCAGGTGGCCGTCGCCTCGGCGCTGGTCTCACAGCTGCCCTGGCAGTTGGCGTTGCCCATGCAAGCCGGCGGCGTGAGCTTGCCCTCGCAGGTCGGCGCCGTCGCCGTCCCGGTGCACCCGCCGCGGCAGGTCGCCATCGCGCCGCAGCTGATCCCGCCCGACGACGTGATCGTGCAATCGCCGTTGCACGTGCCCTTGCACATGCCCGTGCAGTGGACCGAGGCGCTGGTCGCCAGCGTGCACGCGGCGTCGCACTGGCCGACGCAGGTGCCCGTGCACGTCTCGCCCGCGGAGCCGCCGGTCGTGGCCGTCCCATCGCAGGTGCCCGAGCAGTGGCCCGAGCAGGCGCCGTTGCACTGCACGGTGGCCGACGCCGTGCCGTCGCACTCGCCCGAGCACTCGGCGGCGCACGAGCCCTGGCAGTTCGCCTCGACCGTGGCCGAGCCTTCGCAGGTCGCGCTGGCGTTGCACGTGCCCGCACACTGCACCGACAGCGAGCCCGGGTCGCAGTCCGCGGTCACGTCCGGGGGCGTGCAGCTGGCGCTCCCGGTGCAGCTTGCCTGACAGGTCGCCTCGGCGCTCGCGCTGACCTGGCACTCGCCGCCGGAGATCGACAGGCCACACGCGGCCTGCGCGCCAGCGTCCGCGCCAAGCGCCGCGGTGATCGCCGCCGAAGCCTGGTTGCAGGCCTCCTTGGTCTGATTGTCGAGGCCCGACATCGAGCTCCACGTATCGGTCGCGCCGAGGCCCGACGCAATGTTGCCGCACGCGGTGTAGACCGACATCTCCATGCTGCCGGCGAGCGTCACGACGCTCGCGCCCGCGGTGAGAAACGCGGTGGTGTTGCTGTCTAGCATGAGCGTGTCGATCGACGAGGGGAACTCGTCGCATCCCCCGGTCAGCCCTTTCACGTTGTTGACCGCGTTGGTCACGGCGGTACAGCCGCTATTCGACAAGGCGAGCACAGTCGCCACGGATGCCAAGACGAGCCCGCGGACACCCCAAAGTCTATTGCGATGATTCATGGCAGATCTCCCATCCTGCCATCGTACGGCCGAGCCACCCGCGAGAGCCAGCGTGCGGCATGCTCGCGCCACACGCGCCCCAGACGCGCGAAACTACCGCGGAAATGCGGCGGCGTTGCCGCCATCGACGGTGACGACGCAACCCGTCGTCGCGCGCGCCGTGGCCAGATAGATGAACGCGTCGGCCACGTCTTCGGCGGTGACCTCGCGCGAGAGCAGGTTGGCGCGAAAGTACTCGTCGACTTGCAACCCGCGCGCACTGGCCCGCGATTGCACGACGCCGCCGGCGAAGAGCGCCGTGCGGATGCGGTCGGCGTTGACCGCGTTGGACCGGATGCCGCGGGGCCCGAGGTCGACCGCGTACTGGCGCATCAGGGCGACGAGCGCCGTCTTCGCAACGGCGTACGGCCCGAAGCCGGGCCCCGGGTTGAAAGCGCTCTTGCTCGCATTGAAGCAGAGACACCCGCCCCAGCCCTGCCTCGTCATGATGCCGACGGCAACGCCGGCGACCACGGCATGGGACAGACAATTGAGCTCGATGGACCCGCGCAGCGCACCCTGCCCCGCGGCCGTGTCGAGCAGTCCCTCCGGCGCCGCGCCCGCGTTCGAGACGACGAGATCGACGCCTCCCCACGCGCCGACCGTGCGGGCGAACGCCGCCGCCACCTGCTCCTCGACGAGCACGTCGGCGGTGGCGTAGAGCACGCGGCCCTTGTGCTTCTTGGCGAGGGCCTCGGCCGCGAGGCCCGAAGGATCGCGGTCGACCATCACGACGTGAGCGCCGGCGGCGAGCAGGCGCGACGTCGTCGCCAGGCCGATCCCGCTCGCGGCCCCGGTGACGAGCGCCACGCACTTGGCGAGCGGCGCGCTCGCCGCGGGCTTGATCTTGGCCTGCTCGAGGCTCCAGTACTCGACGTCGAACACGTCGGCGCGCGAGCACGGCTCGTAATGGCCGATGTCGGCGGCCGCCGTCATGACGTTCATCGTGCGCTCGTAGACGTCGAGGGCGATGTCGGCCTCGACGGCGGTGGCGCCGATGCCGCACGCGCCGATCCCCGGGAGCAGCACGATACGCGGCCAAGGGTCGAGCTTCTTGCGGGTCACGCCCTTCGCGCGGCTCGTCTCTTCGAAGTAGGCGTCGTACGCGCGCCCGTAGGCGACGACCGCGGTCTCGAGCTGGTTGGAGACGGCGGCCGCGTCGCCCGGTGGCCCGGGCACGAGGCGCGGGACGAGAAGCGCCGTAGGCTTGGTGCGAAGGACGTGATCGGGCGTCGCGCACCCTTGCGCGACGAGCGACTCGACGTCGGGACGCGCGAGAAACGAGAGTATCGCGGGCGTCGATCGCGTGCGCACGATGGGCGCGCGCTCCGAGGGCTCGCGCGCCAGCTTGGCCAGCACGCCGCGCAGGCGCGGGAGCACCTCGCTCGCCGGGACGGCGGGAGCATCCTGGGGCCGCACGCTGACGGCGCGCCGGCGCTCGCTCGCCGCCTTCTCCGCGCGCGTCACCGCCGCGATGGTCCGCTCGTAGCTCTCGCGCGCCGTGGTGCCCCACGTGAAGAGACCGTGCTTCTCCAGCACCATGACCGAGACGTCGCCCGCCGCCGCGGCGCGCTCGTAGGCGTCGCCGCACCGCTTGGCGAGCGCGAAGCCCGGCATCACGTACGGCACCCAGACGAGCGACGCGCCGAAGACCTCGCGGCAGAGGCGCTCCGAGTCGCTGCCCTGATCGCAGAGCGCGAGGATGGCGTCGGCGTGCGAATGGTCCACGAAGCGCGCGGGCAAAAACGCGTGCAGCAGCGTCTCGACGCTCGGCGTCGGCGCCGACGCGTCGAGCAGGTTGGTCCGAAGCTCGTTGACCATCGTCTCGTCGGTCATCGCGCCCAGCGCGCGCAAGCGCCGCAGCGGCTCGAGGCGCACCGCGGGGTGACCCTCGGGCTCGATGGTGGCCAGGTCCCAGCCCGACCCTTTCACATGAATGACGTCGATCGTCTCGCCGAGGAGCGTCGTCGCCGTCGCCTTGACCGACGTATTGCCCCCACCGTGAACGACCAGCGCAGGCTCACGCCCGAGCAGCCGCGCCGTGTACGTGCGCAGCGCCAGGAGCTCGGAAGCCCGCGGCGCGAGCTCCTGAATCATGCGCGCCGCAGCCTCCGCGTCGTAACTGTTCTCCATGCCGCCGCAAGCTAGCAGGCCGTCGAAAGAGGCGTGAAGGAGAGAAAACCACGAGGACACCAGGGCCACGAGGAGCAGAGAGAGAAAGGATTGGGGTCCGGCCCCCCTTCTCTTCTCGCCCCTCGTTCCCTCGTGTCCTGGTGGTCTAACTCTCCCTTTTTCAGCGCGTCGTCAGTGCTGGACGACGGCCATCACCGGGCCTGCGTCGAGCAGCGAGGCGGGGCGCGGGAGCGGCCTTTCGGTCAGCGCGGCGTCGATGACTTCGGTCATGTGGGAGACGAAGACGAACTCGACGTCGCGCTTCACGTCGGCCGGGATCTCGCCGAGGTCTTGCCGATTCCGCTCCGGCGCGATGATTCGCTTCACGCCGGCACGGTGGGCCGCCAGCGACTTCTCCTTGAGGCCCCCGATGGGCAGGACACGCCCTCGCAGGGTGATCTCTCCCGTCATCGCGACGTCGGAGCGAACGGGGATGCCCGTCAGCACCGAGACGAGGGCCGTCATCATGGTGACGCCGGCGCTCGGGCCATCCTTGGGCATGGCGCCCGCGGGGACGTGGATGTGCAGATCGCTCTTGTCGAGGAAGTCGCGCGCGATGCCCCAGCGGTGCGTGTTGGCGCGCACGTAGCTGAGGGCTGCCATCGCGCTCTCCTTCATCACGTCGCCGAGCTGCCCGGTCAGCGTGAGCTTGCCCGAGCCGGGCATGCGCGTCGCCTCGACGAACAGCGTCGTGCCTCCGACCGGGGTCCACGCGAGGCCCGTCGCGACGCCCGGGTCGGCCGTGCGCTCGACGATCTCGTCCTGGAACCGCGCGGGGCCCGCGAAGGCGCGCACCTCGTCCTCGGTGCGGACGACGACGCGCTCCGTGTTCCCCTCGGCGAACCGGACCGCGACGCCGCGGACCACGGCCGCCACCTGCTTGTCGAGCGAGCGGACGCCCGCCTCGCGGGTGTACCGGTCGACCAGGATCTGCAGCGCCTCGTCCGTCACCTCGAGCTGCTCGGTCGTGAGACCGTGCTCCAATAGCTGCTTGGGCACGAGGTGGCGCCGCGCGATGGCCAGCTTTTCCTGCCGCGTGTAGCCGGAGATCTCGATGATCTCCATGCGGTCGCGCAGCGGCGCGGGGATCGTGTCGCCCACGTTCGCCGTGGCCACGAAGAGGACGTTGGAGAGATCGTAGGGGATCTCCAGGTAGTGGTCGGAGAACGTGCCGTTCTGCTCCGGGTCGAGGACCTCGAGCAGCGCGGACGCCGGGTCGCCGTGGTACCCGCCCTGGCCGAGCTTGTCGACCTCGTCGAGCATGAAGACGGGGTTGGTCACGCCGACCTTCTTCATCCCCTGCACGAGGCGCCCGGGCAGCGCGCCCACGTAGGTGCGCCGGTGCCCGCGGATGGCCGCCTCGTCGTGGATGCCGCCGAGCGAGACGCGGTGGAACTTGCGCCCCAGCGCCGACGCGATGCTGCGGCCGAGCGACGTCTTGCCGACGCCGGGCGGCCCGATGAGGCACAGGATGGGCCCCTTCTTGTCGCTCTTGAGCTTGCGGACCGCGAGAAACTCCAGGATCCGGGTCTTGATCTTGTCGAGGCCGTAGTGGTCCGCCTCGAGCACGGCGCGCACGCGCGCCAGATCGGTCGCGTCGGGCGACGCCTCGGTCCACGGCAGGTCGACGATCCACTCGACGTACGTCCGCGTCGCAGAAAACTCGGGCGAGCCGGCCTGCATCGACTTGAGGCGGCGCAGCTGCTTTTGCGCGACCTCGCGCGCCTCGTCGGAGAGCTTGGCCTGCGCGACGCGCTCTTCGAGAGCGTCGAGCTCACCTTCTTCGTCGCCCTCGTCCTCGCCGAGCTCGCGCTCGATGGCCTTCTTTTGCTGGCGCAGCATGTGCTCGCGCTGCGTCTTGCCGATCTCGTTCTGCACCTGGGCGTTGATGGTGTCGCGCATCGAGAGCACCTCGCCCCGGCGGATGACGCGCATGAGCACGGCAAGGACGCGCGCCTTCACGTCGAGGGTGCCGAGCAGCTCGGCCCTCTCCGCCGTCGTCGCCTCGATGCGGCTGGCGACCAGGTCGGCCAGCGCGCCCGGCGCGTCGATGGACGCGACCTGCGCCGCGAACTCTTCGGGCACGCGCAGGAGCGACATCACCTTGGCCACGCTCTGCTTGAGCGAGAGGAACAGGGCCGCCATCTCGTCGTCGGCGACGTGGACCTCGTGGGCCTCGTGCACCTTGACCCGCGGAACCGGGCTAAGCTCCGTGATCGCGTCGATCTCGGCCCGCGCCTCGCCACGCAGCACCACCACGTGCGTACCGGCGATCCGCCGCAGAGCCACGACGCGCGCCACCGCGCCGACGGGATACAGGTCGCCGAGCGCGATCTCGCCGCGGGGGCCGTCCTTGAGGGTGAACACCGCGACCAGCGCGTCGGGCTTGGACCCGAGCGCCTCGGCGAGGGCGTCGTCCTTCAGCTCGAGCTGCACCCCCGTGCCGGGGAACATCACCCCATCGGGGAGCGCCAGCAGCGGCAGGTCGCCAATCAGCTCGGCCTCCAGCTTGCTCGGGGTCGCGCTCGGGTTAGTCGGTTCATTGGGCATACCTATTTCGGTAACCACCCACGGCTGCGGCGCTAGTGTCCGGTTTCGGTCAGGTTCTTGCCAGGCACCGCTAACCGCGCGTCGCCGCGTCGACGCGGTCGAGATAGCGGCTGAGGCGGGAGCGCTTCGCGACGACGTCGGCCTGCCACGGCGTCAGCGGCAGTCGCAACGAGTGCAGGTGGCCGAAGAGCGCCAGGTCGCCCGCTGACACGTTCGCGCCGATCCAGAAGCCCTGCTCGGGAGCGCGCGCGTCGAGGTCGTCGAGCACGCGGCCCATGCGCTCGTACAGGACGGGCAGCCCGGCGCGGAGAAAGTCGCGCTCGTTGAGCATCTGCTTGATCCCCTTGCGAACGCTCGGCGCGATGATCGGGCGCAGCAGCCCAGGCGCGCTCGCAAAGAACCGCTCGCGCACGACGGCCCAGCCGCGCTCGTCGGCCCAGCGGGTGGCGAGCACGTACGGGTAGAGGGACGTGTCTGCGAACTCTTTCCACAACCACGCCTCGGCGAGGCCGCGCGCATCGAGCCCCGCCGTCAGGGAACCGGGCTTCAGCCCCTCGATCCTGTGAAAGATCTGCGACGACTCCGGGACGTTGGCGCCATCGATCGTGACCACGGGGAGCTGCCCCTTGGGGTTCAGCCGCTTCAACTTAAGCATGTTCACGGGCCGCTGCTCGAACGGCAGCTTGGCCAGCTTGAGCGCCCGGGCCACCTGAAGCACGAACGGCGAGAACGACTCCCACCCGTCGGCGGGGGCGCCCGTCGGAAAGTCGTGGAGGACGAGGGGGCTCGGCGGCGCGGTCATGGCCGCCCGAGGGTAGCGCGGCTGGTCGACAAAAACGTGGATTCGCTATACCAGTCGGGGCCTATGCCTGAGGTTCACGCCCACCAGAACGGAACGCGCGCGAACGGCGAGCACGCCGAGTCTCTGCCGGTGAACATCGACGCGCCGATGGCCCAAGCGGTCGAGCGCGCGGTGGCTCGATCCCGCGACGCCCAGCAGCACTGGGCACGTCAGCCGCTCGATACGCGGATCACCGCCCTGGAGCGCGCCGCCAAAGAGATGCTGCGCCGTCGCGGCGAAGCGATCGAGCTCGCGAAGCGCGAGATGGGCAAGGTCGAGGCCGAGGGCCTCTTCAACGAGGCGCTCGGCCCGCTCGACGCCGTCGGCGGCTGGGCCAAGGTCGTCCGCGCCGCCACGTCGCGGCGCCACGTCTCCCTCAACCCGATCAGTTTCCCGCGCAAGAGCGCCTACGTCGACTCCGTCCCGCGGGGCGTTGTGGGCGTCATCGCCCCATGGAACTTCCCGATCGCGGGCCTCTACCGGTCGATCCTGCCGGCCCTCATGACGGGCAACGGCGTCGTGCTCAAGCCGTCGGAGTACACGCCCAAGGCGAGCGGCTGGCTCATCGAGCGCCTCGCCGCCGAGCTGCCGGACGGCCTCGTACAGACGATCGAGGGCGACGGACGTGCCGGCGCGGCCCTCATCGACGCGGGCATCGATGCGTGCGTGTTCACCGGATCGCCGCGCACGGGCAAGGCCGTTCGTGTGCAGTGCGCCGAGGTCGGCATCCCGTCCAGCGTCGAGATGGGCGGCAAGGACGCCGCGATCGTGCTCGCCGACTGCGACCTGCCGCGTGCTGTCGCGGGCATCACCAGCTGGGCGCTGGGCAACGCGGGGCAGGCGTGCGGCGCGATCGAGATCGCCTACGTCGAACGGGCGATCGCCGATGAGCTCGTGCAACGCCTCCGCCACGCGTGGACGCACCTGACACGCGAATCGGTCGCGCCGCTCGGCAACAAGCGCCAGCTCGACGTCGTCATCGCCCAGATCGAAGACGCGCGCGCCAAGGGCGCCACCGTGGTGTGCGGCGGCGTGCACCGCGGCGAATCCCGCGACGGCCTCTGGTATCCGCCCACGGTGCTCGACGGGTGCGACGAGCGGATGGCCGTCATGCA
>Ga0302326_10027991_pt1 | contig 11354 bp, 10 predicted proteins | sample Palsa_T0_3_FD_202264 | JGI IMG/M metagenome (GOLD analysis project Ga0302326, IMG submission 202264) | Peat permafrost microbial communities from Stordalen Mire near Abisko, Sweden - Palsa_T0_3 | ecosystem: Environmental > Terrestrial > Soil > Palsa > Peat permafrost | place: Sweden: Abisko...
GGAAGATGCGACGTATTACTCCGCGATGCCGATCGACGACAATCGCGAGCTGCCGGATCTCGCTCACCGGGCGCAGATGCAGCGATGGATGGCTGTGCGGTGAAGAAAACGTGCGGCATCCCGCTCGACAACTCCTCGCTGCCCATTCTGGCGACGATCGAGTGTCGAGCCTCGTCGAGCGATACGGTCGCGACGTCGCGGCATACATCGACATACTATGGTGGAACTTCCTTTGGTCGCGGGTTACGCGCTGATCATCGTGTTCTTCAACAAATTCGCAGGGCATTTGGAGGGCATTTTAAAGATAGTAAGCCCGATTCGCTCGTACCAACGAAGCGTGTCCTCGCTTAGTCCGCTTTCGCGGGCCGCTTCGCCAATAGTTAGCTCGTCGTCAACCTCGATCATCGGCGCCATGTGTCCTCGATTGTAGACCCTGGAGCGGACTCCAAGTCAAGCCTTGACTTCGAGAACACTCCAACCGCTAGACTCCAAGCCATGAAGAATTCTCAAGGCGCTCCTACTCCCCTCATTCGCACGGCATTTATTACCGGTTGCTCCTCGGGCATCGGGAGGGCGGCCGTCACATCTTTCGCTGCGCGTGGATGGAATGTCGTTGCCGGTGTTCGCTCGCTGGAGAGCGTCGTCTTCGAACCCTGCGAAAACGTGGTCGTCGTCCCACTAGACGTCACGATCGACGATCAGATTCAGCATGCGGTCGAGCTCACCGTGAATCGGTTCGGCCGGATCGACGTGCTCGTGAACAATGCGGGCTATGCTCTCGCCGGCCTGTTCGAAAGCTTGTCACCCGAAAGCGTCAATGCGCAGTTTGCTACGAATGTGTTCGGCCTGCTAAACGTGACTCGAGCGAGCCTGCCGCACCTTCGTGCTTCTGGCGGCGTTATTGTGAACGTCAGCTCACGCGCGGGTCTCATCGGACTACCCATGATGTCGATGTACTGCGCGAGTAAGTATGCTGTCGAAGGCTTCTCGGAAGCACTAGCCTTCGAACTAGCGTCGCAGAACGTCGCGGTCAAGCTGATCGAGCCAAGCGGCGGCGTCAGCGATACGAATTTCGGTATGCGTGCGAAAGCGGAGGCCGCACGCTCAGCAATTCTGGCCTCGTATGAGGATTTTGTCGAGCGGATGGAGGGCGCATCTGCCGCGACGCGCGCCGTTCACATGATCAGTTCAGCCGAATGCGCGGAACACGTGTATGCGGCGGCGACCGACGGGACGTCACGCTTGCGCTACGTCATCGGCGTGGACACGGGCGGCCTGCTGAACGCAAAGCAGTCGATGTCGGACGACGGCTACTGGGCTTATGCCCGAGCAAAACACGGCGCGTGATGAAAGGCCCGCTTCCTGCTGAGTAATGACGAATCGATGAATACAATCGGAAGGTAAATAAAGCCTCAGGAAAATCGCGAACCTGGCCCACCGTCATCCTCGACACTGTGACGTGGCGACGATTGGCTGCAAATCCAACTTATCCCGGATTCGTCGGATGAATCCTAGAAATACTTCAAGTCTAAGGAGATGGCCGCGCGCGGGTCGCCGGTCTGCGAGTGAACGAAAGCGAGCGTGTAGTGCGCCAAAGCGAAGTTCGGGCTGAGATCGACGGAGCGTTCGAGTTCTTCGAGCGACTGTTGGTGGTGGCCGCGCAACCAAAGGGCACGGCCGATCGCCCAGTGGGCGGCTGGATCGCGATCGTCGATCATAAGGCTCTCGCGCGCAGCTTCGTGCGCACGGCCGACTTCGGATTCGCGGTCGGCCCAGCCCTGAAACGCGTTCAACCGCCCGAGGTTGACTTCGAGGCACTCAAAGCCTGCGAGCAGCAAGTTTGGTCACCAGGCGACGATGCGGTCGTCGAAACGATGCTGCAAATTGTCGGCTAGGCGGGCAGAATTCGATTACGGACGAATCAATTAGCGCCGCAAGGGCGTAGTTCGTTCGTGAGAACAGGATTTCTGCTCGCGCTTAGTGTGACACTCGTTGCTGCCATGAACGAACGTACAGTGGGTCAGCCGACGGAAACGCCGTCGATCCCAGCGCCCGTCGTGCAAACGCTCGCGGCAACCGAAATCTACGATCGGACACGTGCTGTCGTCAACGCTCGGACGACTCCGGCGTTCATCGTCTGCCATGAGGATCAGGCGTTACTGCGGAAAGGACGCGTACAAGCGACGCACGATGACTTTATCTTCCGCACCGCCGATGGTCAGGCAAACCTGACGCCGACTCCCGATTCTCCGCGAGATAAAATCGACGCGACGCCGCAGGTGACAACGGGCCTCTATCCACTCACCGTGTTCGGTCTGGTGAAACGCAAGCCGGGTGAAAAGCCCTCGATGTACGAGGTTGCCTCCACACCGCAGCCGGAGGCGTCTCCGCAAGCCGGCATCGAGGTCATCGGCAGCGTGTCGACGGTCGCTCGCGACTACGATGCGAAGCTCGTGGGGATCGAGACGCTCGACGGGACGAGCGTTTACCACCTGGAGATGCAACCCCGGTTCGATCCCGCGCACCATCCGATTCGCCAACTCTATGTCGATACGGCATCCTTCGATCCGCGCCGTATTGCGATCGAAGTGTACGCAAACGCGGGCCCGATTTCGAGCCGGCCGACGATCGTCTTCGACTATACCAACATCGACGGTAACTGGGTCATTACGCATGCGTTTGGCGATTTCGTCCTGCGAATGGGTCCGTTTGCGTTCGGCGGCTCGGTCGACTACCGCGCCTCCGAATACCGCTTTCCGAGCAGCGAGCCCGACTATCTGTTCGACAAAAAACTGCTCGCTGCGCACATCAAGGAGCAAACCGGAAAAACGCTTTAAATCCCCACTACGAATTCACAATGCTGTGTCAAGTTGCTAGATCGAGCACCATTTGACGCTCAGAGGCGATGCCGGAGCCGGTGCAGTCAATCGCGCCCGCGTCGGCAAACCGGTGCCGGCAGTAGAGGGCTATAGCGTGCTGGTTACTTTTGACGACGGCCAAGGCAATTCTCGCGGCTCGCTGTCCGCGAGCCCACTCGATCACCGCCGCGACGAGCGAATCGCCAACGCCTTGACCACGCGCAAAGGGTGCCACCCACATCGAGATGAGCTCGATCGTTCCGGCTGGATTGACAGCAGTGGCGCTCACCATGCCGGCGGCCTGCCCGTTGACGTACGCGAGCAGGTTGAGCGGCAGCGCGGTTAGGCGAGCGCGCCACCGGAGCTCCGTATCGCCCTCGCCCTGCCATTCGGCCAACGTCGAACCAAAGGCGTACGGCGCTTCTCCCAGCGCCGCCAATCTCACGTCCCGCCAAAGCGTCCAATCATCCACCCGAACCGCGCGAACTTCGATCGCGAATTGCGGTGAACTCATCATGCCGGCGGCTTACGTCTCCGGCGGCTTGCTCGGCGGAACGATTTGTTCGGTCGACGCGGCTTGGGTCGGTTCCTCGGCGGCGGCGTAATCGGCGAAGCCGGCGGCGAGGATGCGCACGTCGGGATAACCGTTCGCGCGCAGTTTGTCGGCGATCGCCTCGAGCTGCGGCCCGGTCCCGCGCTCGTCGTAGAGCACGACTGGCCGGTCCGTCGCGATCGGCAGCGCCAAGTGCGCGGCGTTGAGGAGATCGTCGGGGCGGTAGCGAATCGCGCCGCGAATTTCCGTTGACCCGGCATGCTTGCCGGCATTGATGATGGTGGCGCCGCTCGCTTCGAGCGAATGAAGCTCGTCGATCGAAATGTTCATCGCTGCGCACGTACCCGCGCGACGCCACGATTATCCGCCGCCGGGAACGGCCGCTGCGAACATCGTCCGCTGGACAAGCGTCAAACCGCCTCGGCCGGCGCCGAGCGGCGCGTGGCAAGCAGGCGCAGCCCGCTGGCGAGCGTGCCCAGCACGGCGCAGCCGCAGGCCAATCGCAGCGCGATCGGGGTCGCCAACCGCACGACGGTTTCGACATGTTCTCCGCCGACCGCGACGGCGGCGCCGACCGTGCCGAAGATAATCGCGACGAGCGCAGCCCCCAGCGTTTGGCCGGTCAAGCGAACGGATGCGAGAACGCCCGCGGCGCTGCCGGTTTTGCTGCGCGGCGCACTGCCGATGAGTTCGCGATTGTTCGGCGCTTGAAAGAAACCGAAGCCGATCCCGCAGATCGTGCCATGCACGACGATCTCTAGGAAACTCGGGCGAAGGGGCAATGCCGCGTACAGCGCGAGCCCGATCGACATGATCGCCAATCCGACCGTCGACAAAATGCCGGCCGGATACCGGTCGGAGAGCCGGCCGGCGATCGGGGCGGCCAGAGCGACCGAGACTGGCCACGACGTCAGCAGTAACCCCGACTCGAACGGCGTGCGGCCGAGGGCAGCCTGAAAGAAGAAGGGCAGCGACACGAAGGCCAGGCCCTGCGCGGTGTAGGTGAGCGTCGAAGTGACGCTGGCGAGCGCGAAGACCGGTTTGGCGAACAGGTCGACGGCGAGCATCGGCGCGGGGAGCCGCAGCTGCCGGCGCACGAAGACGACCCCGCAGGCGATGCCCAGACCGATTTCAAGCGCGATGAACGCGCCAGACTCGTGCCGCGCGAAGCCGTCGATGCCGAAGATGAGCGATCCGAAACCGAGCGCGCTCACCAGCATGCTCGGCACGTCGAGCGGCTTGCCCGAACCTTTTTCGTTGGGCAGCGTGCGCACGGAATAAAGTCCATCGAACACGCCGAGCGGGACGTTGACGGCAAACAGCCACGGCCAGGGCAGGACCGCCAAGAGTGAACCACCGATCGTCGGGCCGGCAGCAGCGCTCGTGGCGACGATGACCGCGCTTATGCCCAACGCCCGGCCCAGCTCCTGCGGCGGAAAAATCTGGCGATAGAGCGCGGGTCCGACAGCCATGAGCGCGGCTGCGCCGACGCCTTGGAAGACTCGGGAAGCGATGAGCACCGGCAGCGTCCGCGATACCGCGCAGAGCAGTGACCCAACCGTGAAGACGACGATCCCCAGCCGGTACACGAAGCTCACCCCGCGCGAATCGCCCAAGCTCGCGTAGATTAAGATCGTCATCGTCACGGCGAGCTGAAAGCCGTTGACGACCCAGACCGACTGCGCCGCCGTCGTGTGCAGTTCGCGCGCGATCGTCGGCAGCGCCGTGTTGGCGATCGACCCGTCGAGCACGGCCATGACCGTTCCCACCGCGACGACGATCACAGCCAGCCAACGCCGCTCCGGCGGCAGACCGGGGTGCTGTTGTTCGATCAGTTACGCGATCCGTTCTGCGGTTCGCGTGACGCGCGTCTCGAGCCGCATCACGCCGAGCCGGTCAGGCAAAGGCCTGTTCCGCATGATAGGAGCTGCGCGAGAGCGGGCTGGCTACCACTTGGCGAAAGCCCTTGGTTTCACCGATTGCGCGCAGCCGGTCGAACTTCTCGGGGGGCACGAACTCGACGACTTCGAGGTGACGTTTGGTGGGCCGCAGATACTGCCCCATCGTAAATATGTCGACGCCGGCCGCGCGCGCATCATCCATCGTCTGCGCGATCTCGGGCTCGGTCTCGCCCAGCCCGAGCATCAGCGAGGTCTTCGTAAAGCGCACCTTCCCGCTCGCGTTCGCGTGCGCGAGAACGGCCAAGGATTGACCGTAATTGGCACGCCGGTCGCGTACGCTGGCCTGGAGCCGTTCGACGGTTTCGAGATTGTGCGCGAGAACTTCGGGCCGCGCGTCGAGTACGATGTCGAGCGCGCTCAAATCGCCGGCAAAGTCGCCGGTGAGGCACTCGACCTTCGCGCCCGGCGCCTGCTTGTGGATCATCCGCACGGTACCGGCAAAGATAGCCGCGCCGCCGTCGGCGAGGTCGTCGCGGTCGACTGCCGTGAGCACCAAGTACTGCCAGCCGAGTTCGGCGACCGCCGCGGCGACGCGTTTGGGTTCTAGCCAGTCGACCTCGCCCTTGGGCGAGCCGGTTTTGACGTTACAGAAATGGCAGCCGCGCGTGCACGTGTCGCCCAAGATCATGATCGTCGCCGTCCCGGCGCCCCAGCACTCGCCGATATTCGGACACATCGCCTCTTGGCAAACCGTATGCAGGTCGAGCCGCTTGACTTCGGCGCGGACGTGCTCGTACGTCTCCCCGCCGGGCAGCGCGACCTTGAGCCACGGGGGCTTGCGCAGAACGGGCTGGGGGTTCGTCAGATCGATCGTTTCCAATGCGGTTCCTAAGGGATCGAGTTCGTCGTGGTGCGAAACGCCGGCACTGCTATGACGCCGATGCGAGCCGCTCGGTTACGAGCTCGGGAGGCTCGGCGACGAAGCGGACCCCAAAGGCGCGTTCGAGCGCCACGAGCAGCGCATCGCGACCCTCCGCCCAGGGAACCCGAACGCCGGTTTGCTCGGAAATCGAGGTTATCCCGAATTGGGCCGTACCGCACGGTGTGATCAGGCGATCGTAGTCGAGCTCCGTCTCCACATTGAGCGCGATTCCGTGGAGTGTTGTCATCCGCTGCACGGCCAGCCCCACCGCGGCGATCGCAGCATCGCCGACGTAGACGCCGCGATGTTCACGGCGTCCGCTCGCTTTGATACTGAAGCCGGACAATGCGTCGATCACGGCGCCCTCGAGTTTGCCCACCAGCGGAACAACCTCGCGAAAGCGTTCGAGCTTCATGATCAGGTAAATGACGACTTGGCCCGGGCCATGATACGTCACGTCGCCGCCGCGCTCGACCGGCACTACCTCGATGCCCTGCTCGGCCAACCGCTCCCGCGAGACCAAGACGTTGGCGCGGTTGGCCTCCCGACCCAGCGTGATGACGGGATCGTGTTCGACGACGATCCAAGTGCTGCGTTCGCGGCCGTCGGCAACCGCTGCGTGCAGCGTCCGCTGCAACCGGTGGATCGGCCCGTACGGTGCGCGCCCGACGTCGAGCAGGCGCACCGTTTCCGGCGCATTCCAGACGCCCGACGCCGAGCCAATCCAGGCCGGATCCACTACACCGCGGCCGGCGTTTTCGGCTTGGGATTGAGCACGTGAATCGCTTTGCCGTGAATGAGTTCGGCGGCGTCCATGATCGACTCGGTGAGCGTCGGATGGGGATGGATCGAGAGCCCGATGTCTTCGATGGTCGCGCCCATCTCGAGCGCGATGACACCTTCGCCGATGAGCGACTCGGCCTGCGGCGCGACGATGTGCATCCCCAGCAGCAGATCCGTCTTGGCGTCGCCGACGAGTTTGATGAGCCCGTCGGTTTCGTTCATCGTGCGCGCGCGGCCCGATGCGATGAGCGGAAACTTTCCGACGGTGATCTCGTAACCTTTGGCCTTAGCCTCTTCCTCGGAGAGGCCGACCGTGGCGACTTCGGGGTCGGTATAAACGCAGTTCGGGATGGCCACCGGATCGAAGGCCGACGCCTTATCGCCGGCAATCACTTCGGCGGCGACAACCCCCTGCTTCATCGCGCGATGGGCGAGCAGCGGCTGGCCGGTGACGTCGCCGATCGCATAGATCCCGCTCGCAACGGTGCGCATTTGGGCGTCAACCGCGAGGAAGCCCTTGTCATCGGTCGCCAAGCCGGCTGCTGCGAGATTGAGGGTATCCGTCACCGGACGGCGGCCGACTGCCACGAGCACCATATCGAATTCGCGCGTCTCCGGTTTGTTGTTCGTGAATTCGCCGTTGATCGTGGCTTTGACCGCATGATCGGCGACCTTCTCGAGCGCTTCGACCTTGGTGCTCAGCGCGATCTCGATGCCTTGTTTTTTGAGAATTCGGGCCAAGGTTTTGGCGATCTCGAGATCGGTGCCGGTAAGCACGCCCGGCATCGCCTCGACCACCAGCACGTTCGCGCCCAAGCGGGTGAAGACGGTCGCGAATTCGAGGCCGATGACGCCGCCGCCGACGATAAGCAGTTGTTTGGGAATGCGATTGATGCCCACGGCGTCGTCCGAGTTGATGATCGTGTCACGGTCGCGCGGCCAGGCCTTGACGTCGATCGGCGCTGAGCCCGTCGCGATCACGATGGCCGGGGCGGTGTATTCGTCGGTCGTGCCGTCGCGCTTCTTGAGGCTGACCGTATCCTTGCCCGTAAACGATGCATCGCCGTACGCGAAGGTTACCTTATTGGCCTTGAACAGCGATTGGACACCGGACACGTTTGCCTTGACGACGGAGTCCTTGAATTTCACCACGCCGGCCCGGTCGATTTGCGCCTGCGGGACCGTGATCCCGATCTCGGCCGCCCGATTGATTTGACGCGTGACCTCGCCGACATGGAGGAGTGCTTTGGTCGGGATGCAGCCCCAGTTGAGGCACACGCCGCCGACCTCGTCGCGGTCGAAGCAGACGACGTTTTTCCCGAGCTGGCCGAGGCGGATCGCGGCGTGGTATCCGCCGGGACCCGCGCCGATCACGATGGCGTCGACGCTGATGGTTGCCAAGATACTTCCTTTCGAGCCGGCGCGTGCGTCCGCACCGACTCACCTATGACGAGAGAACGAACGACCGGGGTTTCGCCGCCGGGCGCGTTATTGCTGCGGCGCGCCGCCGCCGGCGGAGGCGAAGGCCGCTCGCTGCTGCTCCAGGGCGGTCCGCGCATCGGACGTCGGTGCCGCGGGCGCGCTTTGGGCGGCCGCTTCAACCCGCGCCAGTGCGGCATCGATGTCGGCGAAATGCGGGTTCTGCGGCTGACGGCGGCCGGCGCGCAGCACTTCCGCGCGCAGCGCTTCGACATCGCGCGAGAACGCGAATTGCGCCGCCAGATCGCCGGCCGTCGCGCCTTCGCGCGGGTCGAGGGCGAGTTGCAGCGGCCGTTCGAGCGTCCGCCCGTCGAGCGTCAAGCGCACGGTGTACATTCCCGGAACGGCCCAAAGGCCGGGTACGAAAAACGGATCCCCCGCTTCCTCGCGCGACGGCGGTACGCTCGCCGCATAACGCAAGTCCCAAACGAAACGATGTAGACCCGGCGCCGCGCTCAAGCGCATCGGCGGCCGCACCCAGGATGCGGGGATGTCGATTTTGCGCGGGTCGAGCGGAGCGCTGCTGTCGGCGGTCGACCAGCGCCGGACCGGTGCGCCGCGGCCATCGAGGATCTCGAGTGTCGCGTTGTGTGCGGCGTGCGGTCCGATCGTGTAGTCGATGATCGCGCCGGCGGGCGGATTTTCGCCGGCCGGCGTTTCGGGCGGAAACGGCGTTCCTTCGTCGCTGGCTTGGCGCACGCGATACGCGACTTGCGGCGCAAATAGCCAGGCGGCGGCGGACGCAACGCGCGCATCCCACTGACGCAGCGGCGTCACGTCGTCCAGAATCCAAAACGAACGCCCATGCGTGGCGATGACCAACGCGTCGTTGCGCACGACGAGATCGCGCACCGACGCTGGCGGAAGATCGAGCTGCAGCGGCTGCCACGCGTCGCCGTCGTTGAACGAAACGAACACGCCGGTTTCGGTGCCCGCGTAGAGCAGTCCGCGCCGCTCGGGATCTTCACGCACGGCGTTGACGAAGCTGTCGGCGGGGATCCCGCGGACGGCGTTGCGCCAACTGCGTCCACCATCGCGCGTCTGGTAGATATACGGCCGATTGTCGTCGAGGCGATGCCGGTCGACTGCGGCGTAGGCCGTATCGGCGGAAAAGTGCGACGCTTCGACAATGCCGATCTTGCTCCACGCCGGGAGCCCCGCGGGCGTGACGTTGGTCCAGGTTTTGCCGTCGTCGCGCGTGAGTTGTACGTAGCCGTCGTCGGTGCCGGCCCAGATCGTTCCAGTCTGCAGCGGCGAGGGCGCCAGCGCGTAGATCACGCCGCGCGGCGGGCTGTTGGGATCGTCGAGATCGCCCGCCGTGGGCGCGTCGAGGTTGGCCGGGATGCCCGGATTGGCGCGCGTGAGATCGGGGCTGATCACCCGCCACGCGTTGCCGCCGTCGGCCGTGCGGAACAGCACTTGGTGACTAAAATACAGCACGCGCGGATCGCGCGGCGAGAACGCCAGCGGCAGTGTCCACGTATCGCGCCAATCACCCGGCTGGGCGAGCGTCGGCGAGATGTCGCGCACAGAGTGCGTCGTGAGATCTTCGCGCGCGACGCGCGCGCCGTACAAGATATTTGCGTGCAGCGGATCCGGCGCGATCATATCGCTCTCGCCGCCGACCTCGAGCGGCAGCGTATCGGCTTGTGTGATGCCGCGGTGAAGACTTCGGCTGACGACCGCGATCGAACCGCTGTCCTGCTGCGAGCCGTACACCCAAAACGGGAATTGCCAGTCGGCGGCGACATGATAGAGCTGCGCGGTCGGTTGGTTGTACCACGAACTCCAAGTGTGCGCCCCATCGACACTGACGACGACGCCTTGATCGCTCGCGAGGATCATGCGCTGGGAAGCGCCTGGATCGATCCAGAGCTGGTGATAATCGTCGCCGCCCGGCGCGCCCTTGATCGGCGTGAACGATGTGCCGCCGTCAGTCGAACGATACAGCGATGTATTCGAAACGTACAGCGTATCCGCATCCTGCGGATCGACCGCGACTTCCTCGAAGTACCAGCCGCGGCCCCAAATGCGGTGCTCGGCATCCGCGTACTTCCAGCTCATGCCGGCATCGTCGGAGCGATAGAGACCGCCGTCTTTGGCGTCGACGATGGCGTACACGCGGTTGGAGTTCGTTGGAGCGACCGCGATTCCGATGCGGCCCAGACCCTCGGCGGGAAAGCCGTTGCCGCGCAGCGCGTGCCAGGTGCTGCCGCCATCGATCGATTTATACAGTCCGCTGCCCGGCCCCTTCGAAGGCGGGTACACGTTCCACGGCGGCCGCCGCGTCTGCAGCATTGCCGCATACAGCGTCGATCGATGCTGCGGGTCGCGCGCGACGCTGATCGCACCCGTATCGTTGTCGACGAAGAGCGTCTTGCGCCACGTCGTTCCGCCGTCGGTGGAGCGGAATACGCCGCGTTCGGGATTCGGCCCGTACGGATGGCCCAACGCCGCGACGACGACATCGTTTGGATCGCTCGGATCGATTGAGATGCGGCCGATCGCGCGGGTATCGGTCAAGCCGATGTGCCGCCACGTGCGGCCCGCATCGGTCGACTTGTACATGCCGTTCCCTTGCTGCAGATCGGAGCGGATATCGGCTTCGCCCGATCCGACGTACATGACGCCGGCATCGCTTGGTGCGACGGCGATCGCGCCGATCGACGCGACTGGCTCGTCGTCGAAGATCGGCGACCAGGTCCGGCCGGCGTTATCGGTGCGCCATACGCCGCCGCCGACGCCGCCGAAGTAGAACCGCTCGGGCGATCCGGGAACACCCGTTACCGCAACGGAGCGGCCGCCGCGAAAGGGCCCGATGCAGCGCCAGTGCATGCCGGCGAACGGTCCGCCGGCGT
>Ga0302326_10027992_pt1 | contig 11354 bp, 10 predicted proteins | sample Palsa_T0_3_FD_202264 | JGI IMG/M metagenome (GOLD analysis project Ga0302326, IMG submission 202264) | Peat permafrost microbial communities from Stordalen Mire near Abisko, Sweden - Palsa_T0_3 | ecosystem: Environmental > Terrestrial > Soil > Palsa > Peat permafrost | place: Sweden: Abisko...
GTCTGATCGGCGATTTGAACGCCTGGGCCAAATTGCACCCCGAATTACCGGTGCGGCCACTGCCGAAGCTTCCCCACCTCGCGCAGTTGATGCGCATCACCTCGGTGGTCGTCGCCCGCCCCGGCACCGGCACCACCACGGAGGCGATTTTGTCCGGCACGCCCATTCTCTTCAACACCCTCGGCGGCATTATGCCCCAGGAAATAATCACGGTGAAATTTTGCCACGCGCATGGCTTCGGCAAAGTTCTTACCCGCCCGGCCGACTTTGCCGCGACCGTCCGCGCCTGGCTCGCCGACCCGGCGGCGCACGCCGCCGAGCGCGCCCGCGTCCTCGCCGCGCGCCCTGATCGCACGCCCGCGGACATTTTGCGCCGCCTGCACGAACTCGTCGCCCCGGCCTCTTGAACTCCCGTTTTCGCGCCAAAATATTTTCCGTCTTGTGCCCGGAGGCTGGCCCGGCAACATCTGCTTATGCGCCTCTATTTTATGGGAATTTGCGGCACGGCCATGGGCCACGCCGCCCTGCTGGCGCGCGAACTGGGCCATGACGTGTGCGGCGCGGACACCGGTGTTTACCCGCCGATGTCCACGGTGCTGCACGAGGCGGGCATCCAAATTTTTGAAGGCTGCGACCACGAACGTCTCGGCGCGCTGCGGCCCGACCTGGTCATCGTCGGCAACGTCACCACCCGCGGCCACGAGGAAATGGAATGGCTCCTCGACACGCGCGCGGTGCGCTATGTTTCGCTGCCCGAATTTCTGGGGGAAATCATTTTGCGCTGGCGGCGCAACCTCGTCATCACCGGCACGCACGGCAAGACGACCACGGCCACGCTCGCGGCCTTTTTACTGCGCTCGGTTGATGCGGGAACCGGCTGGCTGATCGGCGGCGTGCCCCGCGACCTGCCCGGCGGCGCCGCGGCCGGCCGGCCGGATGCGCCGTTCGTCATCGAAGGCGACGAATACGACTCGGCCTTCTTCGACAAACGCAGCAAATTCATCCACTACTTTCCCTGGCTCGTCACCCTCAACAATCTGGAATTCGACCACGCCGACATTTTTCGCGACCTCGCCGATGTGCAGCGCACTTTTGCCCACCTGCTGAAAATCGTGCCGCGCAACGGTTTCGCGCTCGTCAATGGCGACGACCCCAACATCGCCGCGCTGCCGCCCGCGCCGTGGACGACCCTGGTGCGCGTCGGTGTGGGCGAGTCGTGCGATTTGCGCATCGAGGGTTTTTCCGAAAACGAAAATGGCGCGCGCTTCGACCTTATTTGGCGCGGCCAGCCTTGGGCCACCGTCAACTGGGGCCTCAGTGGATTGTTCAACGCGCGCAATGCCGCGATGGCCGCGCTCGCCGCCGGCCTGGTGCTCGACCCGCAAAATCCGTCAAGGCTGCCGCTCGCCGCGCTGGAATCATTCCAGGGCGTCCGCCGCCGGCAGGAAACGGTGCGGCAGGACGCCAAAATCATGGTCGTCGAGGACTTCGGCCATCACCCCACCGCCATCCGCGAAACCCTCGCCGCCCTGCGCCAGCGCCATCCGGACCGGCGGCTGCTCGCCTGCTTCGAGCCGCGCAGCAACACCGCGCGCACCCGCGTCTTCCAGGCCGGGTTGCCGGCTGCGCTGGCCGCCGCCGACCACGTCCTCATCGGGCCTATCTATCGCGGCGAAAAAACCCCGGAGCCGGAGCGGCTCGACCTCGCCGCCGTCTGCGCCGCCCTCAATGCTGAAGTCGCCCACCTATCTGGCGTGGTCGCCAAGGCCCGGCATTTCGACACGAACCAGGAATTGCTCGCCGCCGCGCTCGAAATCGCGCGCGACCCGGAAAACCAGCCCGGTCTCGCCGTCTTCTTCACCAATGGCTCCTTCGACGGCATCATCGCCGAGTTCGCGGAAAAGGCGTGAATAATTTATGGCTCTTTCGCCACCGGCGCGAGGCGCTTGACGAGGATGCGCGAGTTGCGCCCGTTTTTCGCATGATCCTCCTGCTTCGCCGCCGGCAAGTCCTCGACCGTGCCGTCCTCGAACCCGCACACATCGCGGAAAAACGAGTAGCTCTGCGTGGACAGCGCGAGCACGCGGGCGTGGCCGCGCCGCTGCGCCTCCAGGCACGCGAATTCCGCCAGTTTGTGGCCCACGCCGCGCCCCTGATAAAAGGGCGTGACGAATAGCGACGCCAGTTCGGTGGCATCCGTGCCCTCGAGCGGCAGCAGGCACGCGCAGCCGATGACGCTCCCGTCAATTTCGTAAACGTAGTAATTGTCAATGTCGCGCTCAATCTGCTCGCGCGTGCGCTGGCGCAGCTTCTCCGTCTTGATGGCGGCGCGGGTGATGTTGTAGATGGCCTGGGCGTCCTTTTTGCGCGCGGGGCGGATCTGCTGGTAATCGTTGGCGTGGATCATCGTGCCCACGCCGACCTTGTCGAAAATTTCCGTCAGCAACCCGCCGAACACGCGGCCGTCGAGGATGTGCGCGCGCGGCGTGCTGCCCGATTCCAGCGTGCGCACGGCGTAGAGCGCCTTGCTCCGCAGCCGCTCGTCGATTTGCTCCGCGTGCTTTTCGAGCATCGCCTCCAGTTGCTCGAGCGGGATGTTCGCCTCGACTTGGCCGCCGAGCAGCAGGCCTGAATGCGGCGTCAGGAAGATAAGCTTCGACGCCTCGAGGCGCATGGCCACTTCGCTCGCCAGGTGGTCGGAGTTGATGCGCAGCGAATTTCCGTCGCGGTCGAACCCAATCGCCGACAGCACCGGCACGATGTCGAGGTTGAGCAGTTGCCGGATGAGTTCCACGTCCAGCTTGTCCACCTTGCCGGTGAAAAACTGGTCCTTGCCCTTGACGATGCCCACGGGCACGGCGCGCACCGCGTTGCTCAGCGCGCATTTCAGCCCGGCGTGCGTGAGGCCCTCGATGACCTGGTGGCTCACTTGCGACGAGGCCTCGATGGCGAGCTTCAGCGTCGCCGCGTCCGTTGGGCCGCCGCCGTAGACATCCGAGATGGCGGCCTCGCGCTGCGCGGCGAGACGCTTGAGCTGCCGCCCGATGCCGTGCACCAGCACGACGCGGATGTGCAGGCTGCGCAGCACTGCAATGTCCGTCAGCAGGTTCGGAAAATTCTCGTCGTCCACGATGCTCCCGTCCACCGCCAGCACGAAGATATGGTCGCGAAACTGCGGGACATAGCGCAGGATGCCGCGCAAGTCCGCCGGCTTGAGCGCGCTCGATTCATCGGGCCCCGGGCCGGGCGCGGTGGTGGAAATGGTGTCGCCGTCACTCATCAGGGAGCAAAATCAGATTTTCTTTTAGCGGGCGGGTGGCGCGATGCAACGAGGAAAATATTGCCCGCCGCGCGCGCCGCGGAAATGATGCGTCATCATGCCGCCCGTTCGCACCCCGCGCAAGCCCGCTTCTGCCGCCGCCGAAAAATCCGCGCCGCCGGCTTTCGCGCTGGATGCGGACGCGCTGCTCGCGCATCTGGAATTGGAGCGCGGGCTGGCCCGCCACACGCTCGACGCCTACGAAAGCGACCTCACCCAATGCGCGCGCCATCTGCGGGAAATCGGCGCGGCGGACTGGCGCACCGTGCGGCCGGAGCAGATCTCGTCGTGGCTCGTCACCCTCACGCGCCAGGATTACGCCGTCGCCAGCCTCGCGCGCAAGCTGACGGCGGTGCGCCTGCTCGCGCGATTTCTGGTGCGCGAAAATTTGCGCCATGACGATTTCGCCGCGCTCCTGCCCGGCCCCAAACTGCGCCGCAAGCTGCCCGGCACGCTCAACGCGGCGGAAGTCGCCCGCCTGCTCGAAGCCCCGCCCGCCACCACGCCGCACGGCCTGCGCGACCGCGCGATGCTCGAGCTGATGTATGCCAGCGGCCTGCGCGTGTCGGAGCTGTGCGCGCTCAAGATGCAGTCGCTCGACCTGGAGCAACGCATCGTGCGCGTGTTCGGCAAAGGGTCGAAGGAACGCCTCGTCCCCTTCGGCAAGCCCGCCGCGGCCGCGGTGCAAATTTATCTTTCCGGCGGCCGTCCGGCGCTGGTCAAGGCGCGCACCGGCAGTGAACTTTTTCTCAGCCAGCAGGGCAAAGCCATTTCGCGGAAAATGTTCTGGGTGCTCATCAAGCAGCACGCGCGCCGCGCGGGCATCAGCCGCCCGGTCAAACCGCACCTGCTCCGCCATTCGTTTGCGACGCACCTGCTCGCGCACGGGGCCGACCTGCGCGCCATCCAGGAAATGCTTGGCCACGCCGACCTCGCCACCACGCAAATCTACACTGCCGTCGAAGGCCGCCGCCTCATTGACGAACACGCCAAGCACCACCCGCGCGGGCGCGCTGCCCGCCGGGCAAAGGAATGATTTATCCCGCCATGACGTCTCCTTCCCCCTATGAAGATCGGGTCGCCGGGATTTTGCGCGAGCTTGGCATCGCGGCATCCTACGGCACCGACCGAAAGATGCCGCTCTTCCGCGAGGCTGAAGAATTGGTCTCAATCGGTTTGGACATTTATGGTCGCGAACAAAAACTTGCGCTTGGGGCGGCCGTTTCCTGGCACGCCCTCCAAACCGCTGCCGCTCGCGACGGAGTGTCGCTCTTGCTCGTTTCCGCCTTTCGCAGCCTCGATTACCAAAAGCAAATCATTCAACGCAAACTCGCGGCGGGCGAGTCACTGGAGCAAATCCTGCGCGTCCAGGCCGCCCCCGGTTACAGCGAACACCATACCGGCCGCGCCGTTGATTTGACCGTCGCCGGATGCCCGCCGCTCTCCGAGGAATTTGAGCGCACGCCGGCCTTTGCGTGGCTCGTCGCCCACGCCGGAAATTTTGGCTTTGCGCTGACTTATCCGCGCGGCAACCGGCACGGAATTATTTACGAACCCTGGCATTGGGCCGCGGCGGAAGCGGCAATCTGATGGATTGCCCAGCGCGCGAATGCAGCGCCGACCCGTCGCGCAATTGCCTTGTCATCCTCCGCCCACTCCGGGTAATACAATCCGCATGAAAGTCACCGTCTTTGTCACCCCCAAGAAAAACCTGCTTGATCCGCAGGGCGACGCCGTCGGCCACGCCATGTCCAGCCTGGGTTTGCCCGCCGAGCACGTGCGCGTCGGCAAGACCATCGAGTTCACCGCCGCCGGCCCGGACTCGCCCGAATTCCGCGCTGCGCTGGAGAAACTCTCGCGCGATTTGCTCAGCAACCCCGTCATCGAGGACTTTCGCTGCGAAGTCCAGGCGTGAACAGCCTCGGCGTCTTTTTTCCGGATTATTTCAGAGGGTGATGTTTTATGAAAATCATCCGCTATGTGCCTTTGGCTGGCGGCCCTCCGCAATGGGGCTGGCTTGATGCCGACGGCCACGCCCGGCGCTTTCGCGACGGCGCCCAATGGGCCGCCTGGCAAAAGTCGGACGAGCCGGCGCCGCCGCACCGCCTCCTCTCGCCCGTCGCCCCGCCCGCCATTTTCGCCATCGGCCTGAACTACCGCGAGCACGCGAAGGAAACCAACTCACCGATTCCCCAGTGGCCGATGCTGTTCATGAAATCGCCCCTCTCCGTGCAGGACCCCGGCGTGCCGATTCAATTGCCGCGCGCGCTCCGCAGCGACAAGGTGGATTACGAGGCTGAACTGGCCATTGTCCTCGCGCGCCCGTGCAAAAACGCCACGCCCAAAACCGCGCTCGATTACGTCGCCGGGTTTTGCTGCGCCAACGATGTGAGCGCGCGCGACTGGCAGCGCCAGTGGGGCGGGGGGCAATTCTGCCGCGGCAAAACCTTCGACACGTTTTGCCCGCTTGGCCCCTGGCTCGTCACGCCCGACGAGCTGCCGCCGTCGCTCGACCTCGGCGTGCGCACCCGCGTCAACGGCGAACTGCGCCAGAACAGCCGCACCAGCGACATGATTTTCCCCGTTCCCGAACTCATCGCCTTCCTCAGCGGCTCGACGACGCTGCCCGCCGGCTCCGTCATCCTCACCGGCACGCCCTCCGGCGTCGGCATGGGCCGCACCCCGCCGGTCTTTCTTGGCTCCGGCGACGTGGTGGAAGTGGACATTGACGGCTTGGGCGTGCTACGCAATGCTGTCATCGAGGAGCCTGTTTGACCGACCCCGCCGACACGCCGACTTCATCCGCACCGCCGTTTAACCCGCGCGGAATGGCATCGGCAGCGTCCCGTTCCCGGCGCCCCGAATGGCTGGAGCTACCGGCGATTTGGGTCGTGCTCGCGATTTTGGCCGCGGTGGTGCTGGCCGGCGGCGGCACGCCCGTCTGGGCGCGCGGCGGAATTTTTATTATTATCGGAGCGTGGCTCGCCGCCCGGCCGCCGAAGGAAACTCCCTCGCGATTATTTGAGATCGCCATATTGGCGCTGTTGGGACTCGGTTTGTTTTCTTCATTGGTTCCCGTATCGTGGCTCGGCGCGATGGCGTGGCGCGGGGACCTCGCGCATCTCGGCGTGGTCCTGCCCAAAACGAACGCGACCGCCCCGTGGCTGGCGGGCGAGGCGGTCGCGCAATTCGTGGCCGGTCTGGCGTGGCTTTACCTCTGCTGGAACCTTCGGCCCAGTCACGAATCGCGCAAGCTTGCGCTGTGGGGGTTGGCCGGGCTGGCCGCGTTGCTTTCCACGGGTGCGGCGGTGGGCAATATTCTGCATTTCAAATATCCGCTTGGCGATGAGGCGGTGAATTTCAGCTATTTTCCCAACCGCAACCAATCGGCGCTCTGGTATTGCCTCGGTGGCATCGTGGCGTTCGGCCTGTTGGTCGAGGGGTTGCGCCGCCGCCGCCAAAATTATTTGATCGCCGTGATGCTGCTCGCCCCGTGCCTCCTGGCGCTGGTGATGGGGCGTTCGCGCATGGCGATTGCGCTGTTTGCCGCCGGCACGCTCGTGGTGGTGATCGTGCGGCTTGGCCACGACGCGGGCAAATATATCGTGAGCCTCATTATACCTCTGGGCGTGCTGGGCGTGGCGCTGATGGCCGTGTTCATGGATAGCGACACCCTCGGGCGACTGCCGTTTTTTGGCGCAGGCTCCGCGTCTGAACGCGCCACGTTGCCGGAATTCCGGCTCTTGCTCTGGCATGACACCCTGGCCCTCGCCAAAGCCCAGCCCGTGGGTGCCGGCCTCGGCCAGTTCTCGCAGGTTTTTCCGCAATACCGTGATTACTCCCGCGCCTACCAAAGCGTGCGCCATCCCGACAGCGACTGGTTTTGGCTGCTTGGCGAGGTGGGCTGGGGTGGTGTCGCCGCGGCGGCCGTCGCGGTCGGCGCGCTCGCCGCGCGTTTTGTCGGCCGGGCCGCCCGCAATAGCGGCCCGTATCGCAATCTCGCCGCCATTTGTGTCGGGCTGTTTTTCATGCACAGCCTCGTGGATGTTCCCGCGCACCGCTTCGGCACCTGGATGCTTGCCGCGTGGCTTTTGGCCATCGCGGCTCCGGATGAGGCCAACCCCGCTCGCACGCTCATTCCACGCTTCGTTTGGCGATTGGCGGGAGCAATTTTATTTATCCTTGGCTTCCTCTGGCTGGCCGCTCAGGCCGGCGCGCCACTCAACAGCACCCTGGTGGAGGCCCGCGCCCGCGTGCTCTCCGACGCCGCCGTCAAAGCCAACCACGCCGACGCCATCCGGGCGGCCGCCCAACAGGCTCAGGCCATCGAGCCGCTGCAATGGTGGCCCTATTTTCAGCGCGCGCGCGTCGAACTCACTTTGGAAAGTAATCCCGGCGCCGCCCTGAACGATTTCCGCATTGCCCGGTTTTTGGAGCCGACCATGGCCCGTGTGCCCTTTGCCGAAGGCTTCCTCTGGGAAAACACCAGCCACACCCAGGCCTTTGCCGCCTGGCGCGAGGCCCTTCATCGCGAAGACCCCTCGCCGGAAGGGCTTTGGCGCGACATCTACGAGGAGTTGCGCATCTGGCCCGATGGCGACGACTACGCCAGCATCCTCTCAAAAAGCAGCCCGGTAGACCGCTGGGAATTCTTGGCCAAACAAGTCGCGCCCAGCCGCGTCCCGTCCGAAATGGCCGAGGAAGTTCTCAATGATCCCACCCTCGCGCAATACACCCCCGCGCAGCGCCGGGATATGCTTGAGCGCTGGGCCGGCCTCGATCCCGCCGCCGCGCTCGCCTATTTGCACGATAATCCGACGATTGTGGACGAGTCCTGGAAAATTGAAATGGCCGCGCTGGCCTCCTCCGGCCACGCGGGCGACGCCTTCAACCTCGCCCGCGCCCACCTGCCGCCCCTGCCTCTCCCGGATTTGGCCGCCGAAACAAATCAGGATGACGAGAGCCTGCGCCTCGCCATCGAGCACGACCCAAGCTACCTTCCTCCCGGCATCGCGCTCGTAAAGCGGCAAATTGACGCCAAAAACTTCGATGGCGCGATGGAGACGTTGCGCCTCCTGGCCAAACAGCCCAACCCGCCGCCCTTCGTCTCCTGGTGGTCGGCCGATTTGCTCGCGCGCGCGGGCAAAATGGACGAGGCTTGGGCTTCCTTTCAGCCCTATTTGAATTACGAGCGCACCCTCGCCGAAAAAAATTCTGAATAGCCTCGATTTTATTTCGTGCCGGGCGGCTCTTCAACGATGGCCTGGTCGAGGAATTGCCGCATTAATTGCGTGGCCTCCGTCAGCGACGCCGCATTGCTGATGGCGACCTCCAGCATTTCCTTGCCTTGTTTGCGGTCACCGTTCCAGGCGTCGAGCAGGCGGTCGCCGCGCACGCGCCCGGTTTTTTCATAATAACGGTAACCCGCCGGGTCCCACTGGCAGTAGAACACAAATTGCGGCGCATCCTGATAGGTGAATTCGTAGGCGTTAAAAATCAATTCGAGGCCGTCGCGCCGCCAGTCGAGATTCTCACCCTGCTGTTGTTTGACCCAGCCCACCGCCGGCAGGCAGCTCTCGGGCGAGTGCACGCCGCCCAGTTGGGCCGCGCGTGCGTGCGACCACTGTAAATTATACAGCCGCCATTCGCGCCCGCTCCCGTCCGTCCACGCCGCCTGGATGCCACTACTATAAAAAAGCACCTGCCGCAAATCGGCCGACGGCGCTTCCACCTTGGCCTGGGGCGCGGCAGTGGCCAGGTTTAGCTTCCAAGTCGGCTTGTCCGAGACATTGGACGCACGCGCCGCATACCACGCCAAGCTCGCGGGCCATGCGCCCACCAGCAACACCAGCAACCCGATGACGGCCCCGGCGGGGAGCCAGTGCGGCGCGGTGCCCACTATCGGCTCGCTCCATGCGGCAACTTTTCCTTTCGGGCGCGCCCCCCACGCGCCCACCAGCACGGTCGTGAAACTCAGCGCAAAAACCAGATATCCCGTCGGGTCGTGCCACCGTTCCATCATGGCCGGTCCGCTCGTCGCGGTAATCCAGGCCAGAATGAAAGTGCGCAGTAAATTAAAGAGCACGGCAATCAAAGCGGCCCACACCAGCAAGCCCGCCCGGCCCGGCGCACGGAACCGCCACCATTCGCCCACCAGCCACGCCGCCATGATCGTGGATTGAATCGAGCGCACGCCACTGCAGGCCTCCTCCACCAACACCGGCGTGCCGTGGACATAAATGATATTTCCCTCCTGTTGCGCGCTGTAACCCATCAAATTCAGGATTTCCGTCACCACGGTGGCCACGAAGCTCATCAAATGATTCACCAGGGTGATTTCCACCAGGCTCGGCCACGGCACCGCGAATAAAAACAATAAGACCGCCGGCAGGAAATGCCGCACCCACGGCCACCCGCCCCAGTGCGCGAGCAACATCGCCGTCACCACCAGCGCCAGCAGCGCCTCGGCCCACGCCAGCAGCCGCCAGTCGGCGTTTGCCGAAAAAATCACCGCAATGGGATACTGCGCCAGCGCCACCACGGCCAACAGCGTCAGCGCCGCGCCATCCCGGCCCCACGGCCGCGGCGCGGGCCGATCCTCCGTGCGCAGCCACAGCAGATATGCCGTCAACAACGGCACGAACAAGCCATAGCCATATTGGTCGCTCACCGACCACTCAAACCCCAACTCACCCGCCAGCCAGATCCACACCAATGCCGCCAGCGCCAGATTTAATTTCGCTGTCGCACCCAGCCCCGCGCGCGGAGTGGCGGGCGGCGCGGAATCGGCGTGAAGCGCGGCGGCAGGATCAGGCATGATATTATCGATGTTCAATTCGCGAACAAACCCAGCCCGATCCAACTCTGCCACGCCATCCACAGCGCGCCCACCGCGAGGGTCGCCATCGCCGCGCGCCACAGCCATTGCCGCCAGCGCAAATTCACCTCATACGGCCCCGTGCGCGGCCGCCCAAACGACCCCTGCTGGTATTGCCGGTCAAAGCTCGCGCCCGGCACTCGCGCCGAGTGCGGCAGGCCGCCTCGCCGCCGAAACAGGCGATTCAAACGATGTTGCAAAGTGCGCTTCATGGGCGGATCACGGAGACATTATACTCCAAATGACGCCGGGGTGACAGCTTCCTTTGGCGTTGCGTTTTGCCCCTGCGCACGAGAAAATCCGGCTCCGGTGAAAATGACAACCCAAACCCTCCGCGCCCTCAAGGGCCGGCGGCCCATCGTCTGCGTCACCGCCTACGACACGCCCACGGCTCATGGCGCCGACGCGGCCGGCGTGGACCTCATTCTGGTCGGCGATTCCGTCGGCAACAATGTGCTCGGTTTTGCCAACACTGTGCCGGTCACGCTCGACATGATCGTGCACCACGCCGCGGCCGTCGCGCGCGCCAAGCCCGAAGCGCTTCTCGTGGCCGATTTGCCCTTTGGCGATGCTCACCTCAAACCCGGCGATGTGGTCAAGTCCTGCCGCCGCCTCGTCCAGGAAGGCGGCATGGAGGCGGTAAAAATCGAAGGCGGCGTTGCTCTCGCCCCGCAGATTGAGCGCCTCGTCCTCGCCGGCATTCCCGTCATGGGCCACATCGGCCTGCAGCCGCAGCAGGTCAACGTCCTCGGCGGCTACCGCAAATTCGGCCAGCGCGTGTCCGAGGCCGACGCTCTGCGCGCCGACGTCGCCGCGCTCGAAAACGCCGGCGTTTTTGCCATCGTCGCCGAGATGGTTGATCCGCGCCTCGCCGCGGAACTTTCGCGCCTCGCCCGCGTGCCCATCATCGGCATCGGCAGCGGCCCGGATTGCGACGGGCAAATTCTCGTCGCACACGATATCCTTGGCATTAACGAACGCGCCCCGTCCTTTGCCAAGGCCTACGCCAGCCTCGCCGAGACCATGCGCGCCGCCTTCACCGCCTATGCCAACGACGTGCGCTCCCGCGTCTTCCCCGCCGCCCCCGCCAAGCCCGTCCCCGCGCCGCAGGTGGAATGATTGGAAATTTCTTTTTTAGATTTCCGGCGTTTGGGGTTC
>Ga0302326_10027997_pt1 | contig 11353 bp, 9 predicted proteins | sample Palsa_T0_3_FD_202264 | JGI IMG/M metagenome (GOLD analysis project Ga0302326, IMG submission 202264) | Peat permafrost microbial communities from Stordalen Mire near Abisko, Sweden - Palsa_T0_3 | ecosystem: Environmental > Terrestrial > Soil > Palsa > Peat permafrost | place: Sweden: Abisko...
GGTCATGGACACCATTGCGTACTCCGAGCGGCTCATCCGCAAGTTCGGGGGCTGGGCCGCGCTTCCGCTCATCTGCCCGATGGTGCCGTTCCTTGACCCTGGATGCCGGTTCTTCGAACAGCCGGAGCAGCACGGCTACCGTATCTTCCACCGCACGCTGGAAGAACACCGCCAGGCCATGGTGGAGCCGCTGTGGCACCAGCGGCTGAATTATGAGACACGCTGGCTGGACCGGCGCCAGCTGCAGGACGTCTCCTACGAGGCGATCGCCCGCCTGGTGGAGATCAAGGGCGAGTACGGGGTGCTGCCATCCGAATTCTGCCAGGCCATCCTCGGCACCATCGTCGAAACCCGGCAGCTGCTCGGGGAGATGGAAAGGGCCCTCCTGCTCGACGGGACGCTGCCAGCCGCTCTCCGCGACGAAATCCGTTCCTACAACCGCAAGATCCTTGCCTACTCAAGCGACCAGATCATTCCGGTACGGCGTCCTTTCGGCGGCCGGTGGTTCGACGACGTCACCGTTCCGCAGGAGATGATCGAGGATATCTTGGCATCCCATCCGTATGGAAGCCAGGGTCCCCACCGCGTCGCCAATATCAGATGAGCTGGACTAATGCATCCGTAACCTGGCTGGAGGGGTAGATTTGAATTCAAATTCGGCCGATCTGGCGAGTTTGCCTGCAGTTTTGGTTGTCATTCCGGCCTTCTCAAGGAATCGCTGGGATGGTCTCCGTGAGGCGGTGGCGTCGGTAAATGCCCAGACCGTCAAGGTTGTTAATGCGGTGGTGGTGATTGATCACAATCCCGAACTAATAACTAAGGCTGTCAGTGAACTGCCTGGGGTCACGGTGGTGGCTAATACGGGCATCCGCGGGGCCTCTGGTGCGCGCAATACCGGGGCGGCGGCATCGCGAGGGGAGATACCAGCTTTCCGGGATGTCGAGTTCCGCGAGGCGCTGCCGAGAACCTCGACCGGCAAGGTCAACCGGGTCGGCCTCGCCCAGGAGCAGCACGAGCTGGAGCCGGCCGGAGACGGCCGGCGGAACAAGCGCTTGCAGCCACACGCGGAAGGAGCTTGCTCAAGTGGAGACGTCCGCGCCCGTGAGACTGGAAAGCAGGAGGCCGCGCATGGGTGACAGCCGCGCGGGGAGGCTGCTAATCATCGTAGAAGGCATGGTCTACTGGGCGGCAGCCGCGCCGGTCCTGGCCCGCCTGCCGGCCGCCCTCGGCTACCGCATCGCATGCTGGCGCGGCGACTGGCTCTTCCGGTGCCAGGCCGGGAAGCGCACCACGCTGGCACGCAACCTGCAACTGGTGCTCGGGAAGCAGCTCAACGCGGCGGAGGCGCAGCAGGTGACCCGGGAGTGGTTCCGGCTCACCTCCTGCGAGGCGGTCGACGTGAAGCGGTTGCGGCACAGGGCGCGGCCACTGCGGCGGCTGGTCGAGATCCGCGGGCGGGAACATCTGGAGGCCGCGCTGGCCGCAGGCAAGGGAGCCATCCTTTGCACCGCCCATTTCGGTTCCTGCTCCAGCGGCTTCTCGGTGCTGCACACCAGCGGCTTTCCGGTCACCACCATCGGGCGCTGGTGGTACAAGTACGAGGCCCGCATGTCATCCGCCGAGCGGCGGTTCTGGGACCTCTACCTCAGGCCGGTGCGGCGCCACCGGGCGCGGCCGAACATCGAACCATGGCCTGGCCGGTTCGAGGTCGCGGTGCTGGCAGCCGAAGCACTCCGCGCCAATGAGGTGGTGACGATCTCGATCGATCCGCCGCCGCTGGACAGCGACCGGGCCCGCGCCGTCGAGGTTCCTTTCCTCGGCCGAAGAGCCGAACTGCTGCCAGGGGCGGTGGCGCTCGCCCAGATGACCGGCGCGCCGCTGCTCGTGGGTTTCATCTACCGCGCGGCCGACTACCGCCACCAGGGGTTGGTGATTTCCGCGCCAGTGCCGGTGGGGGGGGAAACGACGACAGCATTCGCGCACTGCGCCGCCGAGGTGAGCGCCGCCATCCAGAGGAACCCGGCCCATTGGGAATTCTGGGGGAATTCAGGCGATCTTGCCAGCCTCGGGCTGATCCCACCGCAGCCGGACAGGCCACCAGTCGCGGCGCCGGACCTTCTGCCAGAAAAGGGATACCTGCACGATGGATCAACAGACAGCCCCCCGGCCCGGGGCGGACTTCTTCCAGCTGCGGCGTCCCTCCGGCAGCCGGTGGTTCGACGCCGCCACCGTCCCGCGGCAGACAATCGACGATATCCTGGCAGTCCCGGTCGGCATCGGTGAACCGCGTGGTCGACGCCAATGCGGTGAACCAGCATGAACGCCGTAAGCAGCGCTCCGGGGCAGGCTGTCAGCATGCCTATCGGCAAGGCACGTCGCACGGCAGTTCGGCGGCGATTTGGCCGCGGCGACGCTCAAGGTGATCGGCTGGTCACCGCCTCAGTAGGTCTCGTCAGTGCCGTGATAGGCACTGTCACCGCGTTGTGCGCGAATGGCACGACAGCGGCCGTGTTCGTCGGACTGGTGACGTTGTGCGTGACCCCCGGTTGCGCCCTGGCCTGCTGGCTCCCGACAAAGGACCGCCTGACCCGTGTGGTCACGGTGATTGCCGCCAGCCTGACCTGGACGATCCTCATCACCTCGGTGCTTGCCTGGCGGCAAGTCACCGCGCTCGGAGTCCTCCTGATAGCGACCGCGGGGATAGCCGGAATTGTGTCCGCCGCATTCCTCATCGCTCAGCTGGTCAAGTATATGAAGCGCATGCCAGAGAGCATCCCGGTAGCGGAGTATAAGAATCCTTCAGAGGAACCGACGATCATACTCGGTGCCATTCCGGCGGAGGAACCGACGATCATACTCGATGTTATTCCGGGATCCTCAGCTGATTCGCCCCGGTCCTTTGCCCTGTTGGGTTTCCTGACCGCGCTGACGGCTGCGGCCGAACTGTTGGCTATCGCAATAATCCAGGCTCACAGACATGCTGTGGGCAGCTATGGCCTACTGCCAGTTCTTGGTGTCTCATTCCTGGCCGCCGCCGTGCTCACGGTCGGAGTCCTGGTGGTTGCGCTCCGATACATTCGCGCCGCGTGGCCGGCGGCTGTCCTCGCCTTGGGCCTGCTGCTGGTCGAGTTCAATGGGACATCGGCCATGCTCGCCGCTACTCCGCTATCCAGCTGGACTTACAAGCACTTCGGCGTCGTCGAGTACGTGGTCCATGGAGGTGCCCTCAATGACCCGCTCGATATCTATCAGCAATGGCCGGGCTTCTTCGCGGCGGCGGCAGGATTGGTCCGCCTCAGCGGGCGGGGGCCGCTGTCGTACTCAAACTGGGCGGGGCTATTCTTTGCCGCACTCAACGCGCTGGTGCTCTTTGCTATTGCTCGCCGTCTCTATCCGGGCCATCGAGTAGTCCCGTACATTACGGTCCTGATCTTTGAAACCGCCACCTGGGAAGGCCAGATTTACTACTCACCGCAGACCACAGCTTTTCTGCTGGCCCTATTGTTCCAGTTCTTCCTGCTGCCGTTGCTCGAACCGGCACGACTGCGACGGCCGTTCTTGTACCGAAATTGGCTCAGCATCTCCCCATTGGATACCCCGGGGCAGGAATGGATCAATACCGCGGGAATGGTCGCACGGGTGGTCGGGCTTATCGCCCTATTCGTGGCGCTCACAATTACGCATCAACTGTCGCCGTACGTCGTATTTGCTGGTGTAGTTTGCCTGTGGGCGCTAGGTATACTTCGGCACCCACTACTGGTGCTGATCCTCACAATCATTGTTGTCATCTACCCCTTGCTTCACCTGGCAGCAGTCGGCCAGAATGACCTACTGAACGGCTTTAGCTTCGACAATGCCACTGGTAAAGGACTCACGTCACCCACCCCACAGCAAGCGGTGGCTGGCATCCTATCCAAGACAATCGGCCTGGCACTGTGGGGCGCAAGCGCTTTCTGCGTTCTTTCCAGTTGGCGGCGCCTCGGGACCAGCATTATTCCCGCTGTGCTAGTTGGGGTACCGTTTTTTTTCCTCGCGTTCACCAACTATGCGGGCGAGGCAATCTACCGCGTTTTCTTGTTCTCTTCACCCTGGTGTGCGCTGATCATCGCGAGACGATTGGCCACGCTGACCCGTATGCCGGTACTTCGGTGGACGGCAGTGGGATTGTGGGCCCTGTTTGCCGCATTGGGAAGCGCCCAGTCTCAAGACTTCGGCATGTACCCGATGCTACAAATCCCGCCCTCCGAGATCACCGCAAGTGCCTACTTCCTGGATCATGCTCCACCGCACGCCACGCTCGTGCTGGCCGCAGCAAACTTTCCTTCGCGTTTGAACGGCCGATATGTACTGCATAACGTAGTGCAAACGCAGAATGATCCTTCGCTGGATGAAATTCCTCAGTTTGATAAGAATGGGCTTGACCGCATGAATCCAAGAGAGCTGGCACAGTCAGTCGCGTACCTCGCCAAGGGTACGGGGTTTCTCGTCGTCGCGCCGTCAATGGAGGCATATGCCGCCTACTACGGGGTCTTCACACCAGGTACCTTGGCGGCCCTGGTGCCCAGGCTGGAAGCCTCGCCGTATTGGCAGGTGTGGTACGAAAATGATGGCACTGTGATCTTCCGAGCATGGCCGCAAGGCAGGCCTGCGAAATAAAGCGGCAAACCGGCGTCAGCCGAGGCCGTTTCCAAAAAATAAGTCGACACTGAACCGGGACGTGAAACATATGACGCGGCTGGCGAGGAATGAAGCACACTTCGCCGTGGGTCGGCAGGACATCAAGCACTGCAACGCCCTCCGCCGATGGTGACTCTAAGCACGTCACGGCTGCTGCTCTCCGTCCGAGTAGCTGCATCCCGGTGCAGTCCGATATACGCGGTGGTACGGAATCGACACGAGGCTGGGGAAAAAACCGCTGGAGACTACAAGCGGAAGAGCCGGCTGGCCGACCTGAATGCACTGCTATCCCTGGTCAGGCCGATGGTAGCGACCCTAGCCCCTTCGCCAGCTTCGGCGAGCCGGCCTCGGACGCTGGCGCTGCTCAAAGATCCGGCCCTTCGGGGTGCCCTTGCGTTGATGCTCTCTGCGGTGGCCGCAGGCGGCCTAAGTTACGTGTTCTGGTCCCTGATCGCGCACCACCAGAATGCTTCGGGTCTTGGATCCGTAGCGGCCGAGGTGTCCTCGATCACGTTTCTGGCGAGTGTGGCCAGCCTGAACCTGATCAATGTCTTCGCGCGGTTCCTGCCCGAAGCGGGTTGGAACGCTAGACGACTGATCCTTACGAGTTACGGCGGAGCCGCCCTGGCCGGCCTGGTTGCCGCCGGGATTTTTCTGCTGACCCCCCTGGCTACGGTCGTACTCGGGGGAGGACTCGGCCGACTCGCGTTCGCAGTGTGCGTTGTCCTGACCAGCGTGTTCATGATCCAGGACGGAGGCCTGATTGGATTCGGCCGGGCCACTTGGGTGCCGGTCGAGAACATTCTCGTCGCCTCGGCGCGCTTGGCGCTGCTGCCTCTGGCCGTCACGTTCCTGTCGGCGCGCATCGGAGTCCTATGGTCGTGGGCCGTGCCCATGGCAGCTTCCGTCTTTGTAGTGAATGCGCTGATCATCGGCCGATTGGCTGGCCAGCATGCGGAGCAACGCCCGACCCTGCCGAGGGCTGGGGACCTGGGTCGCTTCGTCGCCATCGAGTCTGTCACAACCGCAATAGCCGCTTCCGTGAGCGCATTTCTGCCCGCCTTGGTGACCCACCGGCTCGGAGCCAGCCAAGGTGGTTATTTCTACGTCCCCTGGATCATCGCGACGATGGTATCCGCATTGCTCGCCAGCATCCTGATCACGATGGTGCGAGAGGTCGTCGCGAATCCTGGGAAAGCGAACTTCACGATCCGTCGATCTACAGGACTTGCCCTGATAGTGGTCATCGGCGCCACGACGATCTGCTCGTTCCTGTCCGGACTGTTGCTCGGGCCCTTGGGACCTGCTTTCGTCGCCTATGGTGCTCCGTTGCTGCGCTGGGTCGGGCTCGCGGTACCCGCGACGGCTATCAATCTCTTGTTCTGGGCCACCTGTCTGGTTCGCCGACGCCCCTGGCCGGTATTCGCGCTGAACCTCACGACAAGCGGCGCGATCATTGGCGGAGTCATGCTTCTAGGGTCGTCCGACAACATCAGTCGTGTCGGAACCATCTACTGCACTGTGCAATGGCTCATTGCGGTAGTGGTCGCAATCCCAACCATTATGGCGCTGCGCGTCATCCGACGACCACAGGAATCACGATGAAGCCTTGGAGCCCGGTACCCCGGGGACGGAAGATCCGCCCCGACGGCCTGACGCTATATCCAGTCGAGAGACTTGGTAACCAGCTGTTCACCTATGCCGCGGTCTTTGCCCAGGCACGCCGGTTGTCAGTGCCGTGCCATGTCAACACTGCGTTCTTCGAGCACGTGCGTCCGGAGCGTTCCTACAACTACGAATACGAGCTTGGGGTTTTTGACAGCGGTCTCATCATTCCTACCGATGATGCTTACCATTTCCCGGTCTTCCTTGGGTTCCCGGGGGCTCCTGGGGCGTCGTTCTGGCACAACCGGATTTCGTCACTCCTGCCAGGGACCGGCGCCCCGGTATTTATGGACCGATCCTTCGCCTATGACGCGCGGATACGCAGCGTGCGACCCGGGACTACCGTGCTTGGCATCTTCCAGTCGTGGCGGTATTTCGATGACTGCGGCTCGGAGATTCGTGCGCGGATGAGTCGGCTGACCAAGCCGTCGGACTGGTACCTCGAAATGTGCGAGAAGATCCAGCCAGGTGAGGGAAACATAGGAATGCACGTAAGGCGGGGCGATTACACACTGCCGGAACAGCAAAAAATCCAGGGCCTGGCCAAGCGAGCCTACTACGAGAGGGCACTCACATATCTGCGCCGGCTAGGTTTCGATGGGCCCCTGCACCTGGCGACCGACTCGCCGAGCGCTGTCCATCAGGAGTTCGACGGAATAGGTGACTTCTTCCTGATCGATCCGCCGCCCGGAAGCCATCCATTTGAGGTCGTGCTGATTCTTTCGCGGTTTGACGGGCTGGTGATCGCCAACAGCTCGTTCAGCTGGTGGGCGGGCTTCCTTGGGGAGCGGCCCGGCCGAGTCGTCATCGCACCCCGGCCATGGTTTACCAAGACGAATTTTGATACTCGTGACCTGCTTCCCCCTGATTGGGTAAGCGTGGGCCGGGACGACTAAAGGGCGTGCTGGCTTTACCGGCCACGAATACTGGATTGATTGGCCAGGAACCACTTATACGTGAGCTCGATCCCGGCAAGAAGGGAAGTGCTTGGCTGCCATCCCAGGGCGGTGAGACGAGAGATGTCAAGAAGCTTACGCGGCGTGCCGTCTGGCTTCGAAGAGTCGAACTTAAATTCCCCCTGCCAGCCCACCACGCTGGCGATCGTTTCCGCGAGCTCGCGTATGGTGACGTCAGTGCCGACGCCCACGTTAATAGGCTCCGGGGAGTCATAATACTTAAGAAGAAACAAAAGGGCATCGGCTAGATCGTCGACGAAAAGGAACTCCCGCCGGGGCGTCCCGCTACCCCAGATCGTCACGGTCTCTGCGTTGGCTGACATTGCCTCGTGAATTCGGCGGATCAGGGCCGGCAGCACATGGGAGTCAGTCGGGCTGAAGTTGTCACCTGGCCCATAAAGATTAGTCGGCATAGCCGAGATGTACTTCACCCCATACTGCTTGCGCAAGGCCTGGACGTGGGTCACGCCTGCAATCTTCGCGATAGCATAAGCAACGTTAGTGTCTTCCAACGCGCCCGTCATGAGGCTCGACTCGGCGATTGGCTGGTGCGCAAACTTCGGGTAGATACAGCTCGACCCAAGGAACAGCAGACGCTGAACTCCCGCTCGGCGGGCAGCATCCATGACGTTTACCTGAATTCTTAGATTGTCCTCGAGAAAGTCGGCTGGGCGGGATGCATTCGCCACTATCCCGCCCACCCGCGCGGCGGCCAGGATAACCAGGCCAGGGGCAACATCCTTGAAGAATCGGTCGACCGCACCGCGATCGCGCAGGTCAACTTCACTGGAACAGGTACCCACCAGGTTCTGGTAGCCCGCCCGTTCGAGCCGACGCCACATAGCTGATCCAACCAGACCCTGGTGGCCGGCGACATAGATGAGCGCGTCCGAGGAAATTGCATTGTCGTGTGCGATTTCCATCTCCACCTCTCAGGCCAGAACATGCCGCAGCAGTGCTCGGCCGGGCGGACCTGGCCGAGCACTTGCGCGATGAGGAGCACAGTTGCGATCGACGAACCGGGCCTAACGGCCAATTGTACTCGTAATCGCTGGCGTAAGTGTCGGATAAATAGTATCATATAGGTATGCTGACGCGGCACCAGTGCGCCGATATCACTCGACTAAGGATGATCGCATGGCGAAAGTTGCGCTGATCACCGGGATCACTGGCCAAGACGGCTCGTACCTTGCCGAACTGCTCTTGGAGAAGGGTTACACCGTCCATGGCGTGTTGCGGCGCGCGAGTAGTTTCAATACGGGCCGTATCGAACATCTTTACCAAGATCCACATGAGCCAGACGCGCGTTTGCGCCTGCACTACGGTGACCTTTCGGACGGCTCCCGTCTGGTAACCCTGCTGGAGCATATCCGCCCGCAAGAGGTGTACAATCTTGCTGCTCAGAGTCATGTGCGAGTGTCCTTCGATGAGCCGGAATATACCGGCTCTACCACTGGTCTCGGTTCCACCCGGCTCCTCGAAGCTATCCGGATGATCGGGCTGGACTGCCGCTACTATCAGGCGAGCAGTTCGGAGATGTTCGGCGCCTCACCTCCTCCGCAGGATGAGCGGACGCCATTCTGGCCCAGGAGTCCCTATGGGGTCTCGAAAGTCTATGCGTACTGGATGGCACGCAATTATCGCGAAGCGTACGGCATGTTCGCCGTTAATGGGATCTTGTTTAATCATGAAAGCCCGCGCCGCGGCGAGACGTTCGTTACCCGGAAGATTACGCGGGCGGTGGCTGAGATTGCAGCCGGCAAGCGTGACTCACTTTACCTTGGAAATCTGCATGCTGTCCGTGACTGGGGTTATGCGCCGGAGTACGTCGCGGGAATGTGGGCTATGCTCCAGCATGACGAGCCGGATGACTACATACTGGCCACTGGCACGGCGTACAGTGTCCAGGATTTCCTGGAGTTTGCCTTTAATCATGTCGGACTCGACTGGGAGAGGTACGTTCGGTTTGACGAGCGCTATCTACGGCCAAGCGAGGTCCACTCACTGATCGGTGACGCATCCCACGCGGCCTCGCTCTTGGGCTGGACACCAAGGGTATTGACACCGAAACTGGCGGCGATAATGGTTGACGCAGACTGTGCCGCCGTCTGACCCGGCTTGCGCTCGCTTCGTCTCCGGATAGTACGCACCTCGAATGCTTGTTATTCAAATCATGGAGTAACCCATGTCACTCGCCACCACCCTCGTCCAGCGGACCAACGTCGCCCTGCGGCCGCTAAGCCTGCGGCTAGAGGAACAGCCCCAGTGGGATCGTTACTTCAAACGCTGGGCCCGTCACGGAGGCGAGCTTACGGATCCCAACGACATCGGCGACGCGGACTGGGCTACTGACTTGCTCGGGGACGGGCTCGAGCATCACTATCTGCGGCTGCTGTCGCCGGATGCTTTGATCGTCGAGCTTGGCCCGGGCAGCGGGCGGCTGTCCCGGCATCTAATCGGCCGCTGTAAAGAACTGGTGGCGGTCGATAGCTCACCTTATGTGTGCAAGTGGATGCGTAAGTATCTAGATGGCAAGGGGTCGTTTCAGGTCCACCAGATCGACGGGCCCCGCCTCCCGATGCTGCGTGACGCCACCATCGACGCGGTTGTCGCCCATGGCGTGTTCGAGCATCTCGACCTGGACGAGTCATACTGGTTCCTAGTCGAGTTCGCCAGGGTGCTCCGTCGCGGCGGCGCCTGCTCTTTCAACTTCGACACGGTAGCGACGCCGGACGGCATCGCCGCCCTGCGCAAATATGGCGGACCAGGGCAGCGCTCGGTCTTCCGCCTCCATCATCCGGAGAGCATCCGCTCCATCGCTCAGGCAGCCGGCTTCCAGGCGATCGGCATCAGGGAGACCCCAACCCGCATCGCTTTTGCCGACCTAACCCGATGATTCGCCTCTCAGTTCAGAGGAGGGCCAGAAATCCTGCCCGGTGAATGTCCGTGCGCACCTCATTCCACGTGCGCACGTCAATCTCCGCACCCGCCCTGATCAGGATCTTTGCCATCATCCGCCTTATCCGGGCTCGAAAATTTCATAGGCGACGGTAGAGGTATCGGTACCGCTCGATGAGGTGATCGTGAACGACCTTCCCGCCGTTCGCGCTGATACCCGCAGGAACCCGGGAGTTCCGCCGTCTGCCTGGCTGGTCAGGAAGATACGGGAGTTAGCCGTCACTGCCGTATGTGCCACCGTCACGGTGCCCGCCACCAGGACCGCGGTGCCCTGCTTGCAGTTCGTCCCCTCTTTGACCCAGAGACCGGCCCCGGCGACCTTGACATGTATGTCGCCGAACTTCACGCCACCGGGAATCCCGCTGAAATCCGCGCTGAACGGGCCGACCAGGGAATAACCGCCGCCCGAAACATGATTGAACGCCCCCATACTGCCGGTAATCGTGTTGGCGAAAAACGCGGTATCGGTCTGCGTCCCGGCAACCTGCAGGCCATAGAGCTGCCCGGTACCGTCCTTGTTGCCCCCGGTACACCCGACGATCGTGCAGTTCAGCGCATCGCGGGTGTTGATCCCGACACCCGAGCCACCACCAGAGTTGTTCGTGTCCGCGCAGCACCCGGCCAACGCGACATTACTGCACCCGTTCAGGTCAAAGCCGTGCAGCGCCCCGTTCTGCGCCGAGCATGAGGTGAACGTGTTGTAGTCCCCGGTGATCTCCCACGCATTATGCGAGGTGTCAAAAGCCGACCCGTGCCACCCGGCGTAGAACCCCTTGCAGCTGACGAAGAAGTTGTTCCAGCCGGCCACGTTCCAGGCGTGCCCGGCGGACGCCCCGGAGATGCAGCCGGTGAACGCGTTGTCGGTGCAGCCCGCCTCGAGCCAGAATCCGGCTCCGCCCGCGTTGTACTGGCGGCAGTTTGTCACTCGCATCGAGCGGGAGTTCGCGCCGAAGTGGAACCCGTCGCCGCCTGCGCTCAGAACGTAGATGTTCTCCAGGGTGTGCTGCGGGTCGCTCTCCGTGCCATAGCCGGTGTTGTCGATCTGGATCCCGCCGAGGGTCCCTGTGTTCGCTTTCAGGGTGAACCCCGCGAGCATG
>Ga0302326_10027998_pt1 | contig 11353 bp, 8 predicted proteins | sample Palsa_T0_3_FD_202264 | JGI IMG/M metagenome (GOLD analysis project Ga0302326, IMG submission 202264) | Peat permafrost microbial communities from Stordalen Mire near Abisko, Sweden - Palsa_T0_3 | ecosystem: Environmental > Terrestrial > Soil > Palsa > Peat permafrost | place: Sweden: Abisko...
CCGGAGCACGATCTTCTCGCCCCACAACGTCGGTAAAGTGCTGACGCGGAAGTCAAGCTGCTTCTTGCGCCCGCCAATGTTCATCTTCAGCATGATGCGGCCGTCTTGCGGCAGCCGCTTTTCGCTGATGTCCAGCTTGGCCATAATCTTCAAGCGCGACGTGATTGCATCTTTCAGCTTCAACGGCGGTGACATAATCGCTTGCAGCACGCCGTCAATACGGAAGCGGACACGGAATTCTTTTTCGTAGGGCTCGATGTGAATGTCGCTGGCTCCCCGCTTTACTGCGTCTCCCAGCACCACATTCACCAGCTTGACTACAGGAGCTTCATCGGCAGCTTTCTCCAGCTCCGCCAGCTCCATCTGTTGCGATTCGGTTTGCAGTTCGACGTCGTCGTCGTTCATTTCCGACATCGACTGCATTACCGTCTCGAGATCTTCGCCTTTGTCTCCCCCGCCGTAAGCCTTGTCGATTCCCGCCAAAATCGAGCTCTCCGACGCCACCACCGGCTCAATGTTGAAGCCGGTCATGAACTTGATATCGTCCATGGCGAAGACGTTTGTGGGATCGACCATCGCAATAGTTAGCGACGCGCCTACCCGGCTCAGCGGAAGGATCTGGTAACGCTTGGCAGTTTCAAAAGGGATCAGCTTGACGACTGCAGGATCAATTTCGAAATAGGAAAGATTGATTGCGGGAACGCCGTATTGGCGGGATAGAAAATTGGTGACGTCTTCGTCCGTGAGGAAGCCGAGCTTCACCAGGGCAGACCCCAGGCGACAGCTCTGCTCTTTCTGGACCTTATTCGCTTGTTCCAACTGCTCTGAGGTGATGATCTTCTCTTTTACGAGAAGGTCACCCAGCCGTTGAGACATACCGTCGATCTCCTATCCACACGGATGTAACGACGCGCCCGACACATGTGCCAGGCACTAGCGCAAATGGCTGCTAAATCGTGGGAGAGAAACGCAGCTCATTCGCGTTGACATAAATTGTCAACGCAAGCGGATTACCGTACCAGTAACTTTGGTACTTGGACCTGACGGTGCAGTCCAAGCGAATCAAGGCATTAACGCTGAACTCCACGCCAAACGCTACTTTTTCAGCCGCTAACGAACGATGCACTCGTGCCAGTACATGCACTTCGGTAAGTCTTTCCGGGTCTTAGCCGGGTTCCGCGCCGACCACACTCGGCAGACGTTGTGCTCATTTAGACTCGCAGTGAAGGAAATTCTTAACTTGTCGCGACCCCAAACACAAAGCCAAGAACAGGAAGTTCGCCTGTACTATCGGGCTCTTTTTGACGCGTGGGGAGCCCAGCATTGGTGGCCGGCTGAGACGCGGTTCGAGGTTGTCGTCGGTGCGTATCTGACCCAGAACACCGCGTGGACCAACGTGGAGCTTGCGCTGGAAAAATTGCGGGCCGCGGATCTGCTGAGTATCGAGGGAATTCGCCGAATAAGACTCTCGCGGCTGGAGCGGTTGATCCGGTCCTCCGGTTATTTCCGTCAAAAAGCGAAGCGGCTCAAGCTGTTCGTCGCATTCCTCGACACTAAATATAACGGCTCGCTTGATCAACTCTTCGCTCAACCAACCAGCACACTCCGCAAAGAGCTGCTCAGTTTGAACGGCGTGGGTCCGGAGACAGCAGACTCCATTCTTTTATATTCGGGAAATCATCCCGTGTTCGTGGTCGATGCCTACACTCGCCGCATTCTTGACCGGCACAAGATTCTTCCGCTGAACACGGGGTACGAGGACATTCGAGCCCTGTTTGAGCACGCTCTGGCTCCGATCACTCGCGAACAGGAGCGACAGCCCGCACCGTTGCCGTCCCACTTAGAATCCCGGCTGGAATCCGATGTTCGCGGTGCTGCACACCCGCCGTCGGCGATGAGTACGACGCATCGCACAGCGCTGGTACAGATTTACAACGAGATGCACGGGCTGATTGTGGGAGTCGGCAAATACTACTGCAGAAAATCACAGCCCAAGTGTGACGGATGTCCTTTACAGCCCTTTTTGCCCCGGAGTTAACTTACGGTGGAAGTCCTTCGTGGCAAGAATAGGGCATAAATAAATTAGAGACGGGCAGAGTCCTAATGTCACTACCGAGCAGCCATCTCCGGTTGTTGAGTCTGTTCTTAGTCGCCCTCACGGCAGCTTCAACCCAGTCACTGCGCCGGGTGGCAGACGGGGGCGGAGTACTGCTGGGTGCCGCGGTTCGTCCTTCGCTCTTCTCCGAGGCCGCGTACGCGGCTACTCTTTCCCGCGAATATAACCTGGTTGAGCCCGAGGATGCGATGAAGTGGTGGACCCTGCGTCCTGAAGCAGACAAGTTCGACTTTCGCGAAGGCGATGAAGTCGTGCGCTTCGCTCAGGCGCATGAGATGAAGGTCCGCGGCCACTGCCTGGTCTGGGATCACAATAATCCTGATTGGCTCACGCAGGGCCATTTCACATCGGCACAGTTGTCGCAGCTACTCCAGGAGCACATTACAACGGTGATGAAACACTACGCCGGGCAGGTCTTCGCCTGGGATGTAGTGAATGAAGGGCTGGACGAGAATGGCCATGTGCGCGACTCGCCCTGGTACAACCAGCCCGGAATCGGTCTCGCCGACCAAGGCTACGCTTATATCGAACAGGCTTTTCGCTGGGCGCACCAAGCCGATCCACAGGCGTTGCTTTTCTACAACGAAGCGGAAGGCGAAGGCCGCAACCGCAAGTCCGACGCGATTTACGCAATGGTGAAGGATTTTCGAAGCCGCGGAGTTCCTATCGACGGAGTCGGGTTGCAGATGCATATTCCCCAACTCAACCTCGATACCGCCGCCGTTGCCTCGAATATTGCTCGCCTGACCACACTGGGCGTTCAGGTTCATATCACGGAACTAGACGTCTCGCTGCCGCTCGACGTAAACGGTATGGCCTCGCACGAAGACTTGCTGCGTCAGGCAGACATCTACCGTGGTGTCGTCGGCGCGTGTCTTCAGAGTCCTGGCTGTACCGCAATCCAAACCTGGGGATTCACCGACAGATACTCCTGGATCGGCTCCCACTCTCACGGTACTCGGGGAGCGGCATTGCCCTTCGACCGCGCCTACAAACCTAAGCCCGCATACAACGCCATGGTGGAGACGATGTCAGCCAGGCAGACTCAGCCACGCTAGCGGTCACAAATGCAGCTTGCGCACCGGTCGCGGCATCTATAATTGCACGTCAGGCTAACTCTGCCGTTTGGACGGCCGGACGTCGAACGCCATTGCCCCAACCGGCCCCAATCCGGCCCGCGAAGAGCTACCGCAAGCAAGTCATCATCCTGCTCGCGATTTCGGTTTTTCTGTTACTCGCCATCCTGGTGTCGATGACGGCGTTCGACCTGAGTTTCCTGCATCCCGGCAATAATCAGGATATTGCCGTTTTTGCATCGCTGTCCGCGCTGATCTTTCTTCTATTCGTCGCGCTCACTTTTGTGCTCATGCGCAATCTGCTGAAGCTCTTCGCCGAGCGGCGGCTGGGAGTGCTGGGTTCGAAATTCCGCACGCGCATGGTGGCGGGCGCCCTTCTACTTTCATTCGTCCCCGTCATGGTCATGTACTGGTTCTCTTACGGCTTGATGAATCGGTCCATCGACAAATGGTTCTCCACGCCGGTGGAAGAAGTGCGCACCGAGACGCACGCCATGGCGTCAGTATTGGCTGGATACGCGATGCAGAACGCTCGGGCCGAGGCGGCCGCGATTGCCGCGTCTCCGGAGATTGAACACGCTTTTTCCGGCCACGGGTTTTCCGCGGTGGTCAATGAATTTCAGCATCACGAACTCACGTTGCAAGGTGGTTTTGCCCTGGCGATTCGCGACGGCAACGTCGAGGCCAGCTTCAATGCGCCCGCGCCCTGGGCGATACTCAAAGGTCGATTGCCCATGGCGGACGCTGCCGCCGGACGTCCGGCACAATTCACCTGGCAGCAAACTGACTACACCCTGGGCAGTGCTCCCGCCGAAGGGGGTGGATTGATTCTGGTGGCGATACCACTTCCCAGCGAATTTTCCCAGACTGTGCGCCAGGTCGAAGCAAGCCAGCAGCGCTACTACAATCTGGCTCGGGAACGCCGAGTCGTACGGCGCACTTACCTGCTAACCATGCTGGTGCTGTTCGTGACCACATGGCTTGCCCTGTTTCTTTCGAAGATTGTCACCCGTCCGCTGGCGGCTCTCGCCGAAGCCACACAGGAAATTTCCCGCGGACGACTCGACTACCGCGTCGACGTCAGCGCCGCCGATGAAATCGGCGACCTGGTTCGCTCCTTCAACCGCATGGCCGAAGATCTACAAACCAGCCGACTGCAGATTGAAGCTTCCAGCCGCGACCTAAGCGCCGCCAACGCCGAACTCGATCAGCGTCGCCGCCAGATGGATAGCATTCTCGAGAGCATTCCAACCGGCGTTCTCTCGCTCGATGCCAACCGGCGTGTCACCCACGTTAACCAAGCTCTTCTACGTATGTTCCAACCCGACCCGGAATACGACGGCGCAACTGAGATTCTTCGCGGCGCAGCTCTCGCCGAGGTTTTTCCGGCGGAGGTTCTGGAAGACTTCGAGCCCTTGCTGCGCCGTGCCGACCGCATGGGCGTGACCACCAGCCAGATGGAAATGCAGTTGCCCCGCACCTCGCTGAACGTTGCGGTTACCATGGCGACCCTCCGGCATCAGGGTGAGCGCTCCGGATACGTCGTCGTCTTCGAAGATCTCTCCGATTTATTGAAGGCGCAAAAACAAGCCGCATGGCGGGAAGTAGCGCGGCGCGTGGCGCACGAGATCAAGAATCCGCTGACCCCGATCGCGCTGTCAGCGGAGCGTATTCAGCGCCACCTTGACCGAGCGACACCGACTGACCCGGCCTCGCTCTCCGTCGTGCGCTCCTGCGCCGAAACTATCGCCAGCGCGGTCGAGACCGTCCGGCGGCTGGTTGACGAGTTCTCCACGCTGGCTCGCTTCCCTGTCGCTCGCCCGCAACCGAGCGATATTAACGAGATCATTGAGAGCGCGCTGTCGATGTTCAACGGCCGTCTGGATGGCATCAGCCTGCACAAAGCGCTGGCCGCGGATCTGCCTCGCGTGATGGCCGATGGCGACGCCATCAAGCGTGCCGTCGCGAATCTAGTCGACAACGCCGCCGAGTCGCTGCAGGATTCCATGGTGCGGGAAATCGAGATTTCTACCGTCCTGGTCGGCAGCCGTGACGCGGTCGAGATTACGGTCGCCGACACCGGCCACGGCGTGACCCGCGAACTCAAGGAAAAATTGTTCCTGCCGTATTTCTCCACCAAGAAACGCGGGACCGGCCTGGGGTTGGCCATTGTGAGCCGCGTGGTCGAAGACCATCGCGGTTCCATCCGCGTCGAAGAGAATCATCCCGTGGGCACGCGGTTTATCGTTGAGCTACCCGTGGTCCCTGAACCCACCCCCACGCCAGCAGTCGTTCAACATGCATAACATCGCGCACAAGATTCTCGTGGTCGACGATGAAGCTGGAATCCGAGAATCGCTCGCCGGAGTTCTCGCCGACGAGGGCTACTCCGCCTCTTCCGTGGAAAGTGGCGAAGCCTGCCTCGATCTTCTGCGGAAATCCGCGTTCGATGTAATTCTGCTCGATATCTGGATGGCTGGGATTGACGGCCTGGAAACGCTGGCCCGCATTCGCGAACTCGACAATCCGCCTGAAGTGATCATGATCTCGGGCCACGGAACCATCGAGACCGCGGTGCGCGCCACCAAGCTGGGGGCGTACGACTTCCTGGAGAAACCGCTCTCGCTCGATAAGACTCTCATTCTGGTAAAGAATGCGATCGAATCGAAAAAACTTCGCCGCGAAAATGTTGACTTGAAGAAGCAACTCGTCGCCAAGAGCGTAATCGTCGGCGACAGTATTCCGATGAAAGCTCTGCGCCAGCAGATCGGCCTCATGGCCCCCACCAACGGCCGCGTTCTGATCTACGGGGAGTCCGGCGCGGGCAAGGAACTCGTCGCCCACGCCATCCACTCCCAAAGCCTGCGCAAGGACGAGACTTTCGTCGAGGTCAACTGCGCCGCCATCCCCGAAGATTTAATTGAGAGCGAATTGTTCGGCCATTACAAAGGGTCGTTCGCCGGCGCAGCCGCCGACAAGGAAGGCAAGTTTCAAAAAGCGCACGGTGGCACGCTTTTTTTAGATGAAGTCGGCGACATGAGCCTGAAGACGCAGTCGAAAGTTCTGCGAACTCTCGAAGAACAGCGCTTCAGTCCGGTGGGAAGCAACGAGACCATCACGGTCGACGTGCGCGTAATCGCTTCGACCAACAAGGATCTGGAAGAGGAAATTTCACGAGGCAATTTTCGCGAAGATCTTTTCTACCGGCTCAACGTGATTCCATTCTTTGTTCCGCCGCTGCGCGAACGCAAAGAAGACATTCCACTCTTCGCTCGCCATTTTCTAAAAGAACTCGCCGCGACCTACGGCCGCCGCCCCCGCGAAATCACCGACGACGCCATCGACATCCTCATGCGCTACTCCTGGCCGGGCAACGTGCGCGAACTGCGCAACGTGATCGAGCGCATCGTCATCATGAATCCCACCACCACGCGCTTCGACAGCAAACATCTGCCCCCGCTGGTCTACCGCGACGGCAGCCGCCGCGCCCCCAAGAGCGAATTCTCCACCCTGCACCAGGCCCGCGACGCCTACGAGCGCGACTACATCCTAAAAACCCTCGACCAGAATCACGGCAACGTAACCCGCACCGCCGAAGTCCTCGGCCTGGAGCGCAGCCATCTTTATAGGAAGATGAAGGCGCTGGGCATCGCGGCCAAGGAATAGTGGGCTCGACTTGGACTACGGGACGACTCCGTACACCGCGCCCTGAGTGTCAGTCCCGCCTGAGTTAGTGACACCAAAAAGCACGCCGTTCTTGGCGAAAATGAGGCCGCCAGACGGTTCTTCAGCATCGTTTGCATATGCGTTAAAGCTATGTAGGATCCTCTCTGTCCACGAACCGCCTTCGGCGGAGGGCGGCGACAGCTCAAAAACCGTGCCACAACCTGAAAAACCTGGCTGACAGTCGTTCCCTCCACCGTATAGGGTAGTGCCATATAGATTCCCGGCCTTGTCGAAAACCACATTCCCGAGGGCGTCGGCAGCAATACCGTCGCTCCCGCCAGTGAAACTGTGCAGGATATTCAGGGTCCAACTCCCGCCCGCAGTCGGCGGCACTAACTCGAAAACATCGCCCAACGAGTACTGGCCAGCAAACCCGATACCGTAAAGGCGTCCATTGTGAAACGTGAGACTACCTTCGGTGCCACCGGCTGTGAAGCCGATGTTGTCGAGCACTCTGTAGGTCCACGCATCGCCCTCTGAGGTAGGGGGAATAAGCCGGTAGATCGCGCCGCTTGCCGTCATGCCGTATAAGCTGCCTTTACCGTCGAATATCGGCGTGCCTTCCGGGGCGCTGGCTGGTGCGCCTCCGAAATAGTGAACCACATTTTCCGTCCAGGCTGCGCCTGGAGTAGCTGGGGGCATAAGCTCGTACACCACGCCGCAACCTGGATCGCATTCAGGGTGCGTTTCATTGCCGCCCAAACGGGTCACGCCATAGAGATTGCCAGACTGGTCGAAGATCACTCCCGCCATGCCCGGAGTTGCGCCGTCGCCAGGCCCACCTTGAAAGGAATGAAGAACGGTTTCGGTCCATGGGCCTACCGCAGCCGGAGGCGACACTTCAAAAACCACGCCGAGACCGGAAGTTCCTCCGCCGTTCGTAGTGCCGTAGAGGTTGCCCGCCGCGTCAATCGTGAGCGCGCCCTCTGGGCTACCGCCATCGGTTCCCCCGGTAAAGCTGTAAAGCACAGTTTGAATCCATTGCTTCTTGGGGGGCACAGGCCGTGCCAGTTCGTACACGACGCCGAAGTTAAAAGCTCCGCCGCACGAAGCTGTTCCGTACATGTTGCCTGCACTGTCGGCGGCCAAATTTCCTTGGGGCGAACAACCATGAGGCGGCACCGACTTGCCGCTGGGGAAAGAGTAAGCCAGAAATTCGCTCTGACCTATTGCCAGCCCGGAAACAGCGAACAGCATTGCGAAGAAGACCGCGCCCAATCGAGCGACGACGAAGAAGGACCCTTTGTTTATCATGGGAAAAATCTCCTGAACTTCTCGTGGCCTGGCGACTCCGGGGGTGGGCGCCCAGTAAGCCTTTGCGGCTGAACGGAAATCAGTGTACGCCCCATGCGCGTCGTCTACCAATAGAAATCGAACCCGCCTTTTGACGGAACGGGATTCTTGCGGGGAGGATTTCAGCGACCCACCCTTTCGCAAAGAACGCGAAAGGATGGGGCACCCTCGGCATCGGTCGTGATAGGAAGGCTGGATCCTCGGCAATGTTTCTTACTGATTCAGCGGCAGCAGCGCTTCGCAAGCCGCTTCGCTGGCGATCCCTGCGCCCGTTGGCTGCACCCGAATCACGGCGTCTTCGAACGAGCAGAAGCTGCGGATGCCGGTTTGATTCAGCGTCATGGGGACGGCCGTTGCATAGTATTGCGTGAGCGGAGGACCGCCAGCGCCGACTGCGGCGAAGGTGTATCCACTCTTGCTGCCGGCCGCCAGCACGCTGTCGATGAGGCACGCAGTGGTCGAACTGGGCGTACAGGGCGCGACCCCGCCGAGAGCCGAGAGTGTGGCTGGATAGCCTATCGCCGGGTACGCGGAGTTGTAGGTGATCTCGCCGGTATTAATGGTGCGGATCGAAGCTACCGCCGACGACTCGTTCGCCGCCATGCGGGCGCGCAGCAGGTTAGGAATGGCGATGGCCGCGATGATGAGAATGATGGCGACCACAATCAGCAGTTCGATCAGCGAGAAACCTTTTTGTGCTTTGCTTTTGGAATTCATGGGAAATTGGCCTCGATTATCTTGCCTCAACTACGTTCGGCCTGAGTCTTGTCATTCTGAGCAAAGCGAAGAACCTATGGAGTTTGCCGGCGTAAAAAGTGCACAGATCCTTCGCTTCGCTCAGGATGACAAAGGCGAACTTGTAGCTTCTAACCTAACTTGCGACTCAACTTCCGGGGGACGGAAGCTCAGCGCTTACCGTTGGGGGGCTGACCATTCAAGCGCTTGACCATGTGAATCTCGGTGCCGTTCTTGTGGAACTTCACTTCGTCCATCAACTGGTTAATCAGAAAAATTCCACGGCCGTGATTGGAAAAGAGATTCTCGCCCACAGTGCAAGCGGGAATCGCTTTCGGATCAAAACCAGGTCCGGGATCGCGCACAATAATCAGTATGCCGGCCTGATCGTCGCAGGCCACCACGCACTCCACAATCTTGCTGGGATCTTCCTTGGCACCGTGAACCACGGCGTTGGCCAAGGCTTCCTGCAGCGAGAGTTCGATGGCGTCTTCCTTGCCATCGGCGCATTTCATCTGGCGAACAGCTTCCATGACTTGCTCGACCACCGGGTCCACGGACTTGCGGTCGGCGGCCAAAGTGACCCGCACGCGCAACTTCAGTTTTTCGGGATCGAAGTCGTACTCCGGGAAGTGTTCCTCGGGAGCCCCAGATTCCATGGTGAGTGGTTTATCCTTGTCCGCCAACTCGGTCCGCCAACTCGGTCCGCCAACTCGGTCCGCCTAAGCTCGGTCCGCCTTGAGTTCGGCCTGCTGCGATTCTAGCCGCAAGCGCTGAATCCGGCAATGGCGGGCGGCATGGGAGCCCCTGGGATGAAGCGGCGCAAGGTCAATCCTCTTTACTGGCGGGTCCGCCGTTGGCAATGCTCGCCGCCGGCACGCCTTGATCTTGCATCCGATGCTCTAGCTGCCGCCGCCAGTCCAGTTCCTCCACGAAGCGACGTGAATCGCGCCATCCCGGCTCTGCCTTTACGTAGAGTTCGAGGAAAACTTTCGTCCCCACCATGCGCTCAATCTGCAACCGGGCCGATGTGCCGATCTTCTTCAGCATCAGGCCGCCTTTGCCGACCAGAATTCCCTTCTGTCCCGGACGCTCGCAATAGATGGTCGCGGCGACGCGCGTGAGCTTCGCACCTTCTTCAAAGTTGTCGACGATCACGGTTGTAGCGTAGGGAATCTCGTCGCTGGTATTGAGCAGCACTTGTTCGCGGATGATTTCCGCGGCCATGAAGCGCGCAGGCTGATCGGTCACTTGGTCTTCGGGGAAGTATGCCGGACCCGCGGGAAGGGCCGCGATCACGTCCTGCAACAGTGCCTCAAGTCCGTTGCGCTTGAGCGCCGAAATCGGAATCACTTCGCTGAAGTTGTAGAGCTTGCGGTATTGCTCGATCAGCGGCAGCAGCTTCGATTTCTCCCGGATCAGGTCGACCTTATTCAGGATAAGAAATGCTTTGGTCTTCGGCCGTTTCAGCAGATCGAGCGCAAACTGGTCGCGGGGATCGAACTTGCGGGTCACGTCCATGATCACCAGCACAAGGTCGCAACCCTCGAGCGCCTCGCGGACTTCGACCATCATTTTTCGGCCAAGGGATGAATCGGGCCTGTGCACGCCCGGCGTGTCAATCAATACGATCTGTCCGCCGCCTTTGCCGTTGCGCTTCGGAACGTGAACCACGCCCTGAATTCGGTTGCGGGTCGTCTGCGGCTTGGGCGAGATGATCGCCAGTTTTTCGCCCACGAGCGCATTGAGCAGCGTGGACTTGCCTGCGTTGGGCCGACCGAGAATGCATACGAAACCAGAGCGGAAGGGCATGGGAAGAAAGCTTCTAGCTCCTAGCGACTAGCTAATCCTCTTACTACATTCATCTTAGGCTACAAGGTAAGCAGTCTTGCCAACTAAGAATGGAATTCTTTTGTCGACGAGTTCGGCTAGGGGCTAGAAGCTGTCTTAGATCAATTTCAACTGCTGCGGCTGGACCGCCGTTACACGGACGCGTTCCACTTTGCGATCGGTCGACTCCAGCACTTCAAAGCGTAGCCCGTCTTCCTCGACGGTTTCGCCCTTACGCGGAATACGCCCCGCGAGTTCGCTGACCAGGCCGGCGATGGTGGCCGACTCTTTTCCCTCGGGCTTCGTGCCAAAGAGTTCGTCGAGGCGATCGACATCCATGCCGCCAGAAACTACGAAGGAGCGCTCGCTCTCGCGCACAATCTCCGGCTTGTCGCGATCATCACGAATCTCGCCGACGATTTCTTCCACCAGATCTTCGATCGTGACCAATCCTGCGACCCCGCCGTATTCGTCGACCACAATCGCCATGCGGATATTTTGCCTCTGCATCTCGCGCAGCAGGTCGCTGCCCAGCTTGCTCTCGGGGACGAAATAAACATCGCGCCGCATCAGCGAA
>Ga0302326_10028000_pt1 | contig 11352 bp, 9 predicted proteins | sample Palsa_T0_3_FD_202264 | JGI IMG/M metagenome (GOLD analysis project Ga0302326, IMG submission 202264) | Peat permafrost microbial communities from Stordalen Mire near Abisko, Sweden - Palsa_T0_3 | ecosystem: Environmental > Terrestrial > Soil > Palsa > Peat permafrost | place: Sweden: Abisko...
GGGCTAATAACGGAAGAGTAAATAGTCCTAAGTCAGAGACTAGAGGTCGAGGGTCGGAAGGACTCAAGGATCGGATTGCACCGCCCACCGGTTTTCCAGAGCCTGCGAACTCCTCTACGCGATGTAGAATTAAAGGTCGCAAATATCCGCTAAACATCCAATAGCCTGTCCCCGGAAAGGATCTCTATGGCAACCATGGAAGCCCCGCCGCGTATCCAAGTCCGCCTTCATCAAGGTGCGTTCAAGAATGAGCCCTTCGTCGATTTCACTAAAGAGGACAATGTGCGCAAAATGCGCACCGCGATCGATAAAGTGCGCGGCCAGCTGGGCCGCGAGTATGACCTGATCATCGGCGGCAAGCGCAGCAAGACCTCTGACAAGATCCGTTCCATCAATCCCGCCAAGCCTTCGGAAGTAGTCGGCGTTCACCAGAAAGCCGGCAAGGAGCACGTCGAGCCCGCCGTGCAAGCCGCATTGAAGGCCTTTACCCACTGGAGCCGCACCTCCGTCGAAGAGCGCGCCTCGCTCTTATTCCGCGTCGCGGATGTGATGCGCGAGCGCAAGCTCGAATACATGGCCTGGCTCGTGTTTGAAGTCTCGAAGAACTGGCCCGAAGCCGATGCCGACATTTCCGAGACCATTGACTTCTGCGAGTTCTACGCGCGTGAGGCTCTGCGCTTCTCAAAGGCCGAAACGCCCGTGCAGCTTCCGGGCGAACGCGACACCTTGACCTACATTCCGCTCGGCGTCGGCGCCGTGATTCCGCCGTGGAACTTCGCCTGCGCCATCATGGCTGGGATGACGGTCGCTTCGATTGTCAGCGGCAACACCGTGGTTCTGAAGCCGTCGAGCGATTCGCCGACCATCGCCGCCAAGTTCGTGGAGTTGCTCGAAGAGTGCGGCATGCCGGAAGGTGTGGTCAACTTCTGTCCTGGCGGAGGCGCCAGCTTCGGCGACGCACTGGTGGCGCATTCCAAAATTCGTTACATCGCTTTTACCGGATCGCGCGAAGTCGGATTGCACATCAACCAGACAGCGGCGAATCAGCAGCCGGGCCAGCTGTGGATCAAACGCACCGTCCTCGAAATGGGCGGCAAGGACGCCATCATCGTCGATGCCGACGCGGATATCGATGACGCAGTAGAAGGCGTGGCCCAGGCCGCATTCGGCTTCCAGGGACAGAAGTGTTCCGCCTGCTCGCGCGCCATTGTCGACGATCGCGTTTACGACAAGTTCCTGGAGAAACTGAAATCCCGCGTCGAGCGCATCACCATCGGCGACCCCACCATGAACCCCAACATGGCTGCCGTCATTAACGAAGGTTCGATGAACGATATTCTGCGCTACATCGAGATCGGCAGAAAAGATGGACGCCTGATCACCGGCGGCGCGCGCGACACCAAGGCCGGGGAAGGCTATTTCATTCAACCCACCGTGATTGCCGACATCCAGGCGAAGTCAACCCTCGAGCAGGAAGAAATTTTTGGTCCGGTGCTGGTGGTGCTCAAGTCGCGCAACTTCGACCACGCTCTTGAAATCGCCAACGACACGGAGTTCGGCCTCACCGGCGCTGTCTACTCCAGTTCGCGGGAGAAACTCGATCGCGCGGTGCGCGAGTTCCACGTTGGCAACCTCTACTTGAACCGCAAGTGCACGGGAGCGATGGTAGGCGCGCACCCCTTCGGCGGCTTCAACATGTCCGGCACCGATTCGAAGTCCGGCGGCCCCGATTACCTCTACCTGTTCACCCAAGCCAAGTCGGTTGGCGAGAAGATTGTGTAGAGACGGGGCTTGCCCCGTCTCCGCGGTAATTTTTTAAAAGGCCAGAGGCAATCGTAGCCTCTGGCTTTTCGTTTCTGTGCGAGTGATCGTCACCCGCACTCACGGTTGCAGCAACCGCGCTGCCAGCTCCGCCTCAGTTCCTCCGTTCAGCTTTCTGACACCGTCTTTCGCTTGCGCCATCTGGCTCGCGGAGAGTTGCGACCCGATCGATTGCAACAAGTCGTGGCCTCGCTCGTCGCCCGCGAGCGAGGCAGCCGAAATCCAGGTGTAAGCGGTCACCAGGTCCCTCTTAGTGCCGCGCCCCGTGGAATACATGTATCCGAGCTTGATACGCGCGCCAGTCTGTCCCTGCGTTGCGGCTTGCTGGAAGAGTCGGAACGCGGTTGCGTCGTCCTGAGTGACACCTTCTCCGCGCAGATAGAGGTCGGCCAGATTGTTCTGGGCGAACGCGTTGCCGTTGTCGGCTGCTTTGCGATACCACCGAGCCGCCGCTTGCAGGTCTTTGGCGACGCCGATGCCGTTGTCATACATGTAGCCAAGATTGGTTTGCGCGCTGGCGTCCCCAGCTTCCGCTCCTAGATGAAAATAGCGGAGCGCTTCGGCGTCGTCCTGGCGCACACCCTGACCCTGCTGATACAGGATTCCCAAGTTGTAGTAGGCGCGAGCGTACCGTTGGCTAGCCGCTTCGAGGAGCCAGCGCAAAGCAGTACCGTAATTAGCAGGTGTTCCCCATCCATTCATATACATGACGGCTAGGTTCACCTGCGCCGGAGCGTAGCCCTTGCGCGCGGCCTGCTCGAACCATGCGAGCGCCTGAGTCGGATCGTAACCGGGTCCAACGGCCAGCATAGAGACCATCCCCATCTGATTCTGCTCGAACACACGCCCCTGTTGGGCGAGCCGGCGCACCGCCTTCGGGTCACAGACCTGGACAGACCCAACCGGCTGCCTGGTGACGATTGCTATGCTGCATTGGTCTAATGTCTGGCCGGGCGCGGTCTGGCCAGCCGCCCCGTTTGCGGCAAGAGCCGGAATGCAGGCCGCTAACAGTGAAATACTGACAACGCTGAGCCAGCCTAGGACTTTGTTTCTGGGTTCGGTGGACGGTACGTTTTTGGGTGTGAGTCTTGTCGTGAATCTTGTCGTGAAACCGGTTGCAGACTTTGCCATAAAGGACCTCCGCCCCGGTAATTTTTTTGTGGAACCGGGTGCCTGGAGCAAAACTGCCTTCGAACCGCGGATACCACAATGCAACCGGTCTCTTTTCTATGCACTTCGAAGGTCATCCATTAAAATGCTCATTCAAAGCGGTTTTGCGGAACCTCGGCGCGGACTGCACGTATCATCTGGTAGGAGTGTTGGCCTCAAATAATGGAAATTAACAGCTCACAGCGACTGCGATTTGGTGCCTATGAGGCCGATCTGCATACCCATGAGCTGTGGAAACACGGAACCAGAATTAAGCTGATTGGGCAGCCGTTCGAAATCCTGGCAGTGCTGGTGAAGCGCCCGGGTCAGCTCGTGACCCGCGATGAACTTCGGGCCCAGCTGTGGCCAGGAGACACCTTCGTGGATTTTAATCACGGGCTGAACGCGGCGGTGAACAAGCTGCGAGACGCCTTGTGCGACTCCGCCGATGACCCCAGATATATCGAGACGCTGCCCCGACGCGGGTATCGATTCATTGCCGAGGTGGAGAAAGCGATCGCTTCTCGTGGCGACGAATTCGCGAAGGCGCCGATTCGAGCTCTGTCAGAGTCAGAGGTGCAGGCACAGGTAGTACCGGACCCAACCGTGTTGCCAGTTCGTGGTGCGGCCGACGTGGCTGAGGCGGAGTCAGTTCCAGTCCTTTTCTCAGCCCAAACGCAATCATCGCGGAGGAGTTTCCCGTGGCCTCGGTACGCAGTTCTTGGGGTTGCACTGATCCTGGGACTCTGGAGCCTCTGGAGCCTCGTGGGGTCGCGGGTGGTGGGGCATTTGCACGGAGCGATCAAAGCGGCAGAAGGACCAGGGCCTTCTACACTTACTCCTCTTACGTCCTTGTCTGACCGCACCGGCAATCCGGCGTTTTCGCCAGATGGCAGACAAGTCGCCTTTCGCCGGGAAAGCTTCGTGCCGGGAAACTCTGGAATCTGGGTCAAGCAAGTAGGCGAGGAGGGACTTCTTCAACTGACGAACGGTGACACCGACTGTTGCCCGGTGTGGTCTCCGGATGGGCATTCCGTCGCGTTTTCTCGCCTGTCAGACAAGCAGCGGACTATTTATGAAGTGCCTGTAAACGGCGGCGCTGCACAAGTCTTGTCGGTCGCCGGGATGGTTTCCGGGCATGCGGAAATTGATTGGTCGCCGGACGGCGACAAAATCGCGTTTGCGGCGAAAGGTGCACAAAATCCTTCGGCCATCTTTCTGTTATCGCTTGATAGCCGCACGGTTCGGCAAATTACAGAGCCTCAAGTGAAGGACGAAGACTGGGGTCCGGCATTCTCGCCCGATGGAAGCCGAATCGCTTTTGTACGATCGAGCAACATCATGGTGATGCCGGCGGAGGGCGGGGAACTGCAACGCCTGACTCCCGAATCCGTGAGCGTGCTGGGTTCACCGGCATGGGCGCCCGACGGTCAATCGATTGTATTTGCCTCGATCATCTTTGCCTCCGGGCATCAGGATCGAGTCGGGTTGTGGAGGATTCCCGCGTCTGGCGGTTCGCCGTCTCCGATTCGAGAGGGGGGACAACTCGTTTGGAATCCGGCCATCGCAAAGCGTGGATTCAGGCTGGCGTGCGAGATGTCGAGCAACGCGCGCAGCATCGACCAGATGGATTTGTATCCGGCGGAGCAGAAGGCTCGCACGCTGGTGACATCCGTAAGTGGAGAGAACGGTGGCCTTCAGCTTTCTCCGGATGGCAAGAGAATGGCGTTTGAGTCAGATCGTACGGGTGGTTTGGACATTTGGACGAGTGATCGCAACGGGCAAAACCCTATTCAGTTGACAGCAACAGGCACGGCCGGTGCTCCGCGCTGGTCGCCCGACGGAAAAGAAATCGTGTTCGATGTTGGCCTGGGACGCGACTGGAGAGAACCTCGAGCAGTCTTTCTTATCAATGCCGATGGGGGAGCGCCGAGGCCTCTTCTACAGGACGCTTTCAGTAACCCGGTGCCCCGTTGGTCGCGCGACGGCAAGTGGATCTACTTTGCTTCGAATCGAACGGGCGACTGGCAGATTTGGAAAATTCAGAAATCGGGTGGCTCCCCGGTGCAAGTGACGCGACAGGGTGGATTTGCCGCCGAAGAATCGCCTGATGGCGACTACCTCTACTACGCCAAGCACAATTACGAATCGCCTGAGATCTGGCGAATGCCCGTGGCCGGCGGGTACGAGACGCCGGTATATCCGGGCATTCGCCCTTTAGATTGGGCGGCGTGGACGGTGCTGGAGAACGGAATTCTTTTTGTAGGGTCGGGAGCAAACGGCGTTCCGACGGTGAGCCTGTACGATTTCGCAGCTCAAGGTGTGAAGCATCTTGCTGTTCTGGACAAACCCCCTTTCTGGCTGACCGCGACTCCCGACGGCAAGTCGGTGATTTTCGATCTGCCGGGCCAGGAAGAGAGTCACGTGATGCTGCTGGAAAACTTTCGCTGACTTCTGCAATTGACTTCTGCAATTAAAAAGGCCGCCCGCAGGCGGCCCTTTTTGATCCATATAAAGCAGTCTTAGTTGCTGGCGCCCGCGCTCTGTGACGATTGCGGGACCGCTGCGGCTGCCGTGGCGGCCGCGGCCTCGTTCAAGATTCGGTGATGGATGGTGAACAGGGCCAGTTCCAGCCGGTCCGACACGCCGATCTTGTCATAAACGTTGCGCAGGTAGTTCTTGATCACCTGCTCGGTTGTACCCAACTGCGTGGCGATTTCCTTATTCTTGTAGCCTTGGACGATTAGCGCCACGATGCGCAGTTCCTTGGCCGTCAAGCGGTCACGGACGCGCAGCCCGACCATATCGTTCTCGGTCAACTCGCTCGGCACCGCCATGTCCTGCACCCAGTTTTCCCCACGGGCAATCTTACGGACGCAATCCACCAGCGCCGGACTGGTGACATTGCGATAGACGACACCATGGGCTCCGGCCGCCATGTAGCGCTGCGCGCTCTCGCCCGTATCAGCGAGCACGACGACGCGCGTCTTGTTCTTGTTGGCAGCGGAAAGCACTGAGGTGAAGTCGGAGTGGAAGCCTCCGGCAATGATGAGCACGGCGGCGCGAAATTTGTCGAGCGCCATGAACATCTGCTCGGCGGTCTGCGCCTGCGCCACAATGCGCATTTCGTCTTCTACGGCCAGCACCTTGGCGATGCCGGCGCGGAATATCGCCTGATTGTCGGCTAATATAAGTTTCAACATGGATCCCGCTCCCGGTTAACTGTTGCGAACGAATTCGTAAGAATCGATTACACAAGCGACGCCCCGGTGATCCCCGGATTCGGCGCTGGCATTGGGCTCATCGGTCCGCACCACGCGGCCGCGGCACTGAATCACAACATCGTCCTTGCCGCCCGTTACCTCCGGCGGCAGGGTGATCTCAAATTCTACTGGCGAGCCAACCTCGAGCGAAGCATCGGCGCGGATGTACACGCCGGCCGCGCTCAGATTGCCGGTCATGCCGCTGGCGTCATCCGCGGTATCTTCCCTGTGAATCTTGATCGGCAAATGCAGCGGAAATCTTTTTCCGGTACGCGCTTCGCTCACGACTCCTCCTGTGCTCTCGCTCTGCATTTCACTCCACAGCCAGAGGACCACGAGCCCTCCAGCCCAAGTTATTTACGAGCAGCTATAACCGCGTTATATCATGGAAAATCACGCAAAAGAAGCTCCGATTACCTTCGTAATGCCAGTAGGAACTAGGTACCTCCTCCGGTTCAGCCGGTCGATTCCGCCCGATTGCACTCAGAAACGCGCATATTTGCCGGAGTTCCCGCCCTGAAACCACACCGAAAAGCTCGTAGCTCACGGCTGTTTTGTGTCTGGGATTCGTTCTAGCGATGCCGTGTTTTTTTCGCCACGGAACGCCTTGTTGGATCCGGCGCGATAATTGCATGCGCCGCGCCTGCCCGTTTAACTCTTAACCTCTACCAGTAAATCAAAGCGATAACGCGCTGTGCTCCCGGCGGAGAATACTGTCATGCCTTCGTGCCATTGCTTCCAAAAATAACCCGCGCTCGCAGCGTGTAACCAAGATTGCCATCGACAGACAGGCACGAGAGAGCGAAAACAAATGCATGAGCAGAGCTTGGCTGCTGTTTTGCCTGCTGCTGGCGGGTTGCGCGGCGAAGAAGCAGCCGGTTGCTGCGACCACGCCTCCGCTACGGAGCCAGCTACCGCCAGCCACTGCGGAAATCATCAAACACTGTGTCATCGTCGAGCAGGAAAATGCCAACACGGTAACCTGCCGTTGTCTGGCCGTGACCACCGTGATCGATTCAAAAACGGGACACACCACGCTACTTTGCAAGAAAATGAAAGAAGAACAACAATAACGCGGGCACTGACCGCTGCCGTAGTATGTCCATCACATAATCATGATGGCCTAGAAAACTGGTTCAGGACACTCCATGGCATTCTTACTGTTGGGGCTTGCTGCCGTTGCTTGGGCTGGTCATAGTTTGATTACGGGAAAGGGTTATTACAAAGGTTGTCCTCCTGGCGGCTTTGACCGCACCACCGATCCCTTCAATTATTGGGCTCCGACGATCATCATTCTCATTCTTGGCGTCTCTTTAATTCTGATCTTTCTGGGCATGATTCCACTGCCGCTGCGGTCTCGCGGGTGAGTCGGCAGAATCAAAGCACTTTGTGGGACCGGATCTTTGATTATGGCGCGTTCCACCCCTCGTCCTGTGTTTCTTCCTGGGGATCAACCGCTAGCCACCGATCACGGCGCCGGGTTTTCGGGGGGAACTTGTATGACCAGATTGTGGCGGCGAACCACCCGCCGCCGCTGCGATTCCAGTAGCGGCGCCGACGCGGCAAGCGCACACAGGACGTAAAACAGAGCGGCGTTTGCCGGGATCTGAAGGTTGAAATCAAGAAGGCTGTGTACCAGGATTCCGATACAGCCCAGCAGCGCGGCCACCGTCATTGTGCCGCTGGCGTTTTCCGTCCAATTCTTAAGCTTGCGCGCGGCCCGGCGGAACACCAGCACTAAGAACCAAACCGCGATGGAGAATCCGGCCACGCCCGTCTCGACCAGCAGCTGCAGATAATCGTTGTGCGCCTGGTTCACGAAGAAGGTGGTATAGAAACTGCGAAACTCCGGATACACGATGGGAAAAGTGCCCAAACCCCAACCGAGCAACGGCCTCCGGATCAGCATGCGCAGGCAGTCGCGGTCGATGCTCACGCGAACTCCCCCGCTGATTTCTTCACGGGCTTCGGAATGAATGCTGGCCAGGCGGCGAGTGAGTTCATTACCCCCCATCCAGACCAGAAAAACGATCACCACCGCCAGAAATCCGCCCAGCATCAGAGGCTGTTTCCAGCCGCTATCGCGTTTTCGAATCAGCAGCACGCCCAGCACTATCATCTGGGCGACGAACGCCACCATGCCGCCTCGCGAACCGGAAAGAAAAATGCTTGCTGCCATCAGTGCGGCGATGCCCGCCACTGCAATCTTTCGGTTCCCGTCCGTCATGCGAGTCGCGGCCAATACCAGCGGAAAGGGCGTGAGCATCTCCATCAGGCCGGCGTAATGATTGCGGTTGACATAGGGTCCATAGATCGAGCCGCCCTGCTCGAGGGCGCGGATCCAGTAAAGCTTTCCGTTCGGTGCCAAACCCTGCAGCACCGCAAACGAAGCCACTACCGCCCCGTATGCTGTTGCCACCTTCGCCAGCAGCTCAAACTGGGAAGATCGACGCAGAGTTTGGGTCACGACAAATATCAGCATGCCGTAGGAGGCATAGAGCAGCAGGTGCGTATAGGTGACAACGCGGTAAGCCGTAGTTCCGGCGAGCCACTGCACCACGCCCAGCGCAAAAAAGGCCGCCATTGGGCGGTAGAGCACATGGTTGGAGATGGTGAGTTCGCGGTTCATCCACTGGCGGAAAGCCCAAACCGCGAGCAGCAACACGGCGCACACTTCCAGGGCAAAAATCGACCACGGTTCCACCGCTCCAAAGGCCAGCGGGCCCAGCAACAGCACGGTGGTGGCACCAGCCAGCAGAGCGGTGTTGGTAAGTCTCGGTTGCGAGACCTTAGCGACCGGCGCGGGTTCGGGCGGTGTTACCAGAGCGGAACTCACTTGTTGCCTTTGGAATTTCCAGGGGACTTATCCGGCAAGTCGTCGGAGGAATCATCGGGCGAAAGTTCGAAATCGTCGAGCCAAAGCTTGCCGCGAATTGGGGAACCGGCCGGGAAACGCTCAATCGACAGCAAAAGCAGGTTGGTGGACTTCGGGGTCGTCACTTTGGAATGAACTTCTTTCCAGAAGTCTGCATCGTTGAGCGGCTCGCTGGCAAACAGAGGTGCGCCCGTGTAGGCATCGCGCAGAACGATCTGGGGTCCGCCGGCTCCCTCAAAGTCCGCCGACTTGTAGTACGCGAAAAAGTCATAGGTAGTTGAGCTGTGCACCGGTATCAATTGTTGAATCCCGGCGTCGTTGATCCCCGGGCCCTCGAAAGTGAGAGAGAGCGAGCGATGGCCCTCGCGGAACGCACTTGGATCGAGCAATGGCCGGACTCCGTTTCGGTTGGAATAGGTCCAGTCGAAGCCTCCGTTCAGAATGTCGAGGCTGAAATCGCCATTTACGATCAGGTTGTCCTCCGTCGGCATGTAGGCCGAGAGACCCAAAGCGTCAGCGGTTTCCTCCCACGCAGACATGGCGGCCTCGGGACGACGCACCTCGAGAAGAAGATAACGCACGTAGTCGTAGAGATAGCGGTTCTCGAATTTCTGATGCAGCTGCGCGAGCCGGTCCCAGGTTTTGATGGAGCCATCAACTTCCTGCTTGCTCCTCAAAAGGTTGGAGAAGGCAATCAGAGTATCGGGACGAGCCGGCACCACGTCATGAAGCAGCGCATCCGCGTCCGGACGCACGCGCCAGCAGGCACGCAGGGCCGGATCGACCAGCGAAATGTCATTCTCGATGACGACGTGGAATTCGCGCAGCGCACGGTCGATTTCGCCGTCGATGAGAAAGAAATTTGCCGCTTCCCATGCCACATCCGGGGCCGTCGGCTCGGCCTGCAACGCGCGGTCAAGTGCCATTCGCTGGTCGGAGATGTCCCCGGTTACCTGATACGCGCCCGCCAGATCGAACCAGTAGCGGGCATCGTGCGGGTTCAGTTTGACGGCGCCTCGCAGGCTGTCGATGGCAGACTGCGGATCGCCGGCTACAAATTCAAAGTAGCGCCCCAGCCGATGGCGATAGTCTGCATTTCCCGGCGACAGGCGCACCGCCAACTCCAGCTTCGGCAATTCCTCCCGCGACGCGAAGACGCTGGCGGCGAACTCTTTGCCGATAAGAAAGAGATAAACGCAGGCAAGAAGAACCACGCTGGCAGCGAACTGCCAACGTCGGCGGGTTGTAAGTGGAATGCCCAAAATTCAGATCCTGGAGTTCGAAGACTGCGCTTAATCCGCACTTCAATCACGCGGCGTAACAAGTCACTTCAAACCGCCTTCGGTTGCTCGGCGTTTCCTACCGGTTCTTCCTGATAGTAGTGACTATATTTCCCCTGATACTCGTAATAGTAATAGTAATCAGGAGAGGTTAGATCGACCGCGTTTAGCAGCACGCCGGCGACGTGAGCGTTGACCTGCATCAGGATGTCGCGGGCGCGGCGCAACGCTTGTTTTGTGGTCTGGCCGGAACGAATCACCAGGATGGTGGCGTCAGCGCGGGGTGAAAGCACAACTGCGTCGGTGACGGAAAGTGTTGGCGGGGTGTCGATCACGATGTGGTCGAACTGTTGCCGCAATTCTGCGACCAAGTCCTTCATGTTGGCCGACGCCAGCAACTCGGCGGGATTTGGAGGCGGCGTACCCGCGGGCATAATGAACAGGTTGGCCAGAATGGGAGACGTGGTGATCGTTTGCTGCACAGTGGCGCTTCCGGTGAGCACGTTGCTCAGACCACTGCGCGGGCCCATGCCCAGGGTCTTGTGAACGCTGGGGCGGCGCAAGTCGGCATCGATGAGCAGAACCCGGACTCCCTTTTGCGCCAGCACGATCGCGGTGTTGATGCTGGTGGTGGTTTTGCCTTCCTGCGGCCGGGCGCTGGTCACCATGATGACTTTCGGGGGCGCCCCGAGATTCGACAGCAGAAGCGAAGTGCGCAGCGCACGATAGGATTCGGCCATCTGTGATTGCGGCCGAACCAGGGTTACGGTCTCCACCACTTCCTTCGAGGCAGTCAAAGCCAGTCGCTTGCCGGCCGGTCCATGGTTGCCTGACTTGGAGCCGAGCGGAATCATGCCGAGCGAGGGAAGAGCCGAGACGGCTTGTGCCTGCTCGGGGGTGCGCACGGTGTTGTCCATGTTCTCGAGCAGAAAGGCCAAGCCGACGCCGGAGATGACGCCCAGCA
>Ga0302326_10028003_pt1 | contig 11352 bp, 11 predicted proteins | sample Palsa_T0_3_FD_202264 | JGI IMG/M metagenome (GOLD analysis project Ga0302326, IMG submission 202264) | Peat permafrost microbial communities from Stordalen Mire near Abisko, Sweden - Palsa_T0_3 | ecosystem: Environmental > Terrestrial > Soil > Palsa > Peat permafrost | place: Sweden: Abisko...
TCTCTGCGCACACAGCGTATCCGCTCTGAAACGAGTGAGTTCATCGCGGGAAGGGGCAACCTGCCCTTCCTTGGGGGCTTACCTTCTCCATACCTCTCACATTTGGGGTATTGTCATGTGCTGGTTTTTGCGTCAACGTGGATTGCAGGGGCAATTCCGTTTCTGCCGACCGGGGAAAGATGACCATCCTACAGCGTCTCTTGTCAGTTGCGGCATTTGTATTCGCGGCAGGATCTTGCGCTGCGGGACAGACTCTGCCGCTCGATCCCAGCAGCCCGTCTCCTCAAGCGCCGGCTTCTGCAGAGCCATCTGCCGCGCCAGTCTCAAACGGTTTTACGCCGGAAAATGCTATGCCATCGCAACCTGAAGCTCTTCCTCGACCATGGTTCGATTTCGAGGAATCGGAGATCAAGTTCAGTCTGCAGAGCCTGATGAGCACTCTGCGCGACGGCACTCACGAAGGATGGGTTCTGGCAGTTTATCCCGACCCGAAGACCAAGCGGCCGCTAATCGGGGCCGGATTCAGCCTCGATCTGCCTTCCCGGGAACACCCGCAGCGCGATCCTCTCAACCCTCACCCATTTGTAGAGCCTTCTTCGGCCGAGCTTTGGCAGGCTGCCGGGCTGGAACCGGATCGATTGCAGCGAATCCTTGACCGGTACAACCGCGATTTCAAGGCCTGGACGGCGAAGCAGTACCGCAGAAAGATCCGAACCCGAACGCTGACGCCCGAAGTAACCGACGAAGAGGCCACGCATCTGCTGCGTATCTCCGCGATCCAGGCGATCTACAACGCAAAGGCCTATTGCCGCAGCTTCGATCGGATGACAGGGCCGCAACAGATGGCGCTGAGCCAACTGGTCTTCCAGATGGGCGTCAATCTTGAGGAATTCACGCAATTTCTCGGCACACTCAATGCTGCCGCGCCCGCTCCGGCATCGCCTCAGTCTGACCTCCTGATTGAGCCATCGGACGTTGAGCATTGGAAGACGGTGCAGAACACGTTGATCGACAGCCAGTGGGCCAGGCTTTACCGGGCCCGCGCTTCATCCGTCATTGCCATGTTCGATGCGGGGTACGCTGAAGATCCATCGAGAGCGCAAAGCCGGGTGGAAGCTACGCTTCGTCCAGTCGCAGTACATCGGCGCAATGGCCGGTCTCAGCCATCTCTCCGTGCCGCGTCCTACAGCAGAAGAGGGGCCAGAGCGCCTCACAAAGCGAATCCCCGCGCCCGGCACAAGCGGAAGCTCGGTTGAAGCTTGCAATTTCAGCTGCGGAAGCTACCCTGGATACGCCCCAGTAATGTAGCCCTCCAACGCTGGAGGAACTGTTCGCGCTTGAACCGGTTGGCTTCCGTGTCCCGTTCGCTGGCGTGGAGCGACTTTTTTCAGCCGCAGCCCGAGCTTTTTCACCCAGCGCCTCACCGAAGACCAGCTCGCCGCACTGCGAGGGATCGAGCAGGCCGACCAACTTGCCGGATCAACCCAGACGACGATAAACGTCTGCGGACGGGCCATGACGGAAACCAAACGCCGCGCGAACAGTCAAGTTGTGGAACTGGTTTTCGGCCCCAACTCGCAGGATTTGCCCGCGGATGCGGTCACTGCGACTGTCCAGTAAATTGCAGTCTGTTCCTATTGGGGGATAACGGGGACTTACCGAAAGCGGCCAATTATCGTAAGTTATTGATTTATTTGGTTGCGGGGGTAGGATTTGAACCTACGACCTTTGGGTTATGAGCCCAACGAGCTACCGGGCTGCTCCACCCCGCAACTTGATTGTAACAAGGCCTGGCGGCCAGGGTCAAACCTGGGACATCGACCCGATTCCGCCGCAAATAGAGCGTGCCTTCGTCGTTCAGGCTATACTTTTCTCAGTTTTCAACCGGATAATCTGCGGGGGTTATCAGTGCTGACAATCGGCTCGATTTTGGCCCGAAGTGCGTCTCGAAGATCATTTTCTCTCTGGATCGCGCTGGCCACTGCCACCGTCTTTCCATCCGCTCGTGCGGATGCCCAGCAGGGTCCTGAATTCGCCGTCCAGGGGTACGTTACCGCGGTGCAGTCCGCCAACCGTTTCGACGTCGATGGCAAGCATGTCGAGACATCTCCAGCAACCACCTGGCAAATCATGGATAAGACCGCATTAGTCAGCGGCGACTGGTTGCCGCAGGCAGCCGCACAGGTCGGAGCCTACCTGCGGGTCTCCGGTCCCACCAACCGGCACACGCACATCATCCACGCCGAAGAGATTTCTCTGCGAGACGATCGGGATAAAAAGCTTTCCGGCATTGGCGCGATCGACAAGGTTCTGGAAGCTGGGCCGCAACCCACCTTCCGCGCCGATGGCTATCTGATTCGTGTGACGCCCTCGACCAGCATTTCCTTCAATGAAGAGATCAAGTCCACAGCCGATATCCCCCCAGATACGTGGCTGCGTTACGAAGGAAAGCGGGACAGAACGGGCGTACTACTAGCTTCCAGGATCGCATTCTTGCACGCAAAGCCATCAAGTCATTCCTCCGCCGGTCCGGCTTCGCCTTCCCCGTCAGGACCGGCAAAAGGCGAAGACGAGGCTATCCATTACACGCCGATCAAGGATGCGGCGCTCCAGCAGCGCATTCAACGCATCGGTGTGAGCGTCGTTCCGGCGTATCAAAAGGAGTTACCCGACGACAGTCCATCAAAAATTCACTTCAGGTTTGTCGCTACCGACAACGAAAAATACCACTGGGAGAATTGCACATCCGATGGTCTCATTTTGATTCCCAAACTGGTCGTCGATCGCCTCACCCGCGATGATCAGCTTGCCGCCGTGCTGGCCGACGGAGTGGCCTTTAACCTCCAACACCAAGCTGCCCGAGTGTACAGCGAAGGCCACTTGCTCGAGGGCATTCAAGACTCCGGATATTTCTTCTTGCCCGTCGGTTTAGCCGCAGTAGTCGAGAGCCGAATGGTGGAACGTAGGATGCTCTACTCCATGGAAGAACAGCGTGGAAGGGTGGCTCTGGCTCTCATGAGCGACGCCGGATACGATCCATGGCAGAGCCCAGAAGCATGGAGGCTGCTGGCTCCGAAACACGTGCCAGTGGATGTCAACTCCCTGCAGTACCCCGAAAACAGCGGCTATCTGCTGAGCATCTTATCGCTGCAATATTCGAATGCCAGGTCGCCGTCAAACGCCGCCACACTGCAATAAGCAGCCTGCGCTTACCGGCTGTTTGCTTCTAATATTGCGGCCATGGCGCCCTGCGGCTCCGGCCTCACCCGAAAATCTGCATAAGCCTCGGCAAACGCCACCCGCCCATCGCGGCCCAGAACATACGTCGCAGGCAGCGGCAGCCGCCAGCTCGCCTCGCCATTCAGAAACGGCAGATTCACCAGGATCGACTTCAGATAACGCTGGTGATACTCCGGCACCGTGTAGACCAGCCCAAACTGCTCCGCCAGCCTCGCCCCCGGATCGTGCAACAGCGGAAACTGCAGCCCATGCTGCTGCACCGCAAAGTCCGACTGCCGCTGCGTCTCCGGCGAAATCGCCACCAGCAGCGCTCCCCGCTCGCGCAACCGCCCATAAAGATCGCGCCAGGCCTCAAGCTCCGTTACGCAATACGAACACCACCGCCCGCGAAAGAACTTCACCACCAGCGGCCCCACCGCCAGCAGATCCCGGCTCCGCACCAGCCGCCCCGTTGAGTCGCGCAACTCAAACTCCGGAGCCATCGCTCCCACCGGCAAAATCCGCTCCTCGATGCCAGCAGCAAACAACTCCTCAACCGCCCGCTCCCCCACAGCCAGCCGCTCCGCCTGCACCAGCTTGCGCGTATTAGCAGTAATCTCATCGAGCTGATCTTGCAGATTAACGGACATCGCTTTTCCTGAGGAAGTCATTGAAGTTGAACTGCCTTTCGCCGTGTTCGTGAATGAGGAGCAAGATTTTACCCTGAACTTCAGCCTTAAAGTCTCCGATCACTGTTTGGACAGAAGATCGAGCCCTCGGTTGTCTGCGCGGCAAGCTGTCGCTCTTATGGATCATCCCGTAAATAATCAGGGCTGCTCGGCGCGGACCTCGATTCGAATCAAGCGCCCATGCCTCCAACGTACTCGCGACCTGCTCGGCGGCGTGTTTTAGATTTGTATGCGACCCCTTAAGTTCAATCACTACGTCCACAACTCCCGGCAGGCAGAGAATGAAGTCCGCATGGTAAGCGCCATGCGCCCGGCTGTAACAGCCGTCGAAGTGAACTTTACGCACTTGAGCGCGTTTGGGATTTCTAAAGGTCGCTCGCACCCCTTCATCCTCAACATAGACAGTGGGTCCGTCACATACCTCAACGCATTCTTTTACCCAAACACAACCTGCTTGGCTAGGAGGCTTCGCTATGGTCATACTCAAGCCTTAGCAGTTTGTCGAACTCGTCGCCAATGGTATCGGAAACACCGTCCAGATATTCGCCGTCAATCAAACCCGACTTCGAGAGAATCGACTCAAGCACACCATCGTGAATGCTGTACGCCTTTAATTCGTCGTCCTTGATCCAGTACTGCGCCGGTACGATCTTTGCAACTTCCTCACGAAGTTCTGGATGATCGCGAACTACCTGCCCAGCCTCAATCAAGTTATTGAATGAAGAAAGCAAGTACGGACTGTGGGTAGTAATAACCCACGACGCATCAAGTATCGGTTCATTGGACATCCTTACAAAAATCCGAACAAGTTCATACTGCGATGCTGGGAAAATGCTAGCTTCTGGCTCTTCCACGAAGAAGAGGCGCCGATGCAGCGATTCCTTGAAATTAAGCGTTTCAGCTACGGCAGCCGAAAGAGCGACAAATTCACGTAAACAAGTGATAAGCGGAAGAAGCTCTTGCGTACCCGACGAAAGAATAGAAAGCGAGAGTTCGCGTCCATCGTTCGCCTGGAAGATTTCAGAATTCCCTCTGACAACAATCTCTCCTCGAAGAATTCGTCGACTTTCGGCATCAATCCACCGTGTCAGATTGTGCTTCAACCCAGAGGGCGGAACCTTGCCCGCGAAGTCCAACGCGAAATCCTGCGAAAATCGAAAAGTCAGTGGGTCAGTTCTGCTTGAGCTTAGGATGGCCATCTGAGGAGTGACAAAGAAGGCGCGCGTCGAGGGAACGTATGTGTAAATGTCATGATTCTTATCCGCGCTGAGGCGATCAAGCTCATCAAAAATTGCGGCGTAATAGATAGGATTTACAAGGCCTCCCGACGGTGCTATTTGACCTTGAACATTCCTTAAAACAGCCTCGTAGGACCCAATGATGTCACTGGAAAGCATGAAGCCGAATGACCCAACACCATCGTCGCGCGTAAACCCACCCACCCGTACGACGTAGTTACCATCTGTATATACCAGGAGCATTTCTCCGCGCAGGACACCTACATTAGGAAACCACTTAGAGAACTCGCTCTGGATTCTTCCTACTGCCGCAACAACAGGCTCAGCTAATTTCAGAGCTTCTGCAAGCTGTTCCCGAACAACCTTCTCGAAAAAATACGCCAACTTGCAAAGCAAACTCTTCCCGCTCGACTGAGGCCCGATAAGCACAGTGATCTTCCCGAACTCCAACTCGGCTTCCTTGATCACCGAGAAGTTCTTCACCGTCAGCTTCCGCATCGCCCCTCCTCCCGTTGAATCCGTCCAAGCAGCCAGCCTACCGCCCAAACTTCTGCTTCCCACCCATCATCCCAGCCATGCCCCCACGCATCATCTGCTTCGCCATGCCGCCCTTGCCAAACTGCTTGAACATCTTGCTCATCTGCGAGTACTGCCGCAGCAGCGCGTTCACATCCTGCACCTCTACGCCCGCGCCAGCCGCAATGCGTTTCCGCCGCGAGCCGTTGATGATATCCGCGTTCAGCCGCTCCTTCTTGGTCATCGAGTTGATGATCACCTCAAGCCGGTCGAACTGCCCTTGATCCACATTCTGCGAGGCCTGCTGCAACCCCGCAAAGGGCCCCACCGAAGGCAGCATCTTCAAGATCGACTGCATCGACCCCATCTTCTTGATCTGCTGCAACTGATCGCGAAAATCCTCCAGCGAAAACCCATCGCCCATCAGCGCTTTCTTGGCAAAGTCCTCGCTCTTCTTGCGGTCCAGCGCGCCCTCGGCCTTTTCCAGCAGCGTCATCATGTCGCCATGGCCCAGGATGCGCCCGGTGATGCGGTCCGGATGAAACGGCTCAAAGGCATCCGGCTTCTCGCCCATGCCGATAAACTTGATCGGCTGCCCGGTCACATGCCGAATCGACAGCGCCGCGCCGCCGCGCGCATCGCCATCCATCTTGGTCAGGACAACTCCAGTAAGACCGAGGCGCTTGTGAAAATCCTGCGCCGAATTCACCGCATCCTGCCCGGTCATGGCATCGGCCACAAACAAAATCTCCTGCGGGTCGAGAAGTTTTTTGAGCCGCTCCATCTCCTGCATCAGCTCTTCGTCGATGCCCAGCCGCCCGGCCGTATCCACGATCAGCGTGTCGCAGCCCATGATCACGGCCTCGCGGCGCGCTTCCTTGGCCAGCCGCTCCACCAGCGCCGTGCCAGGCGCTTCGCCCTTCAGATCGCCCTCGTAAATGCGCGTCTCGGTCGACTTGGCCACGACTTTCAGCTGCTCACGCGCCGCCGGCCGGTACACGTCCACCGAAACCAGCAGCGGCCGATGCCCGCCCTTCTTCAGCCACACCGCCAGCTTGCCGCTGGTGGTCGTCTTGCCCGAGCCCTGCAAGCCGGCCATCAAAATCACCGTAGGCGGCTTCGAGGCAAACTTGAACCGCGCCGTGTCCTTGCCCAGCAGCGCCACCAACTCGTCGTGAACGATCTTGATGACCTGCTCAGTCGGCGAAAGCGCCGTCAGCACCTCAGTCCCAATCGCCTTCTCGCGAATGTGCTCGATCAGGTCCTTCACGACGTTCAAATTCACATCGGCTTCCAGCAGCGCCACGCGAATCTCCCGCAGCGCCTCGCCAATATTCTCTTCGGTCAGCACGCCCTGCCCACGCAAGTGTTTAAAGGCGCGCTGCAGCTTCTCTGTCAAATTCTCAAACATGATTTTCCTGGTCCATTTTTCTGGTCGCCGTCTCAATTCAAGTGTATCGCGGGCGAACTCCGCGGAGCACACACGACTGATAGCATCGGAAAGCACCGCCGCTCCCAGCAGATTCGTCCAGGAGAATCCCGTGATCAAGGTCAGCGTCCTCTATCCCAACGGCCCGGACACCCGCTTCGACATGGCCTACTACCTCGAACATCACATACCGTTGGCCGATCGTCTCTTTGGCGCGCATCCCGGCTACCGGGGAGTCGTCGTCGAGCGCGGCCTCGCAGGCGCAATTCCCGGCGCGGATGCCCCATTCGTAGCCCTATGTCATTTTTCCTTTGATTCGCTCGGAGAGTTCATGGCCGCCTTCGAACCGCACACAGCGGAGCTGCAAGGCGACATCCCGAACTATTCGAACATTGCGCCGATAATCCAGATCAGCGAAGTCGTCATGCCCAGCTAGGAAGAGCGGCTAAGCCGAAGCCGGCGGCGGAACAGCCGTGCTGTGCGGCTCAGGCACAAGCCGGGACAGGATCGCGCCCCAGTAAGCCAGCCGTGGCTTGTAGAACGGCTCGTTGTGCGTCAGATTCGGCACCACCACCAGCTCCGAGTCAGCACCGCAGCACGCCGCAATCTCCGAGGCCATCCGCACTGGGAACAGCCCGTCCTTCTCGCCATGCACCACCAGCACCGGCACCGAGCAATCTCGTAGCGACTCCGCCGCATGCCAGATATCCGGCACCGCCGCGGCGAATCTCTTCGGAACCCCCAAACTGCAAGCCGCCGCCCGGAACGAAGTAAACGACGCGCACATCACCAGCCGGTTTGCCGGAACCCGGTTGACGATCGCCGCGGCAATCCCGCTTCCCAGCGAAAATCCCAAAATAGTGATCGGATGCCCGGGCGCCAGCGACTGCAAGAGCTCAAAAGCCGCAATCGTATCCTGTTCGCACTGCGCCGCGCTCACCCGTCCCGTGCTGCGCCCATATCCCGAGTAATCGAAGACCAGCGAGGCCACGCCGTTGGCAGCCAGCAGTCTCTGCACCGGAAACCACCGCTCCACCACCTCGCCAATGCCATGGCAAATCAGCACCACAGCCTCGGCAGGCCGCCCGGCAGGCGTCACAAAAAGAGTATCCACCACATTGCGGCCGCTTCGAATCTTCTGCCGGCTCACCGACGCATCGGCGCTGCTCTTCACCCCGCCAGGCCCAATTCTACCCAGCACGCGGTCCCGCACAATACAAAGGCGGCTGATGCTGCTGATGGCGATAGTGAACAGGCGTCGGTGCATGTCAGCGGAAACCCAAACCTCGCGGCCTGGGTTTAGATCTCCTTTAACACGATTGTAACGCAAATCCACCTCCACAAAACCCGCAAACAACCCGGCCAAGGCTCAACCTTGTGTTGGATAATGATCCGCGGTACCCAACACACAGGAGAGCCATGGTCTACCAGCCTAATCGCCGCAGCTTCCTCATTGCCAGTGGAATCACCGCCCTCGCCTCCACCCGCGTCCTCGGCGCCAACGACACCCTGCGCGTCGGCGTCATCGGAGCCGGAGGCCGCATGAGAACCCTGCTCGACTGCGCCGACAAATCCGGCCCCTGGCAGATCGTAGCCGTCGCCGACCCCTACAAGCCCCACCGCGACGAAGTCAAAGACCGCTCCGACGACCTCGCCTCCACCCACATCGACTATCGCGAAGTCCTCGACAAGAACATCGACGCCGTCTTCATCGCCACCCCCGACCACTGGCACGTCAAGATCGCCTCAGACGCCCTCGCCGCCGGCAAAGACGTCTACCTCGAAAAGCCGGTCACCCACACCATCGAAGAAAGCGCCACGCTCATCCAGGCCGTCCGCTCCAGCAAACAGATCCTCCAATGCGGCATGCAGCAGCGCAGTTGGACCCACTTCCGCAACGCCGCCGATCTCATCCAGGGCGGCAGCATCGGCCGCGTCGTCCAGGTGCGCACCTACTGGTGGCAAAACTACCAGCGCCACTTCTCCAACTCGCCGCAATGGAACCAAACCAACAAGCCCGTCAACATGGCCGACCTCGACTGGAAGCAGTGGCTCGGCTCCGCGCCCGATCAGCCCTTTGACAAGGAGAAGTTCTACCGCTGGCGCTGGTTCTGGAACTTCGGCGGCGGCGCCATGACCGATCTCTTCACCCACTGGATCGACGTCGTCCACATGGCCATGCAATCCGACCAGCCGCTCCAGGCCCAGATGCTCGCCGGCAAGTACGTCTTCGAAGAATGGGATTGCCCCGACACCATCCAGGCCGCCTTCCGCTATCCCGGCACGGCCACCAACGCCTCCGGCCCCAAAGGCTTCGACGTCGTCTACGAAGGCAACATGAGCTCCTCCATCGACGACGGCGGCCTCGAATTCCGCGGTATGGACGCCACCCTCAAGCTCACCCGCAGCGGCCTCAGCGTCTATCGCGAAGGCATCCCCGGCAAGAGCAATCCTATCCTCACCGAAGCCAGCACCGGAGACGGCACCATCACCCACATGCAGAACTTCTTCGAGTGCGTCAAAACCCGTCGCGAGCCGAACGCCCCCGTAGAAGCCGGAGTAGCCGCAGCCCGCGCCGGCCACATCGGCAACCTCGCCTACCGCGGCGCCGGCCAGATCGCCTGGCCGCCAAAATCCTAGCTCAGAACCCGGGTGGCCCACATCTCGATTCTGAGATGTCGGATTCCACAAATCTCAGCAGAATCCCGGGTTCAGTTCCCCGGCCCCTTCAAAAACTGGCAAGTGGCCCAGGCATCCCTTATGCGCTCGTCTACTTGAAGTCGCAAAGACCTGGCTGTGCCCCATTCATCGCAGTTTCATCGCGATGAGTGGGGAACGCAGCAGCAGATGTTGCTGTCCTAGTAACGCGTCTGCCAGAACTGGCCGCGCTGGTCCCGCAATTTGCGCGAAGTCATCTGCTTGAGGGCTTTGAGAAATTGGCAGGTGGCCCAGGCATCGCTTTGTCACCTATCGTCCAAAAATCACAAAGATCTGGCTGTGCCCCATTCATCGCAGCTTTATCGCGATGAGTGGGGGACGCAGTCTCGCCGTCCACTCCGATTCGATCTCCACAACGCCTCGGACTCCGGTTGCGTAATGGCGAAAGCTGGACCATGCCCAGTCCTCCGGTTTGGCCACCAATCCTCTCTTCACGGGATTGCGATGGATGTAACGGATCACCTTGGAGCGGGCCTCCTCGCCGCGAATGTTGCTGTCATAGTAACGCGTCTGCCAGAACTGGCCGGGTGCCCCATCCTTGTCACGCTCTTTGTAACAAGGGTGGGATACTTTGTATCTACAAGCCTTTTACAGCTTTTCCTATTCCTGATCCCTGCCTCATCGGCCTGTTCTTTTTCTGTCAAGCCCTTCCCGACTCCAATACTCTCTAACTCCCGGTATGACAGAAACTTCCAGCCAACCCAAAGTTGCGCTGAATTATTCCTCAAAGGAGCACAATAGAAAGAACCGTTCGCATAGCCTCATCCACAAAGCTGTTGGCAAGAAAAATTAATACCCCCTCCCCCCCCCCGGGGTGCATTCCCCGTTTCTTCGCCTTTTTCTATCCGCCCCACATCTCGATTTTGAGATTTGGGATTCCACCAACATCCACAGAATCCCAATTTCAATTCCCCGGCCCCACCAGAAACTGCTCCAGCTTCCCATCCGGATAGGTATAAGTCGTAAGCGTAAGCCGCCTGCCGGGATAAACAACGCGAAAGGTGCGCATTGTCATCCCTCCGCGCAGCTCGCTATCCGCCTGCTTGAACGTAAGTGGCTCACCCAGCGGCCCAAGGCTGTCGCGAAAATCGGCCACCGTCTGCGCGGAAAAGTAGTCATTCAAATTAGGAGCCAGCAGCCCGCGGTCGATCTCACCCTTTTGCAACCCGCGATAGATCGCCAGCGTCTGCGTCTCCGGCCCGGTCAGCGTGCTCCCAGCCACGGTCGAGGCCACCAGTTGCGCAATCGTGCCGGCGCCCCCGGCCATGTGATTCGTAAGCACAGCCACAGCCACGCCGTCATCGATCAGCACCTCATTGTCCGAAACAAACCCCGTCACCTCGCCGCTATGCTCAATCGACCGATGCCCGTCGCGCTTCTTCACATCCACGCCCAGCCCATATTCCGTGCCCTTGCCGTCCTTCAGCTTCACCTCGGTAAACATCTCTCGGTAGCTCTCCGGCTTCAGCACCGTCTCGGCGATCAGGCTCTCATCCCACAGCGCCAAATCGTGCGCCGTCATCGCCAGCTCGCCGGCAGCAAA
>Ga0302326_10028004_pt1 | contig 11352 bp, 7 predicted proteins | sample Palsa_T0_3_FD_202264 | JGI IMG/M metagenome (GOLD analysis project Ga0302326, IMG submission 202264) | Peat permafrost microbial communities from Stordalen Mire near Abisko, Sweden - Palsa_T0_3 | ecosystem: Environmental > Terrestrial > Soil > Palsa > Peat permafrost | place: Sweden: Abisko...
GCGAGTTGCGAGTAAAAGCTGGAACTCTTTCTTTACTCGCAACTCGCAACTACACGACAGCCCCTTCCCACTTATCCCCCGCCGGATTACCCTTGCGATATGGACGCTCCTGAAGACCCCAATCCAACTCCTCCGCCCAACGAGCAGGGGACGTTCGCGCAGCAGTTCACGCATCAGCCGGTGTCGGCTCGCGTGCCCGAGCGGGTGGCCCGCGGGGTCATCACCACAGGCGTGCTCGTCCTCGACAGCGCCAACGAATTCGTTCTCGATTTTCTCCAGGGTTTGACCCGCCCCTACCAGATCGCGGCGCGGGTCGTTGTCGTGCCGGCCGTCATGGAGCAGATCATCATCGCGGCCGGTGACAATCTCGAGAAATACACGCAGGCCTTCGGCCCCCCGCCGCAGCTTACCAAGCCGCCGCAGCGCCGGCCGACGATTGCGGAGATTTACGAGAATTTCAAACTGCCGGATGAACTCCTCAGCGGCGCGTATTGCAACAGCGTGATGGTCGGCCACTCCGCGGCGGAATTCTTCTTCGACTTCATCACCGGCTTTTACCCCACCGCCGCCGTCTCCGCCCGCGTGATGACCTCCGCCCACCACATGTCGCGCATCGTCGATACGCTGAGGGTGTCGATGCAGCAGTACAAAAATCGATATTCACCGCCGCCAAACAATCCGCAGACGTAAAAAATACATATTCTCACGCAGAGCCGCAGAGGCGCGAAGAATAAAACTCTATTTCTTCTCTGCGCCTCTGCGTGAGCCAGTTCTTGGCTGAGGGAGAAAGCTGTTAGTTCCCGTCCCGCGCCCGCGCCGTGCGCAGCTCGCTTTTTGCCGTCGCCAATTGTACCGCATATTGCTGCCGCAAAAGCTGGTTGACATCCGCATCGGTAAACCCAAACCGCTGCGCCGCGCGCGACAGGATTTTCGCCTCCTGCGGGCGAAGCCGCCCCTGGGCCATCGCAGTGGCGGCCATCGTCGTCAGCCACACGAGCGCAGTTTCCCGGTCGGGCGGATCGGGCACGGTGAGCTGGCCCGCCAATGCCATCTCGATCATCTGATCCAATCGCAGCGATTCGACGTGACATCGTTCCGCCAGCGACCGAAGAAGCTCGCGCTCCGCCACATCCACGGTTCCGTCGGCCGCCACCATTTTCACCGTCCACGCCAGCACCCCCTTGCGGGACATGTTATTCAGCGGCCCCACCGCAACCGCCGCGGGCGAAGCGAATCGGCTCGTCCACTGCCGCCCCTCGTCCGATGCCGCCGATGTGATCGCCACGAGCACCCAGCCGCGTGTGCCGTCGTTGAGCACCGCGCCGCAGAAGGAGCATCCGCTGGAGGTGTCGCTGACGATCGGCGCCCCGCAGCTTGGGCAATGGGCGGATGACACGCCCTTTCCCGGATCGCTTTGCACGCCCGATTTTCGCTTCAGGATATAGAGGCTGTGGGTTTGAATCCGATCGCCGGTCCGGTGCATCGGCGCTGCTGCGGGGATGATGGTGCGTTCCCCTTCCCATGCCATTTCCACCACCGCCGTGTCATCGGTTTGCCCCGGCTCCACGCCGAGGAGATGCGCGCCCCCCACCGCGCAGTCGCCGAAAAACGCCCGCGACCCATCCGGCTGCGGCCGCAGCGTCTGGGCATACGCTCCGCAGAATTCATCGGCCGCCATCTTCCGCAGCGCATCGGTTTTTCCCTGCCGATCGGCCAGTGCCTTTCGCCAGAAAATGACGGTGGCGCGGTCTTCCACCTCGACGCGGTTGAAGCCGGGATCGCGCTGGCGCATTTCCGGCGTCCCCGCCGCCAGGCCGTGGCGGCCGCGCCGCCATTCGCTCTGCTGGGTGATTTCCGTCAGCACCCAGTCGAATTCACCGCTGCGAAGCTGCGCCTGGCAATGCGGGCATTGGGCGGATTGGTTCATCTCGATCGCCGCCCCGCAGTTGGGGCAGTTGCCTTCGATCAGGCCGGGTTTATTCGGATCGCGCGTCATCCCATGCCGGCGCATCCACGACCACATCTCCACAAACGGCTCGACGACCCTAGAGCCGGCGATGCGCGTCTGATCTTTCAGCGACGCCCGCCAATCCGCCGCCCGCGCATCGATCCGCACCGTGGCGACGTCGCACACATCCCCCTGGGCAAACTCCACGAGCGTGATGTCATCCACGGAAATATTCTCCAGGTGATCCTGAAATCCCATCGCCTTCTGTTCGTCGATCTGCAGCGAAAACCGCTCGTGCACGCCGTCGGAAATGAACGGCCAGACCGAATCGAGCTTCTGCGCGCACCACGCTTCCTGAATCTTCATGAACGCAACGCGGATGCGCTGCGAGAACTGATCGATGTTGAAATTCGCATCGACGCTCTGCGCCGCCTCGGCCGCTTCGCTGGCGCGATTGTCATCCGCCGCATCCCCGCCTCGGCGAAGGACACCCTGCTGATACACCGCCATGCCCCCCTGATGACTTTTGTAGACGACAAAGACGACCACCAGCGTGATCGGTAATCCGATGTAGGGATATTCGATGCAGAACCTGACCCAGGCGTAGATCAGCCAGCCCAGTCCACCCCCGCCACCACCACCGCCGCCGCCATACCCTCCGCCTCCTCCGTCACCGCCGCCGCTATATCCTTCTCCGCCGCCGGCGCGTGCCAGTGCGTGGGCGGCCGCGGTGAACAAACCCGCCGCGCCGGCGATGAGAGGGACATATTTCTTGCCCGGTTTTCCTCCGAATTTACGCACGGTGGGAATTGTAACGGCGAGAAGGCGTGCCGCCATATGCACATCGAAAACGGAATCAGTTTCGCTAGTATTTGTCCGGCATTCCCCACATCTGCCGACGCTACTATTGATAATATATTTTATCAACAGCAAGTCTTGTCGCAAATCTTGGCTACGCTCTGGCGGCAGCTGGACGACGAAGAAGGCATATAACAGAAAGGGCTGGAATTAAAGCAGCAGCCGGTTCTGGAACGCTTGTCTCTGTGAAACTGATGGCCACGGTCCCGGTAGCAGTAGCACCGAAATCCGCATTCGGGAACGCAATTGTTTCGTACCCGTAAGTGAATTCATAGTCCACGCCCGCTTGCAAGAGGCCGGAAAGCGACCCAGACGCTGCGGGTGAACTACCGGCGATGAACGTGCCCCCCGATTCCGAAGCGGAGTTGTCCAAAGTCTGTTGGTCGTAGAATAGGTCCACGCCATTTCCCTCGTTGCTCAAAATGACATAGGCAAGGAAGTCCGGTGTGGAATAGGTATAGCTTCCACTTATTTGATAACTCGTCGTGTTGTCGGTAGCCCGGAAGTAAATGACACCCTGGGTGTTGTCACCGGCATATTCACTGCTTAGAACGCGGTTCTGCGAAATGCTGGCTGAAAAACCATTGGCATCAAAGCTATATACCGCGTGCGTGCTATCGCCTCCTTGAGTCGCACTATCTGGAGAAGCTGTGGGGAGCGAGTTAAAGTCGGTCGTGTGGCTCACCCCCGCATCGTTAGCCCCGGTCAGATTGGCCTGCACAGTTGCCGATGACTGCCCAATCGCTGGATCTAGAACAATGTTTGCTTTGACCAATTGTATATTTGCGAACAAGATTGCTAGGCCAAAACAGAATACAACAAATGCACGGTTTCTGGCAGGCGTACTTCCGGGACGTGCGACGACAGCAGCGGAAATCAAGACAAAGACGAGTATCGATCGCTTTTTCATTCTTCTCGCCCTCTAACGAAAAGTCCGAAGGATAAGGACCGCGATCATAGGAAGTTAAGCGCCAGACGCAACGAAAAAAACTGGAAAGCTAGAAGACTGATGCGGTCATAACTTGTAGGTGGACGACGAGTGGAAGGACATTTCCATCGAAGCATGATTGTTTTAGTATGTCGTTCCAATCAAGCTCAGCCATTGAAACATTAAGGGTGGGTGTTAGACTGGGGAGATCTATTCTAGAGAAAATCGGTTCAAAACCATCGGTAAGTTTTCTGCCGACATTCGTTATTGAGGCGAATGATTAGAACAATAACCGGGTCGGGAGAATCGGGAGTCTTCGATGTCAACGCTTCCCGAACCCTTTGAATGAAACGCAATTTCAGCGCCGGCGTTCACTCGCCCAATCGCTTCTTCAATTCCCGCAGCAGATCAAACGCCTGTATCGGCGTCAGCTCTTCAAGCTTGGCCGCGGCCAGCCGCCGGGCGATTTCTCTCGCGGGATCGACGAACAACTCCATCTGTGAATCATCTTTCGCGCGCATCGAGCGCGAAATCTTCGACGAGCCGACGTGCTGCACCGCCAATTCCGAGAGCAGTTGCCTCGCCCGCTCCAGCACTTCCTTGGGCACGCCGGCGAGGCGGGCGACGTGTATGCCGTAACTGCGGTCGGTGCCGCCTTCGACGATGCGGTGCAGGAAGACCACCTGGTCTTCCCACTCGCGCACGGCGACGTTCAGATTCCGCACGCCCTTGATGCGCTGCGCCAGGTCCGTCAATTCATGATAATGCGTCGCGAACAGCGTGCGGCTTTTGACGTTCAGGGCGATATGCTCGGCGATCGCCCACGCGAGGCTCAGGCCGTCCAGCGTGCTGGTGCCCCGGCCGATCTCGTCGAGAATCACCAGGCTTTTCTCGCCGGCGTTGTTGAGAATGTTGGCCGCTTCGATCATCTCCACCATGAAGGTCGATTGCCCGCTGTGAATCTCATCGCTGGCGCCGATGCGGGCGAAGAGCCGGTCGGCCAGCCCGATGGTCGCGCTCTTGGCGGGGACATAGCTGCCGATCTGCGCCAGCAGCGTGATCAGCGCGGCCTGGCGGATGTAGGTGGACTTGCCCGCCATGTTGGGGCCGGTGATGAGCGACAGCGTATCGTCCTTGGCGAACTTCACATCGTTGGCGACGAATTCCGATCCCAGTTGTTGCTCGAGCACCGGATGGCGGCCGTCGATGATTTCCAGCGTGCGGTCCTCGCAGATTTTCGGGCGGCAATATCGTCGCTCGCGCGCCAGGATCGCCAGGGATGCCAGCACGTCCACGCGGGCCACGCCCTGCCCGAGTTCGGCGAACGTGGAAATCTTTTCCAGCAGTTCCAGCCGCACGCGCTCGAAAAGCTGCTGCTCCAACGTGATCGCCTTGTCCTGCGCGCCCAGCGCCTCGATTTCGAAATTCTTCAATTCCTCGGTGATGTAGCGCTCGGCATTTTTGACGGTCTGTTTCCGCGACCAGGCCACCGGCACCTTTTCGCGGTGAGAATCGGTCACTTCGATGTAGTAGCCGAACACCTTGTTAAACCCGACCTTCAGCGAATTGATTCCCGAATCACCGGCGAGCTTCGCCTGGTATTCCGCGAGCCAGGCGTGGCTGGTTTTGGAGATCGCCCGCAGGCGGTCCAGCTCGGCATCGAAGCCGGATTCGATGACACCCCCCTCGCGCAGATGCGGGGCCGGATCGGGCTTGATCGCGCCGGCGAGAAATTTGCCCACCTCCACGCAAAACGGCCGCAATCCGATCAGGTCCGGCGCGACATCTTCCGGCGAGGGAAGCGACGCCAGGCAATCGAGCAGAGCCGGCATGGCGGCGAGGCAGCGGGAAATCGCCGATAAATCCCGGGGGCTGGCGCGGCCCAGCGAGACACGGGCGACGATGCGCTCGATGTCGCATACATCGTCGAGAAACTCGGCGAGTTTCGTCAGCGATTGCGATTCAAGCAACGTCGCAATCGCCGACTGGCGGGCTTCGATATGCTCGCGTTCCGCCAGCGGCATGCGCACCCATTGCCGCAGCAGGCGGGCGCCCATCGAGGTGCGGGTGCGGTCGATGGCGTCGATCAGCGACCCCGCAGCCGTCCCGCCGCGCACGGTGCGCTCGATTTCGAGGCTGCGCCAGCTTGCCGGATCGATCGCCAGGTAATCTTCCACCACGACGCGCCGGGGTGGGCGCAGATGCGAGAGCGACGTCTTTTGCGTTTCCTGCAGATACGACAGAAGCGCGGCCGATGCGAGGATTCCCGGATCGTCCTCGGCAAATCCCAGCCCCGCGGGCGCGGCGATTTTCCACTGGGCGGCAAGCTGCTCTTTGGCATGATGCGGGGAAAATTGCCACCCCGGGCGGGCGGTGATGGCGATTGAGCCGATCTCCTCGATCTGCCGGGCGAATTCGTGCGTCTGCCCCGAGGGCAATTCCGGCACCAGCACCTCGGCGGGACGCAGGCGGGCGATCTCATCGCGCACCTGGCTTTCGTGTCCGCTCATGGCCATGCACTGGCCGGTGGAAAGCTCCACCCACGCCAGCGCCGAGCGGTATCCATCGGCCTTGGTGAGGCCGAACGCCACGGCCGCGAGATAATTGTCGGTGCGGCCGTCGAGCAGCGGATCATCCGTGAGCGTGCCGGGCGTCATCAGGCGCACGACTTCGCGGCGAATCACGCCCTTGGCGGCGGCGGGGTCTTCGGCCTGCTCGCAGATCGCGACCTTGTGCCCGGCGGCGATCATTTTGCGGAGATATCCATCCACCGCATGGAAAGGAACGCCAGCCATGGGGATCGCGTCTTCCGCGCCGAGGCCGCCGCGGCTGCGGCTTGTGAGCGCCACGCCGAGCACGCGCGACGCCAGCTTCGCGTCCTCCCAGAACATCTCGTAGAAATCACCCATCCGGAAAAACAGGACGTAATCCGGATACTGTGTTTTGAACTGCTGATATTGCCGCATGGCGGGCGACAAGGCGGTCATGGCTGGCTGCGGCGGCAGCTTTTCTGAAGCGATGGCTGAGTCTTTGGCGGTGGAATCGTCCATATCCAAACCAGCCGCCAAGGTATGAGCCGGAGGATCGGGTTGCAAGAAATGGATGATGGGTCGTCAATCCATTAACGCAGCGGGGACAGCCCACGAGCAAAACGGATAATCCATCGAGTCCGTGACAATACGCGCCGAATACGCACCTTGGCCATGGTGACCGCCCATCGCGCGGTCCTGGTGGCTTTGCGCTGCGCCTTTTTCCAATTCACACGGTCTCGGAAATCATGCAAACAACTGGCGAATCTTCGACTTCGTTTCGTTCAGCTTCGCAGGCTTTAATTTGCCGGCCACATAGAGGATCGCTGACTGCTCCACCGTGAATAGACGATTGGTGCGCGCATAGCTGTCGACCGCAAGACGACCACGCTCGAAATCCACCGAGGTTAGAGACACCGCATAACCGTCAGACCTGGATTGAGTGGTAATTTGACAAAGGATCAAATCGTCGCCACCAATATCAGCGACGACCAAAGCGGGACGACGTTTCCCAGGTTGAAGATTCGTTTGCGGAAATGGCAGCACGACGATTTCCCCCGCTACAGGCTTGCCCACGCGGAATCCTCCTCTGGCGCGCTCCATTCCTTCGCTAGTACGGCTTCACTTAACAATAATCCATTGAAAGAATCTTCCTTCGATTTGACTCGGAGGAAGCGAACAAAATCGTATACCTCTCGCTGCAACGATTCTGGAAGTTCCGCCAACTCATGGTCAATCAGTTCTCGTGTGCTCATAACAATTTTATCTCATATTCCCGCCCGTAGGTAAACTCGGGGAACCAATGGGCACGTTCCACATCATCCGCCTCCACTCCCCAAAATATCCGCCTGCGGCTGGGTCATGCGCAGTGGGTCGAGCGCTTTTTTCAGGTCGGCATCGCTCATCAGCTTCTTTTCCGCAGCGATCTGGCGGACGGTTTTGCCGGTCTTGAAACTTTCCTTGGCGATCTCGGCCGCCTTGTCGTAGCCGATCGACGGGGCGAGGCTCGTGCACATCGCCAGGGATTGCTCGACCAGTTCGGCGCATCGCTCGATATTGGCGTCGAGACCGGCGACGCAACGGTCGGCGAAAATTGTGGCGGCACGGGAAAGCAGCTCGATCGACTGGAGGAGATTGAACGCCATCACCGGCATCATGACGTTAAGTTCAAAGCTGGAGCCGAAACCGGCGCTCCACGCGACGGTGGCATCGTTGCCGATCACCTGGGCGGCGACCTGCAGAACCATTTCGCTCATGACGGGATTCACCTTGCCGGGCATGATGCTGCTGCCGGGCTGGGTGGCGGGAATGGAAATTTCCCCCAGCCCGCATCGCGGCCCGCTGGCCAGCCAGCGGATGTCGTTGGCGATCTTGGTGAGGCTGATGGCGATCGTTTTCATCAATCCGCTGGTTTCGACGATGGAATCCTTGGCGGCCTGGGCCTCGAAATGGTTGGCGGCTTCGACAAATTCGATGCCGGATTTTTTTGCGATCAGCGCTGCCGCCTTCGCCGCGAACTGCGGATGCGAATTGATGCCGGTGCCTACAGCGGTGCCGCCGAGTGGTAGTTCGCGCAAGGCCTTGATCGCCTTTTCGCAGCGTAAAACGCCCAGCTTTGCCTGATGCGCGTAGCCGCCGAGTTCCTGCCCGAGGCGGATGGGGGTCGCATCCTGCAGATGGGTGCGGCCGATCTTCACGACCGAATCGAACTTGCTCGCCTTTTGTGAAAGCGTTTTGGCGAGGTGTTCCAGCGACGGGGCGAGGCTTTCCCTGATTGCCATCGCGGCGCTGATGTGCATCGCGGTGGGGATCACGTCGTTGGAGCTTTGCTCCATGTTCACATGATCGTTGGGATGGATGGGATCCTTCCCGCCGCGTTTGCCGGTGGCCAGCTCATTGGCGCGGCTGGCGATTACCTCGTTGGTGTTCATGTTGGTCGATGTGCCCGAACCGGTCTGGAAAATGTCGATGACGAATTCATCGTCGAGCTTGCCGTCGATCACTTCCTGGGCGGCCTGTTGGATCAGCTTGAGTTTTTTCTCATCGAGCAAGCCCAGCTCGTGGTTCACCTGCGCGCAGCACCATTTGATGAGCCCCATCGCGGCGATGAACCGGCGGCTGAAACGCAAATCGGAGATGGGAAAGTTTTCGACCGCGCGGGCGGTCTGGGCACCGTAATGGGCGTGGGAGGGAACCTGCATTTCGCCCATGGAATCTTTTTCGGGCCTGATTTTTTCGTCGGGCATGACACCTCTCTCTATCGCAATTTCATTTTACCGGAGATTGGGGCTTTTGGGGATTATCCGGAAAATAGCCGTGGCTGAGTTCTGGAAAATCTTTTGGAAATCGGCCGAATCGGCGCTCGCCCATGCAAATTCAGGGGCGTTGGTTTGATTGCCGATGACCAGATATTGCGCGCCGGTGGCGCTTAGATTCTCTCGCCAGGCGGAGAAATCGGGGTCGAAATTCGCGGCGCGCGCGGCCAGTTCGTTGAGATCCGTCTCATTCGCATCGTGTGGGATCGGGAGCGTGCTGACTGTTGCACCGCGGCGGACCGGGGCGTAAACAATGCGTCGCCGCTCGTCGAATCCGTACAGCGGATAGATCATGAACTGGTTGGAATAGGCGATGGTCGCATCGGGTGGAATGTGGTCGGCGGCGAAATTCCACATCTCGCCGGGGCTGGGATAAATCGATTGCCAGACCGCCATGCGGCCGTCTCGATAGTCGCTGAGATAGGCGTTCCAGTGGAAGACGATCGCGGCGAAAACAGCGATGGTCGCCAAAATGCTGAGAATCGGACGGCGGAGGCGCAGGGCATCGGTTTCGATCCGGCGAAGAAGGGTGCCAATCAGTGCGATGGCCACGCCCCACAGCGCGAGGTGAACGATTCGCCCCGAATTGTCGGCGGAGAAACTGGTGGAGATTGCCATCACCGCGACCGTGGCGCTTAGGGCAATCGACCAACAGCGCGGCAGTGAGATTGCACAGGATGCGAACATCATCGCGAATACCGGCAAAAGGAATCTCACCTCCGGCTGGGGAGAAAATATCGCGAAGAGCAGAATTCCCGAAGGCGGGCCCAGCGCGACCAATCGAATGATTGGATCACGCGCCAATAGCTGCTTCATTGTGATCAGCAAACTCACCGATAAAAGAATCAGCAGTATTGGCGGCAGGCTGTAATATCCTCCGGTGATGACGGCCCAGAGACCGCCGGCCGTTCGCAGCTCAGGGATATGAATAGGCGGAAGCAGACCCGGGAGCCGCCAGCCCAAGAGATCGATCCTGATGGGAAAAAGCGGATTTCCCCAGTGGATGAGATTGCGCAAATACCAGGGCCCGGCAATGATCAGCACGGCGCACGCGGCTACCATCCAGTGCCGCCATTGCCATTTGGCTCGGATGGGCGCATCCACGGCCAGCAGTAGGATTGGCAGCGACATCAGTGCCGTGTATTTCGTCGCCAGCATCAGGCCGATGGCGATTCCCGTTCGCATGGCCGCGAACGGACCGGAGATGCGGGTGCGCGAGAGGCCGGCAACCGCCGAGATGAAGAATGCGGCGACGAAGAGGTCATCCTTGGCGATTATGGACTCGCTGAGAAACGGGCGCGACAACACCGCGCCTGCCGCCGCCAAAGCCGCGGCGATTGCCGGCGCGCCCATGTCGCGGCAAAGTGTCATCAGGGAAAACAGGATCAGCGCCCACGGCATCACCTGGACAAACCGCGCCAGCGCATCGTTTCCCATCGGCGCCATCAGCCAGGTTGCGAACATCGAGCCGGCCAGCGGGGAATAAGTATTTGCCGGATTGAAGAACCACGTCTGAAAGAGGGAGATTCGTTTTTCCTGCAGCCACGCAACCGCTGCGGGAAGATGGTAGGTGAGCGTATCTGTCGCCAGTGATGGAAAGAGCCGCTGCGAAAAGATCAGCGCCGCCGTCATTCCCAATGTGCCCAGGACAATTGCATGGACGATTCGCCGCTGGCGTGGAGTCGTATCCGGCGAAATTGAAATCCGACCCATGCAGTTCGTGCCCATCCAAAGCGCATCGCACAGTACAAACGCCTCGGCGGTCAGAAATATCGGCGAGAGCATTCCCACCAGCCCGGCAATGCCGACACAGATATATTGAATGAGGCAGGCGATCAGGATCGCATCGGCGGCGGCGGGAATCGAAGGGGAAAATCTGCGGGCGAAGCGGTATCCGCACGCCAGGGGGAGCGCGACCAGCATCGCCGCCCACAGCAGGCGCAATTGCTCGGTTGCCATTGCCGCGCGCTCGCTTTCAGTTGCCGCTGCGACGGACCGGCTTAAAATTGGCCAGGTCGTCGGCGGCGCGCTGGATCACGTCGGAGTAATCGCCGAATGTCTGCTGGCGGATCAGCCGGACCGATGGATACCACTGCGTGCCGTCGCCCTGCAAAAGCCAGCGGAAATCGGGTGTGAACTGCAGCAGTACCCAGACGGGAATGTCCATCGCGCCGGCCAGGTGGACAATCGCGGTATCGACGGTAATGATCAGGTCGAGGTTGGGGATGAAGGCCGCGGTGTCGGCGAAATCGCCGATCAGCGAGGTGTGGTCAA
>Ga0302326_10028005_pt1 | contig 11352 bp, 11 predicted proteins | sample Palsa_T0_3_FD_202264 | JGI IMG/M metagenome (GOLD analysis project Ga0302326, IMG submission 202264) | Peat permafrost microbial communities from Stordalen Mire near Abisko, Sweden - Palsa_T0_3 | ecosystem: Environmental > Terrestrial > Soil > Palsa > Peat permafrost | place: Sweden: Abisko...
CGGGGGAATGATCGCGCTCGCGCTGATGTGCGGCTGCGGGGGCGGGACAACGGCACCTTCGCCGACGGAGGCCGGCGGGTCGCCCTACGACGCAACCGTCGGGACTTCGGCCACGGATGGAGCCACCGAGGCCAGCTTCGATGGCGGCCCCACCCCGCCGACCATCGCGTGCACGGCGGGCGGAGACGGAGAGGCATGCCCCGTTCCGCCACCGGCTTGTGCAAACTCTCAAGTCGCCGTGGTGTATTCCGGAGGGGAGTGCGTCGCGGGGACGTGCACGTGGCAGACCGAGAACGCCGATTGCCGACTTGTTGACGCGAGCTGCGCCGGCGCGGCAGGCTTCGACGCAGGATTGGACGTACCGGCGGTCGACGGATCCGCGTCGCTGAACGCGTATGGCTGCGTGTTCCAGGTTCCGGCCGTGCCTGCGCCTCCGCCCACCGCTTGCGACGTCGACGCGAGTCCCGACAGCGGTGTCTGTCCGCTCCCGGCTTCGGTGTGCGCCGACTCGTTCTGGCTCGTGTACTACGACGACGGTCAGTGCGGCGCCGGGCTTTGCTCCTGGCAAGCGACGGACCACTTTTGCTCGGGCGGCTGCCGCTCGGGAGGTTGCCTTCCCACGGGGTCGACCGCCCCGCCGCAATACATGTCGACGGCGCAGTGACGGGCCTCTCCGATCTCGATGAACGCCAGTAGGAGCACGCTCATCCCAAACCCGAAGAAGTCGGGGTGGAGCGAAAGCTCGAGCACCGCGTGAAACGCCAGGGCTGCGATGCAGGCGAGACCGCGCGTACGAGGCCAAAGGAGCAGAGGACCGAGTGCAAGCTCGGTTGCAACCACGCTCCAGGCGGCCACCGCGCACCCCGGCGTCGTCGCCAAAAGGGCGTCCGCGATCGGACCGTGCACGACGGCGTCGCCGTAGAGCCGCTGGAGCACCTCTCCGTGCGACCAGGACGAATTCAGCTTCGCGAAGCCGCTCCAAGCGTAGAGGGATGCGACAAACACGCGTGTTAGAGCGACCCCCGATCGCGGATCGATCTCGAGCTCGGGCCGCAACGCGAGACTACTCCCAGCGCCGCTTACGCCAAGCACGATCAACCCCAGAAAGAGGAGATGAAACGTGTTGATATACGAGCCAGCGTCCTGGCTCATCACCGCCCACGCAAGAAAGCCGCTTGCAACGCCCGACTCGCGGGCGCGCACTCCGAGAGTGAAGAGCACGATGGCCACGGTACGTGCCAGGCAGAACGTGGCCACGAGGCCCGCAGGAAGCGATGGGCCCCATATCGGCACGTGCCACATCGGCGTTGGCCAGCCGAGCAGCGGAGACGTCGCGCGCAAGTACGTGACGTGGAGCGGCGCAAGGACGGGCGTCGTGCGGAGAAGCACCAGCGTGCCGAACAAGACGCGCACCAGACCAAGAAGGCGGATCCGCGCGGTCATCATGGCGTGCACCGGCGCTCGCAGGCGGTGGCTTGATCATAGTAACCGCCGCGCCGCTCGTGGACGGTGACTACGACGGACGCGGCGTGGAGCTCTCGACACGCGTAGTCCGCGAGCTCGCCAAGGTGGTCGCGAAGCGAGCCGATGGACACGACCTCTCGCCAGTGGTCGGAACCCGCGAGAAGAGAAGCGATGTCCGCGGATGCGCCGTCCGCGAGGACGCTCGGGTTTCGCAGGTGCGCGCGACCGGCGCCATCGAAAGCCACGAGGTCAACGCGAAATTCCTCGATGCGCGAATACATCGTCCACGCGAGCATCCCCGAGCCCTGCACCCGCGAGCCGAGCGGCAGGACGACACAGACGAGCGCGCCCACGATGATTCGAAGGCGTCGCACTCCGGCGACGGACGGCGGAGACGTCACGGAGGGCATTGTCGCATGCTGCAGCTTTGGTCGGCATCGGGCGTCGGACGCCTCGCGCGAGGGCGAGGGATGCAGGCACTGACCTGACGTTTCGATCATAGTGGCGCATTCTGGCGCATCATCCGTCCGCGAGCTTCCGCGGACTCGTGTACAGATGCTCGCAGGCATAACGCTTGCTCCGGTTTCGTGGAAAGATGATCTACCGCAAGCATTCCCCAACCCCGCCTCGCCTGCTGCTCCGGATCGTCGGGACCGCAGGGGCCGGGACGCTCCTGGGCATGGCGGCGTGCGGCAGCCCCTCCCCCGACCTCGTTGGCAGCGCTCCGGCACTCGGAACGAACGATGGGGGCACGTCGAGCGACGGCGCATCGGATTCGGCGCCCGACACGATGTTCATGGGTTCCGTCGTGACCGGCAGCGTCGCTTGCCCCGCCGACGGCAGCGAGGTCGTCGGATGCCCGGGTACCTTCCGCGACGCGAGCGACGACGCGACAGCTCCTGGCGTCGACGGCAGCGTCGCTTGCCCTCCGGACGCGAGCGGCATCCAGGGATGCCCGATCGTCACGGGGCTGGTCGTCTCCCCGAACGACGCGAGCGACGACGCGATCTTCAGCGGCCTCGTGGTGCATCCAGGCGACTCCGGGTGACCGGTTAGAGGGACGACGTGAAGGTACCCTTCGAGCTCGAGTGGATGGGCGGCGCGCCCGAGCATCACTTTCGGGCGGCCCGTCCCGGCACCGACGATCTGCCGTGGGGCACGCTCGACCCGACCCGCTACGCCCCCGCCGCCGTCGAGTTCGCGCGCGGCTCGTGGACCGAGGTCGCCATGAACGAGTACCGCGCCGTCGCCTCGTTCTCCGAGGTCCTCCGGGCGCTTGTCGACGTCAAGGCGCCGCTCGACCTGCTCGGAATGACGAGCGACTTCCTCGCCGACGAGTGCTCGCACGTCGAACTTGCGAGCCGCATGGCGATGGAGCTCGGCGGCGCGGCACCACGGACCATCGACTTCGACCGATTCACGACGAAGGGACGCGGGGCGACTGCCCTCCAGCGCGCCAACGATCTCGTTCTACGAGTCAGCTGCATCGCCGAGGCCTTCAGCGGCGGAACGGCGAGCGTCAGCCTGGCAGCGACGACGCATCCGCTTCCGCGAGCGATTTACGAGAGCATCTTGCGCGACGAGGCGCGCCACCGTCGCCTGGGCGGCCTGTACTTCGAGTGGGCGCTCGCCAAGATCGATGAGGCCGAGCGTGCGAGGCTCGGCACCGTACTGCTGCAAGGGGTCCGTGGCCTCGCGGCTTTCTGGAAGGGGCCGTCGGCTCGATCCGACAAGCCCCTGCCTTGGCCCGAGGACGAACTGTCTGCGCTTGGCTGGCTCGGACCGGCACGGTTCGGCATCGTCGCGAAGGACGTCGTCGTCCGCGACATCCTCGACCCTCTCGCCACCATCGGAATCACCATCGCGGAGAGTGACCGGGCCGAGCTTCTCGGCTGACCGCCGACTCTTCCCCCCCCGAGCGAGCCCGAACCCACGCAAGCGCAAGCCCCGGTGCAAGCGCCTGCGCCCGCGCCGGCGCTCAAGCCCGAGCCCGAGCCCGAGCCCCCGCCTCCCCCCGCCCTCTGGTACGGCGGCCAGACCCTCGGCGTGGATTTCGGCGCCGTCGTGCTCCTCATCGTCGGCGGCGCCCTCGCCGCCTCGTCGAGCAACACGTCAGCGGGTGACGCGCTCCTCGCTATCGGGAGCACGACGTACGTGCTCGGTCCCCCCATCGTCCACGTGACCCACGGACGCCCGAGCGTGGCCGCGGGCGACCTCGGACTTCGGCTTGGAGCGCCCCTGGCCGGAGTTTTGGCGGGCGGCTTCTTCGGCCTGTTGCTGGGGGCGGGCGGGGGTTCCGACGACGCGGCCGGCATTGCAGTCATCGTCGGCGGCATCGCCGGCACGGCCTTCGCCGTGGCTATTGACGCGGCCGTCTTCGCGCGCGAGCCGAAGCCGGCGCCCGTCGCCATGGCGCATCCGCCGCCCTTCGCTCTCTCGATCGCTCCAACGTTGCTGATGGTTCGCGGTGACCGGGAGCAGGGCTTGACACCGGTGCCCGGCGTCGTCGGTACCTTCTAGCGTCACGCCTTCGGCGCCACGAGCTCCAGGCGGTTGCCCCAGGGGTCGGCGGCGAAGAAGCGGACCGCGTCTTCGATCTCCTCGTCGCTCCTGGTCGCGACGCCCGCCGCCTGGAGGCGCGCCCGCAGCGCCGCGATCGAGGCCTCGTCGCCAGGGCAAGAGGGAGATCTCCCGCAGTCGAAGGCGACCGCGATTCACGGCGGGCCGGGGGCCCTCCGGAAGGCCGTCACCGGCCGTGCGAAGCCAGGAACGTCCTGCCCTCTGGCGTGATAGCGACCTTCAGCCGGTCCCCGCTGTCCCCTCGAGTCACCTCGACGAGGCCACTTTCCAACGCGTCTTCCCACACCGGCAGCCGCGGGCATGACGTTCGCCACGCATCCATCGTCTCGCGGCGCGGAACCGCTCGCGCATCGGGTCCTCCGCGCGAAACGCCGCGACGCACGATGCGCCCGGGGTGCCATCGACCGCGGGCGCCTCGACCTCGACGCGCAAGCGCAGGTTGCCGTCCGAGAACACGACGACGACATCGGGCGCGCGACGGGACCTCGGTCGCGGCTCCCGTCACGCAGCCGTCCGGGGCCGCAGCCTTCGTGCACGCATCGACGAGCGCCCGGACGGCCTCCGCGTCGGGGGTGGGATCGGCGACGATCTCGATGGCGATGGGACCCGTCATGCTGTCCGGCCGCGTCGCCGACGGTCACGCAACGTAGCTCGAAACGAATCGTGCCGCGTCGTGAAGGTCGCCTGCCTGGAATCGGAGGGTGCGGTTACTTCCGAGGCAAGCCCCCCGCTTCCCACGGATGTGCAGGGCGCACCCAACGAGGAGTCCGCATGCGACGAGCCACAGGGTCGAGTCTCGCTGTCCGAGGTCTTTGCTGCGTCCCGATGGTGCTGCTGGCGGGCCCGGCGGCCTGCGACCGCACGACGGGAACGACTGCATCGCAGAGCAGCGCCATCGGTGCGATCCCCTTCCCCGGCTCGGGCACAGGCGGTCAGAACAATCTGCTGCTCGCGGGGTTCACCCCCGACGCGTGCCCGGTGACCCCGTCACGGCGCTGCCCAACGGCCAGACGTTCCCCGAGGGCGTCGCGCTGGCACAATGGCTCGGCAACGGCGGCGCCCTCACGAACGGCCAGCTGCCGATTTGGTACGCGCGGCACAACGCGGACGTGCTGCCCTCGATCGGCGTCTCGCAGCCCTGGATCGCGCTCGATCCGAGCGTTGGATCCGCCAACGCCGACGCCACCCAATATCTCTCGTTCGACACGCCGATCGGCGCCGCGCAGACGTGCGGTCGCGTCGTGTACAGCGACCTTCACGTGAGCGGGGGCTCCGGCGCCGACGAGCCCGGCGTTGCCCCCGACTACCCGGACGCCGGCAGCATCGGCACGAGCACGAAGGGTGGCATCGTCCCATCGGGTTGCGCCCAGCATCCGCTCACGCCGCAAGAGAAGGCGCTCGAGTTCATGATCTTCGATCTGTCCTCCTGCCTCGTTCCGATTGGCCAAATGTTGCCCGTTCCCCACTGACGCGGAGGCGGGCGTGGGTCTGGTTCAAGCGGATGACCGGCGAGCTAGCCTCCTCAACGCGAGCGAAAGATGAAGTAGGCCGCGGCGGCGATGCACATCGCAGCCCACAGATAGTCGAGCTTGGGCGCCTCCTTCATGTAGACGATCGAGAAAGGTACGAAGACCGCCAGCGTAATCATCTCCTGCGTGATCTTGAGCTGACCAAGCGAGAACCGACCGTAGCCGATGCGGTTCGCCGGAACTTGGAGTGCGTACTCGAAGAACGCGACTCCCCAGCTCGCCAAGACCGCCACATACCAGGGCGCCGACCGCAGCGTGCGCAGGTGGCCGTACCAAGCGTACGTCATGAAGAGGTTCGAGCCGACGAGAAGCAGCACGGTTTTCATGGCCGATTCCTATCCGAATCCGCGAGCGCAGCCTATGGCGTCACGATGGCTCTTGCCGCGCGTTCGCCGAGGCGGCCGCATCGTCGGCGTCGCGCACGGCGCGCCCTTGGAGACGATGCGGTGTTTGCCGTCGGGCGTGCGGACGACGACCGACATGATCCGTCGCTCCCGGGAAGCACGACGGACGGGGTACTCATCAGCGCTTGCTCGCGCGCTAAGGGTGCGACGTCGCGGCGATATCGCAAGGGCGTTTCCGACGGCCGCATGCATTGAACCGTTACGGTCGTGTGACGTGTAATACGAGGTACGAGGCTTGCTCTCGAATCGCGGCCGTGAGCTCCACGTCGCTCGAACCGTCCTCCTCTGCAAGGGCGAACTCGTCTCTTGCACCGGTCGCGCGCCAGCTCGTCCGCCTCGAAGGCAGGGTCCTGGATCTCGAGAAAGGCATGCGGCGCTCGATTCAACGCGTTTCCCCCGACCGACGCGAGAGCGCGAAGAACCTCGTCCATTACGTGGCGCTGAGAAACCACGACCTTCGCAACTTGCAAAACCAGCTTTCGCAGCACGGCCTCTCGTCGCTGGGCCGTTCCGAGAGTTGCGTACTCAGCAGCTTGCTCGAAGTGTCGGAGCGGACGCAGGAGTCTCTCGCGATGCAAGCGCACGAAGGCGCCAAACGCGCGCTCTCCCGCGTGGAGAAAGAGCGCGGCACCGCCATATCCTGGCAGACGGCGAACCGATATCTGCACGAGCACACGCGCGGCGTGCTGGGTCCTCGGCCCCGCGACCGGCACATCTACATCATGGTCACCGCGCCCTCGGCCATCGAGGCCGATCGCGCGTGGATGGCGAAGATGCTGCGCGCCGGAATGAACGCGCTCCGCATCAACTGCGCGCACGAAGGCGAGCGCGAGTGGGGCAAGATGATCCGAGCCTTGAGCCGGGCGCGGAGAGACACCGACCGCGAGTGCTGCGTTCTCATGGATCTCGCAGGCCCGAAGATCCGGACGGGCCGCATCGCCACGGCGCGCCATATCCGAACGTGGACACCGGCCAAGGACGATGCCGGTACGGTCACGGCTCCCGTGCGCGTCGTCATACGCCGTGGCTCCGCGACGCCGAGCGATGGTTCCGGCCCCTTCTTGTTCGTGCGAGACGATGCCTTCGGCAAGGTGCGCAAGGGAGACAAGCTGCATTTCCGAGACGCGCGCAACAAGAAGCGTGCTCTCGACGTCGACGAGGTCAATCGCGACGAGCTCGTCGGACTCTCGAGGGAGCATACCTATGTGCTCAACAGCACCCGCGCGCGCATTCATCGCGCCGGGGCTCACCGAAGCCACGTCACGATCGAGGTGGGCGACAACGGGCACGCGGCGATCGACGTCAAGATCGGCGACCCGCTCGTCCTTACCGGGCGCGCGATCGCCGGCAAGCCTCCTCGACGCGACCCGCGGGGCCGCGTCGAGAAGGCCGGCGTCATCGCATGCACGCTGCCGGCTGCCCTGGATCACCTGGAGCCGGGCCACCGCGTGCTGTTCGACGACGGTCGCATCCACGCCGTCGTCGATCGCCCCAAGACGAAGGAAGGCGACTTCCGGCTACGCGTGGTCCGCACGCACAAGCCCACGGCCCATCTGCGCGCCGAGAAGGGCATCAACCTACCGGACACTCCGACCACGGTGCCGAGCCTGACCAAAGACGATCTACGCGCGCTCGTCTTCGTCACCAAGCACGCCGACGCCGTCGGCTTGTCGTTCGTCCGCACGCCGGACGACGTGCGCGGGCTGCATCAGGAGCTCGATCGGCTCCGGCGGCCGGACATCGGGGTGGTGCTCAAGATCGAGACGCGCGCGGGTTTCGAGAACCTGCCGCGCCTGCTGCTCGAAGGCCTGCGACGGCCGAACCTCGCCGTCATGATCGCGCGTGGAGACCTCGCGGTCGAGGTCGGGTTCGAGCGTCTCTCCGAGCTGCAGGAAGAGATCTTGTCGCTGTGCGAGGCCAGCCACGTGCCCGCGATCTGGGCCACGCAAGTTCTCGACACGCTGGCGCGCACGGGAGTGCCCTCGCGCGCCGAGATCACCGACGCGGCGGCCGGCGTCGGGGCCGAGTGCGTCATGCTCAACAAGGGGCCGTTCGTCGACGAGGCGGTGGCCATGCTCTCCGGCATTCTCAAGAGGATGGAAAAGGTCCACTACAAGAAGCGCAGCCTGTTTCGCAAGCTGCGAGTCTCCACGTTCGCCGACCGGGCGGTGACCGCCGCCGCAAGCGTCACTCTGGCGCCGGACGCGCAATGAAGAATAGCGCCCATCTCCTGCTCGCTCTGGCCGTGACGCTGCTCGGCGTCGTCGAGTGCGGGGCGCCCTCCGCGCAGATCACGCTGCAGGGCTCCGGAGCGACGTTCCCCGCGCCACTCTACAAGCGATGGTTTCTCGAGTACTACCAACAAGACCACGCGCATCGCGTCAACTATTCGCCCATCGGAAGCGGCGCGGGGATCCGGCAGTTCACCGCCGGCCTGGTGGGCTTCGGTGCGAGCGACGCCGGCATGTCTCAGAAGGAGATCGCCAAACTACCGTCCGCATACGGAGGCGTGCTCCTCTTACCGATGACCGCCGGCGTCATCGTGCTGTCGTACAACGTTCCCGGCCTGGCGGAGCCCATCCGGCTTTCGCGCCTCGCATACATCAAGATTTTCCAGCGCCAGATCACCAACTGGAACGACGAGGAGATCGCCAAGCACAACCCCGGGCTCGCGCTCCCCGACCAGAACATCACAGTCGTGACGCGCGCGGACAGCAGCGGCACGACGTACGCATTCACCTTGCACATGGCGGCGGTCGCGAAGGCGCTCGGCGTCGAGTGGGCGCCCGGCGTCGACAAGTCCGTGGCGTGGAAGGAATCGATCGCCGCTCAAGGCAACGACGGCGTGGCGGCGCTCATCCAGCTGACACCCGGCGCCATCGGATACATCGAATTCGGATACGCAAATCTCACGGGCCTTCCGATGGCGGCGCTCGAAAACCGGTCTCACGTGTTCATCGTGCCGGACGCCAACGGTAAATCGGGAGAAAAGGCGCTCGAAGGCGCCGAGATCCCCGAGGATCTCCAGATTGAGGTTCCCGATCCCCAATCCGCCGAAGCGTATCCGATCGTCACTTACACGTGGGTCCTCAGCCGCAGGCACTATGACGACAAGAGTGAGGCCGACGAATTGAAGGCTCTCTGGCTTCACTGTCTGGATGACCCCCAGCAAAGAGTCGCTCACGAACTCGGCTACGTCAGGATGCCCCCTCAGGTCGTCGCCAGGCTGCGCATGGAGATCCAGAAAATCGCCGCCTCACCTTAGGCGCGGGTCAAGTCATGGTTCAACCGATCCAGGAACAGAGAAGCATCGCCCGGCCGCCTACGGCACGCGAGCTTGCGCTCGACGCATCCTTCAAGTGGGTCACGCGAACCTTCGCCGGACTCACGACTCTCGTCGTTGCGCTCGTCGTGCTGCTCGTTGCGAAACAAGCCATGCCGGCGATGCTGAGGTATGGCCCCGGGTTCGTCGTTTCGCGACACTGGGACGCCGGCAAAGGTCAATTCGGCGTCTTGCCGGAGATTTTCGGGACGCTTCTCAGCTCGACCATCGGTGTTGCGCTCGCGGCTGCTTTTGGCATCGCCGTAGCGGTATTTTTGACCGAGGAATTCATTCCGCGATGGCTTCAGAGCGTCTTGAAGACCGTCATTACTCTGCTGGCCGCCATTCCCAGCGTGGTCTACGGGCTCTGGGGGATCTTCGTCGTCATTCCAGCGATCCGGCCGACATGCAATTGGCTCCACGGGCACTTGGGCTGGATCCCACTCTTTAGCACCCCACTTCTCAGTGTTGGCCTGATGCCGGCGTCCATCGTGCTGGCGGTCATGATCTTGCCCACGGTGACCGCCGTTTCACGGGACTCGATCGCGGCGGTGGATCCTCTGCTCCGCGAGGCCGCGTTCGGAATGGGGGCCACGCGGTGGGAAACGATTCTCGGAGTCACCCTGCCGACGTCGAAGCGTGGCATCTACGGCTCGATCGTGCTCGGGCTCGGGCGGGCGCTCGGCGAGACGATGGCCCTCGCGATGCTGGTCGGCAGCACGAACGTGATCAGCCCGTCGCTCTTCTCCCCTGCCGACACGCTGGCCGCGCTTCTAGCCAACAAGTTCCCGGAAGCCGCCTCGCCGCTCGACCTCGGAGCGCTGATGTATGCGGCCCTTGTCCTCTTGGTCCTGACGCTGCTCGTGAACATGGGCGGCGAATGGGTCATGCGGGATGGCTCTCGACGCGACACTAGCGCTCGCCACAAGGGGGCGACGAAATGACCCTCGCCAACTCGAGCACGGCGTTCGCGACGCCCACCTCGGTCGGAAAGGTCGACCTCGGACAGCTTGAGCGCTCGCTTCGTCGGCCGCGCACTCTGTTCAGCTTCTGCATGAGCGCGTTGTGCGCGCTCGTGGCCCTCCTTGCGGCGGTCCCCCTGCTTTCCGTACTGTTCATGCTCGTATGGCGTGGGGCCGCCCGCTTCGGTCCCGCGCTGTTCACGGAGCTCCCGCCGGCGGCAGCCATGACGGGGGGCGGCATTGGCAACGCCATCATCGGCACCGTGCTGGTGGTCCTCGTCGCGGCGGTGATCAGCATTCCGGTTGGCGTTCTCGGTGGGGTCTACCTCGCCGAGATCAATCCCGACGGCGCCGCGGCGGGCGTCGTTCGCTTCTCCGCGAAGCTGCTCACGGGGCTACCTTCGATCCTGGCCGGCGTGTTCGCGTACACGACGGTGGTCCTCGTCACGGGCCGATTCTCGCCGCTCGCCGGCGGCATCGCCCTGGCGTTGCTCATGTTCCCGATCATCATGCTGACCACGGAGCAGGCGATTCTTTCGGTCGGACGAGAGATAAGTGAGGCGGCCGTCGGGATGGGAGCCACGCAGACCCAGGTGGTCTACCAGATCCTGATTCCGACGGCGCTCCCGGGAATCCTCACGGGTGTGCTGTTGGCGCTCGCGCGTGGAGCCGGAGAGACCGCCCCGTTGCTCTTCACGATGACATTCAGCGACTACTGGTTCAGCGGACAGTTGATGGAGCCGACCGCCTCGTTGGCGGTGTTGATTTTCAATTTCTCGAAGTCACCTTTCGAGAATCAAAAGGAAATCGCCTGGGCCGCCTCGTTGATATTGGTCCTCATCGTGCTGGTCCTGACCCTTGGCGGACGGGTTCTGTCATGGCGAGCATCCCAGCGGAAAGGCGCGTCCGTATGAGCGACGAAAGCATCTTCGATCTCGCCGTCCGATCCCTCTACTACGGCAAGTTCAGGGCGGTTCGAGACATCTTGTTGAGCATCGAAAAGGGCACGATCACGGCGTTCGTCGGGCCCTCGGGTTGCGGCAAGAGCACCGTTCTTCGATGCCTGAATCGCATGAACGATCTGAAGCGAG
>Ga0302326_10028006_pt1 | contig 11352 bp, 10 predicted proteins | sample Palsa_T0_3_FD_202264 | JGI IMG/M metagenome (GOLD analysis project Ga0302326, IMG submission 202264) | Peat permafrost microbial communities from Stordalen Mire near Abisko, Sweden - Palsa_T0_3 | ecosystem: Environmental > Terrestrial > Soil > Palsa > Peat permafrost | place: Sweden: Abisko...
CCAAATCGCGTCACGCAGCGCCTTCTCGATACCATCGCCGCGCGCCCGCGCCTTGCGAAATATCTCGATATGCCGTTGCAACACGCCAGCCGCGGCGTTTTAGCGCGCATGAAACGCGGCAGCTCCGGCGACGCATTCTTGAAACTGCTCGCGCGCATTCGCCGCACCATCGACGGCGTCGCTCTGCGCACTTCCTTCATCGTCGGCTATCCCGGCGAAACCGAATCCGATTTCCGCGAGCTCTGCGACTTCGTCCGCGCCGCGAAATTCGATTGGATGGGCGTCTTCGCCTATTCCGATGTAGAAACCGCAGCCAGCCACGCGCTCAGCAACAAAGTGGATCCCGCGCTGATCGCCGAACGCCGCGAAAAATTGATGTCCATACAAAAATCGATTTCCGCCGCCAATCTTCGCCACTTCGTCGGCCGCCGCATGACGGCGCTGGTGGAAGGTCCGTCGAAAGAAAACGATTTGGTGTGGGACGCGCGTCTTGAAACCATGGCTCCCGAAATCGATGGCAAAGTCCTGCTCACCGACATCGAAACGCCGCAGGGCACAGCGTGTCCCGGCGATATCGTCGAAATCGAAATCGAAAAATCTCACGATTACGATTTAGCCGCCCGCGTGATCGAAATCCTGGAGACGCAACGCGAAGCGCCAAACGCCTCAATGCTTGCATCTGCTCCCGCCATGCGCATCGGCACCGGCGCCGCCCTCCGCGTCCTCGCGTGAGTTCATTCCCATGCGCCATCGCTGCCCCATCTGCCACACCGCCACCGATTCCGAAAAGAATGCGGAGTTCCCTTTCTGCAGCGATCGCTGCCGTCTAATCGATCTCGGTAACTGGGCCACCGAAAAATATCGGATCTCAGCGCCGCTCTTCGACGAATCCGAAACCGAAGATTTGCCTACCGACGATCCCGAAAAAGACAGCGACGACCATGTCCAATAGCGCGCCACCAATCTCCTCGCCGCCCATCGCGTCGCCGCCGAAACGTAAACCACGCATCTCGCTCGCAATCGCCACAGCTTTCGGCCTCGGCTACATCCCCAAAGCACCCGGAACTTTCGGCGCGCTCGCCGGCGTCGCGCTGGCGCTCGCTTCGACCTTCTTGTTTATTCCCGTGTCGTCGCTGCCGCCGTACTCGCACGACGGATCGACCGCCCATTTTCTCGTCGATCGGAACCTGAACTTCGCCATACTTCCCGGCGTCTGTTTTGACCTCGCGTTGTTCCTGATCGTCGCGCTCGTCGGCGTCTGGACCGCAACGCGCGTGGCGGCATATCTCGGCGCAGAGGATCCGCAAATCATCGTGATCGACGAGGTTTCGGGACAATATTTAGCGCTTTGGATTGGCAGCCTCTGGCCCGGCAGCTTCGAGGCGATGCATATTCTTCGCGGCAATCATTCGTTCGGAGCGCTCGCGGGATTTCCGCTCAACTGGAAATCCGTGCTCGCGGGTTTTATACTTTTTCGCGTTTTCGATATTTGGAAACCGTTCCCCGTGCGCCAAGCCGAATCTTTGCCTCGCGGCTGGGGTATCATGGCGGACGATTGGATCGCGGGCCTTTACGCCGCGCTCGGTTTGTGGCTTCTGCGCGCGCTGGGTCTCTGACAACTATCTTCTGACGACAGGCTGTCTGCTTTGGAAACGAACGGCATACCACGAATCGACCGCATTTCGCCGCCAGCTGCAGTGCCCGGCGGCGACGTCACCATTCACGGCCATTTTCACTCCGCCGCGAACGCGCGCCCGCGCGTGCATTTCGGCGACGCCGAAGCCAGCCTGCTCGTCGCGGCCGACGAATATCTGATCGCGCGCGTCCCCGAAGGAATCACCGGCAGCGTCGTGCGCGTCGAGACTCCGCGCGCCTCCAGCCAACCCTTCGCCATGCACGTCGCCGTGCAAATTGCCGACAATTTGCATCCCGTCGCCAATCCCGCCGTGGACGCGGCCGGAAATATCTACGTCACCTTCAGCGGCCAGCGCGGGCAAAAAGTTCCCGTCTCGCTCTACAAGATCACGCCCAACTACGTCGTCAAACCCTTCGTCACCGAAATGATGAATCCCACCGGCCTGGCCGTGGACCGTAACGGCGCCCTCTTTGTTTCCTGCCGCAACGACGGCACGATCCAGCGCGTTTCGCCCGAGGGCCGCGCCGAACAGTGGATCGAAGGCATGGGCGTGGCCAGCGGCATCGCCTTCGATCATCGCGGAAATCTTTTCGTGGGCGATCGCAGCGGCACAATTTTCAAAATCAGCCCCGCAAAGGAAATTTTCGTTTTCGCCACGCTCGAACCTTCCATCTCCGCGTATCACCTGGCGTTCAGCCCCGCCGGCGAGCTCTTCGTCACCGGGCCCACCACTTCCAGCTTCGATAGCGTCTATCGCATCGATCAGCACGGCGAAGTCACCACATTTTTTCGCGGCCTGGGACGGCCGCAAGGATTGGCGTTCGACGGCCGCGGCAATCTCTACGTCGTCGCATCGCTCGGCGGCTATCGCGGCGTGGTGCGCATTTCGCCCGAAGCCCGCGCCGAACGCGTGATCAGCGGCAACGGACTGGTCGGACTCGCGCTGCCGCCCGGCCGCCGTGCCGTGCTCGCCGCATCCAGCGCGCTTTATAGTTTGGATTGGGACGTCGAGGGAGCCGCGCTGCCGATCTAACGCGCGCCGCCAAAATGAAAGCGGAAATCATCGCGGTCGGCTCGGAACTGCTTACGCCAGACCGCAGCGACACGAATTCTCTCTACCTCACCGCGCGCTTGAACGCGCTCGGCATCGAAGTCACGCGCAAATCGATCGTCGGCGACGATCGCGCGCAAATCGTCGATACGTTTCGCGCGGCGCTCGACCGCGTCGATGTGGTGGTCTCCTCCGGCGGACTCGGCCCCACTGAGGACGACTTAACGCGCGACGCCGTCGCCGAACTTCTGGGCCGGCGCCTTGAGCGTAACGAAGAAATCGTACGCGCCATACAGGACCGTTTCAAAACTTTGGGCCGGCCCATGGCCGAAAACAACGTGCGCCAGGCCATGGTCCCCGAGGGCGCCACGATCCTGGAAAATAAACGCGGCACCGCGCCCGGCCTTTGGCTCGAATCCAAGCAGCGCATCGTCGTCCTGTTGCCCGGGCCGCCGCGCGAATTGAAAGCCATGTTCGAGGCTGAGGTGGAGCCGCGCCTGACGCGCGTCGCGCCGGCTGCGCGATTGCATCATCGCGAAATGCGCGTTGCCGGTCTGCCGGAATCCGATCTGGATCAGCGCATCGCGCCAATTTACAAATCCTATGCCGACGTCGAAACCACGGTCCTCGCCGCGCTGGGCGAAATCGAAGTCCACTTCCGCATCTGGAGCGCCGACGCCGCCGACGCCGATCGCCGCCTTGCCGAACTCGAACGCCATGTAGCCCTCGCGCTCGGCGAATTCGTAATTTCCACCCGCGGCGAAAGCATGGAGCAAGTCGTCGGCCGATTGCTTGCCGCGCATCACGCCACACTCGCGACAGCTGAAAGTTGCACGGCGGGATTGGTGGCCGAGCGCGTCACGCGCGTCGCCGGCAGCTCCGCGTATTTTCTCGGCGGCGTAGTCTCCTACAGCAACGAATTGAAAACGGCATTCGCAGACGTGCCTGCCGAAATGATCGAAACTTTCGGCGCCGTCAGCGCCGAAGTCGCGCGCGCCCTTGCCGAAGGAATTCGCCGCCGCACCGGCGCAACTCTGGGCATCGGCGTCACAGGCGTGGCCGGCCCAAGCGGCGGCACCGCCGCAAAACCGGTCGGTACAGTGCACGTAGCTCTGGCTGCGGCGAACGGCGCGCGCGAACGCAGCCTGATGCTGACCGGCGATCGCGAACGCATCCGCTGGCAAGCCTCGCAATCCGCGCTGGACATGGTGCGCCGCCACTTCCTGGGCGTGGCCGAGCCGCGCGGCGGCTCGGTGCGCGCCAGCGCCGCCACAATTCAATCGTCCGGCGCAGCCACCAGGATCACCGGCGCGAAAGGCTGAGCGCGTGCGCCTTTTCGCCGCGGTGGAGACTCCCGATGCCGTGCGCCAATCTCTTGCGGCGTGGATTGCGCCGCTTCAAAAAGCGTGCCCACGCGCGCGCTGGGTGCCGGCCGCAAATCTGCACGTCACGCTGAAATTTATCGGCGACGCCAAATCGGAATCGTTGGACGCGATCGTTGCGGTGCTGCGCGCGGTGCGCCAAGCGGAGGAGATCGAAATTCATTTTCGCGGCGCCGGCTTTTTTCCGAACGAACAGCGCCCGCGCGTTCTGTGGACCGGAATCGAAGCCGGCGCCGAGCTCGCGCAGCTCGCGCAATCGATCGATCGCGCGCTCGAGGCGCTGGGCATCGCGCACGAAGCGCGCGATTTTCGCCCGCATTTGACGATCGCGCGCTTCCCCGAGAAATCGGACGCCGCTGCGCTCGCGCGATTGCGAACGGCTCTGGTCGCGGCCGGCGCTCCCGATTTCGGCAGCGCTCGCGTTGCGAATTTCCACTTGTATCGCAGCGTGCTGCTGCCTTCCGGCGCGGAATACACGCGTCTGGATTCGTTCGATTTTGCGCCGAGCCTAAGCGCCGGACGTTAACTCTTGCGGCGATCCCGTTTAACTCCTTTCTGAGCGTAAGCGCCATGTTTTCAGGCGCGTACGTGTCCGCTGTTAGCAAGTCCGCTATCGCAGTCGGTTGCCCGAACGTCGCGCGCCAAGGAAAGCCATAAAATAGTGACTCGATCGGGCCAGCGCCGCCTTGAGAATAAACGCCACAATCCGCTCCGCCTTGCAACGCCCGCGCATCCTCTGGATGGTGCTGGGTGCGATGCTGCTCGTCAGCGTTCTGCCGCTCGGTCTTTACCATCGTCAGGTGCTGCAACTAAGCCAGGAGAAGCTGACCGATACCGAAAGCTTGCAGCAGACCGAAGTCACGCGCTCGGTGGGCGAAGAAATTCAGCTTTTCGACACCAACCTCAACCAGCAGCTCATCAGCGAACGCCAAATTCTCGCGTTGACCGATTTGATCGCCTCGGTAAACGATCCGGTGAAGGCGCCGCAACTGACGCGCCTGCTTGAAAATTTCGTCGCCAGCGATCCCAACATTCTTTACATGACCGCCGTCGGCCCTGACGCAAAAGGAGCCGCGGCCGGCGTGCTTTCTCCGGGCGACGATCCGTTCGTCAGCGCGGCCTTGCAGCGCGCCTTTACCGCGTGCGTGCAATCGGTGGTGTTCCGCAGCGATCCACTGGCGATTGGCGCGGACAACCGCCCGGCCATCGTCATGGCGGTTCCGCTGAGCGTTGGCGGCCAATTTAGCGGCATGCTCGCGGCGGTAGTTTCGCTCGATCCGATTCTGCAACGCTTGAAAGAGACCAGCGTGCGCGGACGAGTGGTCTTCGTCGTCGATCGCTCGGGGCATATCGTCGCGCATCCGGATACGCGGCAATTCGTGCCGGGCACCGACGCGCGCGGCAGTTCGGAAGTTGTGGCGCAAGTGACCGCGCTGCCGGAGGAATTGAGCGCCACCGAAACCGTGCAGCAATTCACGCAGCAGGAAGACGGCCGCGAAGTGCCGATGATCGGAACCTACAGCACGATTCCCGATCTCAATTGGGCGGTCGTGGCAGAGCGCAGCCTGGAAGTGGCGCGCGAAGACGCCGGCGTGAACGAATTGAATGCGCAAGCCCTGAAATTCGTATTGGCCGTGGCGTTTGGCGCGCTGGTTCTTGGATATTTATTCGCGGTGGGAATCAGCACGCCGATTCGCGCGCTGGCCGCTTCCACACAGGCCATCAGCCGCGGAGAATTCCACGAACGCGCGCCAGTGCGCGGCGCAGCGGAAATCAGCGAATTGGCCGAAACATTTAACAGTATGGCCGGCGACATCGAGCAATTCATCGAGCGCTTGAAACAAGCCGCGAATGAAAACCGCGAACTCTTCCTGAACAGCATCCGCATGGTGGCTTCTGCGATCGACGAAAAGGATCCCTACACGCGCGGCCATTCCGGACGCGTGGCGAAATATTCGCTGATTCTGGCCCGGGAATTGAATCAGAGCGAAGAGGAGATCGAAAAGCTGCGCGTCTCCGCGCTGCTGCACGATGTGGGCAAGATCGGCGTGGACGATCGCATCCTGAAAAAGCCGGGCAAGCTGACCGATGAAGAGTTCGATCAGATGAAAGAGCATCCGGCGAAGGGCGCGAACATCATGCGTCCGGTCGCGCAACTGAAAGACATGATTCCCGGCATCGAGCTGCATCACGAACGCATCGATGGACAGGGCTACCCTTACGGTTTAAAGGACGCCGATATCCCGATGATGGCGCGCATTATCGCCGTGGCCGACGCGGTGGACGCGATCACCACGGATCGGCCCTACCACTCGGGCCACGACCTGGAATACGCGCTCAAGGAAATTCGCAATCTAACGGGCAAGAGATACGCCATCGAGGTTGTGGACGCGCTCGAAGCAGCCATGCGCGCCGGCAGATTCAAACTCGCGGCGAAGGCCGTCGAGCTCGTGAGCGCGCCGGTGGGAAGCCCCACGGCCTGAGCGCTTCGCGCGCTGCCGCAGCTCACGCGCGAAGCCTAATCGTCTGAACGCCACGCCAACTATTTCGGCGGAGCCACTTGATCTTGCTCGCCAGTAAAGGGAGCGCTGGTGCCCTGCACCGGGCAGCTCCAATCGCTGAAAGTGGTTTTGTAACAGATGCCGGCGAAAGTATTCGCTTTGAAAACGTTGCAATTCGCGCCGGCCGGAAAACCCATCGAACCGGGAGGTCTGCACGAATAGAGATCGTAGCTGCCGCGGATCGGATACACGGGCTGCGAATTATCGATATCTGAATTTCCCACGTCTGACCATGCCGAATAGGGACGCGATTTGCCAACTTCCACTTGCACGTTTTGGAGCAGAGAAATATAGCCGCCGGAAATTTTCTCGTTGGTGCAGCGAACGTAGTCGTTCGCTTGGCCCGACGAAGGCGCGCCTTTCGCGGGATCCTTCTTCGATTTGCACGCAAACGGTTCACGTGTGTTGTAATCCTTGGCGGTATCCGCCGCCTGGGCGTGCGCCGAAACGCATGCAGCGCCGAAAGTCACCAACAACAGCAGCATAACCTTTGTTTTCATGAATTCTCCGATTTGGCGATGTCGTTCGTTTGCCGCTAGCTGCGGCGAAGAAGCAGGATTCGATCTGCCTTGGCTGGTACTCGTAACCGTACTCTCTCGCATCCGGCACGTCCGCGTCTGTGTCATTCCAGACATCTATGAAACTGGGACCGATTCGGAGCGCTGAAGCGGCTCTGCTAGAATTGTTCTCCAGGGCCGCGGCCCACTCCATTTCATGTTCTCCCTGTTCGGAAAAGATAAAGACAAGAGCAAGAGCGAAGGATCGCTGCTGGAGCGGCTCAAGCGCTCGGTGGAGCGCACGCGCACGCAGATTGCGGCGCGCGTGGAGGAATTGGTGTCGGGCGAAAAGCGCCTGGACGCCAAGTCCATGGCGGCGCTGGAGAATTCGCTGCTCGCGGCCGATCTGGGCGTGCGCACGACGCGCGATTTGGTGGAAGCGGTGCGGCGGGAATCCGACAAATCGCCGTTGCGCAGCGCTGAAGCGATCAAGAAGGTTCTGAAAACGGAGCTGCTGGAGATTTTGCGGACGGCACCGGCGACCAACGGCGCGAATGCGGACGGCGCTGCCGCGATCGCGCCGCATCCCGAAGTGCTTTTCATCGTCGGCGTGAACGGCACGGGAAAAACCACGACGATCGGCAAGCTCGCCTACCGTATGCGGCAGAACGGGCGGAGCGTGCTGCTCTGCGCGGGCGATACGTTTCGCGCGGCGGCGATCGAACAACTGGCGGTGTGGGCGCAACGATCCGGCGCGGAATTAATTCACCAGAAATCCGGCGCCGATCCGAGTGCGGTGCTGCACGACGCGCTGACGGCGGCGCTTTCGCGCGGCGTGGACACCGTGATCGTAGACACGGCCGGACGGCTGCACACGAAATCGAATTTGATGGCGGAGCTGGAAAAAATGCGGCGCATCGCGGCCAAGCTGGTGCCCGGCGCGCCGCACGACGTGCTGCTGGTGATGGACGCCACGACGGGGCAAAACGGTTTGACGCAAGCGCGGGAATTTACGGCGGCCGCTGGCGTCACCGGAATTGTGCTCACCAAGTTGGATGGCACGGCGAAGGGCGGCATTGTGGTTGCGATCGTGCGCGAACTCGGCTTGCCGGTGCGCTTTGTGGGGACCGGCGAATCGGCCGACGACCTTGTGCCGTTTGACGCGGAAGCGTTCGTCGCTTCCCTCTTCGAGTGATCGCATGACTCCCGCATCCGCTCCCGACGATTCACTGTGGATGGCTCGCGCGCTGGAACTCGCGCGTCAGGGCGATGCGCAGGCCAGCCCGAATCCGATGGTGGGCGCTGTTGTGGTGCGCGGCGGATTGGCGGCGGGCGAGGGCTTTCATAGTTATTCCGATCCGCGGCACGCGGAAATTATCGCGCTGGACGCCGCCGGCGCGCGCGCGCGCGGCGCGACGTTGTACGTAAATCTTGAGCCGTGCTGCACGACGGGACGCACGGGGCCGTGCACGAAAGCGATTCTCGCTGCTGGAATCAAACGCGTTGTCGCGGCGATGGCCGATCCGAATCCGGCGGTGGCGGGGCGCGGATTCGATGAGTTGCGCGCGGGCGGCGTGGAAATCGCCGTGGGCGAAGCGCAGGACGAAGCACGGCGATTGAACGAAACGTTTGCGGTGTGGATTCGCACAAAGCGGCCGTTCGTCACGCTGAAGAGCGCGCTGACCCTCGATGGCCAAGCCGGCCTTACTGCGCGCGGCAAGCGCAGCGGTAAAAACGCGGGTCGTTGGATCACTTCCGAGGAATCGCGCGCCGAAGTGCAACGGATGCGGCACGGTTCGGACGCGCTGCTGACTGGAATCGGCACCATTCTCGCGGACGATCCTTTGCTTACGGACCGCACGGGCTTGGCGCGGCGGCGAAATCTTCTGCGCGTGGTGCTCGACGCGCGCTTGCGTTTGCCGCCGCGATCGAATCTGGTGCGTTCGGGCGATGGCGGCGTGCTGGTCTTCACGGCGGCGCGCACGGAATCGACGCAAGCTCGCCTTTTGCGGCGGGCGGGCGTGGAAATCGTGCGCGTGGCGGCACGGCGCGGGCGCCTCGATTTGGGTGCAGTGCTGGCTGAACTCGGGCGGCGCGAGATCTTGAGCGTTCTGCTGGAAGCGGGGCCAAAGCTGAATCAAGCCGCGCTGGAAGCCGGAATTGTGGATAAAATGCGGCTGTTCATTGCGCCGCGTTTTGCGGGCTCAGCGCCAAAATTGCCGGCTTTCGGCGCGTGGAGCATGGCGACGCCGCTCTCAGATATTTCGATCCGGCAATTTGGGCCGGACGCTTCGATCGAAGGATATTTGCGCGATGTTTACCGGGATCATTGAGACTGTCGGACGGCTCGAAGCGATCGAACGCTCGGCGACGGGCGGACGGATTCGCGTGAACGCGGGCGGGCTGGCGGACTCGCTGACGGTTTCCGGCAGCATCGCGGTGAATGGCTGCTGCCTGACCGTGGTGGAGCGCGATGCCGCGACATTTTCCGCCGATCTATCGAGCGAGACGCTGCGGTTGACCTCGTTCGGCGAAATGAAAGCTGGCGCGGGGGTAAATCTGGAGCGGCCACTGCGCGCAGGACAAGAGCTGGGCGGACATTTTGTGCAAGGACACGTGGATGGCCTGGGACGCATCGCGCGCTTGGAGCCGGAGGGATCGAATTGGTGGCTGGGCGTGCGCGTGGGGGATGAACTTGCGCGCTACGTCGCGCGCAAAGGCTCGATCGCGATTGACGGCATCAGCCTGACGGTGGCGTCGTGGCACGATGGCGTCGTGGATGCGGCGATTATTCCATTCACGTACGCGGAGACGAATCTGGCGGGCGCCGCAGTCGGCGACGCGGTCAATTTGGAATGCGATGTTTTGGCGAAATATATTGAACGGTTGATGGAAGCGCGCAAGGACAGTGCGGTCGGAATAATCACAGTCGAACGGCTGATTGAAGAAGGATTTTGAGCGCTGCGATTTGGCGTGCGGATTATGCGCGCGCTTCGTGGGATTTATCCCACGCACCGCGAAAATAGAGAATCAAACCGACCAGCACGCAGAATCCCGTGCCGCCGATCAGCTTGCCTTCAAACAACCACACGTTCGTGGTCTCGCCCGGCGGAATCATCGATAGCACGATCCCTCCCAGCACGACCAGGAACCCGAGCGAACCGGTGAGCCACACGCCGACTTTGCCCCCGGGAACCAGGACGACGTGCTGGCCGGCGTTGCGATCGGGGCGATAGGCGAGCTTGATCACGGCGGCGTACATATAGAGGAACGGAATGAAATAGAGGATCACCGCCGCATCGACAAGAATGAAATACGCGCTGTTCACGGATTCGTTGAGCTGGATCAACAAGAGAACGAGGCCGGAAATACCGGCTTGCACGAGGATCGAAACCCACGGCGTTTTCCACTTGGGATGAATTTTTCCGAACGCTGCAGGCATGTAGCGATCGATGCCCACGACGAATGGAATGCGCGCAACGCCAGCGACGGTGGAGCCGACGCCGCCCGCGTTGCCGACCGTCACCAACACGGCTGCAACGATCCCGAAAGCGCTCAAGCGCAGCGTCGTGGAAGCCATCGTGAGGGCTTGAAAGATGCCGCTCTTCGGATCGACCGCCGAGGCCGGCAACATGGCGAGCAGCGCCACTGTGCCAACGGTGTACATCAGCGCGATCGAAACGCCCGAGCCGATGATGGCGGGCGGAAATGTGCGGCGCGGATTGCGCACTTCTTCGCTCATCGCCGAGCACAACTCAAGGCCGGTGAAGGCAAACGCAAGCTGCGGCCAGAAATTCACGGTGTTCCAATTCCAGGTGGGGCGGATCGTGGACCAATTGAATTGCGTGGCCGAGCCGTGCAAGTGGCAGATGTAAGCGCCCATGCCGACGAGCATGACGAGCGGCGCATAGGTGGCGATGCCGCCGGCATTCTGCAGCCATTTGCCGACGTTGAGGCCGATCAGATTCAAATAGACGGCTACGAATAGCAGCGCGAACGAACCGATCATCAGGAAGGAACGGCTTTGCGCCAGATGCGCGGCGCCGCCGCCGCCCATGTACGCAGCCATGGCCGCGCTGGCCATCAATAATCCCGGAAAATAAAAAAATGTGTAGACCCAGTAGGTCCATCCGGCGACGAAACCGTGAAATTCACCAAATGCCAGTTTCGACCACTCGTAGAGGCCGCCTTCTTCAGGGAAGCGCGTGGATAGTTCGATGATTAC
>Ga0302326_10028010_pt1 | contig 11350 bp, 10 predicted proteins | sample Palsa_T0_3_FD_202264 | JGI IMG/M metagenome (GOLD analysis project Ga0302326, IMG submission 202264) | Peat permafrost microbial communities from Stordalen Mire near Abisko, Sweden - Palsa_T0_3 | ecosystem: Environmental > Terrestrial > Soil > Palsa > Peat permafrost | place: Sweden: Abisko...
GAAGAGGATCTTTCGGGAAAAGTCACAGACGCGAACCCAGTAGTGCAGGCTGCGGTCGAACATGCGCGCGCGCAATACCTGCGGGCCAAGGCGGAACACAGATCTCTATGGCCGAGCGCAGACTTCGCCGCCCAGTACGCCAACCTCGCCACCTACAACCACTATGATAGGTTTTATCAGCCCGGCAGCTTCCAGCCCAACAACGCCACCGTCGGCGTGGCCATCCATCTCCCTTTCTTAAATCTTGCCCAGCACGCCCGGGTGCAAGAAGCGGAGTCGGAAGCCTTCAAAGCCAAAAAGCAAGCAGAAGCGGCCCGCAACCAGGTCTCCGAGGAAACCCTGCGCCTCGAGCGCTCCGTCACCCAGATGCAGGCCGCCCGCGATGTGGCGGAACTCGAATATGAGATCGCCCAGAAAAGCATCGAAGCCGTCCACACTCGCATGGACTCCTCCGCCGCCAACTTGCATGATCTCGACAACGCCCAAACTCAAGCCAGCGAACGCTTCATCTCCTTACAGGATGTCACCTTCGAACTGGAACGCAGTCAAGTCGCACTCCTGCGCGCCACCGGCGATCTGGAAAGCTGGGCCCTGGGCGCAAAATAAGCCACGAAATAGGTTGCCAAATACGGCGGCTTTCTTGTGCATGCGGACGAACCTGCGTAAACACTGCTTTTTCGCCGCATCGACCGCCCCGGATGGTAAAATAAGCCATACCCACTATGCCTCTTAAAACATTGTTCTTGAACCCGCCTTCTTTCGAAAACTTCGACGGCGGCGCCGGCTCCCGTTGGCCCGCCACCCGCGAAATAGAGAGTTATTGGTTTCCGGTTTGGCTGGCTTATCCGGCTGGGATGCTGGAGGGGGCGCTGTTGCTGGATGCGCCGCCGCACTATATTTCGGCCGAGCAGACTATTGAGATCGCGAAGGACTACGAATTTCTGGTGCTGTTCACCTCGACGCCCGGCTTTCCTGGCGACATCGGCCTTGCCAAGGCTATCAAGGCTGGTAATCCCGGAATCAAGATTGCTTTTGTGGGACCGCATGTCAGCGTGTTGCCGGAGAAGTCGCTGCGCGATTGTCCTTCGATCGATTTCATTGCGCGCAAGGAGTTTGACTACGCTGTGGTCGACTTCGCCAAGGGCAAGCCGCTGGAAGATATTCTTGGCATTTCATATTTGAAAGATGGCAAGGTGGTGCACAATCCGGATGCGCCGCAGATTCAGGATCTGGATGCGCTGCCTCACGTTACCGATGTCTACAAGCGCGATCTCGACGTCACGCGTTACAACGTGCCGTTCCTGCTGAATCCTTATGTCTCGCTTTACACCACGCGGGGCTGCCCGGCGCAGTGCACGTTCTGCCTGTGGCCGCAGACCTTGAGCGGACATCCGTGGCGCAAGCGCTCCACTGACGATGTTGCGGCAGAAATGTCGAAGGTCAAACAGTACTGGCCGGAAGTGAAGGAATTCTTCTTCGACGACGATACGTTCAACATCCAGAAGGCGCGCACCATCGAGTTGTGCGCCAAGCTGAAGCCGCTGGGCCTGACCTGGTCCTGCACTTCGCGCGTCACTACCGACTACGAAACGCTGAAGGCGATGAAGGAAGCTGGGTGCCGTCTGCTCATCGTGGGCTACGAGTCCGGCGACCAGCAGATTCTGAAGAACATCAAGAAGGGCGCGACCGTTGAGCGGGCACGGCAGTTTACGAAAGACTGTCATAAGCTCGGTTTGGTGATCCACGGCGATTTCATCATGGGATTGCCGGGCGAGACGCATGAGACCATCAACAACACGATCGCGTTCGCGAAAGAGCTGGACGTGGAAACCATTCAGGTCTCGGTGGCTCACGCCTATCCTGGCACTGAACTTTACGACTATGCGGTGAAGAACGGGTTCATGGTCGGCGACAACAAGATGGTGGATGAAGGCGGGCACCAGTTGGCGCACATCCAATATCCCGGCTTGCCTGCCGATGACATTCTTTCCGCAGTGCACCGTTTTTACGACGAGTATTACTTCCGGCCCAAGGCGGTTTTCCGCATCTTGAGGAAGGCTGCGTTTGACAGCAACGACCGCAAGCGGCTTTACAAAGAAGCGAAGACGTTCCTGAAGCTGCGCTCACAGCGCAACAAGTTGGTGAAGCAGCACAGCGACGAGGCGGCTGCGGAACTCGCCAAGGCCTAACAAGAAAGGGCCTTCACCACAGAGGCACAGAGACACAGAGAAAATCCTTAGCTGTCTTGTTTTTCCGTTCTTGTGTCTTTCTCTGTGCCTCTGTGTCTCTGTGGTAAAAAGGGTTTAGCACTACTACCTAAACTTCCAGTGAACTTTCGCAAGTATCTTGTGCTGGCCGGAGTCACGGTGTTTGCCGCGGCCGGCGATTCCATGCTCTCGCATGGGATGAAGCAAACAGGCAGCATCTCGCTCAATCACCTACAGGGCGTCATTTTCGCGGTGCTCAATCCTTGGGTCGCTGTTGGGATTCTTCTTTTGCTGGCTTTTTTTGCTACCTACATGACTGCGCTTTCCTGGGCTGATCTTACTTATGTTCTGCCGGCTACTTCGCTGGGTTACGTGCTGCTGGCTTTGGTCGCACGGTTTGTGCTGCATGAGCATGTTAGTCCCCTGCGGTGGCTGGGGATTGCTTTGATTACCGGTGGAGTGGGATTTGTGGCTGGCGGGCCGGAACTTACCATTCACGGAAAACATGAACCGGCCGCAGTACCAGCAACCGAGAGTGTGCGTGCGGTTTCGAGCGGAGTGGAATGATGGAGTGCTTTCTTTCGCGCTTACAGCGCTTGGTGAGGGCGCGTACTTTACCCACGGCTTGCGCCGTGGGCTGCATTCTTTCGCCGCTTCGCGGCTACGGGGCTGTGTCTCGTGTGCCCGCGCAGAGCGCCGGGTCAGGCTCATTTCTTCACGTTACTGTTCTTTACACGTGGAGCGCTATTCTCGCCATCGTTTTTGCTTCGGTGGTGGGCGATGTGCTTTTGGCTCGCGCCATGAAGCAGGTTGGGGACGTTGGGGATTTGCGGCGGCGGGCTGGGCTCGGCGTCGTGATCGGGCGTACGCTGGGCAATCCCAACTTTCTGTTTGGGGTTACGGCCATGGCCGTGGCCTTCTTCAGTTTGCTGTTCGCGCTTTCCTGGGGAGACGTTAGCCTGGTGGCTCCCGCTGCTGCTTCCCTTACCTTTATCGGGAACGCTGTTGCGGCGAAGATCTTTTTGCATGAGAAGGTGGACCGGCGGCGGTGGATTGCCGCTTCTCTGGTGGCGGCGGGGGTGGCGCTGCTGGCGGGGTAATTCTAGAATAAAGCGGAGGAATAAACCGGGGACAGACAGGTGCAGTCCACCCGTCTGTCCCCACATTCTTCGCGGCGCCACTTAGAAAGGCGCGGGGTCGTGCCGAATGTCACTTGGCCTTTATTTTGTCGCGCCAGGCCATGACTTCGAGTTCGGCCCGAACGGCGTCCATGACGGGAACCACCGGGCGCCTCCATGGTAAACGCGGGGAGCATCGAGCAGAACTTGTGAACCGTCAGGGGTTCGTCGCATCCACCAGCAGATGCCCGCCCCAATCGCCTACCCGCACCACGAAGAACTCGATCTTGAAATTCTCTGGCGCGCCTTCCACTGACCAAATACCTCCAGGATTCGTTTCTGCGCGGTCTCATACTCCGCCGGCGATCCCTGCGGGCGTTCGTTCCAGCTGATCACGTATTTCATCGCATCTCCTCGGCAAGTCGTCTCAACCGATAACCGCCGGATGAGTGTACTCCTCCGTGATGGGTATTGGGCGATGGCGATGGTAGCAGCAGAAAGTGACAAAATGATTCTGCCCGCTGTGCTGAAAACGCGTTAGTCCCCACGGCATGAGGACAATCTAGTTTTGTTCGCGGGACTAAGCCTGTGACATGTGAACATCCCCACTCAAGCCAAAACCGGGCTTGAGTGGGCCACCCGCCTTCGGTGTGAAGGTGCCTCTAGGTCGGCTTACCCGAAAAACTTGTCAAGACCCTGAGCATCCCCTTTTTCGCGTAAGCTGTTGGTTTTGTTCGGCAAATAAAGTCTGGGAAATGTCCCATTTGCCCTACTGAGTGTGGTATAATGGTCATATTGAGTTGAAATTGGCGCAGGCCTTCCGGCTTGCGCCTTTTGTTTTTCTTGTCAAGACCCTGAAGTTGATGATTTCTTTGTAAGTTGTTCATTCGGATGGGAATATAAAGTCGTCGAAAGTGGCGGGTTTACCCCCTTCGGTTTGATATTCTGATAATAGAGGGTAAAGAAAAGTGGCGCAGGGCCTATTGGGCTTGCGCCATTTTTGTTGGGCGGTGCGGCCTGGCGCGTGCGGCCTGGCGCGTGGGGCTAAAGCCCGGTTCCTTTCTTAGAGCTTTACGCGGCGCTTAAGCGCCGCTCTTCCACGGTTGCGCTTGCGGCACAGAACGAGATCAAGGGCAACGTCAAGAACAAGGTCAAGGGCGGCGGGCGGGGGCGCCCGCTCCACACGATCAGAACCAAGAACAAGGTCAAGGGCGGCGGGCGGGGGCGCCCGCTCCACACGATCAGAACCAAGAACAAGGTCAAAGGCAGCGGGCGGGGGCGCCCGCTCTACACGATCAGAACCAAGAACAAGGTCAAAGGCAGCGGGCGGGGCGCCCGCTCTACACGTCGCGGATTTGAAGGAGCTAAGTATGAGTCAGCGGTCTGGGGATGGTGAGGGGCGTGGGAGACGGAATCGGCGTCGGGCTCGACGGGCTTCGCGTCGGAAGGAGACCCCGAGAAGGGTGAAGCGGGTGCGGTGTGTTGGCGGGCTGCGGAAGCGGAATAATGCCAAGCATGTTGGAGAGATGGCGGAGATGCAGTTCATGCTGGATGCGGCTCGGCGGGGGTTTGGGGTGGCTAAGCCGTTTGGGAATAACGAGCGCTATGACGTGATTGTGGATGCTCCGCGGCGGTTGTGGAGGGTGCAGGTCAAGGCTAGCGGGGCTCGGCATCACAAGGGGTTTGCGGTGCGGGCTTGCTGGCGGACTACTAAGAAACACATGCCTTACACGTCGAAGCAGATTGATTTTCTGGCGGTGGTGATTCAGGGGAAGCGGATGCGCGGGAAGCGGATCTGGTATTTGATTCCTGTGCGGGCTTTGGGAGGGCGTTTGCATATCAATCTTTATCCGTTTGGATGCCGGAAGGATGGCGAGGAGCGGTTTGAGAAATATCGGGGGGCTTGGGGATTGCTGGAAAAGGCGTGAGGGGCGAGGGCTGTGGGCTGAGTTTGAATGAAAGATTTTACATACCCGGGTTCAACAATTTGCACTATCACGCGACGGATGGGCTGAGCTCCTGCCAAATCCAGTGAATACCCTGCCGCAGGGCCGGAATGAATGGCTATGGTTGGGCGCCTGTTCCCGTTGGCAGGGCCGTAACTCCTACAAAAAACTCGGTATATGGGCTGGTGCGCAAACGGGCAACAGAAGCTGCGTTTAGCTCGCAACCGGAGCACCTTTTTCTTAGCTAAGCCTAATGCCGAGCAAGATGAGCGTTCTTGCTCAGAATAATGGCACGTGGAGTGCTAGGGTCTAGATAGGTTTTACGGCAAGTCGCCAGGCACAGTTGGGCTTGGCGCGTGTGGGACGGGTTATGGTGAAGCGAATTGCACCCGCCGGGGTCGTTTCTTTTGTGTTGTTGGCTGCTTGCGGGGCAGTATGCCAGAACGTACGTCGATCTCTTCCGGATGCGCCTTCGGCGCAGGTTGAAACTCAGACACAGAGATTTAACGGGTTCGCCGAGGAAGCAGGCTCCGCGTTGAAATTTGGCGCGATCAGCGCTCAGCCGGGGATGGGCCAAGGCGGATTTGCCGTTTCTGATAGGGCAGCATTTCCGCGAAAAGACCCGGACGCTATTTTTCGTAAGTATCTGTATCCGTCATCGCTGAGGCAGCAATCGGGTTATCACTCCGCAAGCAACGGGAGCTTGATGGGCCGAGCCACGTATGCGGCTTCGCGCACCGTGGTCACGCGGGACGCATCTGGAAAGGGCAGGCTGAACACTTCGTATCTACTGCGAACGCTGACTGCGGTGGCGAAGGACACTGCCTCGACTCCATATTGGAGACGGCATCTTGCTGACCCGTTCAGCGATTATGGTTCCACCGTGGGCAACGACGCGGGGATGAACCTGTGGCACGAGTTTGGGCCCAGCATTGAGCGTCTAGTGAAAAGCCGCACGCCGACCTTTGTCTCCAGGATCGAAGAGCGCATCGGCCACAAGTAGGCCGTCGGCGTTGCCTGCTTTTGACGGATTCACTCCATCTGCCTTGCGATTGCGTCCAGCCTTACTTCCCCTCAGTCTTGATCCGCTTCGACCTCGGAAAATTGGTCCCTCCGACGGTGCCGGAGACGCCGGGAACTTCTTACTGTGGTCAATATTGCACAGACTAATGTGCATCGAAAAAGTACTGTAGAGTTGACCAAACGTTGTTCGCAGTGGGAGTGTGTCTATGGACACGAACGAAAGACAAATCGCTCTATCCGTGCTCGGATGCCTCAGGGAAGACCTGGTTTATGCGCACCTGAACAATGGAAGTCGCATTCTCGACATAGCCGACCTTCGCCAGTATCTCTATGAACAGATGGGCCGGATAAGGACAAACGCCGGCGTAATAGATCGGCTCTACGGCAACGGCTCCGGGCAAGAGATCAGCAAGAGTAATGGTCACGGTGGGAAAGGGCATCCATGGGAAAATCCTGGCGAACCGAAGAACACTCAGGTAAACCATTGGTGAGATGAGTTGGAGGCTGCGCTGGTCGCCGTTCTATCCAAACAGGCGCATGAGGCCTGCAGAGGGCAGGTCGGGCGCCAGGAAGTGGGAGTGTTTCATTCCTGCGGCGCGGGTCAGGGCTTCGGCTGCGAGATATCCGCTGCGCACGGCGCCTTCCATGGTTGCGGGCCAACCGGTGGCGGTCCAGTCGCCGGCGAGGAAAACGCGAGGCCACGCGGTCGCCTGCGGAGGACGGAAGGCGTCAATGCCGGGGCGCGGAGAGTAGGTGGCGTGGACTTCTTTGATTACGGTGGACTTCACCAGATTCGCCGCGCGCGCCGCGGGGAAGAACTCGCGGACTTCTTTTAGAGCCAAGTCGACGATTTCGGCGCGCGATTTGCCGATTAGACTTTTCGAGGCGCTCACTACGAGTTCGATGTAGCTGCCGACCTCAGGGGCTAAAGCCCCGTTCCTAAACGGCGTCTTTACGGCACGACTGAAGTCGTGCCCGTCCCGGTCTTCGATCCGGCCATCTCCTTCGTGTTCGCCCCGTCCCTCGTGATTGTTTTCGTGCTGCCCTTTCTGATCTCCACTCTGCGCGTGCTTAGCCAGGAGGCGCGATTTATTAAACATCCATTGTATTGTTCTATCTAGTAATACGGCGTGATCGAGATCGCTGATTTGGCGGTCGAACCAGAGGTGAATGCCGGTGATGGGAGAGGATTCGAAGTGGGTGAGCTTTTCGCGCAAGGGGACTGATTCTGGATTTTCCGGAAGCGCGCGCTCGAGGCTGTCGAACGGAAGGGCGAGCACCAGATAGTCAAACGATTCTTCCCTTTCGCCTACGCGAACTCGCACCTGCGATGGCTCGGGAGAAAAAGCTTCCAGCGAGTTGCGCAATCGAATCTCACCGGCGCGGGCGCGAATGTAGTCTCCGGCGCGATTGTAGAGGTCAGTCAAGGGGATGCTTGGAACCCCCATATGGCGCGCTGCGGGGGATTTCATCGATTCGCGCACCACCTGCGCGGCATACGAAATCGAAATCAGTTCGAGATCTTCACTTAACGCACTCACCAGGATCGGCTTCCAGAAACGTTGGATGGCGTTCTCCGTTTGCCGGTGCTGGTGACACCAATCAAGAAATGACCGGCCGGTGTCTGGTTGCGAACTCAATGTTAGCGCCGCAATCGCGCGAGAAATTACCAGCTTGTCGTTTACACTCAGAAAAGGAAAGCGCAGGAACGACGGCGCAGTGTGCAGGGGCGTGGGCAAGGGAGAAGCGCGCATCACGCTGGTGCGGCCGCCCGGCTCGATGAAAGTCATCTCGTCGTACCAGCGGATCTTGTCTTCCACGCCGATGCGCCGGTAGAACTCCACCAGGTTGGTGCAGACGCGAAAGAGCACATGCTGGCAGTTATCGACCACTTCACCGGTGCCGGGATGCTGATAGGAAGAAGCGCGTCCGCCTAGATAGGGGCGACGCTCGAACAGGGTTACGCGAAAGCCGGATTCCGCCAGCGCGCAGGCCGCCGCCAGACCGGCGAGGCCGCCTCCGGCTATGGCTACAGATTGTTGAGTTGAGGTCTGAGTCATGCGGGATTTCTGGGTGACAGATTCTGCCGACCGTGCGGTCACTACATTACCGCCTCAAGAACAACAGCAGGTTCCTCACTGGGCTTTCAGCCCAGTTCGGAATGACAAAACTTCGCTATTAGTCCGATTCGGAATGACCAACATTTTGCCAGGCCTTCAAATCGGTTCTAGTTGCTGGGCCGCCGCGTCGGTTATGCCAAGGTCAGGTGATGCGCTGCAGGAAACCCTTCGCTAGAACGCGCAGTTTTTCGCCGACCGTCAGGGTCACCTTGCCGCTGAACACGTCGTATTGGCGCGCGGCGATTTTCTCCAGCAGCTTGCGATAGATATTTACCAGCACCCACAGAGCCGGCCGGCTGTCTTCCGAAATATAGGGAAGCAGTTGCTCGCCTGCCTGGTAGAACTCGCGGGCGCGGTCCGCTTCGAGCGCGAGTAGCGGGCGGAAACGTGCCACGTCCGGCGTAGAAAGCAGATCGGCGGCCGACAGCCCGAACTTCGCCAGATCCTCTTCCGGCAAATATACCCGGCCCATGGCGGCGTCTTCTTTCACATCGCGAATAATGTTGGTGAGTTGGAAGGCGAGACCACACTGCTCGGCCAGCGACTCGGCCGCCGGATCGCGATACCCAAAGATGTGGATGCAGACGAGGCCCACCACCGACGCTACCCGGTAGCAATATAGTTTGAGATCGTCGAAGGTGCGGTACTGGACCGTCAGACCAGGAACCGCGGAGCTGGCGGGAACCGGGATGGGTTGAGTTTGGTCTGCGGGATCCATCACGGCGGGATCCATCACATCCATGGCCGTGCCCATCGCGAGTTCGTCGAGCAGCCCGGCGGGAATGGTATGCCGGCGTTGCGCGTCGGTCAGCGCCAGCAGGATTGGATCGTCGCTGGGCTGGCCCTGCTGCACGCGGTGCAGTGCCGCCAGCCACGTACTCAGCTTGAAGCAGCGCTCCTGAAGGCTCAGGCTGGAATCGTCCGCAATGTCATCGCAGCGCCGCATGAAGGCATACACGGCGCAGAGCGCCTCACGCTTATGCTTCGGCAGCACCAAGAATGCGTAATAAAAATTCTTCGCGTTGGTTCGCGTGATCCCGCGGCAAACCGAATATGCCATGGTGAGCTGCGCCGGAGCCGGACTCCACGGGATCAACACGGGCTGCGCTCCTGCACTCATTGGAGCCGGCCTCCGGCTTCCGGCTTCCGGCCTCCGGGGCCGGATGCCGCCCCCAGCAACTTCCCCAGCGCGGCTCGGGCTACTAGCGCCAGTTTGCGGGCCTTTGAAATTATGGGACGGCGGCCTAGCACCGCAAAACTCTGGCGCTCGATGGCGTTTAATATTTCCTGGCCACCGCGGCTGAACAGCTCCAGGTCCACCGCCAGTTGGTTATCTACTTTCTCTACCAACGGCAGGCCGCGCTTGAACCATTCACGCGCCCGCTCGACTTCAAATTTCATCATCTCGCAGAACGCAGGCGAGTTGCGGTTCTGCAGGATGTCTTCCTCGCTCACCGAATAACGACGTAAATCTTCCAGCGGTAGATAGATTCGGCCCTTAGCGTAGTCGACGCTCACGTCCTGCCAGAAGTTCGCCAACTGCAACGCCGTGCAGGTGTAGTCGGAAAGCTGCTGGCGCTCGGCATCGTGATAGCCGCATAGGTAGAGCACGAGGTGTCCCACGGGATTCGCCGAATAGCGGCAGTAGGCGAGCACGTCGTCGAAGGTTTCGAAACGGGTAACGGTCTGGTCCTGGCGGAAGGCGATCAGCAGATCGGAAAATTCGTGTTTCGGAATGTCGAACTTCTTTACTGTTTCCGCCAGCGCCACAAAAACCGGGTGGCGGGGATTGCCTGCGTAGCAGGCATCGAGTTGCGCTTGCCATTCATCGAGCAAGGCGAGCGATGCGCTCGCGTCTCCGACTTCGTCGCCTAGATCGTCGGAGATGCGGCAATAGGCGTACACATTCAGGAAATCCTGACGCAGGTGCCTGGGTAGAAACCAGGTGGCTACGGAGAAATTTTCGTAATGGGTGCGGCCGAGGCGGCGGCAGTATTCTTGCGCTTGTTCGAGTGAGGGCGCGGAGGGCGGGATGGCGTAAGCGGCGGGGAGGCGGCTCCAGCCTAGCGAGCTTGGTGGAGCGATCGCAACGTGAGTGTCAGTATTGGCTGCAGGAGTCATTCAGTAAGGTAATCCGGTTCAGACGCCGTGACAGAGGCAGCAGTGATTGACTATTCTGCCGTCCCTCCGGGACTCCGTTCCCCTTTTCCGGGGCTACCCAGGACTTCGTCCCGGGCTATTATCGGCCGCCCCTCCGGGGCTGAGACCGCCCGCGCCGCATGCTCATTTCGAAGTCGGCCTCCATCAGTGGCCGGGAATGATGGCCGTTTTGATGTCGCCCCCGCGGTTCAACATGTGGCGCAGCACCTTTTGCAAGCTCGAAAGAGGAGCTTCGCCGGTGATGTAATCTGTGGGACGAATCTTCTTGGCCGCGATCAGGCCGAAGGCCCGGCGCACGGTTTCCGGAGTGTGATGGAACGTGGCCTTCAGCGTGATCTCCCCATAGTGGAGGCGGTTGGTATCGAGTTGCACCTTCGATCCACTGGAGCATCCACCGAAGAAATTTACGGTACCGCCTTTGCGCACCATCTCGACGGTCCACTCCCAGGCTTCGGGACGGCCTACGGCCTCGATCACCACGTCGCAGCCGCGCTTCTGCGGGGTCAGCGCGCGCACGGCATCCACCACATTCTGCACTTTGGTGGTCTGCACAATTTCATGCGCACCCATGTGCTTGGCGGCAATTACTTGCTCGTCGCGCTTGACCACCGAGACCACGTTGCAGCCGATAGCTCGCGCCACCTGCACGAACATCAGTCCGATGGGCCCGCCGCCGATGATCGCGACCGTGTCGCCGATCTCGACTCCGGTTTCGTGCAGGCCGCGCAACACGCAGGCCAGGGGTTCAGTCATGGCCGCGTCTTCGAAACTTACAC
>Ga0302326_10028011_pt1 | contig 11350 bp, 9 predicted proteins | sample Palsa_T0_3_FD_202264 | JGI IMG/M metagenome (GOLD analysis project Ga0302326, IMG submission 202264) | Peat permafrost microbial communities from Stordalen Mire near Abisko, Sweden - Palsa_T0_3 | ecosystem: Environmental > Terrestrial > Soil > Palsa > Peat permafrost | place: Sweden: Abisko...
TTGATGGTGTAAAGAGTGTTGTCGAATTCCATGTACAACGTGCTGGAGCCGACAGAAAGAATCACACCGGAACCTAGACCGTTGGGTACCGCGCTCGCGCCGATCGGCCCAATCGTCGTGACGGCACCCGTCTCGGGATTTATCGAATAGAGAGTAGTCACCTCACTGGAGGGCGCATTGGCCACGCTGTACAGTCCAGTCGTGGTTGAGCCGAAAGTGCCGAGGTTGTGGCCGCTCAGCCCTCCGATGAGGGTGAGATTTGCGTTGCTGGTGTTGACCGAATAAAGCAGTCCGTTCTGTTCGGTGTACAGAACACCGTTCGCAACAGCCAAGCCGTCGTATCCCCCGGATCCCATATTGCCGATCAAAGTAAACACGCCCGTGTTGAGGTCGACGGTCCCGAGCGGATTCTCAACCCCCGGCGCCGCTGTTCCGAGCATATAAGCCAAATTGTCGGCCTGTAAGCTGGCTGCGAGGGTGACGAGAACACCAATTGTCAAAAGACCTGTGGTGGCGTGTTTGCGAATATTCAAATTGCCTCCTGTTTGCGATCAACTACACTAGCGTACCGCCACTGGCCTGCGCGAGTTCCATGAGCTGGCGGAGCAGGTCCTGTGCTAAACCCATCGGGTGGCGATCTCGAATCGGCGGCTATTGTCGATGGAAAATGGACGCGTGACCTTTGCTGACAAGGACTACGCGGACGGCAACAAGAGCAAGGTCATGACTCTGGAGGCAACCGAGTTCATCCGGCGTTTCCTGCCGCACATGCTGCCCCGCGGCTTTGTACGCATCCGGCTGTTCGGATTTCTGGCAAACCGGGCGCGCTCGAAACAATAGCCGCTATGCCGGACACTGCTGTAAGCCGTCGCTCCAGCAAAAACCACCGTAGTCAACCCGCATGACGGAAGATGTTGCCCGGTGTGCAAGGTCGGCCGCATGGTTCTTATCGGATTTGTTGACCACGTGGCACTGCCGCCGGCGCCATGAATTCCTCATGAACGGCGCAAGGCCGCATCCACCTCGACAAATAGCTTGTTCTCAAGCCGATGGAGAACTGCGTCCCAAGGCACTCTTCAGACCTGGAATCAGTCTCCACGCACACACTCAGGCCAGATTCAATCGCCTACACCATGATGGTCTACCGTGGGTGAACGTGCGGTCACGCGGCTATCCGACCCAAGGCAACAGTTGAAAACAATTCAATCCCGATAGATTCCAGTCCGGCTCAGTTCAACGCATTCTATCCGCCATGCTCCGGCCAGGGGCCGCTGTGCTCCGCCAGGATTTTCTCGCCGGAGCACAGCGGATAGAATCCTAAACGTTATCGCTCAGTAAGAAGCGTCGTTCGGGGTACATGGACGAAAAGCGCGCTATCCGTGGAAGTGGAATCTGACGGCGTGGTCCAGAAGCCCGGATTTGCGAAGTTCACGACGGGCTGAGCCGGTTGCAGTCGTGTGACGGAAAAGTAGAAAGCGATTCCTGCCATGAGGCAAGTTCTCTTGCGCCGCGGTCCTGGGGTGCCGCCCTGCTTCCTTGAATCAGGCGAGCGCGTTGATCGGGGCTGGATGTGAAGCTTCGAACGCTATGATGGCCGGTTCCTGTTGCAGGATGTAGCCCAGTTCGTCGATGCCCTCAAGCAGGCAGTGTTTGGCGAAGGCGTCCACCGGAAACTCGACAGCGCGGCCGCCGGGCAGAGTCAGGGTTTGCAAGGCCAAGTCCACACTCACTTCCGCGTCGGGGTTCGCGAACAGCACGGCGTGAACATCGCGCGGGACCACGATGGGCAGCAACGAGTTTTTGAGCGAATTCGCGCGGAAAATGTCGGCGAAGGACGTGCTGATCACCGCCCGGAATCCATATTGCGTCAGCGCCCAAGGGGCATGCTCGCGAGAGCTTCCGCAACCGAAGTTGTCGCCGGCCAGCAGGATTTTCGACGCCCTGGCTTCCGGCAGGTTGAGGATGAAGCTCGGCTTCGGTTTTCCATCGGCGTCGTAGCGCCAATCGTAGAAAAGCTGGTCGCCGAGGCCGTCTTTCGAAATCGTTTTCAGAAATCGCGCGGGGATGATCTGGTCAGTATCGATGTTGTCGACCGCGAACGGAACCAGGCGGCTCGAGAACGGCGTGAATTTGGTCATCTGAGCAGCTCCCGGACGTCAGTGACTACGCCGGTGACGGCCGAAGCCGCGGCGGTTAAAGGGCTGGCGAGAAAAGTCCGGCCGCCTTTGCCTTGCCTGCCTTCGAAATTGCGATTGCTGGTGGAAACGCTGTATTCGCCGGGCTGCAGCTGATCGCCGTTCATCGCGATGCACATCGAGCAGCCGGCTTCGCGCCACTCCGCGCCCGCGTCGCGGAAGATCTGGTCCAATCCTTCGGCCTGCGCTTGCTCCTTCACTTGTTGCGATCCGGGAACCACCATAACGCGGACGCCGGGATGTACTTTCCGGCCTTTCAGAATTCCAGCGGCGTTGCGCAGATCGGAGATGCGGGAATTCGTGCAGCTTCCGATGAAGACTACGTTGAGCGGGTGGCCGAGCAGCGGTTTGCCGGGTTCGAGATCCATGTAGCGAAGCGCTTTCGCCAGCGATTCGCGTTCCAGTGGATCGGTGACGCCGCCCGGATCGGGTATCGCGGCCGTGATAGGAATACCCATGCCGGGATTGGTGCCGAAGGTGATCATTGGTTCGAGCGCGGCCGTATCGATGGCGATGCTGTGGTCGCAGGTTGCGCCGTCATCGGTCGGCAATTGGCGCCAATGCGCCAGCGCGGCATCCCAGGCTGCGCCTTTGGGCGCGTGAGGGCGACCGCAGATGTATTGGTACGTAGTATCGTCGGGCGCGATCAATCCGCCGCGCGCGCCGGCTTCGATCGACATATTGCAAACCGTCATGCGCTCTTCCATGGACAGCGCGCGGATGGCCGAGCCGCAGTATTCGAAGATGCTTCCAGTGCCGCCGCCGATGCCCACGCGCGCGATCAGAGCGAGAATAATGTCCTTGGCCGTTACGCCGTTCTGCAGTGCGCCTTCCGCGCGGACCTGGTAGGTCTTAGGTTTGCTCTGGAGCAGGCATTGCGAGGCGAGCACGTGCTCCACTTCGCTGGTTCCGATGCCGAACGCCAAGGCGCCAAAAGCTCCGTGCGTCGCGGTGTGGGAATCGCCGCACACCACCGTCATGCCGGGTTGCGTCAATCCCTGCTCGGGTCCGATCACGTGCACGATACCTTGCCACCGGCTGTCCAGTCCATAGCAGCGAACGCCGAACTCGCGGCAATTGGTTTCGAGCTGCGCCACTTGCGTGGCGGCGATCTTGTCGACGATGGGTAGCGACCGCGGCGTGGTGGGTGTGCTGTGATCGGCGGTCGCGATAGTGAGATCGGGCCGCCGAACCTTGAGGCCGCGCGCGCGGAGTCCGGCGAAAGCCTGCGGTGAAGTCACTTCGTGCACCAGGTGCAGATCGACGAACAGCAGCGCCGGCGCCCCCGGGCGTTCCGCCACGACATGGTTGTCCCGGATTTTTTCGATGATGGTTCGAGGTTTCATATCGCTTTTACCACCGCGTCTCCCACTTCCGAAGTCGTGGCCGGCCGGCCCGCCGGTTTCAAATCCGCCGTGACTCGGCCGGAGTTCAGAACCAGCTCCACGGCATGATTCACTGCGGCGGCTTCCTTCTTCAAGCCGAAACTGTATTCCAGCATGGCCGCCACCGATCCGATCGCGCCGAAGGGGTTGGCTTTATTTTGCCCGGCGATGTCCGGCGCCGAACCGTGCACCGGCTCATACAGACCGACCCACGCGCCCGATGGTTTCCGGTCGCCTATGGAGGCCGACGGCAACATTCCGATCGATCCGGCTAACACTGCTCCCTCATCACTGAGGATATCGCCAAACATGTTCTCGGTGACCAGGACGTCGAATCGGCGCGGGTTGAGGATCAACTGCATCGCGCAGTTGTCCACCAGCAGATGGTCGAGTGCGACGTCCGGGAATTCCGCGGCGATTTCGATGACTACGCGCCGCCAAAGCTGCGAGGTTTCAATCACGTTCGATTTGTCGACGCTGGTCACTTTCTTGCGGCGATTGCGCGCCAGTTGGAACGCCATGCGCGACACTCGTTCGATCTCGGCCTGGGTGTACGCCATCGTGTTCACCGCGTGCGTTTCCTTGCCATTCTCGAATATTCCGCGCGGAGTTCCGTAATAGATGCCGCCCGTCAGCTCGCGCACGATGAGCATGTCGGTACCGTCCACCAGCGCGTTCTTGAGCGGCGACGAATCGAGCAATGCCGCGTAGGATCGGACTGGGCGCAGGTTCGCGTAAACGCCCAAGACCTTGCGGATACCGAGCAGACCGCGCTCGGGGCGTTTCTCGGGCGCCGCGTTGTCGAATTCAGGCAGTCCCACGGCGCCCATCAGAGTGGCGTCGGCTTTGAGCGCCCGGTCGATGGTTTCTTGCGGGAGCGGCGTTCCGGTCTTATGGATCGCGATTCCGCCGAGCAGGCCTTCGCTCAACGAGAGCTGGTGGCCGAAAAGTCCGGCCACTTTTTCGAGCACCTTGACGCCTTCACGAGTGACTTCGGCGCCGATCCCGTCGCCGGGAAGGATCAATACGTTGATGTGCATCCGAGCTGGAGCTTCCTAGTCGTTGGCGGCCGCGGCCACCTGGCCGAGAACTTCGTGGATCAAACCCACGATCTCCTCGTTCCGGAGGCCTTTCTTTCGATCCGCAAGCGTAATGAAGCGATTATAGAGCACGTCGAGATCTTCTTTGTTCAACTGAAAACCGAGATCGTCGGCGCGCTTGCTCAACGCATGACGGCCGCTGTGCTTGCCCAACACCAGCTTACTCTCGGGAACGCCCACTGTCTTGGGTTCGATGATTTCGTAAGTGGTGCGTTCCTTGAGATAACCGTCCTGATGAATGCCCGCCTCATGCGCGAACGCGTTTTCTCCGACGATGGCCTTGTTGGGTTGCGGCCCGAACGTGATGGTCTGTGCCAGAAGCTGGCTAGCCGAATAAATCTGCTCGGTGACGATCCTGGTTTCAAAAGGCAGCCGGTCGGGCCGCGTCTTGAAAGCCATCACGATCTCTTCGAGCGACGCATTGCCCGCGCGCTCTCCGATCCCATTGACAGTGCACTCGATCTGCCGAGCGCCGGCCTGCACCGCCGCGATCGTATTGGCCACAGCCAACCCCAAGTCATCGTGACAATGGACGCTCACGATGGCACTGTCGCCCAGCGCGCGCACCATGCGGCCGATTAGGTCTCCATATTCCTCTGGAACCGAATAGCCGACCGTGTCGGGAAAGTTCACGGTGCGCGCTCCGGCCGCGACCACCGCGCGCGCGATCTGCTCCAGATACTCGGGATCGGTGCGCGTCGCGTCTTCGGCGGAAAATTCCACGTCGTCGGTGAAGTTGCGCGCCAGTTCCACCGCCGCCACCGCCTCGTCCAAAACCTGCTGTTGGCTCTTTTTCAACTTGTACTTCAGATGAATCTCGCTGGTTGCGATAAACGTGTGGATGCGAGGACGCCGAGTGTGTTTCAGCGATTCGATAGCGCGCTCGATGTCGAGCGTGTTGGATCGCGCTAGAGCCGCCACTTGAACCCAGGGGAACTCACGACCAACCGCATCCACGGCCTCGAAGTCTCCTTCCGAGGCGATGGGGAACCCGGCTTCGAGGATATCGACGCCCAGGTCCACCAGTTTCCCGGCCAGCCGCAGCTTCTCGGGTACGGTCATGCTGCAGCCGGGGGATTGTTCACCATCGCGGAGGGTGGTGTCGAAGATGTAGACGCGGTTCGCCATGAGTCCTCCTGATACCTCCCCATTATCATGGCCAGTAACTGATTTGACAAATTTATAATGATCGCTTGTAGAATAAGATATTATCATTGCATAAAGACTACTTATGGACCTGTATCCCCTAAAGGTGTTCAGAACCGTCGCCGCCGAGAAGAGCTTTTCCCGCGCGGCCGAGAAACTGCTTCGAACTCAGCCCGCTATCTCATTGGCAATTCAGAAGCTTGAGTCCGATTTGCAGGAGCGGCTGATCGACCGCTCAGGGAAAGAGCTTCTCTTGACCGATGCCGGACGGATCGTGCATGAATACGCGCGGAGGTTCGAGAACCTGGAAGCGGATCTGGAAAACGCGCTAGCGGAACTGCGTGACAACTCAGCCGGGAGGCTGACGGTGGGAGCGAACGAATCGACGTCGCTGTATCTTTTGGGGCATATCGAGCGTTACCGGCGGCTCTATCCGAAGGTGAAGGTGCAAGTGCGGCGGTCGCTGTCGAGCAGGATTCCGTCGCAATTGATCGACGGGGATTTGGAGCTAGGCGTGATCAGCTACGACCCGGAAGACGACCGCTTGGAGAGTATGGTGATCTCCACCGATCACCTGGCGTTCGTGGTTTCGCCGCAGCATCGTTTCGCCGAGCTCAAGGAAGTCAGCATTAACGAACTCGGCATGGAAACATTCATCGCTCATAACGTTCTGTCGCCGTACCGCGCCGCGGTATTGAAGGAATTCCAGCGCCACAAAGTGCCGCTCAACATGGATGTGGAGATGCCGACCGTAGAAACGATCCGGATGATGGTGCAGCGCAACGAGGGAGTCGCGTTTCTGCCGCACATGTGCGTGGAGCAGGATGTGGAACAGGGCGTTTTGCGCGAGGTTCGCGTGACGGAGTTGAACGTGGATCGCAACATCCGGCTGGTTTCGCCGGCCAAGCGCAGCCTGAGTCACGCGGCGAAAGCGTTTTTGGAAGTGGTACGGGCGCAGGCGGCGCGGTAGAATGTCCGCCTGGCAGAGGCGGCTTACTGGGCCACGGTAATGGTGGCGGAGTTACTGGCCTGATTGTCGATGCTGATGGTCAGCGGGTAGTTCCCAGGCGCAAGACCGGAGGGAACCTGAATGTTCATCTGAACAAGCCCGACAAAGCCAGGAGCCAGACCAGTGAATTGCACTTGTGCCGCAGCGGAGCCGATAGTTGCAATGGCTTGCGAAGTCGATTCAAGCAACGGGCTGGTGGGAGCGGGCGTGCCATCCGGAACCGAGCCGCTGAGCGGCCCGGAGCCGGTTAAGTACGCGGTAATCATCGTTCCCGCGCCGGCCGGGTTGTTGGAAGCGTTGAGCAATCCATTCGAGTTCTGGACCACGGCGCGCCCGGCGCTTCCGGAGAAAATTCCCGGGCCGGCCGCGACCACGTTGACGGTGCCTGTATTACTCTGTTTCCCGTTCACGCTCACCACGACGTTCGCATCGCCGACCTCGGTCTCAAAAGGCACCTGAAAGTTGATCTGGCCCGGGGTTACGGCGAGCATCGGAGCGGGCTTGCCATTGACGGTCACGGAAACGCCGGCCAGGCTAGTGGGCAGCGGAACGCCGCCGGCGATGGATTCGGCGCCGGCGAAATTGCTCCCAAATATGCTCGCCAGAGCGCCCGGAGAGACTTGCGCCTTGTAGCTGGCGGCGTTAACGATGCCGTTGGATGTAACCTGTGGAGCGGGCGCCTGGAGAATGCGAATCACTTGGTTGAAGGTATCGCCGATGTAGATGTTGCCGCTCGAATCCAGCGCGACGCTGCGCGGAAAGTATAGGTCGGCGTCCAAGGCCGGCCCGCCGTCGCCAATGAAGCCGGGAAAACCGGTACCGGCGATGGTGCTGATAATTCCGGTTGCCGCCGAGATCACGCGGATTCGGGAATTGAAGGTGTCGGCGATATAAATATTGCCGGCGGCATCCACGCACAAGCCGAAAGGATCGTCGAACGAGGCATCGATCGCGGGACCGCCGTCACCGCCGAAGCCGATCAGTTCGGTTCCCGCGAACCAATTGAACGTGTAATTGGAAAGCTGAAACTGTATGATCCGCCGATTGCCGGTGTCTGCGACATACAGATTGCCGTTTGAATCGACGGCCACTGAATTCGGCTGATTCAACTGGTCGGTAGTGGCCGCGCCTCCGACCAGAGTAAAGATCACGAGGCCGGTATTGACCTCGCGAACCACGTTGTTGCCCGCATCGGCGATGTAGGCGTTGCCCGCGGAGTCGAACGTGATGGCCACCGGGTTATCCAACTCGGCATCGATCGCCAGTCCGCCGTCGCCGGTATAGCCGAGCACATTATCTCCCGCCCAGGTTGTGATAGTGCCCGACGTGCTCACCTGGCGGATCACATCGTTGGCCGAATCCGCGATATAGAGGTTGCCGGACGAATCCAACGCCACGCCGGTGGGAGTATCCAACTCGGCGCTGGTGGCTGCGGCCTTGTCGCCCATATATCCGGCAGTGCCGTTGCCGGCCACAGTAGTGATGGTGCCTTTGGAAACCATGCGGACACGGTTGTTGAGGGGGTCGGCGATGTAGACGTTGCCGTTGGGCGCCACCGCGATGCCGCCCGGAAAGTTCAATTGGGCCGACGTTGCGGTGCCATTATCGCCCGAGTAGCCGGCGCCGGAACCGTGATCTCCCGCGAAAGTAGAGATGTTATAAGACTGCGCCGCTGCTCCCGTCCCGGATAGAATCGCCAACAAAATTCCTGTAGTGTACTGCCGGACGGTCATGAAATAAAAATACCCCTCGTCAAAAAGTAAGTTCAAGCGCTATCGTCCATGATGCCACAAGCCAGCGTCGTTGCCGCGATTCATTTGGCGGCCGGGGACAAGGGATAAGCAAAGACGCCCGAGGTTCCCAACTGGCACCAGCCGGGCTGATCCACCACGCCCGCTACGGCCGGAGAGACGACGAAAGCCAGACGATTCGAAGCGAGAATGCTTTTGGCCTTGAGCCACTCCGCCTCGTGCTGGCGAACGCCGCCATCGGAGAAGGAAACCTGCATGCTGATACGCGCTCCGGTTAAGCGAGCCCAGTAGTAGGGCACATCGCTTGTAACAATCGCCACACGATCACCCTTCCTGAGCCCCAGATTCTCCAACTCCCTGGCTATTTTATACTCCAGACGCACGGAAACGCCGGCCGGTTGCGGCGAATCAATCGGCGAGGTGGGAACGGCGGCGGCGATGGATTCCACCAGCATCAGAACTGCCGCGGTTGTCGCGATGGTCAGGAGAACACGGGCGTCGATGTTCGCTGCGCCCTTGAGCAAAGCCATCGCTAATGTCGTCCAGAGCAGGATGAAGAACGGCGCAAGATAGCGGGCTTCTGCGTTAACGGGCGCGTACATCGCAAAAGGCGCTAATCCGAATAACAGCACGGGCCAGAACGGCGCGAGTTGCTTCGGAAGCCGGCGCTTGTTGGGCGCCAGCAGGAGGAGGGTCAGAATGGCGAAAACCAGCGGAAGCTGGCGATGGTTCAGCAGGTATCCGTAGAAGCGCAGTTGCCGGACCAAGGCGCGGGCAAAATCGGCGGGCCGGTAGGCGATGCGCGCGCCTTCACTCCAGTAGATCGGGTCGTACCAGGGCGGGTAGGTTGCAACGATGGGCGTCGCGAATTCGAAGATGGCCGGTTCGGTGGCCAGTTGGCGGGTAGGATGGATCGGCCGGCCATTGGCTGGCGGACCGCCTTGCCAATGGTAGTACGGAACGCCGTTGACCATCCAAATTACGTTGAACTTTCCGCTGTCTCCGAAAGTGAGCCGGCCCTTCGCGCTGGAGAGAATCCAGATGTACGGGGCTGCGATCGCAAAGAATACCGCTGCGGCGAGCGCCGCGCGTCGGAGGGCCGGAATGCGACGGCTAGCCAACGCGAACAGGATTACCAGACATAACAGCGCGTAGAGAAAGAATGGCGTCTTGGCCAGGTATCCGAGACCCAGGACGATGCCGAGCGCGGCGTAGCGCGAGGCGGCCGCTAGTCCCAGAGTCATTTGAATCAGGAGACCGGCCGTCAGGAACGAAAAGAAACTCACCAGCAGATCGGGTGTCACCTGAGCGAGGTTGGTCAGATGCAATGAGCAATATAGGAACGATGAATAGGCGATCAGCAGAAAGGCTGTCGTCCGCGGATCAGCGTCCGGTGGCTGCGGATCGGGGACAAGCTTCCTCAGGGCCGAGACGAAGAACAGGAAGCTCGCCAGCGACAGCAGGTAAATCAAAAAATTCAACGCGTGAACGAGCGGGAACTGCTGATAGAGGTTAGACCGAAAGGCGTTGATTGCCGCGCCGATGAGCCAGGGATACAGCGGACTCCATTGCGAGTTGAGCGCGTGCTGAAAATCGCCGGTTCGATAGGCGTCGGCATTGTCGAGATATTGAATCCCGTCCGGGTTCATGTCAAAACGGGTGGTCCAAGCCTGTATCCCGCCCAGCGAGATTGCCAGGATGCAAAAGCCGAGCGTGAGCCGCCGGATCGACATGCGAAATTCGTGGCTGAGACGCGGCGGGATTCTCAAACGGCGGTTCGCGAAAATCCGAGTCACAGAGAATCTCGCTAGTGTAATCAATAAGATACACAAGCGCGCCCGAGCACGATCTATATACTGCCTGCAGAAAGAGAGGAGCCTTGCGGCGCGTTCGAATCTTTCTCGCTCCCGTTCTTATTTCGTCCGGTTGGTGCCAATCCCCAACGCTGATCGACCTCAGATCGCAAAGCAAGAACATCGATTTCAGCACGGCGGCGACTACTCGGCCGTTTAAGTCAGGGACCGCCCTGCCTGCCACTTGTTCGGTGGGAGCGATGTTTTACCTGGCCAACGCAACGGCCGGATCGAACCTGTACGGCTGCACGGCGAGCAACGTCTGGACGCCCGAGATCGGAAGTGCGGGAGTCCCGAGCGCAAGTCAGCTTACGGACCTGGCGGCTGGCTTGGGCACGCAGAACACGTTGACCATCGGCGCCACTTGCTCCAGCGCCGCGCCTTGCAATGTAAGGTTCGGAAGCGTAGTGCACTCGTTCACCAGTTCCAGCTCGGCGACCATTAGCGCCGGCACCGGGATGGCATTCGTTTATCTGGATGCGAACGGCAATTTGACCGTGGGCCACAACATGACAGTTAGTTGTACATCCGGTTGCGTGGCCGTTTCGGGAATTAGCGCTTTCCCATCGAACTCCGTGCCGCTGTTCACTTGGACGGCGACGAACGGAACTTGGAACGCCGCCGGCGGTGCGGACTGGCGAGCCTTTCAGAGCACCACTATCGTTGCGGCCGGCGCAGGTTTGATCGGCGTCGGAGCGAACGGTTCCACGACATTGTCGGTGGATCCGACAGCCGTTGGGTTGTGGGCGCCGGTTCCGGCTACGGCTTCGAGCGCCTGCGCACCGGGGAGCTGGTCCGCGGACACGTCCTACTACTACGTCTGCGTGGCTATCAATAGCTGGAAACGGGCGGCTCTCACAATCTGGTAGAGAGATTCCGCGTTCGACGCACTAATGAGGATTAGCTCGATG
>Ga0302326_10028012_pt1 | contig 11350 bp, 10 predicted proteins | sample Palsa_T0_3_FD_202264 | JGI IMG/M metagenome (GOLD analysis project Ga0302326, IMG submission 202264) | Peat permafrost microbial communities from Stordalen Mire near Abisko, Sweden - Palsa_T0_3 | ecosystem: Environmental > Terrestrial > Soil > Palsa > Peat permafrost | place: Sweden: Abisko...
CGTGTCTCCGCAGTCCGCCGGCTCATCGACCCGACATTGGCGGCGTAGGGCTGCAGCCGGGTTATGCTGCTCAATCCGGCGTCGGGCACGACTTCCGTCAGGCCAACCGTGCCGCTGTTCCGTCCTCGCAGGCTGATTCAGAGTCCGGCGTCAACACCTCTTCGATGGCGCTTTGACAAGGCAGATTCCAGCCTTCCAGCCAGGCCGACACGCCCTCCGCGTTGGACAATTTCTGCCGGGCAGCGTTCAGGCTCGTTTCCAGTTTCGCTTGTTCCGCGGCCGTAAGCGGCACACCGATTGCCTGGCGCAGCGCGGCCGCCGCGCCCGCGAGCCGCAGGGACCGCTCGGCATGGCATTGAGCCGCGGCCGTAATCGCGAAACACTCCAGCAGACGAGCGATACCCCGCTTGTGATTCAGTGCCTGGAAAAGTCCCAGGCTTTCCCGGTGGAGAGTGTGAGCCCTGGAATAGTCCCGCTGTTCTCTCGCCAGGTTGCCCAGATCCGCCAGATTCCCGGCAATACCCCAGCGCTCACCGGTCTCCCGAAAGATTGCCAGGCTCCGTTCGTAAAGCGTCTGCGCAGCTTCGGAATCACCCTGATCGTATGCAACATCCCCCTGGTAATTCAGCGACAACGCGACGCCTGCCAGGTCTCCGAGACTGCGGAAGATTCCAAAACATTCCGTGTGGAGCGACCTCGCGCGTTCAAAGTTTCCCTGCATCTTAAGCACATTCGCCAAGTTGCTGAGGGCCCGGGCGACGGCCTTCAAATCGCCCAGTTCCCTCCAAAGTTCCAGACTTGATTCGAACAGGGTTTGAGCAAGGGGAACATCTCCGCGATTTCGGGCAAACGATGCCTGCGCGTTGAGAGAGACGGCAATGGCCATCTTGTCGCCCAACTCGTGCGCGATGTCCTGGCTTTCGTGCAGGAGTGCCTCCGCGGCGTCGTAATCTCCCTGCACGGCGGCAAGCACACCTGCTGAAAAAAGGGCGCGCATGCGCAGCTTCGTAGGCGCTGCCGCGCCGGGTAGATTCAGCAACCTCCCCAGCCGTTGTCTCCCTTCGGCAAGCAGCTCTCGAACCTCCCAAAAGCGAAACAGGGCGGTGCCGAGACGCAGTCCCCACTCCACATCTCCGGTTTGAGTCAGCCACTCCAGGGCCGCGCGGAAGTTGTCGTGTTCGAGCCCGAACCGTTCCAGAGATTCCGCAGCCTCCACGCTCTTCTCTGTAGCCTCTTCCTCCGCCAGCACCAGGCAGTAGGCCGCGTGCGCGCGCCGCGTAAACGCCTCCTCGCTGTTGGCCGCCAGTTTTTCCAGCGCGTATTCGCGAATCGTCTGCAGCATCCTGAATCTAGATTCACCGCTCGCCTGCTCGATCTGGCGCACCAGGCTCTTATCCACCAAAGACGCCATGCAGTCCAGCAGGTCCAGATCGAGATCGCTCTGGGTGTCGCACACCGCTTCGACACCTTCCAGGTTGCATCCACCCAGGAAGACTGACATTCTTCGGAAGAGTTTCTGCTCCGCCGGGCTCAGCAGATCGTAGCTCCAATCCATGGTGGCGCGCAGCGTTTGCTGCCGCTGCGGCAGGTCGCGCGAACCGCCCGTCAGCAGTTGGAGCCGGCTCGTAAGGCGTGTCAGTATCGCAGAAGGCGAAAGTACCTTGACCCGGGCGGCCGCGAGTTCGATGGCCAGGGGCAATCCGTCCAGCCGTGCGCAAATCCCAGTGACTGCGGAGGCGTTGACCTGGTTCAACTCAAAATCCGGCCTGGCCGCGGTGGCCCGCTGTACAAAGAGCGCCACAGCGGGGTATTGCAACAGCGCATCGACCGGAAGTACCGTCTGCGCATCCGGCATCGCCAAGGGCAAGACCGGAAACTCATGCTCCCCATAGAGGTGCAGTGCTGCGCGGCTGGTCACCATAATCTGGAGATTGGGACCGAAGGCCAGCAGATCCGCGATTACCGGCGCCGCTGGCATCAGGTGCTCGAAGTTATCCAGCAGCAGCAGCATGGGGCCGCGCGAAGAATCCTGAAAACTCTCTTTGAGGATTTGCAGCGGCGAACGGCCTCCCGCCTCCCGAATCCCCAGCGACTGCGAGATCGTCGAAGCAATCAAGGCTGGGTCGCTCAGCGAAGAAAGCGGAACAAAATGAATGCCTCCCGGGAAACGCTCGACAAGTCCACTCGCCACCTGCAGCGCGAGGCGCGTCTTGCCGATACCCCCGGGACCGGTGATTGTCACCAGACGCGCATTCCCCCGCAGCAGCATCTCCCGGGCGGCAGCGACCTCTTTCTCCCGACCCACAAAACCGGTCCGCTGCACGGGAAGATTGGAGGGAAGTGTCTCCACCTGCTGGATTGGCTTCTCCGATAGGCGATCGCGGATGGCTGCAAGCTCGAGCGCGAGATCGCGGGTCGAGGCATAGCGCTTCCCGGGCTCCTTTGCCAGACATCTCTCGATGGCCCAGCACAACGGCGCGGGGACATCGGGGTTTAGCGCTCCAATCGGCGCAGCTGGTTCGCGCAGAATGGCCGCCATCGTCTCCGCCGCGGTCTTCCTATGGAACGCATGCTTCCCGGTCATCATCTCGTAGAGCACAAGGCCGAATGAGAATTGGTCCGATCGGAAATCCAGCGATTGGCCGCCGACCTGTTCTGGAGACATGTAGCCCGTTGTTCCCACCATCAGCCCCGGCGCAGTGAGCAACGTCGCGCACGCCCCCTCCTGCTCTCCGCCAGGCGACACGAGCTTCGCCAGGCCAAAATCGAGGATCTTGACGAACTCATCGTGCGAGATCATCAGGTTCTCGGGCTTCAGATCCCTGTGGACGATGCGGGCCTCATGTGCTTTGGTCAATCCCTCCGCAATCTGGGCCGCGATTTCAATGGCTCTTCGCATAGGCAGCGATCCGGAGCCAAGCAGGTCGCGCAGCGACTTCCCCTCCACCAATTCCATCGCGATGTAGTGATCGGAACCGTCCTGGCCAAGTTCATAAATGGTGACGATATTGGGGTGATTGAGGGCGGATGCCGAGCACGCCTCATGCTCGAAGCGGCGCAGTCGATCTGTGTCCCCGGCGAATCCTGCCGGCAGAATCTTGATCGCCACCTGGCGGTTCAGCCGCGTGTCGAGGGCGCGATAGACCTCGCCCATGCCGCCGACGCCAAGAACGGACTTAATCTCGTAATGACCCAGCCGGGCATTGGGGGGCAAGGGCATTGGCTGAGCAGTCCTTTCTCGCGGGAATTGCGCTGAGGGCCCGGGACCAGATGCTATGGAGCGATCAAGGCTGGCAACCCCAAATCTACCAGATGCCAGGTCCATCCGATACCCCCGCCAGTCAATTCGGCCGACGGAGCCATGAGATCTTATCGGAGCTCTTCAGGTATCGGGGAAAGATCCGGGCTTACGGTTCGGACGGACTTTGATGGATATTGGCGGCTATGGCTGATCAGAAGCTCTCACCGGAAAGACTGACCCTGCTCGACCAATTCCGCCAGATTGCTATTGCCTCATTCTCCCGTCCTGAATTACAGAAAGGAATCGTTGAGGCTGCGGTACTGCGCCTGCCCCGTTTCAGTTGGGCTGAATTCTATATACTTGACCCGACTGCCCCCTGGATGTTGGTATCGAGTTGATTTCCGCAAAGGAAGCGGTCGATACAGGCACGCCTAGTGGCAGAGTTTTTGTGGCGACCCTCGGCTGCGTTGAGGAATTACAAAAGAGCCTCAATCGCGAGGTTATCAAGGCCGCAATGCGCCGGCGCAAGTTGGACGGCCTGCCGGTCGGACGCCCGCCGCTGGAGCTTGACCACGATGCCCTGGTTCGTGATCGCCTACGGGGCATGAGCCTGACCAATGTAGCGCGGAAGTATTCCGTCAGCAGAGCAAGCGTTGTCCGGTTTGTCCGGGATCCTCAGCGACGGGACTCAGGTGTCTTAACGCCGTTCCAGCCTAAAACACAGGAGGTCACTGAATATGCTGCCTGACTTTCGTGCCGCAAGCGCTGACTTTTTCGGCGCAAGAGTTCTTTCTCCTCGCAGTCTGCCTCTGGAGCGTTACAATTGCCGGGATTCTGGGTCAAAAAAGGAGATTCCAACTTATGAAACGTTTCCTGCTCGTCTTTACCCTCATTTCGTGCGCCTCACCTGTGCCGGCTGCGGATAAGCCCAACTGCGAGCAGGTGATTGCTCTTGCGGCTTCCGGCAATCCTGGACTGAAGGACGCTCTAATGGCGAGTTTTTCTGCGGCTGGGCTTAAGAATGGCAATGTCTTTCTTTTTCACGGGGGCGATTTTTTCTTTGCGGTCGAGAGCAACGCGGAGCCGGACCTCGTAATCGATGAAGATGCTCCGCGCGCTATGCAGAAGCTCGCGGGCACCTCTGTCTGGTATGCCGTAGTGACCGGACTGCGCGTGAGCTTCGATCATCGCTTTCATTACGTCGTGAGTGGAAAGAACTTTGGCGGAGCTGAAGATCTTCCTGCGCTTGGGCCGCTCTCGTATCTGCAGCTTGGCGTACCGTCTGGAGCCCTGAGTGACCCATTGACGGTCGTCAGCAAGGTCTATCCCGGGATGGTCAGCACCTATCGGGTCTATGTGCCGGCGCAGTATGACCCCAAGGCGCCCGCGGCGCTTATGGTGTTTCAGGACGGCGCCGGATACCTGAACCGTGATGGTATCAACCCGGCGTTGACCGTGATAGACAACCTGATTGCGATGAAGAAAACTCCAGTGATGATTGGCGTGTTCGTCAATCCAGGCGATATTTCGGCTGATCAGCATTCGCCGGACTTTGCGTTTGTGCAGCGGTATATGAAAGAAAATGGCGGAACGCTGGCGGGAGATTTTCGGAGTGAGGAGTATGACACGGTCACCGACCGCTATAACCGCTATCTGCACGATGAAGTTCTGGCTGAAGTCGAAACAAAATACAACATTCGGAAGGACGCCTATAGCCGCGCAATGACTGGAATTTCATCGGGCGGAATTTGTGCTTTCAACTCGGCATGGTTTCGTCCGGATGAATTTAGCCGCGTCATTTCCTGGGTAGGAAGCTTTGGAGCGCATCAATGGAAGGAAGTTCCGGGGGACTTGGATGGCGGGCAGGATTATCCCGAAAAGATCTTGCGCGAGCCGCATCGAAACATTCGTGTTTGGCTGGCCGATGGCTCGAATGATCTGGAACAGCGCGACGGAAGCTGGCCACTCGACAATATCCGCATGGCTAATGCGTTGAAGATGGCAGGCTATGATTTTCACTTTTCTTTTGGAACGGGAGCACACAGCCCCGCCTTCGGCGCAACACAGTTTCCTGAAGAGATGATCTGGCTGTGGAGAGATTACGATCCGGCGAAGATGTCCCAGGTGTACGAAATGGAGCCGGGCGAAAAGACGAAGCCCCTGTTCCGAGTGTCGATTACGAACCGGGATGCGAATTAACAAGACCGGGCCGGGAGATTCATCCCATGAGCGCAACTTGCTCAGCCACCCGGCGCAACGGCTGTGATGCCGGGCAATACAATCGCAATCCGGCCACCGGATACTGCGAACTGAACCACATCAGCTTGGCCGGGGTTCCCCCGTCAGCAATCCGAAATGTTGACGAAAAGGTACTGACGGGCAGCCGCTTGGCCGGTTACACGCCAGGAAGTATGGATTGCGGCTTCCAGGCGCTCAATGAGCGTACTAGAGATTTGCACTTAGGTTGACAGACTAACGACGAAAGCTCACCAAGTCAGCGTTCATTTACTGCCATTTCGGGTATATCGGTGAGTTGGTGCCACTCGTGGGGAAGTCCACGCATGAGCAAGCCGCAGTCAAAGTCGAGCGACCCTGCGGGGAAGCGCTGCGAGTCAGCATAGAATGCACAATGTTGTGACTCAATTTCCATCGGCACCATCTCCCACTTGAGCATCTTCAGTTGCAATCCTTCCAACTCATCGCCACGCAGTGAACACGAAAAGCCGCAGTCACCTTTTCGGAAGAATTCTGATACTTCATCAAACGAGCCGAAGCTCGGCGTATGTCGCCATTCTCCTAATACGCGGGCTGAAAAATGCACATCGGCTTTGCCGTCGTCGCTGGTCACATCCATGGCAAGATGATTCTGGCTCTCGCTCACCTGAAACCTTGCATGGTGATGCACTCCTGGGAAAAGGCGTCCTCCGAGCAGCTCGACCAGTCTTTGGTCCGTTTCACGACGCCAGACAAACACTCCGGGGCGGTTGCCATCGCTACCGGGGTATCGGATCGCTACTCGATGAGCCATGTTTTCGGACGAGAGACCGAACGGGCCGGGGACGCCCTGCGGTCGCAGGTTCTCCAGTCGGATTAAGCAAACGCCCACGATGGCGCGTCCAAGCTGTTGGTCGACTTGCAGAGGCGCGGGCAAAAGGCGCTGCACGACGTCGGCGTCCGCTCGGAAGTTTAGAAGCATACGGCGGGCGATCACGCCTCGGATCAGGGGCAGCATTTGTGTTGGATTCTAGCAGACCGTTGTCCCCAAATAACGTTAGCAGCCCAAACCGAGTTTTCAGCTCAAAGTCGGCACTATCTCGCGGTTCCGGGTGTGTTGTCGCCTAACCGGCCAAAGCTCCATTTTTCTCCCAATGTCCGGAATGGTGGTAACTAGGAGCGGACCCTGCCAAGTGCGTTTTTCAAGAAAAGAGCCGCCTTCAGCAAGCTATGGGAGGCCACGTTTACTCTGATTCCGCTCCAATGTTTTGCCTCTTTATCGTAGGCCGACTAAACCGCTCACTGATTGGATCAGCTTGGCGGGGTCGAAGCCGACGCCATCCTTGAAGACCAACTCAACTTTCTCCACGTTTTCAATCTTCTCCACCGGGTTGCCGCCCAGCACTACAATGTCGGCGTCCTTGCCTGGCGCAATCGATCCGATGTCGACGCCTTTGTCCATGTAGGTCGCCCCATTGAAAGTGGCAATCCGTATTGCTTCGACCGGCGAGAAACCGGCCTCCACCAGCAATTCAATATTGCGCTGGTCGCCGAAACCCGGCACCACGCCTCCATAGCCGGTTGGATCGCACCCCGCCATCAGCAATCCGCCGGCGGCGGCAAACTCACGCTCAAAGCGCATTTCCTTTTCCAGCATCTTGTTGCCGGCGCCGACTTGGGCCACCATCGACCGGTTGGTCAGGTAATCACTGGCAGCTTCTACGGTGAGGGTCTTGAGCGCCGCAGCCTCCCGCTCCATCGGCGGCTGATTTGGGCCGAAGGTCTCAAGAATGGCCAACGTCGACGTAATCGCAACGTGGTGCTCCACCAGATCGCGAATCATCGCTCGCACCTCGGGCCCCTCAACATCGAGGCTCTTCTCCAGGTAGGCCACGGTCTCCCTTTGGCTGGGGCACTCGTCCGGCTTCTTTCCCGGATAGAACTCTGTATCCACCAAGATCCCATGCTCCAGGTTATCGATCCCCAGCGCCGCCGCCTGTCTGAACCCGACGGAGCAGAGATGACCCGTAATCTTCAGCCCGTGGGCGTGAGCGTGGTCGATGGCGGCCTTCAATTCATCGGCCGTGAGGTAGTTGTAGGCCTTGAAGGAGGTCACGCCCTCGGCCGCCCAATAATCCACGGTGCGCGCGGAGTCGTCCGGATCGCTCAATTGATGCATTTGAAGGGCAAACGTGCCCTTCCCCTCCAGATACGGCCCCGTGACGTCGAGTTTGGGTCCCGGCATCTGTCCGGCGTCGATGGCCCTCTTCAGTTCCAGGTCGGTGTACGGCTCCAGGCTGCCTCCGGTTCGCGCAGTGGTCACGCCGCCGGCCAAGTACAGGCGCGGAGCGCTGTCCGCCGCTTCTCCGTAGAGAGCCGCGCCGTCTCGCGGCCGTTGCGGTAACGGATAGAAGAGATGCTCGTGCATGCCCACCAGGCCGGGAATCAGCGTCTTGCTCGTCAAGTCCAGTACCTTGGCGTTCGGCGGATATGGGCTGTGCGCTTTCGCGGCTTCAACTGCCGTGATCTTGCCGCCCGCGATGTCGATGCGCATGTCCTCCTGAGGCGCGGCGCCCGTACCATCGATCAGGCGCGCGTGCTCCAGCACCAGCACAGGTGCGTCTTCCTTTACATAGGGCGAAAGCGGAGAAGGATTGTGCTGGGCTGCAGAACTCAGGCTCAGCGGCAAGGCAATAAACAGAAATGAGGTTTGTCTCACGGTCAGCATAGGTGGTGCCACCGGCAAATGGATTGAATTCAGTTCTAACAGATTGCAGGACGGTTGCCTATCCGAGAGCAACCAAGCAATAAGTTCCGATTTGTTTGAATGTTAAGTCAACGAGGAGCTTAAGGTGTTACAAGAAGCTGAACTCAGCGGGCGCTGATTCAGAGAACAACCACGGAGGCTCCTCAGAGACGATATGTACTACATCGGACACCGAGCTTATTTGTCATCCCCAGTAAATAGCCATTTGGTCGTCCTCCCGAACCGCTTGGCAATCCTGAAGAGGATGTGGCACCGGGTACCTTCAGCCCGCATTTGATGCCTTGACAAACCCTTGGTCATTATCAAGGGCCGCCTGGCGATGCGATTTCAATAACCCCAGTCGCTAAGCTTCGGCGTTGCATCTAAGTACGCGTGGGCATGAGAGCCTAGAACCGTTCCAGCCATATGCAGATAGGCCGACGCCACATCTCGATTGGCACGCTCGCCGTCGGCGTTGTGCTGGGCTTCGTGCTGCTGGCAGCTCTTGCCCACGTCGCGCAAACCGGATTGTGGAACCGGTTCGGCGGTTATATGACCGGCCGCAGCACCCGCATCGACGATTCGTCGCCTGCGGTCGTTGAGAAGATCCGTCAACTGTCGCGCCTGGAAACGGTTGTTTATTCGCTCGATAAAATCGTGGAGGGCGAACGCCAGAACGCCTGGGTCCCCGACTTCCTGGTGGGCGACAAGCTCCTTCTGATCGCGCACGGAGAGGTGATTGCCGGCGTCGATCTTGCCCAGCTCAAGGCGGGCGATGTCTGGGTGAAGGGCGATGCGGTTCAGGTTCGGCTGCCCGCGCCGCAGGTACTCAGCACGCGCATCGATAACGGGCGCACACGGATCTACTCCCGGACGACCGGTCTCCTGGTCAGCGCCGACCTGAACCTGGAATCCGAAGTTCGTCTGGCCGCCGAGCAGCAGATTTCCCAGGCCGCGCTCGACGACGGGATTCTCGACAAAGCTCGCCAGAACGCCCGGACCAATGTCACCGCTCTGCTCTATGGCCTGGGCTTTCGCACTGTCGATGTGCAGTACAGCATGTCCCCAGACCGCGTGGTGCAGCGCAAATCTCCCAGAGCTTCGGCCAAGGTAAAATGGAGACTCCGAACAAGTAGAGGCGACCGGAAGTGTACTGCCCTGGAGCTTGGAAGGGAATATGGAAATTCTAGGTATAACATTCTGCCCGGTTGGGGCGAGAAAAAACCGTAAGGCAAGAAAGTGAGAGGATAAGGACACGACTATGCTTGTATGTGCTCATTGCCGGAGTGAAATTCATGAAAATAGTAGATTCTGCTCAGTCTGTGGCAACCCCGTTAACTCTGCTACGCAAATGCACAAAATGCAAAGCCACCAAGTATTCACCCATCCATTGCCTTACGACCGCGCCGCCGTTTCCGCAGGAGGTTTTGGTCAGGTCTTCGGCCTTGACCCGCGGGTTGTATTCCTAACCACGGTTGTCGATACGATGCTTTTCGGCGGACAGTTCATAACTCTGGGCACGAGCTCGCTACTCTCCCTGCCGGTGGGGATCGTTCTTGGCGTCATAACTTATAAAGCTCAGAGATATTGGTATCGAGACGATCGAGAGGCTGCCATTATAAAAGGACTCATTGTAGCCCTGTTGACTGCGATCCCGACAAGCCTGCCTGGATTTCTTACCGTCCCATCAGGAATTATAGGTCTAGTCCATATTCTCCGCAGGAAAAGAAGAGACAGTTTTCTCGTAATTGATAGGCGAGTCGGCAATTGATCACAGCGCCTTCCGCGTCAATCCGAACGCAAACGGAAGTGGTACGGCATTGTGCGAATCGTCGCTCGTCGCAGAGCCTTATGATCAATAGTTGTGCAGTTTGCGAGAAAGTGAACAACGGCCTCTCTTAAAGGATTTGCCATGAGGATCGGATTTCTGGGACTGGGCAACATGGGGACACCGATGGCGCTGCGGTTGCTCGCTGTCGGACACGAATTGTCGGTTTGGAACCGGAGCGAAGAGCGTACTAAGCCGCTCATCCACGAGGGTGCCATCGCCGCAGCGACCCCGGCTGAAGCCGAACTGGGCTCCGACGCTATAATCACCATGCTCCTGGACGATGCGGCATATAAAGAGGTGCTTTTCGGCGTCCACAGGCTGATTGATGTGCTCTCACCCGGCGTGCTTCACATCTTGTGCGGCACCATCAGCATGGCCTTCGCTGAGCGGCTCACTACGGAGCACGCGAACCGGGGCATCGATTTTGTCGGGGCGCCGGTGTTTGGCGGGCCAAGCGATGCCGAGGATGGTCAGCTATGGATTGTAGCGGCCGGCGCCGACAAAGCAGTGGAACGTGCCCGTCTGCTGCTCAAGGCATTTTCGCGAGGGATTACTGTGGTCGGCAAAGAGCCGCAGCAGGCGTATGCGATGAAGCTGGGGACAATTTTCTCGCCGACGCCATAATTCCTTCTTCCGGCCAGGCAATTGTCTTAGCAGCCCAGCAGCGAGTTGAGTCCGAGACGTTTTTCAAGTTCCGGTTCCGGTTGTATAGTCGCCAATCCTTCCCATTGACGAATGCTCGCCTCGGAAATCGAATGGCGACGCCCCTTCAGGGTGAAAAGGCGAGACCGATTGTATCGTGTGGCTTCATACCGCTGGAATCGGCAACCCGGGCACTTCGGTCAGGCCAGGGCGGTCAGGGGCAAAAAATCTGTCAAATGGGTGACAGATTCGTGACAGATTTTCTGGAACGAGTGACAGATTCAGCTCGGTCCGGGAGCCAGGCATAAACAAGAATCTGTCAACTGTCGTATATCTGAGAGGCGAACAAGAAAGAGATAACGTAAGTTATAGATATATATAGTTATACTTCTTTACAAGAAGTCTCTTTTTGTCAGAATGTGACTGAAAATCTGTCAAGATCTGTCATTGACTGACAGAGAAAAGAGACAGAGCTTTGTGCTTGTTTGAACTCCAAAAATGATTCACGCCTGTCCCTATGACAGTTGACAGATTTTCTGTGAGTGGGCTTCCTGGCTGCAGGTCGACCCCGGGCCGGCGTCCACGCCGGCACGGGCGGCCGCTGCTGGTGTTTGTCCAATCTCCCGGTGCTCAACGTCCAACCGGAACCAGGAATGGCTAGACCAAGAGTTCAAAA
>Ga0302326_10028013_pt1 | contig 11350 bp, 11 predicted proteins | sample Palsa_T0_3_FD_202264 | JGI IMG/M metagenome (GOLD analysis project Ga0302326, IMG submission 202264) | Peat permafrost microbial communities from Stordalen Mire near Abisko, Sweden - Palsa_T0_3 | ecosystem: Environmental > Terrestrial > Soil > Palsa > Peat permafrost | place: Sweden: Abisko...
CAGAACTGGCCGCAATCGCTGAAGACGATCGTGCGGGTCATGCTCGACTCGCGTTACGCCATGTGGATGGGGTGGGGACCGGAACTCACTTTTTTCTGCAACGACGCCTACCTGCCGACCGTCGGCGTCAAGGAGAGCTGGGTGCTCGGCGCGCGCTCCGACCGGGTGTGGGCGGAGATCTGGCCCGATATCGGCCCGCGCATCGCGCACGTGCTCGCCACCGGCGAGGCGACCTGGGACGAAGGTCTCCTGCTGTTCCTGGAGCGGCGCGGTTTCTCCGAAGAGACCTATCACACTTTCTCCTACTCGCCGCTCGCCGACGATTCCGGCGTGAATACCGGAATGTTGTGCGTGGTGACCGAGGAGACCGACCGGATCATCGGCGAGCGGCGTCTGACGAGCCTGCGCGATCTGGGCGGGCGGCTTGCCGGAGCGCGGTCGCACGAGGACGTCGTGCGTGCGATCGATGAGTGCCTCGCGACGTCCGCGAAGGACGTGCCGTTCGGCCTCAGCTACCTGATCGAGCACGACTCGGGTCGGGCGAGGCTGACGTCGGTCGTCGGCTTGGAGACGAGCCAGCCGGCGACGCCCGCGACATTGGACCTCGCCGACGACAAGGCGATCTGGCCGATTGCGAAGGCGCTGGAGGTGCTCGCGCCGATCGAGGTCGACGATCTCGACTCAGGGCATTTCGGGGTGTTGCCCGCCAGACCATGGACGCAATCGCCGCGCCATGCGCTGGTCCTGCCGATCGCGCAGCAAGGACAGCGGCGGCCGACCGGAATTTTCATTGCCGGCCTCAATCCGAACCGACCGTTGGACGCCGCCTATCGCGGTTATCTCGAGCTCTTCGTCGGGCAGATCGCGGCGGCGCTCGCCAGCGCCGATGCCTATGAGGAGGAACGGCAGCGGGCCGAGGAGCTCGTCGCGCTGGACCGCGCGAAGACCCGGTTCTTCTCGAACATCAGCCACGAGTTCCGGACGCCGCTCACCTTGATGCTCGGGCCGCTCGAGGATGCGCTTGCGGCACGGGGCACGACGCTGCCGCCGGAGCACGAGACGGGGCTCGAGATCGCGCATCGGAATGCGCTCCGCCTGCTTCGGCTGGTCAATGCGCTGCTGGACTTCTCACGCATCGAAGCCGGTCGCGTCCAGGCGAGCTACCGTCGGACGGACCTCGCCACCTTGACGGCCGAGCTGGCCTCGAGCTTCCGGTCGGCCATGGAGCGGGCCGGATTGACGTTCGTCGTCGACTGTCCCGCGATTCGGGCGCCCGTGTTCGTCGATACGGAGATGTGGGAAAAGATCGTCCTCAACCTGGTGTCGAACGCGTTCAAATTCACTTTCAGGGGCGGCGTCACGGTCGAGCTGAGAGAAGTCGAAGGCTCGGTCAGGCTCGCCGTCAAGGACACCGGGACCGGAATTCCGCCCACCGAGCTGCCGCGCCTGTTCGAACGGTTTCATCGCGTGGAGTCGGCGAAAGGACGCTCGTTCGAGGGCAGCGGCATCGGTCTTGCGCTGGTGCACGAGCTGGTGAAGCTCCATGGTGGCGATATCGCCGTCGAGAGCGAACTCGGAAGCGGCACGATCTTTACGGTCAGCCTCCCGGTCGGCAGCGAGCATCTTCCCGCCGAGCTCGTTCACGACGCGGAAGTCTCGACGGCTCCGTCGGCCCGCGCGCAGAGCTTCGTGGAGGAGGCCCGACGCTGGCTGCCCGACGACGGTTCCGCCGAGCTTCCGTCGGGCGATGGCAGCGAGCTGGCGATCTCTCGACACGATGCCGATATCTCCCGGCTTGCGGCAGGCAAGCCGCACCGCATCCTGCTGGCCGATGACAATGCCGATCTCCGGGCGTATATCGCGCGTCTCCTGTCCCAGAGCGGTTACGTGGTCGAGACCGTCGCGGACGGCGAAGCCGCGCTCGAGGCGGCGCACCGGCAGCGGCCCGATCTCATCGTCACCGACGTGATGATGCCGAGGCTCGACGGCTTCGGCGTCCTGACCGCGATTCGCCGCGACCCCACGCTCCGCGACCTGCCGGTCATCATGCTGTCGGCGCGCGCGGGCGAGGAGGCTCGTGTGGAGGGCATCGACGCCGGCGCCGACGATTACCTGACAAAGCCGTTCTCCGCCCGCGAGCTGCTCGCCCGCGTGGCGACCAACCTGGCGATGTCGGACATGCGTCGCGAGACCGCGGCTCGCCTGCGCGAGCTCAACGAGACTCTCGAGGCGAAGGTGGCGGAGCGGACGCGTGAACGCGATCGGATTTGGCGCAACTCGCTGGACCTGCTCCTGGTGCTCGGCACCGATGGAAAATTCGGTACCGTCAATCCGGCCTGGACGACCCTGCTGGGGTACCCGCCCGACGAAATGATCGGCCAGCAATCCAGCCGGTTCGTCCATCCCGAGGACATCGCGGCGAGCCGCGCGGCGTTCAAGCAGGCGGCTTCCGAGCTGCTGATCGGCTTCGAGAATCGGTTCCGCCACAAGGATGGAAGCTATCGATGGATCTCGTGGATGGCGGCGCCGGAAGAGGGCGTGATCTACGCCATTGGTCGCGACGTCACCGCCGACAAGGAAGCGGCCGACGCACTTCGGCGCACCGAGGAGCAGCTGCGCCAGGCGCAGAAGATGGAGGCGGTCGGTCAACTGACCGGCGGCATCGCCCATGACTTCAACAACATGCTCGCCATCATCGTCGGCTCGCTCGACATGCTGCGGCTGCGGCTCCGCAGCGACGTCCCTGCCTCTCCCTATTTGCGCCTGGTCGAGGGTGCGCTGGAGGGAGCCAATCGCGCGGGTACGCTGACCCAGCGGCTGCTGGCGTTCTCGCGGCAGCAGGCCCTATCCCCGGAATCGGTCGATGCCAACAAGCTGGTGTCCGCGATGTCGGAGCTCCTCAGGCGGACTCTGACCGAGAACATCCATCTCGAGACCGTGCTGGCCGGCGGGCTCTGGCGCACGCATGTCGACCCGCACCAGCTCGAAAGCGCGATCCTCAATCTTTGCGTCAATGCGCGCGATGCCATGCCGGATGGCGGCAATCTCACCATCGAGACCGCGAACGCTCATCTCGATGAAACCTACGAGCGCCAGCATGTCGGTGTGCCGGCGGGCCAATATGTCCTCCTCGCGGTGACGGATACCGGCACCGGCATGTCGGCTGACGTGCTGGCCAGGGCTTTCGATCCCTTTTTCTCGACGAAGCCGACCGGCAAGGGGACCGGTCTGGGGCTCGCCATGGTCTACGGCTTCCTGCGTCAGTCCGGCGGCCATGTGAAGATCTATTCCGAGCCTGGCCAGGGGACTTGCGTGAAGATCTATTTGCCGCGCCACATCGGATCGGCGGCAACGGGAACGGCTGCGCCGGACGGAGTCGAAGCGCTGCCGGGAGCGAGCGGGCGTGAAACCGTGCTGGTCGTCGAGGATGATCCCGGCGTGCGGGTCGTCAGCGCGGAAGGGCTGCGCGTGCTGAACTATCGGGTGCTCGAAGCCGAGTCCGCCGCCGCGGCCCTGCGCCTGCTCGCCGAGCACGACGTCATGCTGCTGTTCACCGACGTCGTCATGCCCGAGATGAGCGGCGCCAAGCTCGCCGAACAGGCGCGGCGCCTGCGGCCCGGCATCAAGGTGCTCTATACGACCGGCTATACCCGCAATGCGATCGTCCACAACGGCGTGCTCGATGCCGGTGTCCACGTGCTGAGCAAGCCGTTCACGCTCGAGCAGCTCGCCCGCAAGATCGCGGAAGTGCTCGACGAGCCTGTCCCGCCCCGATTGGAACAGGTTTGAGTGGCGGTCGGTGTGCAGTCGTTCCGTTCGACGGCCGTATGCGCTGATCTTCGAACGCGCTGCAGAACCGCGGCGCCCGTCAAGCGTTTCACCTAGTGGCTCTGGGGAGGTCAGCATGGACAACGTCGATCAAGCGTTTTGGCAGCTCTTCCACGCCGTCCAGTCGAAGTTGGCCGATCCCGAGATCATCGATTCCGTGCCGCCGCAATCCGGCCTGTCCGAAGCCGTGGTCATCGATCTGCCGGCACCGGTGCACGCGCTCGGCGTGCTCCGGCGCGAGGCCGAGCGTCGCGGAATCGGCTATCCCGAGTTGATCGCCGCGCTCTCCGCAGAGCGCCAGTCCGAGCTGCCGGCATGGTGGCTCGCCATCGCCAGCAGCCACGCGGTCGGCGCGTTCGACCGCAGCAGCGCAGCAAGCCCCGCCGCCGATTAGTGCCCGATCGCATGAATCCGTGATCCGAAAGAATCGGCTTCATGCGTGAATCGGCCACTAATTTTTAGCTCAACGTACCGACTTTCTACGAAAGTCGGTACTAGGCGGGGGGCACCGCCGCCGGGACGGGCGCGTCACTCGACCGCGGCCAGAAAGTCCTTCTCTTCCCAGCGATCGGCGGATTTCCAGTAGAAGGTGAAGGCGACCGCGCCGCCGCTCGGCAGCGCGGCCGTGTCGAGGTCGGCAAACTGCATGCCGAAGCCGCTATCGAGGGTCGGCGTGCGGCGCTGCCCATGCTGGATCGCCTGCTCGGTGCCGGGTAGGGGCCGAGCCCGCAGCGCTAGATGACGACGAGAGGCGGCAATTCGGCGATTAGGTCGTGGTCGCGCTGGGGGCGAGCACGGCCTGGACCTCCAGCAAGAGCATGTCCATCGACAGATTCTTGCTTAAAATCTTGGCTCCGGTCACGCCGGTATCATCGCTCGGCGCGTCGTAGCCGGTGACGAACAGGATCGGCAGCTTGGGCCGCTTCACCCGGGCCATGCGGGCGATCGAAAATCCGTGGGGCGTATCCTTAGGCAGCCGAATGTCGGCCAGCAGCAATCCGATGCTGCGGTCGCTGTCGAGCGCCTCCAACGCCTTGCGGTAGTCGGGCGCATCGATCACCTCGTATCCGGCCGCCGTCAGATGCCGCCCCAACGCAAATCGATAGGCGTCGTCGTCCTCGACCCACAACACGCTATTGGTCGTCCCGGTCACGGCGGTTTGACTGATCGGCGGAAAACGCATTGTCGTTCCTACAAATCGGCCTCGGATCGGAGCATCCGTCGCCTGGGAACATTTGTAATGCACAATTGTTCATAGTAGCAACGGAACATAAACCATAGACGTCGCTCGGCACAATTTCCCGATCATAACCTGGCCGGCCTGCAGGAGCCCGGCCCCGCTGAGCCGATGCGGGGCCGGGATTCTTTCCGATTACGGAGGATTCGTTGAGTATTCACAATTCGGCGTTGCCAGCGCTGCTCGCCAAGCACCGGCCCTCGGTCCTGGGTGCGTGGCTCAAACGCCTGCTCGAGGGCGGCCTGGTCCAGGGCGGCAAGGTCAAAGAGTCCGAACTGAGCGAGAACGCGACGCGCTTTCTCGACGCGGTGCTGATCGGGCTGAAGACCGGCAACATGACCGAGCTGCAGACGCCCGAATGGACACCCGCGCGCCAGGTGCTCGAGGCGCTGTCGCGCAGCTGGGCCGTCAACGGCTTCACCCCGGCCGAGACCGCAACCTTCGTGTTCTCGCTCAAGGAGCCGCTGTTCAACCTGCTGCGCGACGAGCTGCTGAGGACCCCGGAGCTCCTGATAGCCGAGATCTGGGCGACCACCCAGCTGGTCGATCGGCTCGGCCTGATCAGCATCGAGGCATTTGTCAAAAATCGCGAGGAGGTGATCAAGCGTCAGCAACAGGAGCTGCTCGAGTTGTCGACCCCGGTGGTTAAGCTGTGGGAGGGCATTCTGGCGCTGCCGGTGATCGGGACATTGGACAGCGAGCGCACCCAGACCGTGATGGAGAATCTGCTGCAGAGCATCGTCGACACCGGCGCCGAGATCGCGATCATCGACATCACCGGCGTGCCGACGGTCGACACCTTGGTCGCGCAGCATCTGATCAAGACCGTCTCGGCGGCGCGGCTGATGGGGGCCGACTGCATCATTAGCGGCATCCGGCCACAGATCGCCCAAACCATCGTGCATCTCGGCCTGGACCTCGACGTGGTCTCGAAAGCGACCATGGCGGACGCTTTCGCGCTGGCGCTGCGCCGGACCGGCAAAAGCGTCCGAAGCAACGGCGCCACGAACGAAGACAAGCGCTAAGAAGCCGTGGAGACGATCCCGATCCTGAGAGTCCAGGACTGCCTCCTGGTGTCGATCCAGGTCGACATGCATGACCGTCTGGCGGCGGCGCTGCAGGACGATCTGACCAATAAAATCGTCGAGACGCACGCGCGCGGCGTGATGATCGACATCTCGGCGCTCGAGATCGTCGATTCGTTCATGGGCCGCATGCTCAACAATATCGCCGCGGCCGCGCGCCTGCTCGATGCCGTCACCGTCGTCGTCGGCATGCGCCCCGCCGTGGCGATCACCCTGGTCGAGCTCGGGTTGACCATGACGGGCGTGCGGACCGCGCTCAACGTCGATCGCGGGCTGGCGCTGATCCGGAGACTCATCGACGATTCGGGAGCTCCATTTGGCGATCGTCAAGCATGAGGTGGTCGACATCCGCAGCAGCGACGACGTGGTTCGGGTGCGCCAGCTCGTCCGCGGCTGGTCGCTCGAGTGCGGTTTCAGCCTGGTCGATCAGACCAAGATCGTGACCGCGGCCAGCGAGCTGGCACGCAACACGTTGCTGCATGGCGGGGGCGGCAATCTGAGCCTGGATCGCCTGGAGGATGGCGGGCGTCGCGGCCTGCGGCTGACATTCTCGGACCGCGGGCCGGGCATTGCCGACATCGATCGGGCCATGCAGGAAGGCTACACGACCGGCAACGGCCTCGGCCTCGGCCTCAGCGGCGCCAAGCGGCTGTCCAACGATTTTGCGATCCGGTCGGCGCCGGGCGATGGGACGACCGTCACGATAGCGCGTTGGAAATGATGTGATCATTCGGCTGGCCCAAGCGACGGATGCGGGGGAGGCGAGACGCCGGGCGGTCGCGCTTGCCGAGCAGGCGGGGTTCGGCGCCGAGGCCGCGGGGCGCGTGTCGCTGGTCGCGACCGAGCTCTCGACCAACATCCTGAAATATGCCGGCACCGGCGAGATCGCGATCGAGACCCATGACGGCGGGACCCACGTGGACATCGAGCTTCTGGCGATCGACAGCGGTCCCGGCATGGAAGATTTCGCGCGCTGTCTCGCGGACGGCTATTCGACGGCCGGCAGCCCGGGCACCGGCCTGGGCGCTGTGCATCGGCTCGCCGACACGGTCAGCGTGTTCACCAGGCCCGGCCTCGGCACCGTGATCGCGGCCCGGCTGGCCGCGCTGCGCAGCCTGCCGGCCCGCCGGGATTTCGAGGTCGGTGCGGTCGCGATGCCCTGTCCCGGGGAAACCGTGAGCGGCGACGGCTGGGCGATCCGGCAGCGCGACGCGCACTGCCGATTGCTGCTGGCCGACGGCTCGGGGCACGGCGAGCTCGCGGCCCGGGCCCCGAGGTGGCGACCGCGCTGTTGGGGCAGCTCGACGAGCACGCGCCGGCCGACGCGATCGCCGCGGTGCATCGGGCGCTCGCCGCAACGCGCGGCGCGGCGGTGGCGCTGGCCGTCATCGAGCTGCCGTCGCGCCGGATCCGCTATGCCGGGCTCGGCAACATCTCGGGCACCCTGATCGACGACGCGAACCGGCGCGGCATGGTGTCGACCAACGGCACCGCCGGCCATGTCTGGCGCAACGTCAAGGAGTACGTCTATTCGTTCGCCGGTGCCGAGCCGCTCATCATCCTGCATAGCGATGGTCTCGCGACCCGCTGGAATCTGGACGCCTATCCCGGCCTGGTTCGCTGCCATGCCAGCGTGATCGCCGGCGTGCTCTATCGCGACCACACGCGCGGCCGCGACGACGCGACGGTCGTGGTCGTCAAGGCGAGGACGGCATGATCTGGCCGCTTCTGACCGTCGCGATCGCCCGGGAAACCGATATCGTGCTGGCGCGCCAGCAGGCCCGCCGGATCGCGAGCTTCCTCGGATTGGAGGGACCCGGCCTGACGCGGCTGACCACGGCGGTCTCCGAGATCGTGCGCAACGCCTTCGATCACGGCGGTGGCGGCCGCGCCGAGTTCCGGGCGATCGGACCGGAAGAGCCGCAGATGCTCGAGATCAGCATCACCGACCACGGTCCGGGATTGGCGCATCTCGAAGCCGTGCTGCTCGGCCGCTACGAATCGATGACCGGCATGGGAATCGGGCTGCGCGGCGCGCGCCGGTTGATGGACGAGTTCTCGATCGAGAGCGAGCCCGGCCGCGGCACCGCGGTGCGCATGCGCAAGACGCTGCCGCGCCTGGCGCCGCGGCTCGACGAAGTGCTGATCGGCCGCCTGACCGGCGCGCTGGCGGACGCGCGGGCGGCCGATCCGCTGGCCGAGATCCGCCACCAGAATCAGGAATTGCTGGTCAGCCTCGACGAGGTCGCGAAGCGCCAGGACGAGCTCGAGCGCGTCAATCAGGAGCTCGAGGACACCAACCGCGGCGTGGTCACGCTCTACGGCGAGCTCGACGAGCGCGCCGATCATCTGCGCAAGGCCGACGAGATCAAGACCCGCTTCCTCTCGAACATGAGCCACGAGGTGCGGACCCCGCTCAACTCGATCCTGGCGCTGTCGCGCATGCTGATCGAGCGGCTCGACGGCGAGCTGAACGAGCAGCAGGACAAGCAGGTCCGGTTCATCCGATCGGCTGCCGAGACCCTGAGCGAGCTGGTCGACGATCTGCTCGATCTCGCCAAGGTCGAGGCCGGCAAGATCGAGATTCACCCCACGCAATTCACCGTGCAGGACCTGTTCAGCGCGCTGCGCGGCATGATGCGGCCGCTGCTGCTCAACGAAGCGGTGGCGCTGGTCTTCGAGGACGCGGCGGGCGTGCCGTCGCTCCACACCGACGAGAACAAGGTCGCGCAGATCCTGCGCAACCTCATCTCGAACGCGATCAAATTCACCGATCGGGGCGAGATTCTGGTGTCCGCCGAGCTATCCGAAGACGGACACAAGGCGCTCTTTTCGGTGCGCGACACCGGCATCGGCATGGCGCCCGAAGATCTCGGGCGCATCTTCGACGAATATGCCCAGATCGACAGCCCGACGCAGCGCCGGGTCAAGGGCACCGGTCTCGGCCTGCCGCTGTCGAAACGCCTGGCGGAGCTGTTGCAGGGCGAGCTGACGGTCGCCAGCACGCCGGGTGTCGGTTCGATCTTCACCTTGGCGGTGCCGCGCCGGTTCGACGTCCAGCTCGAGCCGCAGGCGCCCGATTGGCAGCTCGATCGGACCCGTCTGCCGGTGCTCGCGATCGAGGACAGCGAGGTCGACGCCGTCCTGTACGAGCGCTACCTGAATGACACGCGCTATCAGCTGGTCACCGCCGCGACCATCGAGGCGGCGCGCATCGCGCTGGCGTCCGTGCGGCCGCGCGCGATCATCCTCGACGTCATGCTGACCGGCGAGCAGTGCTGGCCGTTCCTGGTCGAGCTGAAACGCGGCTGGGCGACCCGCAACATTCCGGTCCTCGTGGTCGCCACCGCAGAGGAGGGGCGCCGGGCGATCGGCATGGGCGCCGACGACTATGCCCGCAAGCCGATCGACCGGGCGTGGCTGGTCGCGGCACTCGATCGCCTGCTGGCGGGACAAGACGATCGCAAGGTCCTCCTGATCGACGACGATCCGACCTCGCGCTATCTGATGCGGCGCTATCTCGCCGATACCTCGATCTTGATCAGCGAGGCGGCGTCGGGTATCGAGGGGGTGCGGCGCGCGCAGGAGGAGCGGCCCGATCTGGTGTGCCTCGATTTGAAAATGCCCGACATCGACGGCTACGAAGTGCTGGCGCGCCTGGCTGCCGACGATCGGACGCGCGCCATTCCGGTGATCATCATCACGTCGGTCGCCGTCGCCGAGCTCGACGACCAGCGCCTCGCCGGCGCTGCGGCGATCCTGAACAAAGACAAGCTGTCGCGCCACAGCTTCAACGCCGTGTTCTCCCGAATCCTCGCGCCCTCGCATGCCCCGCTTTGACGCCCGCTTCCTGAGTATTGGAACAAAAATTAGATCGACGCGTTCCCTTTTCAGACGGAAGCGTCGGAGGTTTCGATGACACTCTTGCTGATCATACTGGTGCTGTTTTTCGTGTTCGGCGGCGGCGGGTATTACGGATACCGCAGACAATATTACGGCGGCGGCGGCTTCGGGCTGATCGGCGTGGTGCTTGTCGTGCTGTTGCTGGTCGCCGTGTTCGGTGGTCCGCACTACCACTACTATTGAGCCTGGCGGCTGTTCAATGCGGTGCGGCGCGCGATGAATGCGCGCCGTGCCCGTTGATTCGTCTATGCATTAAGTCCGGTTCTCAGACCGACTCCGCCGTAGGCGCGTTGTCTGTGTATCGTTCTCTGACAAAGGACCCGCGCTCATGCCCGAAGGCAAACATCCTCGGACGGACAAGCCGTTCCTGAGCGACGTCGCCACCTTGCGCGCCCGCGCGCGTCGAAACCTCGATCAAGGTGTCGTCACGTCGACCTACCAGGGCGATGTCCGCCAAACCATCGAAATCCTCCAGGCGGTGCTCGCGACCGAGATCGTCTGCGTGCTGCGCTACAGCATGCATTCGGTCGCGGCCTCCGGCATATCGAGCAACGCCGTACGCTCGGAGTTCGCGACCCACGCGGACGAGGAGCGCGGTCACATGATGGCCGTCGCGGATCGCATCAATCAGCTGGGTGGCAAGCCCAATTTCAATCCGGAGGGTCTGGCGACGCGTTCGGCCTCGCAATATGCCGAGGGCGCCGATCTGGTCGATATGATCAGGGAGAATCTCATCGCCGAACGCATCGCGGTCGATCATTACCGCGAGCTGATCCGCCATTTCGGCGACAACGACCCGACGACCCGCGTGATGCTGGAAGGCATCCTCGCGGTCGAGGAGGAGCATGCCAACGACATGCACGATCTGCTCGTTGCCCATGAGGGCAAGCCGAACCTCAAGTAGCTGAGCGGCGGTCGCCCCGCGCTCGAGGCGACCACCGCTTCTCTCGGTGCCGGTGCGCGGCTCAGTCTTCAGCAGCCTCGGCGTAATGGCGTCTTGGCTTGCGTTGTCCCGAGGGCAACGGCGCGCAGGGCTGGTTGACACCCTGCGGACCGAGCCGCCGGGGGCGTCTGATTCGGATCCGACCGAAATTTGAACGGCATTTGTGAACATTGCCGTCAGCTCGCGCGTTTACATCCCGGGTGGCCACTTTTTTTGGCCGATACCTCTGGGCGCAGCGGGGAAAGTGGTGATGCCGGGCGGTAAATGCGGGTTCGATCTGGTGCGCCGCGACCGAGCCGAGGCGCAGGGGCTCCGGTGGACGATGCCATCGGCCGATGCCTTGTGTCGCCGGTC
>Ga0302326_10028016_pt1 | contig 11349 bp, 9 predicted proteins | sample Palsa_T0_3_FD_202264 | JGI IMG/M metagenome (GOLD analysis project Ga0302326, IMG submission 202264) | Peat permafrost microbial communities from Stordalen Mire near Abisko, Sweden - Palsa_T0_3 | ecosystem: Environmental > Terrestrial > Soil > Palsa > Peat permafrost | place: Sweden: Abisko...
AACGCCATTGCTGACCCTGCCGATACCGGTTCTGCGCGCGCTGCGCAAGCTTGGGCATGATATTAAGGATGCCCGGCGGCGGCGGCGCATCCCCGTGGCCATCGCGGCGCAACGCGCCTCCATCAGCAAACCGACGCTCATCAGGGTCGAGCGCGGCGATCCCAAAGTTTCGATCGGCAGCTATGCCACGGTGCTGTTTGTGATGGGCATGGCGGAGCGGATCTCCGAACTGGTCGATCCCAAAAACGATCCAGTGGGCCTGCAGCTCGAAGAGGAGAACCTGCCGCAACGTATCCGCCTGGCGCGCAAGAACAAGCCCGCGAAAGGTAAATGATGGACCGCGAAACCCTCGTCTATGTCGATCTCGACGGCGCCCCGCATCTGATGGGGCGGCTGTGGGCGCGCGTCCGCAAGAACAAGGAGAGCGCCACTTTCGAATACGACCCGGCGTGGCTGCAGCATCCCGCGCGTTTTTCCCTGGAGCCCGCGCTGCAGCTCGGTCCCGGCCCGTTTCACACGCCGGCCGACACGCCGATGTTCGGCGCGATCGGGGACTCGGCGCCGGACCGGTGGGGGCGGGCGCTCATGCGCCGTATGGAACGCAGGCGCGCCGAGCGCGCCGGCACCGCGCCGCGCACGCTGCAGGAGATCGACTATCTGCTGCTGGTCGACGATGAAGCCCGCCAGGGCGCGCTGCGTTTCGCCGAACGCGAAGGCGAACCGTTCCTGAGCGAAGAGGGCGTCAAGCGCATTCCACCCCTCATCGAGCTGCCCGAGCTGCTCTCCGCCGCCGAACACGTCATGGAGGACAAGGACACCGAAGAGGATATGCGCCTGCTGTTCGCGCCGGGATCATCGCTCGGCGGTGCCCGCCCCAAGGCCTCGGTTATAGAAAAGGACGGTCAGCTGGCGATTGCGAAGTTTCCGCGTAAGGACGACGAGATCAACACCGTGGTGTGGGAGGCGGTCGCGCTCGCGCTCGCGGCTAGGGCCGGCATCGCGGTGCCCGAAAACCGCATCGAGATCATCGCCAAGAAACCCGTCATGCTGCTGCGTCGCTTCGACCGCGAAGGAAACCGCAGACTTCCTTTTCTCTCCGCCATGAGCATGCTCGGCGCGAAGGACAACGAAACCAGAAGTTATCTGGAAATCGTGGACGCGCTACGAAGACACGGCGCGGCGCCGAAAGAGGATATGGAGGCGCTGTGGCGTCGGCTGGTCTTCAACATCCTGATTTCCAACACGGACGACCATCTGCGCAATCACGGTTTCCTGTATGCAGGCCAGGAGGGCTGGCGTCTTTCGCCGGCCTACGACCTCAACCCGGTGCCGACCGACATCAAGCCGCGCATCCTCAGCACGGCCATCAACGAGGATGACAACACCGCGTCACTCGCTCTCGCCCTAGCAGTGGCAAACTATTTCGAGCTCGACGATAAGAAGGCTCGCGCGATCGCAAAGGAAGTAGGCGCGGTCGTCTCCAAGTGGCGCGAGGAAGCCGCGCACCACGACTTGGCGAAAAACGAGATCGACCGCATGGCATCGGCGTTTGAGCATGACGATTTGGAAATGGCGCGCGCTGCCGGTTAAGAGCAATTGGGGGAGCAGCTTTCTGGTAAAGGCTTCAATGTGAAGGCTGGTTTGCTTATCGTATGCAGTCGTGTAAGTGCCCGGAGCTCCGTCATTACTTTTCGCCATCTGGTAGGCTTCCTGGAGCGTTTCCATCTTGCAGACGTGAACGTATAGCCCCCAGAAACGCCAAGTCGGTTCTGCCTTCGCCTTGACGTATAGACTCTTCCTCAGGCTCTGCAAACTGATGGGTGTCTTTATCATTTCACCCTTGCCTTCCTTTTTGTTAGAGTCGCTACCAACAGCAGGGCCCCTTTGCTCTGAGGCCATTACAGCCGCTTCATCGCTCTTACGGGCCCATCCGCCACCCTCTCGCCTTCCTTCCCTTTCCCGGTGTCGCCGGTTATAGGTCGGACCTGCTCCAGAGATTTCTCCCTCGGACGAGGAGGGCTTCGCCAGTTGCTTAATGCGTCCTTGTCATCGTGCTGTCGCTAACACCCCGCCAAGTGGTTCGCCGCTTCAGTCAGTCTGCGACGCGCCATGCTGCCTTCACCCAGCTCCGAAAGGTTCGGCCTTTGGGGCGACATTTTTCGAGGCTACTTTGCGTTTACTGTTCGTTGCGGGCCGACGACTTGCTCACCATCCCGAAGATGGCTTTGTCAATAGCCAGAGATTCGGTTTCCCCTTCAAGGGACGTGCTGTAACTTCGAGAAGACCCCGTCGGCGCGCTCGGGGTGCTCAATCATCAATTCCACTTGCACCGATTCCCCGTGCAATTCCCGTACCAAAGGAAGGCGATCCGGCGGAAAAGGTGTGATTCCATCGGGCAGAAAGATCTTGTAATGAGGGATCCACTGATCGGGGGGTAGGTCGGATGCCCCACGGCCCATCAGCTTTTTCGCGGCATCGTTCCAGATGAGACAATGGCCGTCCCGGTCGGCCGCGATTAGCCCCTCGCCCATGCTGTCGAGCACAGACTGCAGCATGCGTGTCTGCCTTTCCAGGTCTTGTCGCGAGCTGTCCAGTTCCTCAGCCCGGCGAGCGAGTTCCTGCGCTTGCCCTGCCAGTTGTAACTCAACCTGTTTCCGTTCGCTGATGTCTGTGTTGGTGCCAAACCAGCGCACTACGCGCCCGTTAGCGTCTTTCAGTGGCACAATGCGGGTCAGGAACATGCCACAATGGCCGTCTCCCGCGCGCAGCGCGAATTCCATTTCGAAGGGCGTTCCTCCGGCGATCGCAAGCTTCCATCGATCCAGCACTTTGGGCAGAATTTCGGGATCGCAGACGCTCTGCCAATCCCTCCCCTTCGTCTGCTCCGGCGTGGTTCCGGTGTAGTCATACCAGCGCTGGTTATACCAAGAAATGGAGCCATCGGCTTCGGCCATCCAGGCGAGTTGCGAAATACCGTTGGCCATAGCCTGAAAGCGTTCTTCGCCCTCCCGCAGAGCCGCCGTGCGCTCCTCCACCCGCTGTTCCAATTCGGCGTTCAGGGTATTGAGTTGCGCCCGTGCGTGTGCGCTGATGTCAATCGCGCGGATGACGACAAGGAAGGCTAGTACCCACAACCCTACCTCGAAAAAGACTCCTACTATAGCGACGATCCTAGTCGACCTTTGTCCCGCTGCCGCTGTTTGAGCGCGCTCGCTCAATAATCGTGTTTCTTCGTTGAACATGTCTTGAGTCGTTGCGCGGACTGCAGCGATGCGCCTCTCGACTTCGAGAGCGTCGCTACTGCCCGGATAGTTTCCCACCTTCCTTCGTTTGGCGATGATGCCATCGGCGAATTCGAGCGCCATGCGGACCTGCGGCTCAACCGCGTCCAGTCGCCGCTCCTGACTGAGATTGTCCGCCGTCAAACGGCGCAACGCGCCCGCGTCCTCGTAGATGCTGTCGCGGGCCGCCTTATAGTGCTCCAGCAACGGCTCTTCCCCCGTCAAGGCAAATGCCCGGGCGCTGGTGTCCGCTTCGATCACATGTCTGGAGGTGCGCTGGATCGTCGCCATCACCTCATAGGTGTGGGAGACCCAATCGGTATCCTGCTCCGCCCGGAAGGCACTGCGCCATGACGAAAAACTTAAGCAAATGGTTATAAGCACAGCCAAGATCAAACCGCAGATGATCCTGCCCCGCAGTAGAGCTTCGATCGGCGCATCGAATCGCTTGCGCTCTGTCATTTCCTTAACCTCGCTCTACCCAAGAAATGGCTTCCACCGTAGTCACAGAATTTCGCAGGGCTATCTATTCAACTGTGACGGTTTGGTCGTCGAATACGTCACATCCTCGCTGTAGTCCTTTCTGTTTGTCTGCGCCACTGACCCATGGGGAGATCGCTTGGTGGACGCGATGACCGGCGAATAATGAGAGGAAAGCAGGGGCCTCAGGGGCCTCAGGGCCCTCGAAGCCCCCCGCGCCGCCCTGGTTCACTCTTATCTTGACCAACTCGAGTTCCGCAGCATCAATGCCGCACGATTCGCTGTGTCGCGTCAAGGCTAGCGGCAATTGGGAAGTTAGTAGCTGAGAGAGACCACAGGTGTGAAATTTCGGGTTGGTCTGCTAAACCATTGAAAAGAATGGTGGCCAGGCACGGAGTTGAAGCCTGATCCCGCCAATGGAATGTGTATGTTACTGACTTGACTGATGACTGGGGCGCATAACTCCGCCACTTACAGAAATCGTGTACAGCCAATGTACGGCCGTCACTGAACTGCGTTCGTAGCATTCTTGCGTTCGCGTAGTTTGAATTGAGCGCCGCGACCATCAAAATGGTGTTCAGCAGCCGGGGCACCTCCGGCCAGCGCGAGGCGAGGATCGCGCACCTCATCGCGCACAACGACGAACTATTCGAGTTCGTTCGGCTGGCTGCGGAGAACGACGACAAGATCGCTGCTCCCGAAGACCCAAGCCTTACTCCCAAGATGGTGTGGTATCTGTCCGCAGTCTCTATCGGCCTTAGTGTTGGCTATGAACTTGCGACGCATACCGAGCCACTGCACGCGAGCTCGCAGTACGGGAACATGCCCATTTCTCGAGACCTGCCGTCCATCCTTCGGCGGAAACCAAAACCCAGTTAGCAGCTCTTCAGTACGCATTAATTCTTTCAGGCGAGTAGCCGAAGCCGCGCACGCAGGCCGCCCATAGGGGAGTCTTCCAATGAGAAGGTTCCTTCGTAGAGTTCTACGAGATCACGAACGATGGCCAAGCCAAGCCCTGAGCCGGGTGCGGCTTCGTCAGCGCGAACTCCGCGCTGGAGCACTACTTCGCGCATCGAGGCAGGCAGACCAGATCCATCATCATCCACGGTGATAACAATCGCACCGTCTTCCTGCACGGACTGGATTTTGACGCTGGACTTCGCCCATTTACACGCATTTTCGATAAGATTGCCCAGCATCTCTTCCAAATCTTCCGGCTGACCGCGAATGAAATGTGCGGGTGACACATCCACCTGAACTGCAAGGTCGCGAGCAATGTAGAGTCGGTACGCGTGAGCCCTTCCACAGAAGGCAGAACAGGACAGCGAGCTCCTGGCACGTCGCCCGAACCTGCGGCGCGGACATGCGCGAGATGAAATTCGATCTGCCTGCGCATTTTCTCAACCTGCAGGCTGATCGTGCCCGCCATTTCGTGCTGTCCAGCCGCGTCGGCCCTGTCGGCTTCCTGGGCCAGTACAGCCAGCGGCGTTTTCAATCCATGGGCGAGATCACCTGCTTTTGCCAACGCCCGCCGCACGGTCCGTTCACGGTGTTCGAGCAAGGAATTAAGATCGTTTACCAAAGGCTGCACTTCGATCGGATACGATCCTTCAACTCTGCGGCCGGTACCGTCGCGCACGCCCGACAGTTGTTTGCGAAGCCGACTCAAAGAGGAGAGGCCGGTGCGTACCTGCCAAATCCCTGCCACCATGCAGAAAAACGAGAACATAAGAGTCAGCGTCGGATCGACGCGAGCGATGACAACTCGGCCCGGGTCCTGGTGGTGCACAGTGCTGAATATCAAGTGCACCAGCGGAACCAGTCCAAAGGTCCAGAGGAAAGCGCCCAGAAGAATGCGCCAGCGGAAAGAATGCACCCAGTTCATGAATCCGCTTTCATGCGATAACCAAGCCCGCGCACGGTCTGAATGAATGAAGGACCGAGCTTGCGACGCAGACGGGCGATAAAAACCTCAAGCGTGTTTGAATCGCGGTCGAAGCTTTGGGCGTAGATATGCTCGGTGAGTTCCCCCTGGGAGACTATGCGATCCCTGTGATGCATAAGATAGGTGAGCACACGAAATTCGTGGCTCGTCAGTTTTACTTCTGCACCTTGCAGGGTCACTTTGCCGGACCGCGGATCGACTACAAGGAGTCCGCAGCGAAGTTCAGGATTGACCTGCCCGCTCGAACGCCGAATAAGGGCGCGTAAGCGCGCGAGCAATTCTTCCATGCGGAAGGGCTTGGCCATATAATCATCCGCGCCGCTGTCAATCCCCAATACCTTTTCATGCCAACTCCCTCGCGCCGTCAGTACCAGCACCGGCATGGCCTGGCCTGCTTCACGCCAGCGGCGCAGCAGGGTCAAGCCGTCTATGTGAGGAAGACCCAAATCCAAAACCACCGCATCGTAGCGTTCGTCTTGTCCAAGCAGGTCTGCGCGATCGCCATCGGCAGCATGATCTACCGCATAACCTGCCCGGTGAAGCGCAGCGATGACCTGCTCTGCGAGTGATGCCTCGTCTTCTACTACAAGCACTTTCACGTTTTCTTCCGCTCTTCCTTCCAGTCGTCTTTCGCCATTCCTTTCCTCCAACAAGCTGTGCATGACCCAGTGGAAGCACGGCTGGGCAAAGTGCGTATTGCCCTACAGATTGACGTGGGTCTCGGCGACTCGATCGTTTCGGGGCCTGAGGAACTGGAATATCCCACGCTTCTTAAATTTCCTGCACCGAGATTGCACGCCTATTCTAAGGAGAGTGTGGTTGCGGAAAAGTTCGAAGCCATGGTCAAGCTTGGTATCGCCAACAGCCGAATGAAAGACTTTTACGATCTCTGGGTACTAGCACAGAGGTTCGAATTCGACAGCGCTAACCTCGCAGCGGCAATTCAAGCAACATTTGAGAGACCCGGCGTACAACGCTGCCGGCATCGTCGCCAATGGCCTTGCGGGCCGATTTCTATGATCTTCCAGCGAAGCAGACGCAATGGCGGGCTTTTCTCCAAAAGTCGGGCTCCGGGAAATTCCTCGCTACATAAAATTATTCTGATCATTCAGGGGTTTGTGATGTCTGTAGTGGAAGGTATTTTGAAGAACGACATCAAAGTGAAAGTGTGGCCGGCGGGCGGACCCTGGAAGACGGGCAAGAAGCTCTCATGAAACGTAACTGATCCCTTCGTCATGTCATTCGTGGGCTCCCCACCCTTCGCCTCGGGAGTACAATCTCCGAACACGATCGGAAGCCGTCCCATGTGGGGGAAAGCTTCTCGGGTTCGCTTCCGTTGATAAGACACAGCCTGACGGCTGGATAGAACTCCAAGTGGACGTCGCACTCATCTCGACACTCGATGCTCCCAATCAAATATCGGAACGGCTTAACTGAGCGCCTCATGAAGGATCCCAGCAAGACGCAGTTGATCGAGTCGGTATTTGACGGTGGCGGCGAGATGGGCGCAAAAATGCGCGAGCTCGACTGGTCGTCAACGGTTTTGGGTCCATTGGAGCAGTGGCCGCAGTCTCTGCGAGCCTGCGTTCGCGTCATGCTGGGCTCTGGCTATCCGATGCTCGTGTGCTGGGGCCCAGCCTACACGATGCTGTACAACGACCCATATCGACCGCTGATCGGAACAAAGCATCCAGCAGCGTTAGGCTGCGCCATACGCGATGTGCTTCCGGAGACGTGGGATTTCCTGGGACCGCGATACGACAGGGTTATGAAGGACGGTCAGGAGGCGAGCCACCTCACCGGCCAGATGTTCACGGTCTACCGCAACAACTACCTCGAAGAGTGTTATTTCTCCTTTTCGTACAGCCCGATCCGAGACGACAACGGCAACGTGGGCGGCGTTTTCACCGCGGTCCTCGATATGACGGAACGGGTAATCGAAGATCGACGCCGACAGGTGCTCCGCGATTTGGCGTCGCGAACCGCTGGAGCACGACATGAGGAAGAAGTTTGGCGCGTCAGCGCGGAGACCCTCGGCCAACATCGACCGACCGTCCCGTTCGCATTTCTATATGAGCATCGACCGGCGGAGCATCAAGCTCGCCTAGCGAGCATCAGCGCACAAATCGACGACGGCTTGCATCCAGCGGTCATCGACTGCAACAGCGAGAGCATCTGGCGATTCGACGCAGCCCTGTCGGAGGATTGCCTCGTGGTGGAACTGGGTCAGCGGGCATCGGCGCTGTCCATCCCTGGCTGGCCTTTGCCTGCGGAAAAGGCCACGGTTCTGCCAATCCGCTTGCGCGAGCATAGCGAGGCGGCGGCGTTCCTGGTTCTGGGAATTCATCCGGGGCGCGCGTTCGACGACACCTATCGCGAGTTCGTTCGCCGGATCGCCGAGCAGATTGCCATCGGGTTGGCCAGCGCGCGCGCACACGAGCAGGAGCGTCGGCGCGCGGAGGCTTTAGCCGAGATCGATCGTGTCAAAACCGCGTTCTTCAGCAATGTAAGTCACGAGTTCCGCACACCTCTTGCGCTGATGCTGGGCCCTCTCGAGGAGGTGTTGACGGAGGCGCAGGAACGGCTTGGTCCTGAACGTCACGAGCAACTGGTCACGGTCCGCCGTAACGCGCTAAGGTTGCTCAAGCTAGTCAATACACTTCTGGATTTCTCACGGATCGAAGCCGGACGCGTACAAGCCGTCTATGAACCGACGGACCTCGGCGGAGTCACTTCGGAAATTGCCAGCGTGTTCCGTTCGGCGATGGAGAGCGCTGGCTTGCAGTTCTCGGTTGAATGCCCGCCAATCGCCGAACCCGTGTACGTCGACCGCGACATGTGGGAGAAGGTAGTCTCGAATCTTCTGTCCAATGCGTTTAAGTTCACGTTCGAGGGCTCCGTGACGGTTACGTTGAAAGCCGTGGATGGCGCCGTCCAACTGCAAGTCCGCGATACGGGAGTGGGGATTCCCGAGGAGCACCGCGAGCGGGTCTTCGAGCGCTTTCATCGCGTCGAGGGGACTCAGGCTCGGACCTTCGAAGGCACAGGGATTGGCTTGGCCTTCGTTCAGGAACTTGTCAGACTCCATGGCGGCGACGTGCGAGTGGAGAGTGCGCTTGGCCAGGGCAGTGCGTTCACGTTGACGATTCCTCTTGGCACAGCGCACTTGCCGCCAGAGCGCATTCAGGTGACACGACCGGTCTCGTCCACCGGAGTGACAGCCGACGTGTATGCCCAGGAGGCGCAGGGATGGTTAGCGGACGATTGGAATCCGGTCGACGTAGCGGCGCTTCCTAAGTCGGTATCATTGACGCCGTTGTCGCGGCCCGAATCGGTCGGCGACCGCGAACTCATCGTCGTGGCCGACGACAACGCCGATATGCGGAAATATCTCAGGCACCTGCTGGACGGCCGATATGAGGTGCATGCCGTCTCGGATGGCCTTCAGGCGTTGGAGACCACTCGACTTCTGCGGCCAGCCCTGCTACTGGCCGATGTCATGATGCCGCGGCTGGATGGATTCGGCTTGCTGCGAGCCGTACGTGATGACGCAGTGCTCGCCAGCACACCCATCATCTTGCTCTCGGCGCGCGCGGGCGAAGAGTCGCGCCTCGAAGGACTGCAGGCCGGCGCAGACGATTACCTGATGAAGCCGTTTACGGCGCGCGAACTGATAGCGCGCGTCGAAGTGCACCTCAAGCTGGCCAAGCTTCGTCGGGAGACCGCGGAACGCGAAGAGAGACTACGGATGGAGGCGGAACTCGAACGCCAGAGGCTGAACGCGAGCCAGGAATTGTTAGTCGAGACTACTCGCCTTTATCGTGAACTCCAGGAGCGTGAAGCCGAGATTCGCTCGCTCAAGGATCGACTCCAGCTTGAAAATCTGGCATTGCGAGACGAAGTAGATCGCGCATCCATGTTTGAGGAAATTGTTGGTTCCTCGAACACGCTGAAGACTGTTCTTTCTCGGGTTAGCAAGGTAGCTCCCACAGACTCCACCGTATTGATCTCAGGCGAGACTGGCACTGGCAAGGAACTGATCGCCCGCGCCGTTCACAAGCGTTCTCGGAGATCTGGCCGGGCCTTCGTCAGTGTGAACTGCGCGGCATTGGCGCCGGGACTGATCTCTTCGGAATTGTTCGGCCACGAAAAAGGATCCTTCACCGGAGCGACGCAGCGCCGCCTCGGCCGCTTTGAACTGGCGGATGGCGGCACCATCTTCCTGGATGAAGTAGGCGACCTTCCGCTCGACATACAGGTCGCACTCTTGAGGGTCTTGCAAGAGCGGGAATTCGAACGCGTCGGGGGGTCGCAACCAATTCATGTCGACGTTCGCGTCATCGCGGCCACGCATCGGGACATCAAAACTGCCATAGCAGACGGAAGATTCCGCGAAGACCTCTATTACCGCCTCAACGTATTCCCGATCGAAACGCCAGCGCTTCGAGAGCGAAAAGATGACATTTTGATGTTGGTCGAGTACTTCGTCCAGCGCTACGCCAAGAAGGCCGGGAAAAGTATCCGCACAATCGAGAAAAAGACGTTGGAGCGGTTGCGGGAGTACGATTGGCCGGGCAATATTCGCGAACTGCAGAATGTCATCGAGAGGTCGGTGATCCTGACCTCAGGTGACGTTTTTGCCGTCGACGATGTATGGCTCTCAAACGAATCGTCTCAGGGGCCCTCGCGAGTCGCTACGATGACACCGTCGGGGCGCGAGCCGCGGACTGAGCGAGAGATTATTGAGGCCGCGCTGGTCGCAAGCCGGGGCCGAGTCTCCGGGCCGTCCGGAGCTGCTGCCAAGCTTCAGATTCCGCCTTCGACGCTTGAACATAAGATTCGTGCCCTCAAGATTCGCAAGAGCCAATTCAGGTTTGGCTGAAGCCTCGCCAGAATCACAACATTCGCCGGATTCGCCATATTCGCAACGGCGCGGATAGGCCTATCCACTTATGTTTCAATGATTTGCAATTGGTGCTCAGCTTGCCTTTAGGAGAAGTGTACCTCGACACGGGGAAATCAAATTCAAAGGAGCGAGACACCATGACCCGAACTACTGTTCCACAACAAGCTGTTGAGCAGGCTTCTGACAAGACCGCTATTCGCCCATTCCACGTAAACGTTCCGGAAACCGAACTGACCGAATTGCGCAGGCGTCTCAACGCGACAAAGTGGCCTGAACGAGAAACGGTTACGGATGCGACGCAAGGCGTGCAGCTCGCGACCACTCAGGCGCTCGCGCGCTATTGGGCCACCGCGTATGACTGGCGCAAGATCGAAGCAAAAATGAACGCCCTGCCGCAGTTCATCACCGAGATAGATGGACTCGACATTCACTTCATCCACGTCCGTTCGAAACATGAAAATGCATTGCCGCTCATCGTTACGCACGGATGGCCCGGCTCAATCATCGAACAGATGAAGATCATTGATCCGCTGACCAATCCCACCGCACATGGCGGGAGCGCATCGGACGCTTTTGATGTGGTGATTCCGTCGATGCCGGGCTACGGCTACTCCGGAAAACCGACCACCACCGGGTGGGATCCCGCCCACATCGCACGCGCCTGGGTCGTGCTGATGAAGCGCCTCGGGTACACGAAATTCGTGGCGCAAGGCGGCGACTGGGGTGCGATCGTCACC
>Ga0302326_10028018_pt1 | contig 11349 bp, 10 predicted proteins | sample Palsa_T0_3_FD_202264 | JGI IMG/M metagenome (GOLD analysis project Ga0302326, IMG submission 202264) | Peat permafrost microbial communities from Stordalen Mire near Abisko, Sweden - Palsa_T0_3 | ecosystem: Environmental > Terrestrial > Soil > Palsa > Peat permafrost | place: Sweden: Abisko...
CCAGAAGTTGCGGGCCCAGCTGCTCTTCCTGACTCTGAAAGTACCGGTCATAAATGCCGATGGCATATACCATCACGTCTGCTTCCTTCACCAGAGCCTTGATCTCGTTCTCGGTGTAACGGCTGTGATTGTCGCCACCATCGGAGATGATGAGCAGCGCCTTCTTCGGATACTTGGCCTGCCTCATCTTGCTGACGCCCATGTAAATCGCATCCAGCAGTGCGGTTCGCTTTTGCGGGACGGTGTAGAGCAGCTTGTCCTGTATCTCCTCCACCGAACTGGTGAAATCGGTGACCATCTCGGGCTCGTCGGAGAAAGTGACCATGAAGAATTCATCTTGCGGGTTGGCGGTTTTGAAGAACTCCGTCACCGCCTCTTTGGCCCGGTCCATCTTGCTGCTCATGCTTCCGCTGGAATCGAAGATCACACCCAGCGATACGGGCGCATCCTCGCTGGAGAAAGACTTGATCTCCTCCTTCGAGCTGCCTTCGAAAAGCTGGAAGTTGTCCTTGTCCAGACCGGTGACCAGCCGATTCATGGGATCGGTGATCGTCACCGGCACCAGCACCAAATCCACGGCCACCTTCAGCGGGCGAACGTGTGTGTTCAGGGACGCGGGGACGACGCTCTCCTTCGCGATTTCTTCCGTCTTCGCTTTTTCCGCTTCGCTGGGCGCGGCTGCACGGGGCTGGACGTGGACGTCGTTGACGTCTGTCTGTCCCACGACAGGCGAAGGCAAGGCGCAGGCTGCGCAAAGCAACATCCAGAGGAAAGGCCGAGAAAGGCTTCTAGGCAGCCGGGCAAAACTTGGCTTACAGAGTCGAACCAGGTGGGACTTCCGAACTAGCTTCCGGGATAGGGTCTTAGGGCCGAGCGCCATAAGCACCTCGATTTGCCGCGATAGTATCACAGCTTGGCTCATGCGACTGCGTTTTTTTTGTCAAATCTTAGTGACCATCCGGATCGACAGCCCATTCCGGGCAATCCATTCCGATCCGGTAAGCGGGGGACGCCGCCACCTTCTTGTTACAATCAAAGGTTTCCATGGCTGACATTCATCCTTTTCGCGCCTTTCGCTATGATCCCCGGCAGGTCTCTCCTGCTCAGGTGGTCACTCAACCCTACGACAAGATCACTCCCGCCCTGCAGGATCGCTACTATGCGGCCAGCCCGCATAATCTGGTCCGCATCATCCTTGGCCGCCGGGAAGAAAATGACAATCCGGCAAACAATGTATACTCCCGTGCCGCCGCCTATTATCGCGACTGGCGGCAACAAGGCATCCTCCGGCAGGATTCCCTTCCTTCGCTTTACCTCTATTCCCAGCGCTTTACCCCGCTCGGCGCGACCACGGTACTGGAGCGCCGCGGCCTCATAGCACTGGGCCGCATCGAGGACTACTCTGCCGGCGTCGTCTTCCGCCACGAGCAAACCCTGGCCAAGCCCAAGGCCGATCGCCTCGACCTGCTTCGCGCCACTCGCGCCCATTTCGGCCAGATCTTCATGCTTTATGAGGACTCAGGCCAGGTTGAATCTCTGCTCGCCACTCATTCCGACCCAGACATCTCCGTCCCCGATGTTCAGATAAAAGACGAATATGGTGTGGTTCATCGTGTGTGGCAGATCACCGATCCCAAACTCATCCATTCCGTTCAAACCGCGATGAGCGACAAGAAACTCATCATCGCCGACGGCCACCACCGTTACGAAACTGCTCTTAACTACCGCAACGAACGCCGCGCCGCCGATCCTTCCAAGGCACAGCCGACCTCCGGTCCGGGAGCGTCTCTCTACGAATTTGTCATGATGACGTTCGTCAACATCAACAGCCCCGGCCTGCTCATCCTGCCGACGCATCGCGTCGTGCACAGCCTGACCTCTTTCTCAGAAACAGACTTTCGCCATTCAGCCCACGCTTTCTTCGACGTTGACGAGGTCGACGCATCTCTCGACGCGCCCCGCGCCACCGCGATCCTACGCGAGTCCGGACGGTGTGGAACCTCCATTCTCGCAGTCACGGCCGACCGCGCCTTCCTGCTGCACCATCCCAATCCAAACATCCCGCAAGTCTTCGCCGGCCTATCCATCCCCCAGCAAGCGCTCGACGTGGTGCAACTGCACAAGTGTTTGCTGGAAAAAGTGCTGAACCTCTCGGAGGAATCGATCCGCAACCAGCAGAACATCTCCTACGTTCGCGACGCCGCCGAGGCTTTGTCGCAAGTACGCGGCGCCAGCGGCTCACGCGCCAATATCGCTTTCTTGATGAATCCCTGCCGCATAGCGCAAGTGCGTGACATCGCCTTCGCCGGCGAGGTGATGCCCCAGAAATCCACCGACTTCTATCCCAAGCTCCTCAGCGGATTGACCATCTATGCGCTTGATTAGAAGCCGAATGAGCGGGCATTCGATGGGCGGATCTCGAAGCGTTGGAGCGGCCGCCGGCACGCTCCTGTTCCTTGCTGTCCTGTTCGTTTCCGCTGCCGCTCCCGAGAGGCATCTCTTCATCTACTCCTCCGCTGCCAACTATTCCCTGCCCATCGTGCAGCGGCAAGGCCACGACTATATTGGCTTGCTAGAATTACTCGATCCTCTGGGCACGGTCAGCGCAAAAACGGACCCTCCCCGCTGGCGCCTGCGCTACAACAACATCTTCGGAGAATTTACCGAGGCCCAGAGCCACGCCCGCATCCAGGGACGCGACATTGACCTCTCCGGAAAATTCCTAATGGAAAACGGACGCGGTCTCGTGCCGCTCACGTCCCTCAGTTCCCTCCTGCCCCGCTTTCTAGGTGGTCCCGCAACTTTGCACCAGGACTCCGGCCGTCTCTTCATCGGCAGCATCGCCACCCACTTTACCGCCACCGTGTCCGCGGACGATCCATCGCGCCTCGTCTTTCGCTTCACCGCGCCTGTCAATCCGTCGGTCGCCACCGAACCCGGCAAAGTGCGCATGACCTTCAACCGCGAACCGGTCACTGCGCCAGCCTCTCCGACGCTCACGTTCGGCAGCAACACCATTCCCTCCGCCATTTATTCCGAAAACAATGGCGCCGCCGAAATCACCGTAACCACCGCCATCCCGCTTATGGCCAGCTTCAGCCCGGATGGCCGAACCATTATTCTCGGTCCCGCGAAATCTCAAACCGCGGCAACCGCACCCGGCGCGCCCGCACCCGTAGTGAGTGCTCCTCAAGTAGCCGCACCCGGCGCACCCGGCACAACTCCGGCGCAAAGCAACCCGGCCGTCCAGTCCACAGCTGCAGGTCCGTCACCCTCCGTCCCCCGCCGTTACTTCGCCATCGTGGACGCCAGCCACGGCGGCCTTGACCGGGGCGAAGCCCTCAGCGCGACCCTCGCCGAGAAGGACGTCACGGTAGCTTTTGCTCGCCGCCTGCGCCAGGAACTCGAGAATCGCGGAATCCCCACGCTCGTCCTGCGCGATTCGGACGCTACTATGTCCCTCGATGATCGCGCTCTCTTCGCCAACACCACCCACGCCGCAGTCTATGTGGCGCTGCATGCCGCTTCCAACGGCCACGGCGTTCGCCTCTACACTGCGCTGCTTCCTTACGGTAGCGAAGACGACCTCGGCCCCTTCCGCTCCTGGACCACCGCCCAGCAATCCTCCATCCCGCTCAGTCAATCCGCTGCCGCAAGTGTGGCTGCGGAATTGAAAAAACAGCAAGTCGAGGTTCGGACTCTGACGGCGCCGCTCCGCCCCTTGAATAACGTCGTCACCGCCGCCATCGCGGTCGAGGTTGCCCCGCTCGAATCCGATCTCTCTCAACTCGGTTCGCCGGACTACCAGCAGCGCATCGCCAGCGCCGTGGCCAACGGAATTTCCGCCATTCGCTCCCAACTCGGAGCCGCCCCATGATTTCGAGAACAAGGATTCCTCGCCATCTCTTTATCGCCGTCTCGGTGCTGCTGTTCGCCGTGCTGGGGATGAGCCTCTACGCTTGGCACATGCGCGGACGTGCGGCCGCCACTCCCATCGCGTCCAGCGACACTCGTCCCGTCGTGCCGCCCGTAGCCGGTCCCACCGAGCGAGTCACGCTGTTCGTCGCCTATGACGATATTGGCGTGCTCCACCCCCAGTCTGCTCAAATTCCGCTTCCTTCGGTCCGCCAGCAACGCGCCGAAGAATTGCTTCGTGCCCTAGTCGCGCTATATCTGGACAAGTCTTCGCCCCACCCGCTACCGAAAGGCGCCGACATTCGCAGCGTCTACCTGGTCGATCCCGGCCTGGCCGTCATTGACGTCAACGCGGCATTCGCCGACGGCCATCGCTCCGGCGTTCTTTCCGAAGAACTCACCGTGGCGTCCCTGATCCAGACACTCTCCGCCAACATTCCCGGCATTCTGAAAGTAAAGATTTTGGTGGAGGGTAAAGAGCGGGAAACCCTGGCCGGCCACGCCGATCTATCAGACTTCTTCGACGTTGCCGCCATCAATCAGCTAACCGCACAACTGCAATCAGCCCAGTAGGCCTGGCCGTCCCGTGATGATCGCGGAGGTTCCGAGAAGCCCATTTCTGGCCCGTTTCCGAGTGGCCAACCACTCAGGAGTTGACGCGATAATCGTAAACAGGCGTGGTGACCGAGCGCCACCGCTGTTGATCTATGGGGATTTCCTGATCGCGGACAAAGTGCATTAAGGTGCGTAACGAGTGAAGACGTAGTCACGATCTTTCGCAGGCACGTGGCAGGGAAAGCAGGCCGCGTGCAGCGTCTTGTCGCCCGGCTTTCCATCCGCAAAGTCAGCGAAGCCCCAGCCGCCCGTGGCGGCGTACTTCTTTGAGTCTTTGACCATAAACTGCACATTCACCAGGGATCCGATCACGAACGATTGAGTGCCGGGGAATGGGACATCAAGCACCTTATTGTTGTCTTCCGATGGGACGCGAGTCCAATGAATCGCGGCAATGATGGCACCATCCGGGAACGGAAGCGTCCCTTCCTTGAAGGCCTTGATCGCTATATCGTTGCCGAGTTGAGCGCGCAATTGCTCGCCCTTGCCGGCGAAATGGAGCTGTTTCACGGCGATCAATTGCCAATCGCGGTATCCGGCGGGGATCTTGACGCCATAGATCGGGGAGGAGTCTCCATCGGACTGTCCCAACGCGTGCGCCACGTGGATGACAATGCCGGCCAGGGTTACAACTGCAAGCAGTAAGAAACCAATCCGTTTCATATTGTTCCTCTTCCTCTTAAGATCGCGTTCCAAGCGCTCTGCCGGCTACGAATTACAGAAACCGGTTTCTCGATTGCCGGACGAATCGAGAAGTGGAGAGCGCCGGATGGGGCTTACCTTTTCGAGTATGCCGTAAAAAATGTAATCCTTTGACGCCGCCAGCTCGTGGCATGCGGCGCCGCACTTGGCGTCATGATCCACCGGAGGCTTGCTGGCCTTCGTCGCCGGGGCGAACGTTCCGGAGGCGGTGTCGTAGTCGAACATCGCATATCCCCATCCGTGCGTGTCGGAGAATCTCTTGCTGTCCTTTACGATGAACTCGACCTGCGCCAGGTCGCCAGGCACTGTGTCCGGCGTGCTCGCCGAAAAAGGCGGATCCGTTATCTTTTTCGGTCTCCACTCCAGCTTCACAATCCTGGAGCCGTCGGGGAAGGGCTTGCCGTTGCCGGGAACACCCTCCTGGTAGGCTTTGATCATCACCGGATTGGCGACGATCACCCGGATCACGTTTGCGGATTCGGTGAGGCTGGGGCCGACTACCTGCCATTGTTCGTATCCCCTGATCTCAGAGAACGCGAGCCCGCCAGGTATCTGCAAGGTGTACTTGTCCTGCTTGTCTTTGTCCTGCGCAGAGCTGGACCTGCCGGCCACCACGACGATCACCAGCACGACGATCGCCGCCACCCCGTATAGAGTTGTCTTCATGGCTTGTTCCTCCGCTGACCTGTTTTGGAAGTTTGGGATTCGCTCCCCGATTCCGGGCACGAATTCTAGGTCACTGCAACCCCGTGGTCAAGGTTTCTGGTGCCTGATGACGAGTACCGCGTATGAAAAGTACCTCTCTCCCCGCAGTGCGTGCGCTGCGGCGGAGGCTGGCCGGAACCTGAAGCTGTTCTTCGACGAAAACTCGCCTCAGAGCGTGGTTGATTTGTTTACCAGTTACCAGCCCGCTAGGTAACCGCGCTGCACGCCGGCAAATCGCGCCCTTCGCGAAGTAAGGTGAGTCCGGATAAGTCGGCTAGGCTGGAGACAAATCCTGGATGCTTGCGCGTTTCTCGTTACTTTCAAAGGCCGAGGGCTACGCCTTAATTCGACATTCGCAAGGTGTTTACCAGGGCGGACAGAGCGGCGGGCTGATTGCGACGGCTGGGGTAGTACAGAAAATATCCAGGAAATGGTGGGCACCAGTCTCGGAGGACTTGAATCAAACGCCCCTCTGCAATCAAGCCACTGATGGTGTCTTCCATCGCAGTTCCGATTCCTACTCCACCCAGCACGGCCTGGATGACGAGGTCAGGATCGTCGAAGGATGCGGGGCCTTGAGGGCTTACGGTGAGCGCCCTCCGGCCCTTTTCAAACTCCCAACGATAGAGCCCGTTGCTGAACCGGAAACCGATGCAGCAGTGGTCCTTGAGATCTTGCGGGTTTCGTGGGACAGTGTTTGACTCGAAGTATGCGGGAGACCCGACCACAGCGAGACGCATTTCCCTGGTCACGCGGACCGCGATCATGTCCCGTTGGATGAACTCGCCAAGCTGGACACCTGCGTCATACTCGCCGGCGACGAGGTCGACCGGGTCGTTGGATGAAGTGACCTCCAGGACGATCTCCGGATAGGTACGAGCAAACCGGGCAAGCTTCGGAAGAATCACCATCTCGGTCGCGGTTCGAGGGATAATGAGCCGTATCCGGCCAGCCGGACTTTCCCTTCGATTTCGCGATTCCGCGACGGCAAGCTCTATCCGCTCAAGGGCGGGAGCAAGTTCCTGGAGAAGCGCCGTGCCGGCCGCGGTCGGTGAGACGCTTCGCGTGGTTCGCGCCAGTAGCTGAAGACCTAATCGTTTTTCGAGCCCTCGCATGGAGTGACTTAATGCGGATTGTGAGATGCCGATCCGAGCAGCGGCACGGGTGAAGCTTCGCTCTTCCGCAACCGTTGCAAAGGCCGAAAGCTCCGCCAACTCGTTTCTGATCATTCATGAATGATACTCATGAAGCCTTGCGAGTGGAACGGGGTTGTTGCATCAACGTCCGCATCTTAATCTTTGGAACGTGGGAAAGACGGGTGGACCGGAGTACAGGAGAGGAACACACCATGAAGATTTTCGAAGGTAAAGTGGCGCTCGTCACGGGCGCTGCATCGGGACTAGGGCTTGCAACCGCAAAAGCCTTCGCGGAAGCTGGCGCGTCGGTCGTGCTGGCTGATCGGAACGAGAAGGAAGTGCAGGCCGCAGCGAAGGAGCTCGCGGACAAAGGTCACAAGACGCTGGCGGTTACCTGCGACGTGTCGGACGACGCCCAGGTGGAAGCGATGGTGAAGAAGACCGTTGCCGCGTTCGGCCGACTGGACGCTGCCTATAACAACGCGGGCATCCAGAATGTTCTGGCGGAGACCGCCGACTCTCCGCGCGACGATTATGACCGCGTGATGGGCGTCAACCTGCGCGGTGTATGGAGCTGCATGAAGTTTGAGCTACAGGTGATGCGCGAACAAGGCAGCGGCGCCATCGTCAATTGCTCCTCGCTTGGAGGCCTGATTGGCGGCAATCAACGGGGGACGTATCACGCCGCGAAGCATGGTGTGATCGGATTCACGAAGAGCGCGGCGCTCGAGTACGCCACTCGCGGCATTCGCGTGAATGATGTCTGCCCCGGCATGATCCAGACGCCGATGTCTGACAAGATGATTGCCGAAGGCCAAGGGCCAGAGCTAGACAAGATGCTCCAGACCTTGGTGCCCATGAAGCGTTTGGGCAGGCCTGAGGAGATCGCCGATGCCGTTCTTTGGCTCTGCAGTGACAAAGCGAGCTACGTTACTGGCCAGTCGATCTCGGTCGACGGCGGTTATGTCATGCGCTAGGAGAAGTCTTTATGGGGCAGTCCACCCTCGATAAGTCGACGACGCAGGTCAAATCTGTATCCTGCAGGAAGCCGTGATGGTTTTTGTGCGTGAGCCAACGCCGCCGCGAGCGGAATCTCGAAGCGTCCTTCGTACCAAGCACAGCGCTGTCCTTGTCTTCCCCATGCTCCTGATTCTTGCGGCAATTGAGATATTTCAGCGAGAGTCAACGGACAGCGGACCGCAACTTTCTGCCGGTAACCGCGCCGCTCGCTACGCTACGGCCCTAGTAATTATCGGCCTCATGTCCGTCGCCATTCTGTGGGTGGCCTATGGCCCTCCGGCACCATTTCACTCGGGCGCGCAAACGAGCGGAGATTGGCCGGTTACGCCGACCAACCGCCCAGAATCTCCTATCTTCTCCTGGGCCGCAGGAGAAGACGCGCCGTACAGGCTATAATTGCGGCGACTGATGGCTCTGACCGCTGGCACCAGACTTGGCCCCTACGAAATCGAATCGCCTCTTGGCGCGGGCGGTATGGGCGAAGTGTATCGCGCTCGCGACACGCGATTGGAGCGCACGGTTGCGATCAAAGTCTTGAACGCGCAACTGGTGGCAAGCTCTGAACTGCGCGCCCGCTTCGAACGCGAAGCTAAGGTCATCTCCCAGCTTCAGCATCCCCATATCTGCGTGCTCCACGATGTGGGCAACGAAGGCCCCATCGATTACTTGGTCATGGAGTTCCTCGAAGGCGAGTCTCTGGCCGAACGGCTGAGAAAGGGACCTCTCGCCCCCGAACAGGTGTTGACCATCGCCATCGAAATTGCCGACGCGCTGGAAAAAGCGCACCGCGCGGGAGTGGTGCACCGCGACTTGAAGCCGGGCAACGTGATGCTTACCAAATCAGGAGCCAAGCTCCTCGATTTCGGTCTGGCAAAGCCGCTCGGCGCAACGGTCGCGTCCGGCAAGGGAAGCGGCACGTCACCCTCCGTCTTTGCTGCGGCGCTCACGCAGAGCATGCCCTCCCCGTCGCCCGCCACGCCGCTTTCCACCGCGGGCGCAGTGATCGGGACCGTCCAATATATGTCGCCCGAGCAGATCCAGGGCCTCGAGGCCGACGCCCGCTCCGACATCTTCGCCTTCGGCGTCATGTTGTTCGAGATGGTGACGGGCAAGCGCACCTTTGAAGGTAAGACGCAGGCCAGCATCGTGGGGCAGATTCTCGCCGTGGACCCGCCTTCCGTCAGGACTCTGCGACCCCAGACGCCGCCAGGACTCGACCGCGTCATTCGACTGTGCCTCGACAAGGATCCCGACGAACGCATCCAGACTGCGCACGACCTGAAGCTCCAGTTGCAGGCGATCGCCGAGGCACCGGCGACTTCAGCGCAACCTCCCACCGTCGTGCCGGCGCGCCGGCCGTGGCTGCCGTGGGTTGCGGCCGGAGTGCTCGCCGTCGCCGCGGTTGCATTCGCGGCGGCCTACTTGCAATCCCTTCGCACACCGCAGGTCTCGGTTCACTCCTACATCCTCCCACCGGAGACGACCGCTTTCGTGCTGACCGGAAACGACGCCGGCCCGCCAGTGCTTTCGCCAGACGGGAGGCGAATCGCGTTCGTGGCCAAGAGCGCCGAGGGCAAGCAAGTGCTGTGGGTTCGGCCGCTGAACTCCACGATCGCGCAGCCCATGTCGGGAACCGACGGCGCCACCTATCCGTTCTGGTCCGCCGACAGCCGCTACGTCGCGTTCTTCGCCGCGAGCAAACTGAACAAGGTCGACGCCAACGGTGGCCCCCCGCAGGCTCTTTGCGACGCAAGGATCGGACGCGGAGGAACATGGAACAACAATGGCACGATCGTTTTCGCTCCGGATGCGACGGGGGGCGTGGCCCGGGTCGATGCTGCCGGGGGCACGCGCGTGCCCTTGACCACCGTCGACGCGAACCAGACTTCCCATCGCTGGCCGCAGTTTCTTCCTGACGGCAACCACTATCTATACTTCGCTCACGGCGGGTCGAGCCCAGACAGCGGCGTCTATTTGGCTGCGCTCGATTCGAAGGAGCGCAAGTTGCTGCTGCGCAATGATTCCAATGCTGTCTATGCCGCTCCTGGACAGCTGTTGTTCGTTCGCGACACAACGCTGATGGCGCAAAGTTTCAACCTGCGCAGTCTGGCGCTGGAGGGCGAAGCCAAGCCCATAGCTGACCACGTCGCCGTTAATACCGACACATGGCGAGGCATCCTGACGGCCTCGGCGAACGGCGAACTGCTCTACCAGCACGGTACCGCTGGCGGCGGATCTCAACTCGTCTGGTACGACGCATCCGGCAAGCAGGGTGAACCCGTGCTGCCCGAGACCGCCGATTACTACTGGCCCGAGCTTTCCCCCGACGGAAGCAAGTTGGCCGTGGACATCGAAGCCAACAGCCTCGGCGACATTTGGGTGATCGACCTCACCCGCCACACCAAGACCCGCATCACCTTTGGCCCGCAAGCCAGCGGCCACCCGGTCTGGTGGCCCGACGGAAAATCTATTGTCTTCAGTTACGGGCCGTCTGGCAGTGATGACTCCATCTACCGTCAAAACGCCGACGGTACAGGCATCAAGGAGAAGCTGCTGGAAACCCCCGGCATTATCGACTATGCATTTTCCGTTACGCCAGACGGCCGGTACATCGCCTACATGCGGCACGATCCCAAATCGAGCACTGGTTGGGATATCTGGGCGCTGCCCATGTTCCCGGATAAGTCCGGCGATCAAAAGCCGTTCGCTGTGATAGCCACGAATTTCCTCGATGTCACGCCCTCATTCTCGCCTGACGGCAAATGGCTGGCCTATAGCAACGATGAGACTGGCCGCTTGGAGGTTTACATCCAGCCCTTCCCAAGCGGAGCTGGCCGCTGGCAGGTGTCGACCGCCGGGGGAGCGAGACCAAACTGGCGGAATGACGGCAAAGAACTCTACTTCTTCTCGGTTGACCAGCAGTTGATGGCGGTGGATATCCAGCAAAACGGCGCCAACCTGCAACTGGGCACGCCCCACGCCCTGTTCAAAGCCAGCGTGGTAAACGGTCCGATCGGAATCTATACCGCTTCCGCTGACGGCAAGAAATTCGTGATGAATACCGTTCTCCCGCAATCCTTGAGCGAACCTCTCACCCTGATCACCAACTGGCCCGCCGACCTGAAACAATGAGCCTCACTGCGGGAACCAGACTCGGCGCGTGAAAGCGTTCGATCCCGCGCGGGGCGGGAGCGGCGGGGTGTACCCGTATCGCGGGAGTGCGCCCACGTATTGTTCGACAGAGATCCTAACATTT
>Ga0302326_10028021_pt1 | contig 11348 bp, 8 predicted proteins | sample Palsa_T0_3_FD_202264 | JGI IMG/M metagenome (GOLD analysis project Ga0302326, IMG submission 202264) | Peat permafrost microbial communities from Stordalen Mire near Abisko, Sweden - Palsa_T0_3 | ecosystem: Environmental > Terrestrial > Soil > Palsa > Peat permafrost | place: Sweden: Abisko...
CGACGCGGCACCAGGCGCGCAGGTTACGATCCGAGAGCTTCGGCCTTAAAACTTAAATCATCCAATGTTTGCTTGGTGATTTTGTACACCGCGGGGCTGGCGGTGGACCCTACATACACGTACCCTTCCGTTTCATCTGTGAAACGCAGTGTGGTGTTATTTCCGGAGGTTTGGGTGAAAGTGATCTCCAAAGCCGGCTTGGCCAGGCGCGCGCGAATATCGGCGGACGGCGAATCGAGCACTTCGCTGGCCTCCGCGGAATCCAGCGGCGCCGATATTTTGTATATATCGGCGGGCTTGCCTTTTACATTAGCCGGCTGTTCGATCTGCCAGGTCTTGTCTTTGCCCTGATTGCAAACGATGGTTTCGTTGGTCGAATGATTGTGAATTTCTATGCGGGAAATCGCGTTGGCGTCGAAAGCGTAGATTTTTTTATCCCGCAGGTCGGCCAAGCCTTGGTCGATTTTCTTGTAGAGAGTGTCGCCGACGTGAAACACCATCGGACGGGACGGATCCCGCGCGTCGTATTCCTCCCCTTCTTTTTTCCCGAGCAGCAGAGTGACTTGCTTGCCGTCTTTCAAAGATAGCTTCAGGGCCAGCGCGGGATTGGTTAGGCCGTAGCGCGCCAAGTCTTCCGGCGTCTCACTCGCCACGGTGGTGAACTTTCCCAGCGAGATCGCGTCGATCATGGAAGTTACCGCGCTGCCACTAGCGGGAGTCTCCCGCGGTTTCTGCAGCACCCAATTCGATCCTTGCTTGACCAGGACCACTTCACCGGAAGACTTTTTCACATCGATGGCTTGCACGTCGTCGGCGCTGAAGTGCAGGACCGCCCGGTCGCGCAGGTCGTCCAGCGGCTTGTTGGCGGTTTCCATCACACCCGCGGGGATCAGCGATACTTGTTTCGCGTCGTCGACGATCGCGTACACCGAGCTGCCGGAAAAATCCTTGTCGCCGAACTGCAGATTGTGTTGAGTCCCGTCTTTTAGGCGCACGCCGGCGATTATCGCGGGTTGCTTGAGCCCGTAGGTGGCTAAATCGCCGGGAGGCGCCAGCGTCCGGCTCACGTTGGCCCCGGCAACCTCGGTGACGATACCATCGATGGTCGGGCCGTCGGCGGGGGTGGCCACGGGCTGGACGACTTGCCACGCGTCATTCCGCTTCTCGAAGACAAACTTCTGGCCGGCACGGGTGATTTCCAGCCCGGTTACATTGGGAACCACGAAGTGGAAAGCGGGTTTGGATGCTTCCGCCGCGTCTTCCTTCGGCGTGCGTTTCCAATCGTAATAATAAACCGCGGCGCCGAGCGCGACCGCCACCACCAAAACGAGCAGGGTGCTTTTTTTCATGGTGGGTTAGCGGCGCTTAATCCAGATATAGATTCCCGAGAGGATCACCAGCCCGGGCAAGAAGATCAGCGCTACCCAGAACAAACCCCGCTGCTGCCCTTCCGTAAAATTCACGCGGCGGTTCGAGGGATTCTTGGGACGAATCGAAATCAAACTCTCGTCGGACGCCAGCCAGTTCACCGCGTTGTAGAAGAGGTCGCCGTTGCGGCCCCCGCTCACCGCCTGATTGGTGGCAAAATCCGAATCGCCAATCACCACCAGCCGCGCAGTCTTCTGCCCGCCTTCACCCTGTCCGCGCTTTTCGCCGGACACGCCCAGCGAGAGCGGCCCGGCGGTTTTGGGATCGAAGGCGACTTCTTTCTGATCGAGGTTGGGCACGGTGAAGCTGCGTTCCGAGGTTTTCAGCAGTTCTATATCCTGGGGCTGGCCAGCGGACTTGTTGGCGATGGAGACGGTTTGCGCCAGCGGGAAAAACGTCATACTGCCCTGAAAGCCTTTGGTGATTGGGCTGGACGGGAAATCGACCACCAGTGGAATCGCCGGGCCCGCTCCGATTAACCGGCCGTACCCGCTGGCATCGATCACGTAATTATTGCCGACCTTGACGTTCCACGCCTGAAACACATCGTCGAGCTTGGACTCCACGCCCGGGTCGACCAAGATCAACGCGCGCCCGCCGCCCTCCAGATATTTTGCAATCATTTCCGATTCCTGCGGGAACAGCGGTTGCGTGGGCCCGGCTTCCACCAGCACGGTGCAATCCGCGGGCACGCCGCCGGTGGTTACCAAGTTCACCTCGCGGGTCTGGTAGCTCTCCTTTTTCAATTCGTCGTTGGCCTGGCTCAGGCCGTGGCCGTCCATGCCGGAGGTGGACTTCTCGCCATGCCCGGTGACGAAGCAGACCGTTTCGACCTGGTTCCGGGTGAGCTTCAGCAGCGCGTTGGTGATGTCTTGTTCGCCGGTGCCATCGAGTTTTTCGTGCTTCTCTCCGCTCACCGCGACCACTTGGCCCATGGCGGCCACGCCGTACTGTTTGGCGAGCTCGGGCTTTTCCTGGGGATCCACCGGGACGTAATGCAAGCGGTGGTTCAAGTTGGAGTACTCGGCGATTTGGGCGGCGAGTGCGGGATCGGGAGTTTTGTCAAAGCGGTAAATGGTGACGTCCTGCGGCAAGCCCTGGACGATTTTCTGGGTTTCATCGGAAAGGGTGAAGAGCTTTTCGGTGGTCCAGTCAAAACTCTTGTGATGGCGATAGCCGACGAAATTGATCAGGATCAGGATGGCGAATACCGCCAGACCCAGCACGCCCACGTTGGTTCCCATCTTCGCCGAGCGTCTCGAAAAAAAGGCAGTCAGCGCGCGGTAGTTCAGCGCCAGGCCGGCGATCAGCATCGCCGCGCCCAGACCCAGCAAAATTTTGCTCATGATCAGCAGTTCGCCCTGGATCGAGTAGCGAACGTATCCTGCAGCCAGCAGCGCCGCGCCGAACCATGCCACCGTTCGGTAGATTTCCTCGAGCGCCACCTTTTTGGTGGGATTCTTGTTTTCGTTCATGTCGGTTTTTTTGATGTCGGCGGGGCTCATGCGCGGCGCCACCTCATCGAATCGAGCGAGCGGACGGTGAGAAAAAGGCCCAGGAAAATCAGGCTGCCGTAATAGATGAGGGCGGAGGTATCCACCACGCCGCGGGTGAAATCATCGTAATGGCGGATGATGGACAAATAGCCGAGCAAGTTGCCGACGAAGGTGGAGCCATTCTGCCCGCCGATGTCGATCACCCAGAGCATCAGGATGGCGCTGAACGTCAGTACCGACGCGATCAATTGGTTCTCGGTGACCGACGACAGGAACGATCCGATCGCCAGCACCGCCGATCCCAACAGCATCAAGCCGAGGTAAGCGGCCAGCAGCACTCGCCACGGCGGCGAAGGCTCGGTTTTGAACAGCATGAAAATTTGATACGCCGCGGTCGGCACCAGCATGATGGCGATCAAGGAAACCGACGCCAGGAATTTTCCGAGGACGATCTCCAGATCGGTGATCGGTGAAGTCATCAACAACTCCATGGTTCCGCGCTTGCGCTCTTCGGAGTACACCCCCATGGTCAGCATCGGCAAGAGGAACAGGAACAAAGTCCCCAGCAGCCCGAAGTAGTAGCGAATCACCAGGCCCGGGACATCCATCGCTTGCGCGCCGCCCCCGTACTGCATTTCCTCGAGGCCCTGTTGCATGGCCGAGCGAATGATCTCGGACAAAAACGCCATGAAGAAATAACCGGACAGAATCAGAAACAGCCCGATGATAATGTAGGCGATGGGCGATACGAAGTAGTGGCCCATTTCCTTACGATACACCGCGTATAGACTTCGCATTCTTTCTCCGTTCCTCGATTTCTTTTACGCGGCCGCCGAGGCGTGCGCCGCATCTTCCGTGGTGAGTTGCAAAAATATGTCTTCCAAGCTCAGGCTCACGCCGGTGAGTTCGTAGAGCGGCAGACCCTTGCCGACCACCGCGGCCGCCACCTGGCTGCGAATATCTTCCCCCGGCGCCGCTTCCACGCTCACCGCGATTCGCCCGGAGGCAGCGCCCGCTTGCACATCCACTTTGCGCACGCCCGGCAGTGACGACAGCGCATCGCGTAGAGCAGCTTCGCTGCCTTGCACTTCGATACGTACGCGCTGGCCGCCCTTGAGCTGCATGGTCAGGTTGGCCGGGGTATCCACCGCAGCGATGGTGCCGCGGTTGATGATGACCACGCGATCGCAGGTCATGCTGACTTCCGGCAGGATGTGGGTGGAGAGAATAATGGTATGGCTGCCGGCGAGCCCCTTGATCAGGTGGCGCACCTCGATGATCTGTTTAGGGTCGAGGCCGACCGTGGGCTCATCCAGGATAATTACTTCCGGGTCGTGCACGAGCGCCTGGGAAAGTCCCACGCGCTGCTTGTAGCCGCGCGAGAGCCGCTTGATCAGTTCGTTTCGCTTGTCGCTGATATTGGTCTTTTCCATCGCTTCGTCCACGCGCTGGCGGCGCTTATCCGGTCCCACGCCTTTGATTCGCGCGACGAAATCGAGGTAATCGGCGACGGTCATGTCGGTGTACAGCGGAGGATTTTCGGGCAAGTAGCCGATGCGGCGGCGCACTTCGATGGAATCGGTAAAGACATCGAAACCGGCCACACGCGCGGTGCCACTGGTGGCCGGCATGAATCCGGTCAAGATGCGCATAGTGGTGGTTTTGCCCGCGCCGTTGGGACCCAAAAATCCGAGAATCTCGCCTTTGTTCACCGTAAACGAAAGATGGTTCACGGCGATGTTGTCGCCGAATGACTTGGTCAGATCCTGCACTTCAATCAACGTAACCTCCTGCAAGGTACGGATACTGCCGCGCGGTTCCCGCGCTACTTCTACTATGAGCTGCCAGGTTATTCGACGCCGATCGAAAATCGCGGCGCGAGGCCGGATCGCCGTCCAGCGAGCGAACTAAGACTTATACTAAAAAATGGGTCCTTCTGAAAAGGGGTGGTGCACAAGAGCGGCCTAAGCTCTTCTTTTCGTTTTCTTTGCGCAGGGCGCTCTGGTGAGACGTCCCACGCAATTCCCGCCTGCATCTTCGCATATCGGAGATGTATAGAGAAACTGAAAGGTTGCTGCGGCGAATTCCCCCCGAGCATGCTGTTTCACTTCAGCACACATTAAACACTGGCCCCTCCGTACTTTCCGCACAGTACGGCTGCGCCATTCGGGCTGTCCTTTCACCCCGGTAATCTTTGCAGGCTGCTGGCGCGTGGGTGCTGATCTCGACAGGGCACCACGTCGCGCCGCGCAAACCTCAGGGGGAATAACGAATGCGAAACGCTGCGAGTAAAGTAGGTCTAGGTCTCACTCTGTTGGCTGTGAGCTTGTCCACTGGCGAAACGGCGCGCGCCCAGCAGGAGGAAGCCTCCTCCGGCGTTGCGCGCATGTTGGATGGCCAGCGACTGAGCCTGGCGCGAACCCACCACATCATTGAAGCCCACGCACAGACCGGGCCGACAGCCTACTCGCCCAGATTCGGCATGCTTACGGTTTTGATGCCGTCGCCAATCAAGGCGCGGGGCAAACTATTGGCATCGTCGATGCCAACATCGAAGCCGACCTCGGCGTTTTCGACAAGCAATTCGACTTGCGCGCCTGCACTTCCAACAACGGCTGCTTCCGCAAAATTTATGCGACCTCGAGAAAGCCGGCCGCCAATCCCTCCTGGGCTATGGAAACATCGCTCGACGTCGAGTGGGCCCACGCCATAGCTCCGGAAGCCGATATTATTCTGGTCGAAGCCGCCAGCGATAATCTGGGTGACTTGCTCAGGGCGGTCAGCGTGGCGGTGCGCTACGGCGCTTCCACGGTATCGATGAGCTGGGGCGCCACGGAATGGTCCGGCGAGAGGTCTCTCGATACACATTTCATTTCCAACGGCGTCACCTTCGTGCCCGCTTCGGGCGACAGCGGAGGGGGCGTGCAATATCCGGCTGCGGCGGCGTCGGTCCTCGCCGTCGGCGGGACTTCTCTATCCCTGGATTCCCACGGCAACTATCTGAGCGAATCGACTTGGGGCGGAAGCGGCAGCGGATTGAGCGCTTTCGAATTCGAGCCTTTCTACCAAGCCGGCTTCGGAATACCCGACGACCAGAAGGGCGTCCCCGGCGTTCCGGACGTCTCCTACAACGCCCGGCCGAGGGATACTCGGTCTACGATTCGGAGTCCATCAAAGGGCAAGCAGGCTGGTTCCGGGTGGGCGGCACCAGCGCTGCCACGCCGCAGTGGTCCGCGCTAATCGCCATTGCCAACTCGATGCGCACCGCGGCGGGCAAGCCGCGCCTGAACAGCGCCAATGGCGATTTGTATTCGCTGGCGAAGACCAAGATCGGAGCCGATTTTCACGCCGTGACCGCGGAATGAACGGCTCCTGCGGAGCAGTTTGCGACGCTGGCCCCGGATACGATTTCGTCACCGGCCTGGGTTCGCCGCGAGCCGTTAATCTAATTGCTGGGGTGGTGGCGCAGCCGTATATCGTCCCCAGGGCGGGCCTACTCCTCAGCGAGGCCGGCCAGCCCTGCGTTTTTCTTTTTCTGTGAGTTCCCTGCTATCGGCAAAAATCAAAGAGACACCCGCTCCGCAGTCCTGCGCGGTCGCGTTTTGGAGCGGAAGCGTCTTGGGTGTCTGGGGGCCCGCCGCGCGGAGTAGCACCGCCACAGTGGCGATGCAAGGCAACGATGCATGCCGCGCGCGCATCAACAGTGATCTTCAGACCGAATTTGGGGTATAAATGAAGCGCGTTGACACTGGTAGGGGCGTTTTGGTATTCAAGCCGTTGGTCTTTGCGTGCTTCGAAGCAGCCTGCATCCCATTCCAGCCGGGAGATTCGCACCAGGGTTCGCTCGCATGTCCGGGACCCGACCCTGTTCTCTGAATGGTTCGCTTCGATGCGAGTCGTGTCACAATCAATCGTGGAGGTTTCATGAAGCGGTGGGTGTCGTGTGTCGGCGGGCTGGGCCTGCTGCTTTTTGTATTAGGAGGATGTGGCGGCAATTCCGCGGGTTCCACGCCGACGATTAAATTGATTCCCGCCTCAGCACAAGACGTCGATCAGGGGCAATCGGTCAGCTTCACCGCCAGCGTCACCGACGACACCTCGAACACCGGCGTAAGCTGGAAGCTCACCGGGCCGAATTGCAACGGCGACAGCTGCGGCACATTCTCGAACACGACTTTCGCTGGTGTCACGTACACCGCACCCACCGGGCTGACGACGCAGATCACGGTCACTCTCACCGCGACCGCGCGGGTCAACAGCACCACCACCGCAACGACGACGATCAACGTGGTTTTGCCGCCTACCTTCACCACCCTGACGCTGCCTAACGGAATCAACGGCACCGTCTACACCCAGGCCCTGGTAGTCACCGGCGGTGTCGCGCCTTTAAACTACACCGTGGTTTCCGGCAGTCTGCCGATGGGTCTGTCGCTGGCCAGTTCGGGCACCGTGCAGGGAACACCCACTGGCTCGAACACCTCGAACACTTTCACCATCCAGGTTGCCGACAGCGGCAGCCCACCGGTCACCGCGACTCAGGTGTTCACCATCGGCATCGGCCCTCCTCCGGCCCTCGGGATTCAAACCGGGCAATTGGCGGCGGGCCAAGTAGGTAGTCTGTACAACGCCGCCGTGGTGCCCTATGGTGGCATTCCCCCGTATACCTGGTCGCTCGTACCTGCTACCGGAGTCTTGCCCGTCAATCTTGTTCTGAACCCCGCCTCCGGCCAAATTTCCGGCATACCTCAGTCGCCGGGTACGTCCGCCTTCGAGGTGCAGGTAATCGACTCGGCGATTCCGCCGCAGAAAGCGGTGGTCACTCTGAGCATCACCGTCGCCCCGCCGCCACCGCTGGCCATCACCACTACTTCCCTGCCCGATGGAGTTACGGCCACGGGTTACGGAACCACGCTGGAAACCACCGGCGGCCTCGCGCCGATTACTTGGACGGTCACCACCGGTCAGCTTCCGTCTGGTCTGTCGCTGAATGCCACCAGCGGCACGATCACCGGCTCGCCGGTGCGTCTGGAAACCTCCACCTTCACGGTGCGCGCGACCGATTCCGAAGCGCCGCAGCAATCGGTGTCACGAACTTTCAGCATCACCATTACCTCGAACACCACCACCACTCAGGACGAAGTGCAACTCGACGGCGCCTACGCTTTTCTGTTCGAGGGTTTTAGCACCGTGGGTCCTACGATCATCGCCGGGGATTTCACCTCCAGCGGCACCGGCACGATTTCCGCCGGGAGCGAGGATATCAGCTACCCCCAGGCGCAGAAGACCGCGACGGCGGTGCCTTTCACCGGCACCTATACGCTCGACCCCAATGGCCGTGGCAGCATGATTCTCACGATCACCGAGGGCGGCGAAACGTCCACGGTAACCTATCTGTTCTCGATGAACTCGGACGGCACGGCACGATTTATCGAGTCCGATGCCACCGGCCTGCGTGGGTCGGGAATTTTGAAACCCCAGACGTCCACCAGTTTCGGGGTGTCATCGCTCGCCGGCAACTTCGCCTTCGGCATGGCCGGATATGACGCCTCGCTGAAGCGCGCCGCCACCGCCGGTTCCTTGAGCATGAATGGCAGTGGAACCATCACCACCGGCGATCTGGACGCCAACGATGCCGGAATCTCCAGTTCGCACCCGGGAATTACCGGCACCTACACGATGACTGCCGACGGCCGCGGCACCATGAATCTGTTTCTCGGCGGACAGTTCTACGTGAATTACATATTGTGGATGGTATCCCCGGCGGATTTCTTTTTGATGCCCGCGGACACGCTCAGGCCCACCACTCCACCGGCGATTCCGGCGCCGACCTTCATCACTTTCGGCGAAGCGTTGCTGCAGCAACCAAGCGGCGCCAGCGGAGCATTCGACGCCAGCGCGTTGAATGGAACCAGCGTAGCCACGGGAAGCGGGCTGGACGGCGCGGCCGCTACGACCTTCGCAGGTTTGCTTACCGGGAATGGCAGCAGCGCCCTCTCCTTTTTCTATGATCAAAACGATGCCGGCAAGATTAACTCCACCGCCAGCGCGCCGGTCGCGGGAACTTACACCATCGCCGCCGATGGCCGGGTCAGCATCAGCAACGAAGGATATCTGTTGGGCATCGCCTATTTGAGCGCCACCAACAATGGATTTTTCATCGGCTCCGATAGCGCCGGCACTCTGGGCCGGCTCGAACCACAGATCGCGCCACCGACCAGTTTCACCGACGCATCGGTATCGGGAAGCTACGTCATCAGTACCGGGCTTATGGCCGAGACTAAGGTGACCAATGTGGAAGGCACTTTCGCCGCCGACGGCGCGGGAAATATTTCGGGTCCGGACACGATCGCGATCGTGAATCCCGCAGACACGTCGACCACGGTCGACACGCTAACCGGGACCTACACGGTGGGGCCAAACGGGCGCGGAACGGCGGCCGTAACTTCGCCCGCCGGGTTGCCGAACACGTTCGTCCTTTACGTCGTCTCGCCGTCCACCGTGCGCCTGGTGTCGTCCGACACCAGCGACACCGATCCGGTCATCTATTCGTTCGACCACTAGAAATTCACCGGCGTGGACTAGATCTTGGAAATGTTTGACGCGGGGTGGACGTTCGCATGTGGGGCGCGATGAGTGGATCGGGTTTCGTGGCACAGCCAACCTGGCTGTGGCGGCCCCACTGAAAAGCAAAGCGTAAAATCGCGGCGCACATTAATGTTACTACATAGTAATATAAAGCGAGGAATCCAACGCGCGCGCCTGTACTTACACACTACTTTTTGTCTTTCTCCTCGAGCTTCAGCGCCGCCGAGTTGATGCAATAACGCAGACCGGTAGGGTTCGGCCCGTCCTCGAAGACGTGCCCCAAATGCGCATCGCACTTGCCGCACACCACTTCCTCACGCACCATACCGTGCGAAGCGTCACGCTCAACCGCCACGTGCTCCTCGCCCACCGGCTTCCAGAAACTCGGCCATCCGCTGCCCGAATGGAATTTCGCGTCCGAACTGAACAGCGGCGCGCCGCAGCAAACGCACTTGTACACGCCCTCTTCTTCGGTGTCTGTGTACTCTCCAGTAAATGGAGCCTCGGTTCCCTTCCGGCGCGTCACGTTGTACTGCTCCGGCGTAAGCTTCTTCTTCCACTCGCTATCTGGCAAATTCATTTTGTCAGCCATAAGTTTGCCCCCCGCACTGATTATATGATGATTTCCCCGCGCGGAGGATTCGTTGCTGCGACGATCGGCGGTGGCGATTTCGGGGGTGGATTCGACAAATCTGTCGGTTCACGGTAAAATTTCGAGGTTTTGTGGGCCGCTAGCTCAATGGTAGAGCATTTGACTCTTAATCAAAGGGTTCCAGGTTCGAGTCCTGGGCGGCTCACCACTTCTACCCTTTAATGTGCTTCGTTTCATTATTTTGCATTTACCTCTGATAGAACGGTGAAACGTATTTGTGTCCATTAATGTCCAAAATCGCGGAGATTTTTTCCATGGCTTGTCGCTGCGAGTCGGGCACGATCTGCGTGTAAACGTTCAACGTCATGGACACGTCGGAATGTCCGAGGATGGCTTGGGCGACGCGCGGTGAGACCCCGGCTTCGCTCAGCCATGTTGTGTGGGTGTAGCGGAAACTATGCCACGAGATCCGCGGCAGCCCGAGTTTCTGCCGCGTCGGCTCAAGCACGCGATTGCGCAGATTTTTCGGGCTCAGCGGCGTTCCCGTTCGTGTGCTGAGCACAAGATCGTCCCCGTTGGTTCGAGAGCTGGCGGCGAATCGCTCCATGAGCACTCGCTTGAGCGATGCGCTCATGGGAATGACGCGCCTGCTGCTTTTGGTTTTCGGCGGTCCGAAACCGTCGGAGTAGGTTTCCTCGATGGCAATCGAACCTGCGGCAAAATCCACCCTTCCCCACCGAAGGGCCAGAATTTCACCGATACGGCAGCCGGTCGAAACGGCGAGCAGCACGATTGTCCTGCACGGATCGGGCAGAGCGTTGTTGAGCTTCTCGACTTGGTCCGGCATGAGGAAAACGCGCTTCTTGACGGACGCGCGGTTTGCGATCCGGCAGCCGCGCGCGGGATTTTCGGTCAACAACCCCCATTCGACAGCGGATTGAAGAACCTTGCTCATTGTTGTCCGCATCCCGTGGACGTGTGCGCCCGAATGCCCTTGTTTGAGCTTATCGGCGATGAAGGTCTGAATATCCCAACGGGTGATTTCGTTGAGCGGCTTGCTGCCGAAAGCGGCGATGAGGTGTGAGCGCAGATACGATCCATATGCGACGACCGATCCGGGCCTTTGCGACATCGGGCCCATTTTGGAAAGCGCTGCGCGATCGAGCTTGAGTGAGACGGCGTCAAGCAACGGCATCGCGGCAGGGATCCATCGTGACCTGACGAATTGATCGAACAGCAGAACGGAT
>Ga0302326_10028022_pt1 | contig 11348 bp, 10 predicted proteins | sample Palsa_T0_3_FD_202264 | JGI IMG/M metagenome (GOLD analysis project Ga0302326, IMG submission 202264) | Peat permafrost microbial communities from Stordalen Mire near Abisko, Sweden - Palsa_T0_3 | ecosystem: Environmental > Terrestrial > Soil > Palsa > Peat permafrost | place: Sweden: Abisko...
TCTGTGCACCAACGTCGCTGATGAAGGCGAAGCCGTGACAGTACTGGAAGTTGGCCACCGAGATGATGTAACCCTCGAAGCCCGGCACCGCCGGTACTCCAAAGTTGCCACCACCCGATAGGTTGAAGATCAACTCCTGGCCAGCCGGTACCGTTTGAGTTACAAACGGGGGAGGCGCTACGCCGCCGCCGGCCGTGCTGCCGAAGTAATAGAGTTTCACCGTACCCTGTTGGGGTCCAGTGCCGAATGGGTCAAGCGAAGTGTTCGCGAGAGCGATACCTGTGTCAAACCCGGACTGGTTGGTCACGAATGGGAACAACAGATCGCAGGTACACAGATTGATGTCGAACGCAGCTTGCGAGGCTGGAGGCTCGCCGAAACGTGGGATCGGATCAACCGAACTAGCCTGGTTAGCAACGCTCTGCGCAGCAAAGACCGCGCTAACGGTGCTGGGGCCCGGCGCCGGCAGATTCTGCGCGGTGGCGGACAGGAAAGCTACGAATACGCTGATGTAAGCCGATTCGGGTACGTTCGGATCGGAGTTCACAACTTCGTAGGTGGCATAGCCAGTGGTTCCGCTGTAGCCGACTTCCGCAACGCCACCGGTACCGGTGATCGCCGAGAAGCTGGAGGAAGCGCCATTGGAATCAGCCGAAACCAGCGTCAATTGACCGAAGTCAATTCCGGGGGTAACCGGAGATGGAGGCTGCGGAGGCGTGCTGCAACTCGCGCCGGAGCTGCCGCTAGACGATGTGCTGCAAGCGCCAGTGGATACCGTGCTCTGGTTGCTATTATCCAGCGGCACCGTGGTCGCGACGAAGACGTGCACACCGGCTCCCAAATTGTTGAACCTGAGCAGGATGCGAGTACCTGTGTCGGCCAGCCCAACAATAGGCGTCCCTGAGAACAGGGTGGGTGCGTAGAAGCCGGACTCCGTGTTATACGGGTAGCCAGGTACGTTCTGGGCTACTGGAGGCGGCGCCGTTACACCATCCGCTGTCAGGGCTATGTTGCGCCTCTTAAAGGATGAGGCGAACCCTTCCGAGACCTTGACATAGAAATCTGAGCTCCCACCATTACCACTGAGCAGGCCCGGGTTGTTGTCGGCGCACTGCAGGAACGAAGCATTGCTTCCGCCAACCACGAGACCGAGCTGAATGAATGCCACGGTCTGGGTCGGATTGTTGATGGTTACCTGTTGCGAGCCGTTCACCGCGATATACATGGTGATCTGCGTCGGGATCAGCGTGGAAGAAACGCCGAGCTGGAACGCATTAGCGCGGATATTGGTAATACGGATTACACGCGTCCCGGCGGTTCCGGGGGCGTCAATCGGCACGCCCAAGAACACCACCTGACTTGGCGCGATGGAAGCCCAAGTCCCAGAGAATACGTTGGGTTGCGTTGCATACGGACTCTGGGAAGGTACTCCAACGAAAGTTCCGTGCTCGGGGCAAGAATTGCCCTGACCATTTTCGGTGCAGAGGATCTGAGGGGGCGATCCGGACGGAGGCAGCACTACCGAATTGTCCGGTATTGCCACCGACGGATCCGGGTGCGGCTCATCGATCATCAGCGTGGCTTCAGAGAGACCGCCGCCGCCGACAATCCTGCTGGTGATGTTAGTGTTCAAAAAGATCGTCACGTTGGACAGCGGAATTGCCGCACCCGCTAGGGTGGGGGTACCGCCATTGCAATTCAGGAGCATATCACCTACCAGCTCCGTTAAGCCTTCTGCACGGACGATCGTCGGGTTGCCCGCATTCGCCGTGCAGTTAAATGCCGGCGTCTGCAAGCCAATTTGCGCGTTCGCCGTGCTGCCCATACCGAGCAGAAGGGCTACTACAGCAAACGCTAAGAACCATTTGCGAAAATCTGCCATTTCCTTCTCCTTGTGAAAAATTGAAATTGAATTGATGGAAGTTCTCTTTTCAACCTGAGCCTCGATTCAACAACCGTCATGAAGATTTCGAATTTCACCCGTTCAGACCTGGCGCGAAGCGGCTCTGCACTGCCTTTTCTGCCTTGCCTTCCCGAATTCGTCTCATCGTCCTCATTGGGCTCAACTTGTTCTTAAACTTCTCGTAATATCTGTGCTCGCGGGATTCATGCGTCAAAGATGAATGCCGCCAAACCGTCCGGATGCAGTCAAATCATTCATAACACTACTACGCAAGTCAAGTCAAGCGTAAAGTACTATTAAACTTTTCCAACGACGCCCAAACCTAAAAACGGCCCAGCACATGATTTAACCATAGCTTGCTACGGTAAGTCAATACTTTACAGCCAACGGTACGGTCTGACGAGTGAATGGCGACAGAGCGGGTCTTACTGGTACTTACTACTACTACTGCTGGTAGCGAGCATAGGAGGACTTCCTGACTGGCCGTAAAGGCTTTTACTCTATTCCTTGACGTCCTTTTTCAAGGCTTTCAGCCGGCTCTTCAATTCATCCGTGGCATCCGACATTTGGTTGCTGTCATAGATGACACGCGGTGTCATGAATATGATTAGCTCGGATCGCGATTTGGAATAGGATCGGGATCCAAACAGGGCGCCGATGATCGGAATCCGGTGCAGACCCGGGATGCCCGAGCTCGACAGCGAGTTCGTTTCGGAGATAATGCCGCCGATCGCGATGGTGTCGCCGTCCTGAACGGTAATTTGGGTCTGGATGGATTTCTTGTCGAATGATGGGGATTGAATCCCACTGGTGGTGGTCTGCGTGGGATCGCTTACTTCCTGATCGATGATCATCGTAACGATTCCGCTCGGAGTTACGCGCGCCAGAATGTTGAGCGTGACGCCGGTGCTGACATTCGAGATCGAATTGGCGAACAGCGAATTGCCGCCCTGCTGGACGCCGGTCACCGCTTGCGCGGAAAGCGTAGGGACTTCCGTGCCGACGTTGATACTGGCTGGAATGCTGTCGGTGGCGATTACGGAAGGAGCGGAAAGAACTTTGGCCCGGCTCTCCGATTCCTGCAACTGCACCGCCGCCAGAAGTTCGCGGCTCTTTCCAACCAACGCCGCTCCGGAGAAATTGGTGACGCCGGCTCCGAAATCCGACAAGAAGCTGTGCGAAGTGCTTCCGGAAAGTTGCTGGAGTTTGGCGGCAACGTCGCTTGAGAATGCATGCGTCAAATCCACCGAGTAGATCTTGGCTTCGATCAACACCTGACGCGGTGCAATGTCCAAATCCTTCAGCAGCGTCAAGATGTTTTCGTATTCCTGAGGGGTGGCCTGGATGAGCAGAGTATTGTTGAACGGATTCGCGACCACACGGGGCACGCGGCCGAGCAGCGATCCTGGAACCTGCGCATTTCCCAGATAATTTCCGGTGAGATCGGATCCTGTGCCGCCCGCCGCCGCAGCGTTGGCCGCGCCCGGAAGCATGGCGCCGCCGGCGGTTTGCCCCATGGGGTTGCCGTACTGCTGTTGGTAACCGCCGTTCGCCCCACCATACCCGCCATTACCGTAGTTGCCGCCACCGTAGTTGCCGCCGCCATAGTTGCCGCCGCCGTAGTTGCCGCCACCATACATCCCACCACCCATACCCCCGCCACCAATTCCGCCGCCGCCAATTCCGCCTCCGCCCATCCCGCCGCCGTACATCCCGCCGACCCCGCTCTGCGCCATGCAGGCGGCCATTCCGCCTCCATAGCCTTGTCCGGCAAACTGCGTGTAAAGGGCATTGATGGAACAGCCAATGGACTGCGCATCGCCATAGCGTACACGGTACACATAGCTCTGCACAGCGCCGGCGCGCGTCTTCACGGGCACATCCAGCTTCTGCAGCCATTTCTCAACTTCAGTGAACGCCCCGGGATTCGGAGCCACCGCCATGATGGTATTAATGCGATCGATCGGAAGAAACTTAATCGGCGAGGCCTTTTCGGACATCGAAATAGATTTGACAATGGCTTCCAATTCCTTGGCCAGATCCGAAGGCCGCCCATTCTTCACCTCGAATACGTGGACCCGTTGATTGGCGAGTTGGTCGCTGTCGAACATAGCCACCAGATCCATCAGCCGGCGCATGTTCCTGCGGCTGTCCAGGATCAGTAAAAGATTCGCCGGGGCATACTCATAAATGGAGGCATTCTCGCCGATGAAGGGCGTCAGCACCTTCATCAGCTCGGTGGAAGTCACAAACTTGAGAAACACCAGATTCAGCATGATCTGGTCGTCATCCGGGATGCTGCTGGAGTCGGTGATCTTTTCGGGTTGAAGAGCGTGATGTGAGATGTCGGCCAGCGGCAGGATGCGGTATAGCTCGCCCTCTTTCACCATACCCGCGCCATTGATGCGCAGAATGGCTTCCAGCAGCGACTTGGGATCGATGTTCTTGGTTTCGCCGTAGGTGTTTAGAATCACGCCGCCCTTCACGCGGGGATCCAGAATGTAATTCAACTTCAGTTGCCGGGACAGCGCGTCGATGACTTCCGTCAGCGAGACGTTATTGAGGTTCAGCCCGCCATAAGTTGCCGGCGGCCCGCTGGGAGCGGACTTCGCCGCAGTTCCCGTGCTGGTGTTCGCCGGAGTGGTGTTCCCCGGAGTGGCGTTCGCCGGAGTGAGGGCGGGAGACTGAGTTGGGTTGGATGTCTGCGGCGGCGTTTGCGGATTGGCATTGGTGTTTCCGGGAGGCCTGCGGGCGGGAGCCTGCGGAAATGCAGCGGAGCACAAGGCCAACGCCAGGAAACCGCTCGGAAACCAGTGGGCGGCGGTTCGCACTTACCGTGGCTCCGGCGGTTTCGCGGCATCCGCCGGCTTGCTACCTGCAACGGATTGTTTGGCATGTTCCTGGGTGGCGAAGGAGGCTTTTTCCTCTTCGGTCATCTCGGACTTCTTGCGAATCCATTTTTGCGGGCCAAACGGCGTCAGGCGTTGGAACTGGACGCTGTCGCCCAGATCCGTCATGCTGGTCCCGGCCGAGGCGGAAGTGTCCGGACGGGTCTCGGTCTCGCCAGGCTTCTCCTCCCATTTGCTGACGCCAAACGGAGTCTTGCGATACATCCAATGTTTGCCTTGCGCGTCGGTGGAGCGGTACAAATTGGGGCCAACTTCCTCGGCTTCCTTTGGGACGGTCGGCAAGGCGGCAGCGGCTTTCTGTTCCGGGGTCAGATTCACGGTGGCCGGGTTAACGGTGGGCTGGTGCAGATTCTTTCTGACCGGCTTGGCCGGCGTCGCCGCGGTATTTGCCGTCTTTGGTTCCGCGGCCTTCTTGGGGTCCTGATCTAGCGCGAGCGCAAGCGCCGCGCTGATGTACAGCAGTGCAATGGTCTTCATAATTTCGGTTGTCCTCTCATTTCACCTGCTCCCAACGGCAGGCACTGCCGAAGGGTGTTGCGCTAACTACTTTCTTGAATCCATCCAGCACGGTGCCGGTGGCGGTATCGTCGCCCGGCTTGCAGCCGCGCATATCCGTGCTGCCGACATCTACCCAGTGGTCCGATTTATTGATCTCCGACAAACTTTGGGCCTTGGGAGCGGCCGCTGCGTTGGAAGCGGCTGCCGGCGGCGGTGCGGCCTCGGCAACCTGCGCGGTATGGTCCATCAGCTCATCGATTCGCTTGCGGAATTCCTTGCCGTCCCACTCAAAGGTGACGTATTGGTTGTCCACTGCCAGGATCTTCCAATCGCCGATCCGGTCGCCCGTCCGATATCCCCGCTGCTGGCCACCCGCACGCAGGCTCAGCATCACCACCGGCGGCGTACCTTCCCACAGCAAAACGCCGTGCGCCACCGGAAACGCCGGAACTGGTTTCACCACCGGCGCCACAGTGTCGAGAACCACCTGTGGATTGCGGTCCTTCGAAAACAGATCCATCTGCGCCACTTCGGCGTAGCTCATGGCGGTGAGCGGAGCCACTCTGGCCAGCGCGGCCACATGCGGCGCCGGTTGCGCGGTGACCGTGGTAGACAAAAAAGAGCGCGCCCGCGCATGCGCTTCCACCCACTCCACGCGCATCTGCCAGATCAGGAAGCAGAACACCGCCGCAAGCGCTACATCCAGCAGTATCAGCTTGCGTGTCACAGCGCGGGCATTCCCTTCTTTTCCGGAACCAGCCGGCGCGGCGCCAGGCCGGAAACGGTCAGGCGTACCGGCATGGATTTCGATTTCGGATTCGCGGCCCCGCAGCGTATCTCGTCGGTAGCAATGATCTCCGGTTGCGCGCTGAGTGACGCCAATAGATTCAGCAGTTCGTCAATGCGGCAGTCGAAGCTCACCGAAATGGTGACCTTGGCATAAGAATCCCCGTAGGATCGCGGCAGTCCCAGCTCGGACTGCCGGAGGTCGAGTGGAGGAAATTGCGCTTTCGCCAGGCGGCGCATGATCTGCAGCAGTTGCGCTTGCGCCTGTTCGGCCGTATCGCCGGGGATCAAGCCTTTCTCGCGGTCGGTCAACTCGGCCGAGACGTGCTTTAGGACGGACTCTTTTCCGTTCACGGTGGCCAGGGCCGCCCGCAGCACCCCGATCCGCCTTTCATCCCGCCCCACACTTTCCACAGGCGCTGCCGCTTTGGAGCCGCCCCCGGAGGACGAGCCGCTTATCCAATAGATCAGCCCAGCCAAGGGCAGGGTCACGGCCAGCACCAGAAGAGCCCGCTTATCGCGATCCTGCAGCGTCACGGCGTCACTCCCTGCCGCGCGCCGCGAATCGTGAATATGTCGCCGCCTTGACCGCGCGCGATCGGAATCACAAACGCGGAGCCGCGAAATTGGCGCGAGCTATCCAAAACCTTGAGCAATGCCGCGGCCTGTTCGGACTCGCCTGAAACCGCCAGCGAATCGCGCGAAAGCTGCAGCGAAGTAAGCCAGGTGGGAGGCGTCAATAGCTTGGTCACTTCGCTCAAGCCGTCCAGGTCCTCTTTGGTGCGTGCGCGGAAAGCGTCCAACGTTTGAGCGCGATTGCGCGCCAGGGCGATCTGCCGGTCCAGTTCCACCGCCCGGCGGGCTTGCGGTTCCAGTTTGCGAATCTCATTGCGCAGCAGGGACAGGTATTGCCGGTCCGCATATTTCGGATACGCCGCCACCGCTCCCAACAACAACAACGACAGGCTGGCCAGCGCAATGGCCGGGACAAAACGAAGCCGAGCAGTGGTTTGCCGTTGCTCGGGTGGCAGCAAATTCACCGCCAACGGGCGCAGGCTGCACGCGCCGGCCAGCGCCGTCGCATAAGCCAGAGCGGAGCGGGCAAGATCGTACTCGGCCGGAAGGGCCAGAGGTTGAGGAAGTTTATCGTGCAGAGCTGCCGGTTCGGTACCGGGATCCAGCCGCAGCTCCGCGATGGCTAACGTGCAGGCGCTGGCGGCGGATCGATCCACCCTGGCCGAAAATATCGGACGGGCCGGGCTTTCGCCGTAAACCTCCAGCTCGTCGCAGGCTTCTTCCAATAGCAGAAAACCTTGGGCAGGCGGATTGGAAAATACCCGCACCGCGGAATAAATCGCCGGCGCCGCAAAGGTGAAGGAGGCCACTTTCACGCCCGCTTCGGCAAACCGCGTGCTGTAGCGTTCCAGCACCGTACGCCGGGTGATGCCCACCAGGATGGACGAGGTTTTTCCAATGCGCGCCCAGTCAAAAACGGCGTCCTCTTCCGAATACGGATTGAGCGAATCGATTTCGAATCGGATGGCGGCCGCCAGATCTTTATCTGCGACTCCCGGCAGCATTACCTGCCGCACGATCACTTCATCGCGCGGCAACAACACGCCGGCGGACAGATGCCCCACGCCCAGTTTCTTCAAGAACGCGGCGTAAGTGGCGCCCCATTCGCTGGCGGGCTGTTCGTGGAAACGCGGGATGCTCAGTTCCCCGAGTACTCTCACTCCAGCCGGCCGCGCGCGAACCACCGTCACCGTCAGGTTCTCGCGGCCGATCTCCATCCCGATGCCGGTCCCGATGGCCAGCCATTTCTTGAAGTCGGCGGCCTTCATTGCAGCACCGCCGGTTGATCGTACCAGCGCATGACGTGGAACGGAGGATTCCATTCGGGTCCGAGAAATCGAACCAGCTCTTCCACCGAACGGCGCAGATCGGAAAATTGCCCGTCGGCCAGGCGCAAACGGGCAGTGGCGCGGAGCGTAGCCATGGATGTTTGAGTTCGCTGCAGCCGCGAGAATCCCTGAGAGCCGTCCGAAAAACCGGATATCTGGCCGGCGGACTGGATGGGTGTAGTCTGGCGCAGGGCCACGATGGCGGCTACCGATCCAGGGCTCACCCCGATAGCCTGCATCACCGCGGGCTCGGCCGTATTCACGTCGATCAACGATACCGATCCGTAAACGGACAAACAATCGCGCAATCCCGCGCGGCGCATCAGCCGCCCTTGCAGATCGTGTGTATAGTTGCCGTAGAACAAATCCCGGGTCACTCCGCGCACCAACAGTAATTCCTCAATCTCCTGAAAAGACGCGTGCCGGGCCCGAAAAGACGGCGTGAGCGTCAGATAATACTGATCGAACTGGGTGAAGTACACGCCGGGCGAGCCAGTCCGCCAGTCCACGAACCCCTGCGTGATGCCCTGGGCGGCCTCCGGCGTCATCCCCAACACCACCATCAAATTCATGAGCTGCTGGGGCGGGGCCTGGTTCACGTTGAGTTTGGCGGTCTCGGGAATCAGTTTGACTAGAGCATCGCCGGTAGGAAAATCGAACTGCATTTGCGTAATCGGACCTTGCCCGCCGAACTTGGAGGAACCATCCGGATTGCGGTATCCCGGCCCCCACTCGATGTGCAGGATGGCACGATTGATGGCGCCTGTGGCCAGGTAATAGGCGCGCACCGAATCGATCGCGGTGGAGGTGCGTTCGGTCTCGGCGCGAACCGTGCTGGCAACCGAGAACGCGATCGCCGATAATGCGGCCGTGAGCCACAGCACAGCCAATAAGGCGCTGCCCCGGGGGCGAAGGGCCGGCCGCCGGTTAATAGGCATAATCTTCCAGGGGCAGCCTTGTGACATGCACGGGCATGGTCAGCGTCACCGGTTCCAGCTTGGCTGCGCTGGGCTGGAGCGGCGCCATTTCCATGCGGATGGCATTGGGTAGCATCCGTTGCTGGGTCCAGAGCGGTACCCAGCGTGCTGCTTCCGGCATTGGCCGCAGCTCGCGAAAGCTGAAGCGGCAATAAGCCAGCTTGTCGGCCAGCACGAAGGAGGCCGGCCCGGTCTGAATGGGAATGAATGACGGCGTGGGACCGCTAGGGACACAGAATTGTCCGGTCGAGCGCGGTCCGCTATACAAATGTTCGTTCACTACCAGGCGGACGCCCTGACCGTTTTCGCCGGCGATCACCAGGTATTCGAGAATCATCGGCAATCCCCGCGACCCTTCCTGCAGCGAGTAACTGGACGTGAGGCGCATGGACTGCGGCTCACCTTGAAAAAAGGCAATTCGAGCCGGGGGCCCTTCGCCCGCGTTCTGGCAATCCGCGGTAACCGGCATAAGGCCGGCGATCTGCTGCTCCAGAATGCGCTCCACCCCGGCCACGCGGCGGTTGTTCATCAGCCGGTCATCCACCTTGTTCATCGCGCTCAGCCCAACCCGCAGAGAGACCACAATCACTACCGCCAGCAGGCTGAACAGAGTGATCGCGATCAGGAGTTCGAGTAATGTAAAACCCGTTTCTGGTTTCTGGTTTCTGGTTTCTGGCTGCGCACAACGCACGGGGCAAGAACCAGCAACCAGAAACCAGCAACCAGCAACCGCCTTCATCGTCCGATCCCCAACGCGCGGTCTTCCGGCGTAATCACCGACCTCCGATAACCTTCCAGCGAAAACGTTCTGCGCTTTTCGCCGTTCATCCACCAGATCTCCAGCTCCACGCGCTCGAGATAGGGCATGCCCTGCCCTGCATTGGGAGGCATTTCGAAGGGCGAGATGCGCGCGCGCCATCCGGCTTTCAGGTCGCCCGCTACTTCGGCGTCCCAGATGCCTTCAAACGGAGTGAGTTTCGGCAATTTATTGGCAATTAACAGTTCGTCCATCTTCTGGCGTCCCAGCAGTGCCGCCCGATCGTAATCGGTGAGCCGCGCCGCGCTTCCGAGCGAAGTAGAGAGAGCCGAGAGCAGCCCGGTTACGGCAACCGCCAGGATGACGGTGGCTACCAGAACTTCGAGTAAAGTGAAGCCGCGCTGTTGTCTCATGGATCAGGGTTTCTCCACGCGCGGCACGCCCGTGATGGGGTCCACGCGCACAATGCGCTCGACATTTCTACGATTCATGAGCTGGAGTCCGAAGCGCGGCGGCGCGCTGTTCGGATAGAGCAGGAAGACCCGTGGCGCGTCGGGATTCTCGGGCTGTTCCGGCAGGATGTGCGTAATGGAAACACCTTCCGGCATTTCCAGCTTGCGGAAAAATCCCAGCTCGGTGGAGCGCATCACGAGCGAGTTTTCGGTCTTGGAAATCGTCAGCTCCACAACCTGTTGACGCCGCTCCGCTCGATTGAGCCCCGAGTTCACAAAGCTGACCACGCTGTTTGTGGCTGATCCGAGGCGCAACGAATCGATGCCGGAAGTGACCGCCGGAAAGCTGATGCCGACCACCAGGGAGATGATTCCAACCACCACCACCATCTCGATGAGGGTCATCCCGGAGCACGTTTCTCGTTTGGACGCACGGTCCTTCGCGCCAACCAGAAACGAGAAACCAGGAACGAGAAACGCTTTAGTTCTTCCAACTGACAATGTCGGCATTGATTCCATCTCCGCCGGGCTGTCCGTCGGCGCCGTAACAGATAATATCGGGGTCGTCACCGTGCTCTCCGGGAAAGCGATAGACGTAGGGATGGTGCCAGGGATCGGAACTGATTTCCTTGTCGGTGTACGGCCCTTGCCAATTGGTAGCGTTCTCGGGCTTTTCGCGCAGCGCTTGCAAGCCTTGCTCGGTGGTAGGATACACTCCGTTGTCCAATTTGTACGAGCCCAGGGCCGTCATGTAGGCATTGATCTGCGCACGCGCCGCGGTCACCCTGCCGCGGTCCGCTTGCCCCAACATTCTGGGCAGCACCAGCGCCGCGAACAGCGCGATGATCACCACCACCACCATCATTTCGATCAGGGTTACGCCCGCTTCTCTTCGATTTCGTTTTCTCATTGCCCTACCTCCCGCTATATCGCAACGTCATTGATGCTGACGATTGCAATCAGAATACTAAGGATCAGCGTGCCCACAATTATTCCCATGGTAAGAATGATTAGCGGCTCGAACAGCGAGGTGAATCGCCGGACCGCCGTGCGCGTGTCGGCGTCATAGATGTCGGCCATTCGAACGAACATCGCATCCAAGCGCCCGGTCTCTTCGCCTACGCTCAACAGATGACCCGCCAGCGGTGGAAATTGTCCGGCG
>Ga0302326_10028023_pt1 | contig 11348 bp, 14 predicted proteins | sample Palsa_T0_3_FD_202264 | JGI IMG/M metagenome (GOLD analysis project Ga0302326, IMG submission 202264) | Peat permafrost microbial communities from Stordalen Mire near Abisko, Sweden - Palsa_T0_3 | ecosystem: Environmental > Terrestrial > Soil > Palsa > Peat permafrost | place: Sweden: Abisko...
TTGCTTGGGTTTGGGCTCATCTTCGGGCACATCTGTAAAGTCAGATTAGTCTAGTGAGAACGTACTGGTCTTGTGGATAAGTTCAATCTGAGCAGTGCCATCAGTAATCGGCCATCCTCGTCCACGGGCGCCAACAATCTCCAATTGTTTCAATACAGTAGCCTGATCCCAAAAAACGCGAATAGATCGAATCTTTCCGCCGTTAAACACGACCGTCTTGACCTAAACGCGTCAGTAAGCAGAGAGCGAGACATACCAAGGGAATCTTAATAACCATTCCATCAAGTAGATTCTCTTCGACACCAGGAACAAGCCAACTCGGACCGTTCTTGAACTTGCATTCGGCGGCGGCTTCAACGGTCAGAGAACTGTATCCCTTGTGAGAAGCGAGAATGTTCTCCGTAATTTGAACATCGTTCCTTGAGTATAGAATAAACTTGACAATTGCCTCTGCGCCAGTCACATTTGTGCCAGACGAAATGTAACTCAAGGTCGCATCGTCATGAAGATCGTCAGTACTTGGCTGCGCGACGAAACGTTCATAAACTGATTTAAGGGAGGACATCGCGAGATGACCAAGGAACAACAAGTTGTGAAAGCAGCGAGGACCAGCAAGTGAAGAGTGAAAAGCAAAGGAACAATGTAGTTCGTGACGAAGAAGGTGAACGGGAGAACGGAGATGTAGGTAGGAGTGGTCGTGGAGTGTGTGTGGGCGGGCCTCTTTGTTAGTATTATGTTTCGCGGTGTGTGTCCAGATTAATTTCGTGGAGGCAAAACATCAACAACACCGCAATTCGCAGGCGTGATTGGCCAGTTGCATCGCGGATTAAACGGTCAATGCGCACTTGTAAACTCATTTCAACGTGCATTGACGGGCCGCAGCATTCGGAACGTGCAGGAAACTATTGCCCCTGCAGCCGGGACCCCTTTTCAAGAAGAATTAAGTTGTCCGGAATGAACGTGATTGTCGGAGAATTTAACAGCAGCCAGGCCAACACCGGTGCTTGATGAGGACAAGACGGATCAATTGCATCCATCGAGCTTCATGTAGAAAACGAGAATTATGAAGCAAGTCTATCCGAACGTGCGACGGGACGCTTGGACATGCTCCAAATGCATGTGAAATTAGGACGGGTGAAATGCATGTGGAGCTCCCTCCTTCGCCGCATTGGCCGGCTTCGGTGCAGTGTCCCACGCAGCTGCAACGCGTCAAACGGATGGCTTTATCGCTAGCCTTTCTTTCCATGCAGAATGCGTGCACATATTCCATGCATACAGGTATTTAACGATCGCCATCCTAAATCGGAAAACCAATCTTGTTCCTCTTGTTCCTAACTCGATAAACATACGGCCACAAGTGAATTAACAAGGAAAGAATTTCCTTCGCTCCAGATATATCGATTGGCATTCCAGCTTAGTATAATTGAGGATTTAACGCAAATTGAAGTCGTATAGCTAGTCATTAGGCACACCGCCGCTGCCGTCGCCATCCTACTTTTCATGTATCCAGCTTCACCTCGCATAAAATGGCGAAAGCGAAGGCTCAGCGACCATTTCGCTGCGGATATCTCGCGTGCGTCATAGTCGCTACATTCACCGACGCGTCATTTTTCGGTCGCCAAGTCAGCGAGCTTTCAATGAAGCCGCTAGCTATATAGAACTACCCCTTGGCGACAAGCACTGGCTGTTCGGTGTGGCTGTGCAAAATCACCTTGGCGGTGGCTGGTGAACCTGACTTGGCTTGGATGGTGTGAAGCCGCCTATCCTTGATTGGGTCGCCGTCATAGCACAGATCATGAAGTCAGGCCAACAAATTAATTGACCATCAGGGCTCTCCCAACGACATATTCTGATTCACTTGAGCTCATTGAGGTCAATTCATCCTGCTCTCTAGACAACTGGGTATCATGGCCGACCATGCCGAGTCCACGAGAGAGGAGAATCATCCTGTGTTGACGCCTGTCCAAGGTTCGTTCCGAGTGTTAGTGTGGGGTTGACTTTCAGAGCATTACCTCAAAAAGGACCTTTTGTCGCGACAAATCGCCGCTGAGATATCGAATTTGTCCTCCCCGACAGCATTAGAGTACTTTGGTGCGCCATTCAAGTCGCACGATGCGGACAAGCCGATCACACCGCAGACAACCCAATTCCCGTTCCTCCGATTTGTGTTCGTCAACTTTGTTCAATCCTTCCCTTTCCTGCACGATGACCAACGACCGCTCTGGCAAGATAAAGTGCAACCTGTACCCCCCTCTTTAAACTCTATTGATGAGTAGTTCCTCCAATTATTCGCAGAGAAGAATATTTCCAGTAGTCTTGATAGGAGCGAGACTACTAAACGCCAGAAGCTCGCCAAGAAATTCGAGCGATTGACTTTGTTGTTGCTGAGTTCTGGGATACGGACAACGGGAAAAGAAGAGAGTGTTACGAATCCCGGATGGGTGGAGGCGGAAGATGATACAAGAGGTGCATTGAGCGAGGCAAGTGATGCTCAATTGGCCAATCTAGCGCCCAGTGTCGGTACGAGTGAAGGATACGATGTCAATGTCGCAGGGGTTAGAATGGTCAGTGCGCGACGAAATCTACGACACCATCCTCATGCGGAATTCATCATTTGTACTAGACGGGCTGGGAAGGATGATGTTTACGTCGTGCGACGATATGGCGCCTTCAGAAAACTCTACCATGAGGTATCCTCCCCCTTCCGACAGATTATTGATGGTAGTTGAGGGAAGAATTTCCGGGAAAGGATATTCCTCGTGTTCCTGCCAAGAACAGAAGTGCTGCTGTTGCTCCCGGAATACGAAACACTCTTTCCTCCGCATTGAATGGGAATGGAGGCGATACTAGTGACAACGCCAGTATAACATCGTCGGATTCGATATCGACTACAAATGAAACTCCTCCAAGCTCACCTACATATACTCCCTCGAGCTCAAAGGTCTCCATTCTCCATAAACACACCTCCTCTGCCTCAGGATTACAAAAGCAGGCTGCATCCCACGATTATCATGTCCCAAGAGAAAAGAATCGGCTTACGCTCCGGTCCTTTTTGAGACAGATCATTCGAGATAAACGACTTAGAAAGAGCAAGACTCTGTCTCAGTTTCTTTTGACCGGCCCATTGGGAAAGCTTTCGAAAGAGGAGGAAGCGGATGTTGAAAGGAGATTGGAAATGGATCGCCTCAGGCTATCTGAACAAAAGAAGTTTGTGGATGAGAGCCGAAAGAGAGCCAGGGAATTAGATCAATGGCTCAAAGGGTTCAAGAGCGATCTAATCCGAGATCGTATACTCTTCCTGCCACAATGCTGATTGTAGAGGGCTTGACAAAGCTGTTTGAGGAAATCCGAGTCAAGGAAAGTCTCTCGGAGCTGCGTCCGGAATACCAAAAAGTTGCCGAATGGGCCAAGATAGAGTACCTCTTCTAACCAGGAAGGTAACTAACTGTAGGATCGCGGCAGTGATATACCATCTCTTTGTGGCCGAAGACAACTCCACGGAACTTTTTGCCCAGATGCAAAAAGTCCACGGCTTAATGCCGTACACCATTCTCAAGAACATTCTCCGTTTCTCCAATCCCATAGCCATGCTCCGTGGTGTTCTTGATTTATTCCTTGCCCAACCATTTGGTCAACGATCCCTCTTTCAACGTATCCTCAGCATCACTCTGAACGACGATATCAAAAAGGTACAAAGAGACATTGAGGCACTGCGAGAGAAAATTGGAGATGATGCCTTGTGTGAGAAATTGAAGAATTATGTCCATGCGGATCCCAGTATCCAGGACCCGATCCGGGAGGAAGCAAAGGATGGGAAAATTGACTTGATTACCGCGATTTTGAGAAGTGAGGATATTGAACCTCCGTTGGACGGTAAACAGATTATTCGAATGCATTCTGCTTTCTTGGCGTGGAATTCGGCTGTGGATGCGGTATAGCCCCCCGCAAATCGAGCTAATGACAGGATGAGGAGAACTTGCTACCAAATAAGGACGCTACATTGTACGGACGATTCAGTCAGCTACTGAAATTGTATTCTCGTCAACGCGATAAGCAACAGATCATGTCGCTTGTCTTCGAGGGTGTCACTGCCAGCCTATTGAAGGATATGATTACCATTCTTTACGAACCCTTGGCGAAAGTATACAAAACTGCCAATGTTTATAATAGCGTTATGGATTTCAAGGAATTTGTCGACGACCTCATTGAAGTTGTGCAGAAAGCTGAGAATCAAGGTAACCTAGCTTTCGTACGGGAGTTGATGACAGATTTATCAACCGACTCGAACAAACTGGTTCAATCATTTATTGATTTATGTACTCGTCACGAAGAGAAGTTCTACAAATTCGTCCATGAAGTACATATCCACGATAAGGATTTACTCTTCACCCATCTCATGAAATGGATTGAAGTCATTCTATCCTTCTTACGAGGCGGTTTCTCCAGCAAGGTCGATATGAATGCCCTTGTGTTCGAAACTCCGGGAGTCAACACCGACATCGCAATGAAAGAAATCGAAGCATTAATTCAATGGAACAAAGATCGAAAGGCCTGGAATGAACGACGTATACAAGCCAAGATGGCGTCTGCAGGAGAAGACACGATGCCCCAGGGTGGGTTCTCTGTGGGCGATTTTGGACTTGATGAGGATGAAGTACTTCATCTCCAAGCCGACATGTCTGAAGGCGAAGACTCTGATACCGAAGGGCGCCATTCTCCGGCTCTCGAGAAGAGTGAGGGATACGACAAAGACGACTGGGTGGAGAAGGAGAGGAAGAAACGGGCCAAGGGGAGAGCAAAAGATGAGACAAGTAGAGGAAGTGAGCCAGTTAAACCTGAGGTGACGGAAATAGTGAAACTAGTTCCGGTGTTTGTAAATAGTCTTAGGGATGATTTGAGCAAGATGGTTGTGACGGAGGAGACTGTGGAGAAAGCAGTTGCGGCAAGTCAGTAAATAGTCAATAGGAATCAAGGGCCTGCGAATCAGAATGTATGGGATTTTGGTAGGGAGCATCTTTAGTATGGTTTTAGTATTCATTGTTATTTCTTCTAGGCGGTTTCGATGCCGTGATACACTGCCAGCCAGTACTAGCCCGCAAGGGGAGCCAACCAGAATCAACTTCAAGCACACTTGATCCGATCGGACTGGGAGTGGCCATCCGAAAATTGGTGAATCTTATCGAATTCCATCTCGCGCTCGGACCTTTCGACGTAGGCCAGGAACTCCTGAAACGGTAGCCGACGCCGAGTTATCACCCAATTCATCTCGGCCCACCTCCATCGTCCCTGCATAATATAATTCCGTCCGATACTGCTACTAGCCCTAGCCTCCATTGGCGCTTAATGTTTTACCAGCCGAAATTAAAGTTGCGGTGGCGCCCCCTCGGAGTTTACGCTATTCGCGGCAACTGATTCGACGCCGCGGTCCGGAAAGGGCAATACACAAACAATATCAGCACCAATAATGCACCTCAAGTCCCGCACACATTGATCACGATCTCGTCTCTCGTCTCTCGTCTCTCGTCATAATCGCCAGCTGGCGTCAACCCTTTGCGCAACCTTATTCCCCGTTTTCACGCAGGGATTTAGACTGCTGTCGAAACTGACGCTAAAAAATAAGGTTGGAGGACTGTGAGGCGGTACTTTTGGAAGGCAGGCGTCACTAGCTTGGCATTTGAAACGAGTCAAGGGCCCAATGGGGCTCTTTAAGAAGAAGAAACGGAAGGACGAGCATTCTTTTGTTGGGGAGTCGTCTGCAAAAGGTACGCGGGCGCAGCCTAGTGGAACTTTTGAGGCGCGACAGGATGTCCCAAGACTTAAAGAGGCCGCGCGCCAAGGGAACGACAGACTGTCAACAGGGAAACACAGCCTTGAAGCAGAACATGGAAGCGATCTTGGCTATAGGGATCCAAAGTCTTCGCGTCTAAAAGTACGCCTACGCAAAAGCCTCAGTCAACTGTTCATGGACAAAATCCAGACCCCACAGCCTCCTCCTCTTCCACCATTTTCCGCCGAGGTATGCTTGATTGGGAAGTCGTTAATCGTAGTCATCACAAGAAGACCGTTCCTCCTCACCAACATTATCGTCATCCGAATCAGAGATGTCCATGAAAAGCCCGGAGCCAATTCCAGCGGGACATGATGATCACTGGCCGATCGAGGAGGACACTGATGCACCAGCTCCGATATTCAGGATTCCATTCGACGCCCCGCCATTACCAGCAAGTCCAACTCCGCAACAGCTTGCCCTTCTTGAATCTAATAAATCACGACTCTCAGCTTCATACTCTCTTCATGGTTCACCTGGTTCACCGCATCCCGATCCCCATTCACCAAAAGCATCGCCTCAACATTCTCCAAACGTCGGATTTGGAGAACCGTCATCGTCGAAACCATCTTCGTTGTTCTCAAGACGTCAGCCTGACCGACGGATGCCACAATTAAGCCTAACGAATATCCATGCTATTCCCGGTCCCCGGAGCGCAAGGCATCACCGGACATCGTTTACGTCCAGCAGAGATACTTCCATCTCTTTACCGCCTGCTTTCCGGTATCGCCGAACATCCTCAGTTGTGTCGACGGGACTAGACGATGGTCTGTCAACTCCATCCACAAGTACGTCTCTCGATGATATTCGACGGAAGATGTCCGACTCGGATAGTTTCCTTGGAAAGTTAGTCAAATATAATCTGCATGGGAGTGAGATGGATGGAGATCATGAAGACTGTGTGACTCCAGAAATAGATTTCCACATCAATACGGAACGCGTCATAGCTGGATCGCGGCTATGTGATGTTCTTCGGACGCTATTCGGCTCTAACGGGTACCGCTTTACTTTGACGGGCTAACGTCAGACGAGTGGGAGTCTCAGAGGAGTGTAGACGACATCTAGGGAGATGCAAAGCACCCAAACTATTGGAAGTCAGCATCGGCTTGAGAAGTAATTGCTCCTATGAAAAGCTTTGGCTAATGACAGTGCCAATGCTTGCATCTTATGCGGATGATTATCCACATGGGAAGTACTACAACGTGTACCTCGAAGAAATTGACGGCGGCATTGATCTCGAATCACAAGAGGTCCCATTGGAAAGACTTGATAGCGCGAGAGCGCCATTTGATAAACTTGATTTTCCTGATAACTATTTCGATGTTGTCATGTCAGGGTACATCTACATCGTATAAGTCATTTCTAACGGCCAGGAGTGTCCAGTTGATTCTCACAATCCCCCAATGGCCAGCTTTCATTTCTGAGCTTTACCGTGTCTTGAAACCAGGGTACATTCGACGGCTTCATGTGGCTAACGTTAAGGGGATGGTTGGACTTCATGTGTCAAGAAGCAACATTATACGCCGGAGGCCCGTGTACCCGATCCTACAACGCTCAGTTACTGCAAAGCATGAAGCGCCGGAATATATACACGACCCCTGGGAACGCCGTTCCGCGCATCTTGCGCACGGTCGGCTTCAAGGAAATCACCCGAGCCCAACTGCTGCTACCTAGTTTTTGGAGGAACCTTAACGAGAATCCAGCGAGCGTAGTGAACAAAAGGACAGGGAAGAAGACTTTTATGACGATGAGCGAGATCGGCGACAGGGTGTCGACATTGATGCATGGATTCTGGGAGGAAATGCATGGGGGGTGGGATGATGATGTGGAAGACTTCTCGGAGCGAAATAAAATCCGACGGAAGGAGGCGGAGAGTACGAAAACATGGAGCGTAATGTTCAAAGTTGGGGCCAGGAAAAGGGGGAAAATAAAGGATTAACCAGCCAGTGCGGGATTCATTTGTCATGTGAATAGATAAATGCATATATAAATGAGATACCTCATACATGTATTTGAGATGATGCGATGTTTATTTTGGATTCTTGCGGGCCGGGAGATGACAGTGAATTGGGCTTGAAACTGTTTCAGATACGGAACCAGGGCTAACCCACGTGGAGTACATACGATATACCGTATATCATATACGGGAAACAACTGTCACGCGGAGAACACGAGCAAAGAACACGTTACACGAGCAACAAAGCACGCACCCGGCCCTCGTCGGCGCTAATTTCCGTACACGCCGCATCACAGGGCCGAGTTAGGAATGATCGACGCCTTAAAATCTCAACCCCTGAGGTCAGGGGCATGAAAATGTCAGTGTACCTTAAAGTGTTCCCATTCTTTCTAGTTCCATAAAGTATTTCTCCGAAATTGCTTTGCCGATCATAAGGTGAGCACTTAAAAACCATATCCGTGCTGCGATCTTCATGAATTGAAACACGCGTGTAAAAGGTGCTGCCCATGTCGATCCTCATTTCAACGCGTACTAAATGAACCGGCTTCGCATACCCAGATGGTCCCTCGAGATGTGATGCCCCGATAAGACACGCACACCGAAAGGCTCATGCGAAGAAATGGGACCTCTGCTCCATGAAAGTCTAATTTCAAGTTTGCTGCACGGGGCCGATATCGAATCGGGATTCCGAGGTGGGGAACACGAGCCGCAGCTAAATAGCGATCGGCACAGCGGAGGGCTTGTTTAAACTTTTTCAGCTGCTCGAATAATGGATGCCGGCACAAAGACGCTTCTAGAACCTATTGTGTGGGATTTGAAAGCGGAAATAAACACATACCATATTCATTGCACCATTGTTTGATATTTGCTAGGGCGGGAGACAGAGATGTGGCGACTGCAAAATGGCCCTGTTGTCGTCAGACGGTCTGTCACTGCTTGTTTCAGATTGGCTAGAAGAGGATTCAGCCCCGGAACGGCCACGTTTTCAATGTGATTATTGGGCGCTATTGATTTGATCGGGACAAAGGAGATTTTCCATGCCAAAAACGTGCGCTGCGGTAGGCACGACAATGGGACACGCGGCTTAATGCTAAGGTTCGGTACCACCTAGTCACTCCTGTGTTCTGCAAATTTGCATGTATGTATGTAATTGTTGCTGTAAATGAACTGGACGAGCCCCCACGGCCTCGAGACTCTATGTCGATCTATGTGAAGTTTAATCTCAGCGCAGGCAGCAAGCACCCTGCTGCTGCTGCGGCTACATGCTGGATGCCCATCTGCTCGGACCGGTGTTACCAAGATTGTGATTGGGTGGATCGTCAACATCGGTGAGGCCAGAATCGCTTTGAGCAACGGGGCGCGGGAGTTTACTTAATAGCACGATTTCTGGTTGTCATATGCCTTAAAGCTGGAGAGCTCACTGCTGCTTGGGGAAAAGCGAATTAACCGATCCTGCCGGCGAAGACGTAGCAGTCAGCTGTGAGTGCTCAGTCCGCAGCAAATAAATATTTAACGTCGCCACACACACAACACACAGACGCCGGCCTAATAATAGGCTCGACACCCGTTCTTCCCTCGCCTCTGCCCAGACCCCGCTGCCGACAATCAACCCTGTCCTCGCTGTCGCTGTCCTGTCGGACCCTGTCCAAGCCAACGACACGCTGCAACTGCCACGATAACGTCTGCAGGCCGCCGCTGCAGCAGCTTGGAGCGCCGCATTTCTTTGTTGTCGTCGACGCTGTGTCGTCACTCAGCCCACCGCCGCCAATTGCTGGTTCGTTGGGAAATCGCTCACTGCAGCTCGAGTGTGTGCCAGAAAGCGGCCCGACGACTCGTCAATCATCCTTCTGCGACTGCAAACAACAACAGCAGACACTCAGCAACCAGCGTTCCCTTCGTCTGTAGTCGCCATGTCGAATGGACCCGTCAGTCTCCCGCATATCAATCTGCATCGGCCGCCGCAGGACCGGGTAGATGCCCCTTTTCAGAGTCTGCCGCCATTGCAGCAGCAACCGCCACCGAACAGTTACTACGGGCAATCATACTCCCGCGAAGGTATCCCCATGCGCTCAGTCGGCCAGCTCTAACCGCAGGTCACTCTTCGAGCGATTCTTCGTCGCAGAAGGCAGCGGCACCTGCGATGAACAACTCCGGACCCACGCCTATGTTCATCGACTCGCCGCCTCCATCAAGTCGAACGACCTTACCTCCAATCGAAACACAGCTCGATCCCAATGGACGACGCGGCTCCATCACCGACCCGTCGATGCACGTATCTTCAAGCGTAGAAACCTACCGCAATTCCAACGGCAGCGTGAGAGCACCCTACCCAGTATACCCGCCAAGCTCGGCCTCTCGCCCACACTCCATCCGAGATGAACGGCCGCCTACTCCAGATCACTCGGAACGACGTTCAGTTGACTCCGATAGCCTGCATGGAGGATTTGACAGACATCATTCGTACGTTTCCGACCACCCTACTCATCATTCCCTGTCCCGCAAATCTTCTGCAAGCGGCTGGTCGCGCGTCAATGGCAATGGAACAGAAACAGCCAGTTTAAAGGGGTTTGATTCTCGCATAGCACATTTACATCTCGACTCGACGACATCCCTCGCTTCAACCTCTACCACTGCATCGAATCGGCCTCCTCAAAGCACAGCATCCATTCATTCCTCACGGGCGCAGCAATATATCCAGGACTACGATAATCCTCCTCATCGACGGATCACACCCCATCTGGCCCCTCCTATCTCAACGACTGCTCCCGGAACATTTGCAGATCGATATCCGCAGTCGAAAACATATCCGTATCCTCATCCTAACGCACCTCATCCCACACCAGGTTACCCGTACGCATTTCCTGATCCGTCCTTCGAAACTATTCGCGAACCTCCCACCTCCGCGTCCTCTGTTGGGTCACAGCAAGCACTCCATTATCAGCGGTCGCTACCCGGTATCCATCCGATTCATGAGCAGTCCATCCGCGATGCAGAAATGTCAGGGTTGATGGGACAAGCTCCATACAGCAGAAGTCCGGAACTAAGAGTAAGTCATAAATTGGCTGAACGAAAGCGACGGAAAGAGATGAAAGACCTCTTTGATGAATTACGAGATTCATTACCAGTTGACAAAACTTTAAAAACCTCCAAATGGGAGATCCTCTCCAAAGGTATGGTTGTCTTGAACGAATTTAATGGTAGCCGTTGAATACATTGGTGGCTTGAAGCACGATAGAGAAGCCATGCAGTACGAAATCGATACCTTACGCCGACAACTTCATCAACAACGATGAAATGTACTATGTTTATACCACTTGTTACTTAGAACGGGGTTTCATTTCGTCAATCTTGACCTATTTCGCAAGGGTAAGATTTACGAAATCTTGTCAAGAGGAGGATTTATATTTGGTGGCTTGTAAGATTGGGTTGATTAATGGGTCTGGCTATTTGGAACGCCAGTTATGGATGGGTCAGTGTATGCGAAATGCTGTTTGGGATGGGAAAGGCACGATTCTGCTTATGCGTATATCACTTGATATATATTTGTATTTGTATTTGAGGGCT
>Ga0302326_10028027_pt1 | contig 11346 bp, 10 predicted proteins | sample Palsa_T0_3_FD_202264 | JGI IMG/M metagenome (GOLD analysis project Ga0302326, IMG submission 202264) | Peat permafrost microbial communities from Stordalen Mire near Abisko, Sweden - Palsa_T0_3 | ecosystem: Environmental > Terrestrial > Soil > Palsa > Peat permafrost | place: Sweden: Abisko...
GACCCGACCTTGCCGAATCAATGTTCGTATCGGCCCAACCCCGGCGCAGGAGGCCACTGTTGAATCCAGACGATGAGTTCTCGGCGACCCCCCTCACGGCCGTGATCGGCGCCCAGATCTCGGGCGTTGACTTGGCGCATACCGACGACGCAGCGGTGGCCGCCATCAATGCCGCGCTGCTCGATCACAAGGTGGTGTTCTTCCGCCACCAGGATCTCGGTGCCGACCAGCAGGTCGCCTTCGCCCGGCATCTGGGCGAGCTCACCGCCGGTCATCCCACGGTTCCTTCGCCTTCCGGTCAGCCTCTCATCCTCGAGTTGGACTCTGCGCTGGGCGGCCGGTCCGACCACTGGCACACCGACGTCACCTTCGCCGAGGAGCCGCCCGCGATTTCGGTGCTTCGGGCGGTCGAGTTGCCGACCACCGGCGGCGATACGCAATGGGCCAGCACCGAGGCCGCCTACGAGCGCCTGCCTGGCCCCCTGCAGCGATTGGCCGGAGAGCTCCACGCCATTCACACCAATGCCTACGACTATGGGCGCTTCCTCCAATTGGGCGATGACCAAGCCACCCGTGACCATCGGGACACCTTCATTTCGACGGTCTTCGAGACCGAGCACCCGGTGGTGCGGATCCACCCCGAGACGGGGCGGCCGACCCTGCTCCTCGGTGGGTTCGCTCGCCAGATCGTTGGTCTGCCTGACGACGCGTCACGCGATCTGCTCCGCATCTTTGCCAGCTACGTGACCCGTCCCGAGCACATCGTCCGGTGGCGCTGGCAGCCCGGGGATGTCGCCATCTGGGACAACCGGGCAACGCAGCACTACGCCGTCAACGACTATGGCGACGCCCATCGAGTCATGCACCGGGTGACCGTGGCGGGCGCCAGGCCCGTCGGGCTGGACGGTTGGCAGTCCGTGGCCCGCCAAGGCGACACGTCGGCATATCAGGCAGGCCTGCCGGCCTGACCTTGCCTAAAGTCCACTTGACAGATCGGAATTGTCATGTTTACTTTCCCTCTGTGTTGCTATGCCATGACAACGCCCACCGAGGGAGGGGTCGACAGGTCGGGCTGTTCGCCATGGCCCTCGTCGTTGCGATGGCGGTCGGGCCACTGACCGGCACGGCCAGTGCTGCCTCCGGCGCGCTGGTGGGCACCTTCGCCATCACCGCCGGCTCCTGTGGCGGGGGCGCCGCGACGGGCTCGTACTTCCGGATGATCCTGCCCAGCGGGGGGGCGGCCGGGCCGTTCCTGGGCAACAACAACTCGGCGTGCAGCGACAAGACCTACACCCTCTTGGCGCCGGGTCGGACCGGCGGCCTGGTGACGGGGAGCTACCAGCCGCAACCGTCGCCTGCCTTCGATTCCGGCGGCAACGCCCTGGCCAGCCAGATCACCGAGCCGACCGAGTTCTACGGTGTCGAATTCGCGACCTCCACCAACCCCGTCGACCCGCAAACGGGCGAGCGGGTCGGCGTGCCCACGCTGACTGCGTCCGGTTCGACGCTGAGCGGCGATCTCCGCAGCTTCGCCGCGTCGTGGAACAACCAGCAGTTCAACCAGGGAGCGCCCAAGCCCGACGGATCGCTTCCCGGCGCCAGTTCGCTGGTCACCGGTACCTTCGACGCCGCCACCGGCGCCTTCAGCTTGCAATGGACATCGGAGATCGTCGGTGGCCCGTTCAACAACTTCACCGGGCTGTGGCATCTGGTCGGTCAGTTCCGCCCGGCTACCCCCTCGACGCCTGCCACCACGACACCGCCGCTCGCCGCCCCGGTCACCGTCCCGACGGCGGCCGCAGCCACCACGACCACGCTTCCTGTCGCCTCGGCGTCGAGCGGTAGCTCATCGGCCGTCCCGGCCAGCGGTGCCGGCACCTCACCGGCCGCCAGTTCGCCCAGTAGTGGCACGGGTGGGCCGAGCTCATTGGGTGGCGGGGCCAGCAATCCGGGTGGCAAGGCATCGCTCGCCCTGACCACCATCGATACCAGCCGGCACTGGAACCCGCCCGGCTGGCTCGAGGCCACCCTGGTGCTCATCGTCCTGGTCGGGATGGTGTTGCTGTTGCTGGTCGAGCAGCGTTTCCGTCGGGTGCGGAGACAGGCGTGACCAGCCGGCGCCGATGGCCGCTGGTCACAGCGGCCGCCATCGGGGTTGCGTTGGTGCTCGCGCCGGTCGTGTTCCAGATGTTCACCCGGGCCCCCGAGGGGGGGACCATGATCAAGGGCTTCAAGCCCTACATGACGACGGAAACCATCGCCACGTTTCGAGGCGACTTGGCCGTCATCGGGTCGGCGTCCCACGAGGTGACGGCACTGCAAGGGCGCATTCCCCGAACTGACCCAGGCATCGCCACCTTCCAGCAACGGTGGCCCGGGATCGACGCCGACATGAGCGCCATGCTCAGCACTATGGCGGCCAACCTTGGCCATTACCAGGGCGTCGCTGCGCTCCCTCCGTTTGTGCTGTTCCCCTGGTTCTTCGTCCTGCCGGGAATTTTCGTCGTCGCCTTGGCGGTGTTGGGTTTGCGTGCCCCACCTCAGTCCACCCGAACGTCGCGGCTGCGGATCGCCCTGGCCGTGCTGGGCGTGGGCATCATCGCCGCTCCCGCCATCTTCCAGATGTTCACCCGGGCGCCGGGCGGCTCGAAGATGATCAATGCCTTCCGCCCGCTCATGACCACGGCCAAGGTGACCAAGATCCAGGGCTATTTCCTAACCATCGGCGACGGTGAAGGTGAGCTGCGGTTGGATGTCGTCCCCCAGCTCACCGCCGCCGCGGTGCCGGCGAGTGAACTGGACGCCATCACCACGTTCACTGACCAGTGGCCGACCATCGCCTCGACCATGGCGCCGATGATCGGGGCCATGTCCGACAACGTCGGCAACTACGACGCCGTGAAAGCCCTGCCCCCGTTCTGGCTGTTTCCCTGGTTCTTCGTGGTGCCGGGCCTGCTGGTGGCGGTGCTGGCCGTGTTCTCACGCCCGTCCCGGCGCCTCGGGATCGCTCCTGCGGCGCGAGCCGAATCAGTCGGATTCACACTCCAGGGGGCGAGCCCGTGACCCGGTCCGCCACTGCTGCCATCGCCGCCCTGGCGTTGGCCCTCGTTGTGCTGGCCTCATGCAGCTCCAACGCCAAATCGTCTTCCGGGACCACGCTGGCCGGGTTGTTCACCATCGAGGCGGGCTCGTGCGCGGCCGGATCGCCCTCGGGCTCCTATTTCGAGATGGTCCAATCGGGCGGGACGGTGTCCACCGGTCCGTTCGTCAGCAACCCGGACTCGACGTGCACCAACCAGGCAATAACGCCGCTGTCACCGGGATCCGACGGTGGGCTGCGAGCCGGCAGCTACCAGCCGGAGCCGGCGACGCCGTTCGCGGCCAAGGGTAACTCGGCGGCGGCATCGGTCATCGAACCGCAGGCGTTCTTCGCCGTGTCGTTCGGCGTTTCCACCAACCCCACTGATCCCCAAACCGGTCACCACGTTCCCGCGCCCACCGTCACCGAAGCCGGTGACCAACTCCACGCCGATCTGAGCGCCTGGTCGGTGTCGTGGAACGGGCAGCAGTTCAACCAGGGCGCGCCCAAGCCCGCCGCGGTCGGGAGCGCGGCGACGGGAACCTACGACGCCACGTCGGGGGCGTACACGCTGCAGTGGACCAGCTTGATCAAAGGCGGTCCTTTCAACGGATTCACCGGGATCTGGCACCTGGTGGGGACGGTCCAGCATTCCTGAGAACCAGCATTCCCGAGAAAAGGAGGACCACATGGCCGCAGACGGCCCGACCGATGCGAAAAGCGCAACCCGTCAGCTATTTTCATTCCCCAACCCGGTCAACGAGATCTCGGCCCGGTTGGTGGCGAGCGGGGTCGTCGTGGCCCAGATCATGCTCGGACTGCTGGCCCTCGCCGCCTTCTTGGAATCGGCCCTCGGTCTGTGCCTGGGGTGCAAGGTGTTCGCGGTCCTGATGAAGATCGGCATCATCCCGGCTGAGGTGTGTGAGCAGTGCAACAACATCTGGGCCCGGAGTTCTGCGGCATGACGGTGGGCGCGCATCGCTTGGGATTGGTCAGGAACTCCCTCGCCGTGGTCGTGGTGCTGGCGTTGGTCGCCCTGGCCACGCTGCTGGTGGCGCATGTTGCCGTCACCCATAACGTGGCGGTGACCCGCACGGTGGCCCGCAAACCGGCGACTCTTGCGGCCCCCGCGTTGCCGGGACAAGCCGGCGTGGCGCCGATCGCGCCGACCAGCGTGCCCGCTTCGCCCGCCTCGGGCAGCGCCAGTTCGCCCCTGGCGACGCCCGCCGCCGGTGGCGTCGCGGTGCCGGTGGCCGGCACGACCACGACAACGACAGTGGCTCCGGCCCCCGCTCCCGCGTCGTTACCGGCGGTGGCGGTGGCGGCCACCTGCCCCGTGGCGTTGCCCGCGCCCGCTCAGCCCGGGGGGTTGGCCTCATTGATCGGCCTGGCCCCGGCTTTTGGGCCCTTGTCGGCCGAGGTCTTCGCCATGGCACCGGCCTACCAGCCCCTGCTGCAGCTAGTGGGTCCGCTGCTCCCCATCGTCGAGAAGGCAGCAACGGCAGCACAGCCGCTGCTGGCGCCTGTGATCGCCACGCTCCAGTCGCTGGAGAATACGGTGCTCACGTTGATCTCGCCCCTGTACGGGCCAGTGCGCGAACACGTCTTGGCCACCGAAACATCGTTGGCGCTCCTCCTTGCCCCCTATGCCAGCCAGCTGCCCGACTCGCCCGCCGGCGCCTGCCTGATCGACCTGGAAGGGATCCTGGTCGGCGCCGCGCACTAGAGCCATCATGGCGGCGCGGCCAAGCATTCACACAAATTGATCAAGTGATAGTTACATAATATGATCAGGCGTCTGATGGGCCGACTGGTGAAGACAGCAAGAACGCTTTACCGGTCGTCTGCGACGCGGTGTGCCGAGGGCGCGAGTGTGTGACGACCTTCCGATAGTCACATCTGCCAGCGCCAGAGCGGAATGCGCGGACCTTGTCGCCAAGCGCGCCGCGATCGAGCTGCTCCAAGCGGCCGACGCGACGGTGTGGGCTGACTCCTTCGGCGTGTCGAGGAGGCAAGTCGACGCGCTGGCAATCGCCGCGCTCACCTTCGCCTTCTCCGTCACAGCCGCAGGATGGAGCATTGAGGAGGCGGTCGGACCGGCTGGCCAGCCCAGCGTAGAGCAGACCACTGGTGCGGTCGTGAGCGAAATAATCGGCCGCTTGACGTGGATCGACGACGCTCACGGCGCGGCTGCGTCACACGACGATCCCCGCCCCGTAATCGAGGAGTGGACCATGCCCCGGCCGACGGCTGCGGGGCCGTATACGCTCCAGACGAAGGGGGCTCGGTGACGCGGCCGATCTACCAGGTGAAGGCTGACTTCTTCAAGACCCTTGGACATCCAGCACGCATCCGCATCCTGGAACTCTTACGAGATGGTGAGCAGACCGTCGGTCAGCTTATTCCGGATGTCGGCCTGGAGCCGTCGCACCTGTCACAGCAACTCGGCATCCTCCGCCGAGCTGGCGTGCTCCAGACGCACAAGATGGGATCCAGCGTTGTCTATTCGGTCACCGATGCCAGGATCTTCGAGTTGCTCGCCGTCGCGAAGGCGATCTTGACGACATCGTTGGCAGGAAGCCAAGACCTCCTGGCGGAACTGCAGACGCTGGACTTCCCCGAGGAATCCCACGCACCCTCCGATCCCGCAGCCATCAGCTGAACACGCCGTCGTAGTATCGGCTGCAGTGTCAAGAGCCTTCTTGTCCGATCTGCAATCGCCGGAGGACGGGCACCCGTATGGCATCGAGGAGCAGGGCGAACACGATGGATGCGCCGAGCATTGAGGCGACAACACTGATTGACAGTGCTCGCATTGCAAGACCACGAAGGGCGAGGACCGAGACGATCGAGATGTCCGCGACCGACGCCACGAGCACCCATCTACTGGGACGGGAACTCCACAGATGTCGGCGTTCCCGAACGTTGTAAAGGACCGCTTCGCCTCCAAATACCAGGGTGACCACGGAAAGTGCCTGAAGCCTTCCGAGGTCCAGTCCCAGCTGGTATTTCCCCACAAGCATCGAGCTCGTGCAGAAGGCGAGAAAGCAGCCTCCCATTATCCCGCCGGCCAGTGTGAGCTTGCCGATCTGCCATTGGTTGGGTTCTGCCGACGGTCGGACGTTGTCCGTTGTCACGGACATGCCCAGGAAGTCGCCGGTGATCATGACGATCACCATCAGCATGGGGGTGAGGATCGCTCCGCCGGTGACGATAAGTCCAATGGTGAGGAAGAGCACATTGGCGATCTTCTTGGTGATCGAGTTCAAGGTGTACGTGAGGATGCGCTGGTACGCCGTCCGGCCCTCTTTCACCGCCGAGACAATGCCAGCCAGTCCTGCCGTGGTCAGCACGATGCCCGCGGCGGACTTCGCGACATCGGTCGCGGTGGACACCGCGACTCCCATCTGCGCCTGGCGTAGCGCGGGGGCATCGTTCGCTCCGTCGCCGCACATCCCGACGGTGTGCCCGTTCTTCTGGAATGCCTTGACGAGGTCGTACTTCCCCTCGGGGAAGATCCCGGCAAAGACTGCGAACTGGTCCGGTCGCACCTCAGCCGGCAACGACGAGGCAGAACACACCGACCCGTTCAGGCCCACCGCTTGCGCCACGATCGTGGCGGTGGCAGGTGCGTCGCCGGTCACCATGACGGTGCGAACCCCGAGGACCGAAAGCTCGGCGATGAGGGCAGCGGAATCGGACCGGGGCGGATCACTGAGCGCCACAAGCCCGATGAGCTGGAGAGTCCCGTCAGGTGGCCCCGCCGCAACCGCGAGCACTCGGAAGCCTTGTTTCTCGAGTTCATCAACCGCAGCCGATCCGCCGGAGGACGGCTCAGCGAGCGCGATGACAGTCTGGTAGGCGCCCTTCACGATGCGCAGGCTTTGGCCGTCCCCGTCGGTGGCCCTCGCTTCGGACAACCTCCTGGCCGGGTCGAACGGTGTGAACTTCACCAGCAGCGGCGGATTGCGCTCGGTTGTGTGCGACCCGGCCTCCCGAATGGCGGCGTCCACCGGGTCTTGGCCTCCATCGGCGCTGGCCAACGTGGCGAGCGTGAGGAGTCGTGCATTGTCAAAGCCGGACATAGGCCGGACGCTGCTCACCGACAACTCGTTCTTGGTCAACGTGCCGGTCTTGTCGGAGCACAGCACATCCATGGACGCGGCCTCGTCGACCGCGGACAGTCGAGTTGGCAGGACCCCCAGCTTCGCCAGCGATTTGGCCCCCAGAGCGGTAGCAAGCGTGAAGGTTGCCGGTAAGGCGACGGGGATAGCCGCCAGAACGGCGGTCAGTGCGAGCGGAACGATCGAGCTCCATCTCAGGCCGATGATGTTCGCGTAGCCAATCAGCACCAGAATGAGAACGCTGTTGAACAGCGCCAGATTTCGGACGACGTGGAGGACCGCTTTCTGCTGGGAGCTCACGACGTGTGCTGTCCGCACCAGTTCTGCGGTCCGCCCAAACTTGGTGCGTGCCCCGGTTTGGGTCACCCGTGCCGTCGCTTCTCCTCGCCGCACTAGTGCACCGGCGTAGGTTGCGGTTCCCGCGCCAGCCTCCGCGGGCACGGATTCACCGGTGAGCATGGACTGGTCGAGAAGGACCGAACCTTCCACAATCGTCACGTCCGCCGCGACGACCGCTCCGAGCGACAACTTGACCAGATCGCCCGGCACGACCTGCGACGAGGGCACAATCTTCCAGGCGCCATCCCGCCGAACAGACGCGTTCAAGGCGAGACGGGACTTCAGCGCGGCCAGTGTCGCCTGAGCTTTTCCTTCTTGAACAAACCCAATCGCAGCATTGAACACAACGAGCGCTGCGATCACACCCGCTTCAGTAAAGTTTCGGAGCACCAGTTCAAGCACGATCGCGGCTTCGAGCATCCACGGAACGGGCGCCCACAGTTTGGCGATTGCTCGACGGAGGGGATGAACCGCCGTGTCAGGCATAGAGTTCGGCCCGACGTCTTCGAAGCGGCGCTGCGCTTCGCCGCTCGTCAATCCGTCAGATGACGCCTCCGGTAGCGCAGCGTCGGCCGGCGCGACGCCCTCTGGTGGTCGGTTCAGGTCGGTCCTCACGGTGCCTCCGCTAACTGCCAAACGGCTAGGAGTCACCGGGGTCCGGGGCGACGGATTCGGGGTGGCGATCGGCGGGTCGCGAACGAGGTGCCATAGCCACGGTACTACCTCGGGTGAAGGCGAATCACGTATCGAGCCGATGAAGTATCGGGGACCACCCTGACGCCGTGCGCTCTCTCAAGGTCATTCCCGTGCCGCGCTCGCGCCGTCGATCTCGATTGCGTCGCTTTGGCGACTGCGATCCTGATAGCCGAGCAACTCTAGGGCCTCTTCTGTGTCACGAGCGATATCTCGGTAGAGAGCGGCGTCCTGTATCAGGCCAGATCGCGTTGCCCGGTCGGCACATACCCTTGAGTGATCAAGTCGAATAAGGGTTCGGAACAAATCTCTCGCCATCCGGTCCGGCCCTGTGCTCAGGTCGATCGTCGATAGATGGTCTCGATTCGTGTTAAGCATTACGGCCTTCACTCGGTAGACGCGTCGGCTGTGTATGGAGTCGTCTGCAACCATTTCAATAATTTGAAGGAATGGACTTCGAAGTAGTACTTCCCGCTCGCCCGGAAATGCTGAAAGTTCGTCAATTGGTACGGCACAAAGTGACGTGACGACACTCTTTGGGCACTTCGTCCGGTAGAAGGCGACCAACTCTCCAGCGAGGCCGGCTATTTCGATGTCCCAAAGAAGGACGTGTCTGTCACGACTTCCATCCGCCTCGGCCAGAGCGAAGGAAAGGGCGGTATCCACGTCTGTACTCGCAGACACCATCGCAAGCGGCACAGACAGATACCTCTCGGAAATATCCTGAACGGCTACTCTCTGATAATTATGGAGCTCCTGAGTGGAGACGCACATGCCCCTGTACACGTAACCACAATAGTTGGCGGCCGACTTGTTGTTGAGTATGTAGTTGAATAGATCTATGTTCAGTAGCTCTACCAGGAAGGCTGCAGATCGAAGACGGATCGAGTCCTTCGAGCGGTCTTCGCCCCGAAAGGCCGCGTTTATGGCACGGAATATCCATTGATAACCCGTGGTCGAGACATAGAGCTGGAGTGCACTATACTCTCGGGGATCGACTGTTTTCGATGACTCAGTTCCCCAAGATTTTTGACTGCTAAAGAGGGCCTCGAATCTGGCACTGTCCTCAGGTGGCATCTCCCCGGGGAACATGCTCAGAAATAAGTCTCGAAGATCCTCCATGTAGTATGGATATTGATACCAGCGGATGCGGATCTCGCTTATCTCCCGACGCACGGACCGACGCACGACCCTCATCCGGTCGCTGTTGAGGGAGCCCGCGAAAACTGGGCTCATTCCGTCGACCATGCCGCTCGTAGACGCTGATCGAACCGGCTCCCAGTCGCCAAAACGGTCGAGTCGGTCAGACATGTTCAGCGCCTTTGACACCCTTGCCGCGCCGGGCCTAGGTCAGGGTAGGGAGAATGGTGGCCAGCTCTTCCAGGCTGGCCAAGTCGTGGCCGGACAGGACCACGTCGACGTGCGGGGCGGCCACCATCATGCCGAGGGTGGTCGGCCTGAAGTCAGTGTTACTGCCCTTGTGGGGGTTCAGCCAGACCACCTTGAATGACAGCCGGGCCAGCCGCTCCATCGAGCTGGCCAGCAGGCTCGGATCGCCCCGGTCGAGGCCGTCGGAGCAGATCACCACGACGCCACCGCGGCACAGGCCCCGCCGACCCCAGTTCTTGAGGAAGGCATCGAGCGACTCGCCGATGCGCGTCCCGCCCTCCCAGTCCACGACCTCCTTGCCCGCCAACTGGAGAGCCTGGTCGGGCGAGCGGTGGTCAAGGGCGCGGGTGATGCGGGTCAGCCGGGTACCGAAGCAGAACACCTCAACCCGGGACTGGGCCGCGGCCCGCTTGGTGGAATAGGCGAACTGCAGCAGGCTGCGGGAGTAATCGGCCATGGATCCCGATATGTCCAGGATCAGGATCATGGGCCGCAGCCGAACCCGGCGTTGGCGCCACAGCAACTCGGACGGTTCGCCGTGCATGCGCATGGTCTCTCGAACGGTGCGGCGCATGTCGGGCCGGCGACCAGAGTGCGCCGGCATCATGCGGCGGGTGCGGCGCTTGGGCGGGGTCAGGCGGATCCGCTTCATGATCCGGCGTAGCGCCGCCAACTCGTCGGGGGTACAGGCGGTGAAGGACTTGTGCTTGAGGATGTCGGCATCCGACGCCATCAAGCCCAGGCGCTCTTCCTCGTCGTCGGACTCTTCCCCTTTCGGCTGCTCAGTGGCCGGTGAAACCAGCGTGCCCTCGGCTTCTGCCGCCACGTGGGAGTTGAGCATCAGCATCTCCGGCACGGACTGCCGGCCGGTCAGGAAGAAGCGCTTGAACACCTCGTCATAGATCGGGATGGTGTCGTTCTTGGTGATCAACGTCGTGCGCCCGCCCCAGTACAGGTCGACCAGGTCGGTGGGGTTGAGCACCCCCATGGCCTGGGTCAAGGTCAGGACATCGCCCGACCCGATAGACATTCCCGCCCGCCGGAGCTCGTGGGCGAAGTTGACCAGGACGCCGACGAACTGATCTTCCTCAGGCACCTGACGTGATCTCGTCCAGGTTCTCCCGGACCAGTTCCATGTCGTCGCGTTCCTTGATGATCGATCCGAGCGTGTCACCGGCGATGTCGGCGTCGAGATCGTCCTCACCCAGTACGTCGAGGGTGCGAACCCAGTCGATGGTCTCGGCCACGCCCGGCGGCTTGTTGAGGTCCATGTCGCGGAGCTTGTTGACCGCCGCCACCACCTTGCGGGTGAGGCTGGCCGACACGCCCGGCTCGCGGACCAATACGATCTCGATCTCGCGCTCGGGGGAGGGGAAGCCGATCCAGTGGTAGAGGCAGCGTCGCTTCAAGGCGTCGTGCAGCTCCCGCGTCCGGTTCGAGGTCAGGATCACGATGGGCGCGCTCTCCGCCTTGATCGTGCCGATCTCGGGGATGCTGACTTGGAAGTCCGACAGCACTTCCAGCAGGAAGGCCTCGAATTCGTCGTCGGCTCGGTCCACCTCGTCGATCAGCAGCACGGCGGTGTCGCCCGACCTGACCGCCTCAAGCAGGGGTCGCTCCAGCAGGAACTTGGGGCCGAACAGCTTCTCCACCGAGTCCTCGCTGGCCACCTGCCGCTCGGACAGGGCTCGGATCTGCAGCATCTGGCGGGCATAGTCCCAC
>Ga0302326_10028029_pt1 | contig 11346 bp, 7 predicted proteins | sample Palsa_T0_3_FD_202264 | JGI IMG/M metagenome (GOLD analysis project Ga0302326, IMG submission 202264) | Peat permafrost microbial communities from Stordalen Mire near Abisko, Sweden - Palsa_T0_3 | ecosystem: Environmental > Terrestrial > Soil > Palsa > Peat permafrost | place: Sweden: Abisko...
CCCCACAATGCGGGCGCGGCTGGCGCCAAGGGCCGTGCGCATCGCGAACTCCTTGGTACGCGTAGCGGCTCGAGCCAGCATCAGGTTAGAAAGATTCACGCAAGCGATCAGCAGAATTCCGCCGACGGCCGACCAGAGCACAACCAGCGATCGCCGCAGCTTTCCGCTGACATAGTCCTTGAGCGGAACCGGGACCACCGCGCCCTTATAGTCGCCACAAGTTCTCGGTTGCTTGTTGTTCCAGCACATCTTCGGCGCGACGGTTTGCGCATCGTCGGTGGCTTGTGCAAGGCTCACTCCGAGCTTGAGCCGCCCAATCAACGTAATAATGTTTCCCCAATCGCGCGGTGGCCCGTAAAGATTGAGCGGCGTGATTGCGTCTACCTTGGCGCCCGGCGAGAACACCGCGCCAAAGTCAAAACTCTTCGGCAGAACGCCGATAACGGTCGTCTGCTGGCCATTCATCTCGAAGGCCTTGCCAACGATGTTGGGATCGGCATTGAACTGGCGTCTCCACCAGGGGTCGCTCAGCAGTACCACCGGGGCCGCTCCATTGTCCGCGTCGGCGGCATTGAAGACGCGCCCCATGGCCGGCTGCACGCCAAGCAACTGGAAGAAATTGGCGATGACGTCGATGCTTGTCGCCGGAATCGGCGCGCCGCCGTTGAGGCTGAGGCTCAAATTGCCGGGGCTTGAGAACGCGAAGTATCCCGTCACATCCTTGTAGGAGTGGTTCTGCGCCCGGAACGTATCGTAAGCGTCAGTCGAATACGTTGCGCAAGAGAGCCCGCATTTTGTGGGCGGCGGCGCAATCCAGTTGAGCTCCTGCGCATTGGGGAACGGCAGCGGCCGCAGAAGCAGAGTGTTGACCACACTGAACACAGCGATATTCGCGCCGATCCCCAGCGCCAGGATCAGAACGGCGACGAGCGTGAAGCCGCGATCATGGCGAAGAGAGCGAATGGTGTATTTCAGGTCCAGGAGCAGAACGTCGAGTTTCATAATTCCTCGCGATTCGCGATGTTGGTCTTTCACCAGATCCATGGCGCCAAAGCGGACAAGCGCCTGGCGGCGAGCTTCCAGGGGGCTGAGGCCGAGGCGGAGATTCTCCTCTATCGCCATTTCAAGATGGGCTGCGATCTCATCATCGAGCTCGGCGTCGAGATGCGGCTTGCGGAAAAATGAAAACAGGCGGCTCAAGGCTCGCCGCACCGCGCCCATCAGAGACCCCCCTCTGGCGGCATGGCCAGTACGCGGCCCATCACGTCAGACAATCGCTGCCAGTAGGCGGCGTCCTTGGCCAGCTGATCGCGCCCGCTTTGTGTGATGGAGTAGAACTTGGCCTTGCGATTGTTATCGGAGGTGCCCCATTTGGCCGCGATCCACCCATGTTGTTGCAGCCGAACAAGGGAAGCGTAAATGGTGCCCTGGTTGAGCAAAACCTCGTCCGCGCTGGTCTGCTCAATGCGCCGCGCAATTCCGTACCCGTGCATCGCGCCCATGGCAGCCAGAGTTTGCAGCACCATCAGGTCCAGGGTCCCTTGCAACAGATCAAGTTTAGATTCGCCCAATTTCAGCTCCTGTGTTCATGCCACATCAGTATTGCACAAGATGTGTGGGATCACCACAGGAAAAATCCGGCGGGGGGCGTGGACTTACCGCTGCAGTAAATCGATCGGCCTTGTAAAGTCCGTAACTCGGATGTGCTTGGCCAGCGTCGGGTGCTGGCGCTGTACCGCCAAAAACATCTCCCAGGCCACGCGGCGGTAACTGAAGTGCCCCGCAGGCGCGGAGCGAAGCTCCGATATATACTGCGCCTCCGCGAAATCCATCTTGAACAAACAGCGGACCCGCGTAGCGAGGGGCAACAGGTAGAGCGCGGATTGAGCGGACTCAGGGGCATTGCCCAAGACAATCCGGTCGCTGGCAGCGTGTGCCGCTTCAAGAGCGGCCTGGAAGTCGTCAAGAATTCCAGCCTCACCAAGCAGGTTGACGCCTGCTTCCAGATCACCGGAATCGGGAATCTCGCAGCCGTGCAGCGATGTAAACCCCTGCTTGATTTGCGTTACGCGGCGATGGCGATGCATGTCGCGGAAGCCGCCGATGTCCATCAGGATGTCGAAGCGCAGAGCCGCTCCGGCGTGGAATGCGCGCAACGCCTCATCGTGGCGTCCGCGATGGCGGAGGCCAAGCTCGATGATTTCCGAGACCCGCGCCTCGGGAAGTCCCGCAACAATATCGCGCACCAGCCGGTACGGATGATCGCTCGCCCAATACATCAGCGTCGCCGCGAGCTCGACTTCCAATGTCTCGGTCCGCTCCACCAAATCCACCAGCGGAGACGCCGCCGGAGCGAGCTCGTGAAGCAGTTCCTTGGCCGCCCCCTCCAGATCCGTCCGCGTCTGCATCAGGTACTGATTCGCCTCAGCGTATTTAACCAGCGTCGGAGCGGTGCGGACCTCCCGTGTGAAAAGCCCGGCTGCCTCCTCGGCCAGTGCGGGGTCAAGCTTCTCCACAAAGGCGGCGGCCGATCGCGCATTGACGTTCCAGGCGGGCCCGGTGGCGGCTTCGCGAAGTTTAATTCCCAGGTCGCGGACCTCGGCCATGGGGTGAGAGAGCAGGCGCGAAACCTGTGTTTCCAGGGTGCGGGCGTTAACGATCTGTCCGAGAGAAGTATTGGTGGCCAGCGGCAGCAGGTAGCGTGCCACGTCGAACGCGCGTGCCTTCAGCGTTCGCTCGTAGGCCTCCGGCTTGAGAGTCTCCGGACGGGATATGCGCCGGCGGAGCGCCTCAAGAACCGCTGCGGTAGTTCGTTCATAAGTGGCGAACAAATTCCCGACGGTCTCGGAATAAAGCTGCGCCGAACTCGAATCCTGTCCGAAATCAGGAAAATACCATCCGGATTTCAGAAAGTTTTGATACCTGGTCGACCGCTCCTGCCCGTCCCACCTCTGCTCGTCGACAAGAACAATGGCGGCCAGCAGGCTGAGGCGCTCGACCGCGAATGCAATGTGGGCCAGGTCCGCGATGGAGCGGTGCCCGTATTGAAAGTAAAAAGTGTTGAGGAATTGCTCCGCGCGCTGGGCGCTGATCTCACTCAGAGACTCGCGCATGGAGAGCGCGGAGCGGGAGTACTTGGCCATGGCGTAAGCCAGCACTTCAGGGTCGGCGCCGTGGACGGCGAATACATCAGTTTGGTTCCGCGCGCCGGGGGGAAGGAAGGTTTCACTGGACATTGATGTGGACTCGCGACCAGAATACGGCATCGGACTCCAGTGCGGCTATGCATCCCCCGGAGGCTTCGGAACGTCTTTTAAAATTAACAGCAGGAGTGCGATTTGAGGCTTTTCGCAAGACGGAGTTGTCGGGCGCGATCGGGGGGCTAACATTCGCCGGAAGTTAATTTGAGGCCATTGAGGAGTAAAATCAAAGGACCAGGCCATGCGAGAGTATCTGATACGTACGTCGCAAAGTCCACGCCCGCTGCCCTCAGGCCGCTGGCAGATGGCGCAGCGGTGGAACGATCTGCTGTTTGCACACTGGCCCGTGCCCGCTTCCGAGATTGCCAGGCTCCTGCCTCAGGGGTTGGAGCCGGATGTCTTTCAGGGGTCGGCCTGGCTGGGCGTCGTGCCGTTCTGGCTTGACCGGCTCAAGGTGCGTGGGCTGCCCACGATTCCGGGAATGCGCAACTTTCCTGACCTGAACGTACGCACCTATGTACGCGACCAGGACACCGGCACTCCAGGCATGTATTTCTTCAGCCTCGATGCCACTAACCTCGCGGCAGTCGCGCTCGCGCACACGCTCTTCCATCTGCCGTACCACTGGGCTGAGATGCGGCTCGATCAGCGTTCGGATCAGGAGTTTTCGTTCTACAGTCGGCGGCGCTTCTCAAAAGAGCCGGTGATCTTTAAAGCACGTTATCGGGGGCTCGGTCCGACGCGCAAACTGATGGAGGCCCGCAGTGGGACGCTCGAATATTTTCTGATGGAGCGGTCCAGCCTGTTTACGCGAAACCGTGCTGGCTTGGCGGTGCGCTCAAACCTCCACCATGTTCCGTCACCGCTCGAAGAAGCCGAAGCGGATATTGAGCGCAACGATCTGGCGCGGTCCATCGGGATTGAGCTGCCGGACATTCAACCAGTGCTCCACTATTCGCGGCGCCTCGCGGTCTATGTGTGGCCAAGGGAGCTGGTGCGCTCCGCGCTGGCTGGGCGGCCGGTAACGGTGGCGGCGACGCCGTTGGGGTAAAAACGCAGCAATGCCGTGAGCTAACCCGCTAACTTGCTGAGTTTATTTGCAATCGCTCTTCCATCAATTCGCTTATATTGTTCAACATGCGAACAAATCGAAATCTTGTTTCCTTCTCGTGTCCTGTCTCCACAGCCCTTATCAAAAAATGCCCTCTCATCCTCAGCGAAGTCGAACGGGGACCTGCTGTTGCACTTCGGAGACTATTCGCCGAACTTCAGACCCGCCACACAGGTTTCCACCACTATGGCGATTCCATCCTTCCCACTAGATGAGTGTCCGGGGTAGAGACTTCGCACTCGCCATATTCAAGTTTTCCAGAGGGAGACTGCTGCCAGCCGTACCCGATGTCTTTGCCCGATTGCCGTCTTCTGTCCGTTGCATAAAATACCTTCACGACGGTCGCGTCGTAATCTTGACCATCGACGCCCAGATGCTTGGGCCCCCGCCCCTCCAATCCAAGCCGCAACGCCTGGCTTGTCGCCAATCAGGAAGTTAACCCGGCCCTGATCGGGAACGGCACCACCCGGTATGCCGCCGCACTGTGACCTATCGCACACTTTTCTCTTGCGCGCCTCTGCTACCATAAAGACGATTGCGGTTCCTGCCGCCCGCGAGGCTGTTTTCCTGACCTTCAACGGGCCCCAAGCGCCACGGCGGCCCGATCCAATCAAGATCTATCCAAAAAGGAGAATTCCTATGCCATTAGTCTCCATGCGGCAATTGCTCGACGAGGCCGCCAAGGGCGGTTACGGCGTCGGCGCGTTCAACGTCAACGATATGGAACAGATCCAGGCCATTATGGAAGCGGCTAAGGAAACCCGGTCGCCGGTCATCATCCAGGCCAGCCGCGGCGCGCGCCAGTTCGCGCAGGACCGCTATCTTTTTCATCTGATTCTGGCGGCCAGCGAGCTCTATCCCGACATTCCCATCGCCATGCACCAGGATCACGGCAACAGCTTTGAGACCTGCAAGAGCGCCATCGAACTCGGTTTTACTTCCGTCATGATGGATGGCTCCCTGCAAGCCGACGGCAAGACTCCGGCGAGCTTTGAAGAAAACGTTGAAGTCACCCGCAAGGTCGTCGACTACGCCCACGAGCGCGGCGTTACTGTCGAAGGCGAAATCGGCGTTCTGGGCGGCGTTGAAGACGGCCACGGCGCAGGCGGCTCTGGCCTCGATCACATCACCGACCCTGACCAGGCAGTCGAGTTTGCCGAGCTTACCGGCGTCGATGCTCTGGCCATCGCCATCGGCACCAGCCACGGCGCATACAAGTTCACCAAGAAGCCCGACGGAACGGTGCTCAAGATGGATGTGCTGATCGCCATCCACAAGCGTCTGCCCAATACTCATCTTGTGATGCACGGCAGTTCTTCTGTACCCAAAGACTTGCAGGACATCGTCAACGAGTACGGCGGCAAGCTGAAAGAAACCTGGGGAGTGCCGGTCGAGGAGATTCAGCTCGGCATCCGCAACGGGGTGCGCAAGGTGAATGTGGACACGGACAACCGCCTGGCCATCACCGGCGCCATTCGCAAGGTGCTTTGGACGCAGCCGGAGAAGTTCGATCCGCGCGACTACATGAAGCCAGCACGCGAGGCCATGCAGAAGGTGGTTGCCCAGCGCATGACGCAATTTGGTCAAGCCGGCCACGCCGGCGATTACGCGCCCATCGCCATCACCGAAATCGCCAAAGGCTACGCCAACGGCACCCTCAGCACTCAACCGTTGGTCGCCGCCAAGTAGTTCGGCCGGAAGCATCAGAATACGAGGGCCGCTCCGCATTTCGCGGTGCGGCCCTCTTGTTTTGCGGCTCGCTCAGATCATTCTTGTGAGGCAATCTCTTCGGTTGGCGTAGAGGCAGCCGCATCGAGTGCAGCCGGGCGCTGGAAAATCAGGTGGCAGTTTTTCTCCGCCGGTAAATAGCCGATCGGCGACGAGCCGCAGAACATATGCGTGAACCTGTACCCGGCCTGGCTCAGAATCTGTGCCTTCGGATCCAGCAGGCTGACGCGGCTGTCCAGGCCCGGCAAACGTACCTCAACCAAAATGACAGAAGGGTGGGAAGGCAAAACTTCCCAGAACCGTTCCTCGGTCGGGTTTTGAGAGCTCCATGCCCAGAACGCATCCGGCTGGTTGATGTAAATGTTGTGATCGAAATATGGCAAGATCCCCACCCCGTGATAGGCGTGCAGGTAGGGATCGTCAAAGTATGTGATCGCAATAGTCTCGCCCTGCCTGACCAGGGGGCGAAGAAACTCTGCTGCCGCCAGGTCAGGAGAGAACGCATTGTAAAGATCGAAATCAATGGCGAATGCCGACCACATAATCTGCTCACCGGTCATTGCGAGAACGGCAATGAGGCAGAAGATTTCGCGCCTGGAGAGTTTGAAATTGGATGCTGGCCATGTGATCCAGAGAAGACAGATCAGCAATGGAATCAAAAGGCCCGCATGCCACCACCCGCAACTCACAGCCCCGCAAAAGACGGCAAAAAACAGTACCGGCAGAAGATAAAAAAGGCTGCGCCGCATGTGCAACCAGAAAGCGATCCCGATCCAGAAGGGGATGGAGAGCCACCAGGGCTTGGGGCAAATTCCCATCACCAGCGATATGACAAATTTGGCCGCAAACGAGGGCATGCCGGGCGATTGCATGCGGCGAGTGTCTGCAATGTGATTCAGCAGGTCATGGGGCGGCCACGATGTCCAGATGGCAAATGCGTAGAAACCGAGCAGAACGAATACGGTCCCCAATAGTTGGCCACGGCGGTCCGGTTTTTTGAAATCTCCATCTCTTATTTGTTCCACGAAATACACACCAGCCAGGCCGCCCGAAATGACGGCTGCATGAAGAGCAACATTGGCCAGCAGGCCAAGCAGCAGCGCCAGGAGCAGCGGGTTTCTCTTCCAAAATAGAGCGATCAAGTAAAGAAGAATCGGCACCAGAACATAGCTTCGCGCCACCACGGCATATTGATACAGCAGAAAGTAAGTGAAGGGCAGTGAGAGCTTCAGATACCTGGGAAGCGGGGACTTCAAAACCAGCAAGCCCGTGGCGGCAACGGCGATGGCTCCGCAAATCCAGTGCAGACCGGTGTAGCTGACACGGGCCCGAACCAGTATCCAAAGCAGAAAATGCCACAGGCCTGGAGACGCCTCGTAACGGATGTAGGTTCGAAAAAGAGAAGGCAGCGAAAGGCTTCGAGCAAGCTGCCAAGCCTGCGCCTCGTCCGCTATCGGCTCGTGGTACGGGATGACGTAAGCAACCAGGGCGGCAAACGCAGACAACGCGCCCCATTCAGGCCAACGCAAACGGAGCTTGGCGGCCAACCGTTCGAACGCGCGCAAATCATCCGAATCGGGCTGTGCCATCTGTATGTCTTCGCGGTAAGCGCCAAGACAAACTTACCCCGCATTCGAAGTCAGCGATATAGCAACCTTGGTTCTGCATTCGTTGCCAGTCGAATTTAGTGGTGAGAACCACCACCGCTTGAGCTACTGCCGCCACTGCTGGACGAACTGGAGCTGCTAACAGTTGATCCGCCGCCGCCACTACTATGCGAGCCACCGCCGCTCGAACTGCTGCTGCCTCCGCCGCTATGAGAACTGCCACCGCTTGAGCCGTTGCTGCCACTTCCGCCACGAAAGCCACCGCTTGATCCGCTGCTGCCGCGGAAGCCGCTTCCTCCGCTGTAGCTGTCGCCGCGCGCCTGCAGGCTGCCGCTATGGTTGGTGATAGGCGCGAAAACCGTCACGGTCTTGCCTCCCCGCATCTGTTCCGAAGGCATCATGAAGCTTTGCGACTTGGCATCGAAATGGATGGGAATAGCCGCGCGGCTGACCTCAGTGCCTTTGTTCCCACGCGGATTCACGAACGGGTGCGCTTCCATATGCGGAGCTTCCGCGCGCTCCAATGGCCGCGATGCTGCAGTGCGAAACTCCTTCGGTGGTGCCGGGAGAAACTCGATCGCACTCTTGGCATCGAGTTTTACCGGCTCCGCAATGACTGTATCTTTCCCTCGAACCATGAACACCTCGTGCTTGACGTTGATCGCATGCGCGCCCTTCACGTCGTAGGGATGCAGCGGAACAAACCCCACCTTGCGCCCACTCTTGACCCAACGAACCGGCTCCTGATGCCGCCGCTTGACGCCCGTCACCCACACATAGTGTTTCTTGTGTCGAATCCAACTGCCCGCATGGCAAACTGCCCAGCCGTAACGCGCTCTTTGACCAATCCCCAGATCGATCACCGTCTCCTTGCCGGTAGTTTGATCCTTCACAACCCGGTAGCGCAGAGCGCCCGGCGTGCAGGGGAAGAATTCGCGGTCTAAAGCTCCCAACCCCGTTGATGAGTCCGCTTGCGCTTGCGCCCACGGCAGTGCGCCGGGGTGATAGGCGGCCAGAATCAGCCTCGGTTGCCGGTTTGCCGGCTCTCGCTTCAGGCTCGCATCCTGACTCGCTTCCTGGCTGGCGAAATCGTTCGGCTCCCAGCAGGTTCCATACGGTGCGCAATCGAAAAATTTCCCTTGTCCAGCCATCTCCGCCAGGCCGGGTATGGGCGCCGTCAGCCCCGAAGCTTCCATCACTTCAGCGGTCGCGGCGGTTTGTTGCGCAACGCGGTCTCCGACCCACTTGTCCCATGCGGAGGATGCCACTTTATCGTCTGTGCCCGCGGCATCGTCTAGCATGCCGGAACGATAGGTCCAGGTCCTGCCGCTGGCGATCGATTCTGCTGAGACTCCCGGCAGATGAAGCACGCCGCCTTCAAGCGGAGTAATCGTCATGGCATCGGTAAAGCTTCCGATGCGCGCATAGGTCTTGTCAGGATATCTTGAGATGATGTCGTCCGTCGGTGTCCGCAAAATGAATCTTTCGCCGGCCACGTAAGGACGAACATGCAGCGATACTGTGCCTGAAAGCAGCGCCACTTCCGAGTACGGCACGCCACCCGTCTCATGCAAGTCATTGAACGTCAGGACAGAGTTTTCCCCCAGGTAGAGGGTCGAGGCATCTTCAAGCTCCACCTCCGCGCGTCCGACGCCCGTCACCAGGCTGAAACCCGTTTCGAGCGGCAGATCCGCAACCGCCTTCTCCCATGTTGCGTTGTCGGTCTTTGCACTCTCCACGCCTCGCGCAATGCGAACATCGCCCTCGACGTAGCTGATGCGAACAATCTGCGCATAGGTTTCGTTCGAGTAATGATGACCCAGGATGAACTCCGCTTCCTTCTTGAGCCTTTCGCTGGAGTCGCCGTTCAGAATGGCCTGAATCTCTTCCAGCGCTCGCGGCTCGTCCTGGCGCATCATGGCGTTCAGAGCAAGCAATTTCACATCGTCGCTTTCACCGGCATCAATCTGTACGGGCTTGCCAGCTTTGGCGCGCAGCTCAATCTCCAGCGCGCTGCAATCGTCGATCCAGCGGCTCCTGGGGTAGCCGCTGCGCAACTCCGAGCACGTTTGCCCGGAGGTCTCGGACTGGCCCAGCTTGTCCTCCGCATAGGCCTTCCAGTAGAGCGCCCCATCGGCGTGTTCCCCATGCTGTGCGGCAACCTGGGCGAAGATCTTTGCCGCGTCAACCCAGCGGGACTCGTTGATGGCCCGCGTACCATCCGCAAAAAGACTTGTGTCGGGCGCATCGAATGCCGCTCGCGCTGTAGCCGCAGGGCTGCCTGCGCCGGGGCCCGGCGCCCCATCCATCCCGGCCGGCAATCCGGAGCCGGTAAAGGATTGTCCGGCCAAAGCTGCGGCTCCGCAACTCAACGGCAACCAAACAATTCCCGCCAGCAAGGCAGTTGGAATTCCGGGCTTAAAAACTCCGGGCTTGATCTTCATATTGTTCCCCCTTTGGCCGGATCGCTCCCGGGCCGCTTTTGATGCGTGATTCTGGAGCGCAGCACGCGCACCTCGAAGAGCAGGCCATCCGCGTTCATCTCGTCCTGCAGTTTGGCTATTGAATTTGCGTTCAGGCCGCCCGGTTCGTTGGCCGCCTCGGCAAGCAGGCGGTCCAGGTGATCGAGAGCCGTGGTCAGGCCCGGATCGTTACTCTGCGCGACATTCTTCTGGCAAACGCGATTTGCCGCCAGCAGGCTTTGTGCCTCGGCGCGCATCGGCGACGCCATGGCCGCTGAATCCATGTCCGCATGTTTCAACTCCACCAGGAACCGCTCCGAGCGGTCCAGGTGATCGTCCAGAACCACCACCACAATAGGCTGTTTTGCCTGCGGCGTCTTGTGATCCACCTGAGCCACCGGTTGCTGCTTCCTTTCCTCCCACCGCTGGCCCGCATAGAATGCGCAGGCAACCAGCAAGGCGCATGCCGCCGCATAGCCCAGACCCTTCCAAAGCCCGTTCGCCCACCAGCGCCGTTCGGCCGACTTCGATCCGGATGCGTACAGCGGCCCGTACGCTGGCAGCGAAGGTGCAATCGAGGCCCAGACCCGCTCGCCGTAGTGGGCATCGCGCTCCGGCGCGGTCACCCGGTCCAACCCCGTCAGGTCGCGTTCCAATTCGGCGAAGTTGTCAGCGCACTCGCGGCAGCCCCTGAGGTGCTCCTCAACGGAAGCAAGGTTCTCACTTTCGCCGTAAGCTTTTTGAATCATCTCTTCATCCGTCAAATGCATCATGTTGCCACCCTGAGGGGCGCCAGCCGGCGCCGCAGCTTTTGTACGGCCCGGAACACCGCCTGCTTGGCCGCATTGGGCTCAATGCCCAGCGCAGCGCCAATCTCCGCCGTCGTGCGGTCTTCCATGTGGCGCAGCACAAAGGCTGTGCGCTCCGTAGCCGTCAGGCTGCGCAGCGCTGTCTCTTGCATCGATCCGATCTCGCCGCTCAACACCAGGCGATCAGGCCCCGCAGCCTGGTCCGGCACCTGCAACTGATCCTGCTCCGGGTCGTTCGTCTCGCCCACCCGCCCCGCCCAATTTGTCTCGTCTCCCCGCCGGTGTCTCACACGATCCAAAGCGCAATGCACGGCGATCCGGTAAATCCACGTGCTGAAATTCGCCCGGGACTCAAATCCTTCCAGCTTCCGGTATCCCCGCAGGAACGCCTCCTGAACAACGTCCTCCGCATCGGCCTCGTTGCCGGTA